>JAABUT010000165.1_pt1 | contig 121344 bp, 123 predicted proteins | sample 5559281 | NCBI WGS metagenome assembly JAABUT01 (sample SAMN10711880, study PRJNA513359) | rock metagenome | isolation source: Antarctica rocks | place: Antarctica: Victoria Land, Ricker Hills nord | collected 2016-01-04 | reverse complement strand
CGGGGAACGCCATGCGTCTCGGCCTTGGATATTCCTATTGGGTAAAGAGAGCATATCACAACGCCTTGAAATATCAAGTAAAGACAGTGAAGTGTGGAAATAGGACTAGCAGGGCTGAAATTTAAGCGTGATGGCAAAATCTTGATTCCATCGCCTGCTAGCAGCCACTTGCCATAGGGAAGGCGTAATGCTGCCTCAAGCATAGGAGGGAGAGAAAGGCCTAGTAGAGCCAGAACCTCAGCCAAACGCTGTCTCTCTATTTCGGAGCATAAGCTGCGGACAGCGGACTGGCAAGACAGGCGGGAGAGAGAAGGAACCTTTAATAGAAATTACGCCTCTCAGCCGACGCCCACGAGCTAGGTCTTCGACTGCATATCGATATCGCCGATGGAACGTTCGTTATCCAAATTGAAGTGAGAACGACTGTTACGTAAGCTGAGTGGACTAAGCATAGGCTAAGCTTTTTCATGGCACTGCATGGTAGCTTCGTTTATCCGAATAGCGCTAACTTAACGTAGGTGGAGAGCCCCTCGGGCAGGGCTGGGGACGACACTTTGTAGTTTGTACCACTAAGCGCTAAACAACGTGGTTAGCATACTCAACACTGGCGATGCTTGATCTATTGTGTTCGAAGGCGAAGGAGAAGTGTTCTCTTTATCTATATAATATATATAAGATAACCTGTCTCTCTCACAGATAGCCGTTTCCCCTTCGACTCCTTTCCTTGCATCTTCCATTCACGTCTTGTAATGGTGCCTCAACATTTCGTACCACAGCAGTGCTCTCATCTTCAGTACAGTCTTGTTCTGCTTCATAGACATCATGTTGCCACTCCGCATGGCATTCAAGATGATATGAATCCTACCGACCCTGCTTTCACACACCGCTGGCATTCTACAGACTGTGGCCGAGGCACCATCGACATCCTTTGAAAGCTGTCTCTTCACACTGTTCATTAGCACCTGAATAGTATTGCATCTCGCATCTCTCACAAAACGGCTTAATCTTCGAGACCGGGTATACGACAATCGGCGTTTTCGCACCGGAACTCGCCCTATCAAATGCCCTTCGACCAGTTGATCTCGGCCTACAAGATGACATATGCGCTTCGCGTTCTTGACAATCAGCAATGTACGTTGATGCATGGCTTCATTGTGAAATGAAAGGCATCCGCATCAAAGACGTGCAAAGGCGCATCACTGTCATAGAGGAGCATGTTCAATCGGCCGCCTTCAGAGTGCATCGGGGTTCGATATATGCCTCGTTGCTAGTACTCTCATCACTTTGGCGCATATGCTTGTGAGTCTTATGATTGATCTGAGCTTCGACGACGAAGGCGATGTATCCAGTCACGTTTCTCCTCTCAGCGACCGATCGTTGCCATTGGTGAAGGTCGTCTTCCACGTTCAAGTCCCAAAGGATGAGAGGATGGTGCGACCGACGCACTTGATCTTGCTCTTATTTGTGATTCAGTTATTGCTTCTATCCTTACAATCGCTTTCCTCCACACCTTGTGGCCTATGTCCCTAGCGCCACCGATCGATAGCTAGCATAGAGCAACCCCCGCATTCATTCTTCGTCTCGATCATAGAAGGATCTTCGGAACGTCATCGTAACATCAAACTACCATCGCACGCTCTTGTAAGAGTCCAGAAAAAAGTAACACACAAGGAACTTGAGAACTTCCTCAGCATCTACCTCAAGCCTCTAACGTACTCCGCAGCTCCCTCTCCGCCCCGCTTTCTAGCTTAAGTGGCAAACCCTGTTTCGCCTCCCTGCTCCTCTTAACAATACCATAGACATCGAGCGCAATATAAAACCCCTCCGCGACAATTACCACCCAAGCAAAGGCAATCTTCCCTCCACTAAGCCCGCGCGCTAGCTCAGCACCTTGGTCCTGCAGGGGATACTGGGAACAACAGCTGGTGACGGACTCTGCGATCGTTGGGCCTGAGACTTTGCAGTTGAGCCAGATGCTTGCATGAATTATCTAGCCGACCGCGGTGATCGTTGAGATGATCAGGGCGAAGGGGATCGAGAGCACGGAACGGAGATGAAGGCATAGAGCGATCAAGAAGGCGAGGATGGAGAGGGGCACTGTGCCGCTGTAGAAGACGATAAAGCTGAAGTATTTATAATCTATCGTTCTTTACTTTTCTTATGAGGATTTTCGACGGTGTTCTGGGGTTTCGTTAGGGCACTTATATGTTGGAAGCGCGAAGTACGTGATCTTCTTTCGCAACATACTCAAGAGGGACGTGGGCAACTGCGTTGCCGTAGGCGCTGCAGAGGGCAAGGTCGATGACGGAGAGGATGAGAATTAGGAGGATGGTTGGAGCGGCGAGGTGGGGGAGGCTCTGTTGGAAGGCTTGGGTGAAGTGCGTTTTGCTGGTTTGCTCGGTCTGTCTTAATCTTGCCGTTGACAGCACAGGTCGAATGAAGGAAAACCAAGGTGCTCGAAGCGTTGATTTCGTTGGCTTTATGAGGAGTTGAAGAGAAGGATTTTTTTATGTGTTCATAGGAACAAGAAGATGAATGAGGGTAGGCCGAGTGGGTCAAACATGTTGATGAAATCATTAAGAAAGGTTGTCACCTTTTAAAAAATCGGCCGGTTGGTTGATGAGAGTTCCAACATTCGTGGTGTATATCTGGTCATATACTTTTTTCGTCAGGGTGTGAACTGTCAAATTTAACGGCGCACTTTCTCAGTAGCAGTGTATATTTCCGAATCATGTGCAGAATACTCCGTACCTAGTCGTGGACTTAGGCCCGCCGACACCCACATGGCATGCCTGCCAAACACGCGGAGAAAAACGGGGGAGGGGGTAGAGTAGCGAGATAAGATAAGATAAGATAAGTAACAACCACCACAAAAACATCTTCCCCCCTTTCTCCTCCTCCCGAGCCTCCCTGAGCACCCAAACCCCCCCCCCCCCCTCTCAAGACCGCAGCCTCGGGATTTCCCATTCTCCTTTCCCTTTCCCATCAAATGCTGGCAATTTTCATAGAGATCGACAAACACGTCAGTTCAATTGCTGGCTCCTTTATATAAGATGGATCTAGTTCGCCATTGACAATACTCCATGTGAAGAAAATCGCAGTTTCTGAAAATTGTGTGTGTGGACAAATTCGATGCAGCTTTAAAAGATGTTGATTTTTTTTTGTTTTTGTGAGAGAGGGGGGCTTTTTTTGGAGTATGTATGCTCTGAGCGAGCTACGGTAGGTAGGTGGGACAGTGGGGCAGAATGGAGCGAGCGGCTATAGCTGGTTCTTTGTTGTCTTGGAGCCAAATTGCTGTCTATGTAAGCTCGGCTTGTGTGGCTTTGGGTCTTAGGCTAGATAGACTTGTGCTTATAACTTTGTTGTTTTTATTTTTATTTTAACTCAGGCTTCCGTAGGCCAGCCATTTGGGTTGGAAAACTCGCTTGTACAGTATGATCATTTGTTAAACACCAGCCTGATATGCCTGAGTATTCTTACTGTATTGAAAGTTGGCATACTTTACAGTTAAACGTTCTTAAACTTACTTCGTAATTAAGCTAAAACTTATCGATATTTTGTCGGGCCAGTTAACGAAACCGAGTTCCTGGCTAAGCAACGAAGAAACACACGAAAATCACATGTTACCTTATCCTTAAACTTACAGTACAAATTGCTCAGTCAGTGCTTTGTTGAACAGCCTTCTAGTCCCAGTTACTCCTTCAACTACCCCTTCCCCTTACTGTTAGGCTTTTAGCTCATGAGGAATTTCTTCGCCATTTAGCTCTGGTGACTGCGCCTCTAATTCCTTCCCTTGGCCTGACTCATTGGTATACAACTCATACACCTGTTCGTCATGAAGTTCGTATAGTTTTGCTTCTGCCGACATCTCATGTCTGCTGTCCTCTCCTAGCAACTCTCCTTTGATCTGGAGGAAGGGCTGCGGTCCGTCAGACTTTTTCTCGTTATGGTCAGGTTCCGGGGTGGAGTTATTCTGACGACGTCTCTTTGCAAGACGCCAGAAGAAGAACGCAGCTGTAGTCATTGCAATGACACTGAACGGAACGACGACACCGATGGCGGCCTTCTCACCTGTGTTAAGAATCGGGGCACCTGTGCTGTTACTGTACGCTAGGATCCCGGAAGGTGCTTGGCCTATCCTCGCGGCCAGAGTGATGTTAGAAGCTCTCTTGAATTTGGTGCGCCCATTTCCTGTCTGACACTTTCTTCCACGTCCCAAGAATTTGCCAAAACTGATAGCTCCCGCGGTTTGTGCTCTTGAAAGATCGACAGAGAGCGCGTTGGTATATGTGAAGGGCGTTCGTAAAGAATACGACGTTTCTTTGGTGACAACGCATGAGCCATTGGACATGAAATCAGTCGTCACGGAGTATTCGTGATATATTATATAAGTTGCGGTGATACTGCACATGTTAGAAAGAGAAAGCGAGAGAAGTAATGTCAATTACGAACACAGAAATCGATGATGCGCCCCACCTATCAGTGACATGTTGACCTGCAGTTGCTGTTGCTGTTACGATACTAGACTTGGCAGCGTATTGACAGAAAGCACCGCAAGTCTTTTGAATCGTTGTGACTGATGATGAAGAGTCTACACTGAATGATTCTATGGCAGATGTATTTGGCGGAATTATCTCGGACTTGACTATCGTTTGCGCAGTAAGCAGCAGTACAAGGGCACACACATACATATTGAAGTACGTCTGGATAATACTGACAACAAATTATCTAGGGATAGAGAAGAGGAAAGGTTTTGAGACATCTTATATCTGGATCGAAAGTAGGCAGCGTGGCAGTGCTGCCTCGCTACATAACTCTTACTGGACTCGGAACTCTTCGAAGTTGAGTAGCTAATCAGCATGGCATACGAGTATTGAACACAAAGTCTACCACCCTCCACTGCACATGAAAAGTGCACGCTTTCGTCTCTTTGCGTGGAGTACATTCCGCATGGTAACATGCACAACCGATGATTGGCTCTTTTCGCATGCAACAAGAGAACCTCGATACTTAGCGATGTATCTATACGAGTGCAGTGACGGATGCCAGAAGCATGAGTGGGCTGGCACGCTTCTACCATTTGATCAGATCTCAGGCCTTGGTAAGTCTGCCTATATGGCCTAGTAGATGCGCGAATTCTTTAAGCACGAGATTGTGATGGTACTGTCTCACCAAATCGCCGTAAGCTAGATGTATCTTGTATGTACTAAGCAGTGAGGTTACTGTACGTAGGTAGTAGAAGGATGATTGGGCTCGGATTCTGGTCTTGGAGTAGAATAAGGCTAGCCCTATAATCCTTGAGGGTCCTCGAGTTCATGACATCATTGATACACTTCAGCGAGCCCAAAAACTTACACATCTACTTTTAAGCATAGATAAATTTATATCCTAGAGTAGTATCAATTAAACATCGAGACCGTTTGCTTGGGAAAGGATGGATGCTCCACCACCATACGAAGAAGCAACAGGCTCCGCGCCTTTGAACAGACCGTCGAGCTCCACCACACATCTCAAGGCTCGCAATGGGATCTCCCCTTCAGATCGACGCAGTATGGAAGACGAGTTTCGACCTTTACCCCACGGATGGTTCAGGCAGTACGATCCTACAAATCAACATCAGTACTTCGTGGATACAAACGTCGACCCTCCAAGATCTATATGGCAACACCCGTACGACGATCAGCAATACCTCAATAGCCTGGACCCTAAGGAGAGACAGAAAGTGCAAGGCTTGTACAAGATACCTAGCGAAGCCGACATCCTCGCAGAGAGCAGCGATGACGAAAGCCACGGCCACCACGGCGACCATGCCGCCATGGGTACAGAAGGCAAAGGTCATATCAGTAGCAGCTCGCAACAACCCAAGGGCATAGAGAAATTCGGCCGCAAGATGAAAGACAAGGTCACAAACTCCACCCACGAACAGCGGGAAGCCCACCGCCGCCAGCGCGCTGAAGAAGAACGCATCGCCTACGAACGCCACCAGGTCATCCGCCGCGCCATGTCCATGGCCATGCAGACCGGCCAGCCGCAGCCCATCGGCAAGGGCAAGGACGGCAGAGAGGTCTACATCGAGCCTCCGGATGGCGTCAAGATGCCACCTGGGGCGCGGGGCTACAATCCCTATGTGAACGGCCCTTATGCCAATCCCAATGCTATGTTTGTGAGACCGAGGTATCCATATGCGAGACCGTACGGCGGGGGCTATGGAGGTGGGTATGGGCTGCCGCTGGCTGGAGGAATGGCGGGGGGGTTGATGGGGGGGTTACTGCTAGGAGACATGATGGGGGGAGGCATGATGGGTGGGGGATTCTGATTGCACGAGAGAGCAGTACTGTGCGGATTGGCTGAGTTTTGTGTCGATAGCCTGTGATGTCTTCTCAGTGGTGTGGGCTCGATGAAGATCGATGGCGTTAGCTTTCATTCATGATGGGAAACATACCTTGCTAATGCCCCCAGTGTTGTACATATTTATACTCATTCGCTACGGGAAATTGAGACAATTGCGTGCCCTGAGGTCGCTTTGCTTGCTCGGATCAGCTCAGCTCTATTTCGCCTTCTAGTCTCGTAACGCTTCGTGTTGTTTTTTGTGTAGCTGTTCTGGATCAAGCTCGCGCCTGCACTCCAAAATCGATGCATCTTTCCATTTTACTTTGGGAAATTTATTTAATGATATGGCTCTTGATCCATCGAATATCTCTGAGAAGTCCATCAATTGTTTTTAAAAGAAGAGGCCGATTCACTAGAAGAAAAACGACATCAAACAGTCTACTCCCTCACCTATCCACCCATCTAGCAGCCATCTTAAGCTACCTCTATCCGCCAAAACATGCAGAGATTGTGTTAATACACGTTCCAGAAATGAACAAGATATGCTATCAAGACGGCGTGCTGACCAGAGCAAGTCAGAGCTAAGATTGGCGGTGAAGACTGCCATGTTCCTGGTCTACATGTGAACTTGAAGACGAAGCTCAAGCATGATATAATCAGCTTAGTGAAAATCAAATCTCGCTATCAAAAGATGTATCTAAAGTTCTGATCTGATCTGATGAATTGACAGTTTCAAATACGATCTTAGCATGACAGGTATCAGGAGATCGAGCGTGTGCGATTTCTTCAATAAGACATACTGGAAGCACAGTCAGTAGCAGGAACATGGCATGACAGAAGAACGTCAGAATCGGAACTCTCTATTGCTTCAACTCAAACATTAGAAGCAACGTCAGTATCAGCTTCAACAGAATCGCAAGCAGGAGCATTACAAACGTGATCATGAATTTCAGGGGTGTGAGAAGAAGCTTCACTAGGAAGAAAAGTAGCGTCTAGGACACCGCGATGAGACCTTTGCCTGCCGTCGATGCTCAGCCAAATTTGGCTTCAATTCACCAATACTCGATAGTCCATCTATCTACGAAATCGAAATCGAGCCAACCCCTTCTCCAATCTTTTACCCCTGTATAACCGGAGAAGACCACTGCAGCTCCTTCACAAACTCCTCCGCCAAACGCCCCCTACCAATATCAAACGAATCGGCTCCTTCTCCGCATTTAGCCCCTATAAAACCGAAGAACGAGCGGGTAACACTTTTAGTCACCTACGGTATTGACTCGATGCATCTTGTTCCTTGACACTAATGCTCAGAGTATCTCGTCCTTATTTTTTGTATTGTAGGAAATTTACTCTTTTCTCTAATCAATCCGGACTGCTTACTGCTCTTCGTAAGACATTTGCACTCCCTTCTCTTCCCTCTCTTCCAGAGTCGCCTGAACCTCGTTCCCCTCGCATTGTCTCTTGTTACTGAAAAAGCTAAACAGAAGAACATTATACCAAGGTATCAGCTTCTCTGATCGTTAAGAAGTCAATCAACGAAATGATCACTTTGCGACTTGACCTTCTTCTAATGACATGAAACATATGTACTTCCGGCCACCTCTTCGTCTTGCAGAAAGGGGTTGAGCCATCAATTTAACTACAATCAAAATCAGCGAACTGCTCAAAATTTACGTAGTAGAGAATCTGGACTCTCAAACCAACTTTGAAAGTCTACGATTCGAGTACTTTATCACCTGGGTGAATAGAACTTTTTGCCGACGATTGTTTCCTTTATCGTCAAGAAAGTTATTGATAAATTTACCTGACTCATCGAATAACCTACTCTTGAAGCTCCCAAGCGAGTATACTTCAAATTAATCCTTCAGTGCCATAGGGGAAGGATAGAAATCCTCAACTTAACAGCGACCAAGTTAACGACCACTTCAGAACCGTGTAGTAAAAAAACTGAATGCTTAAAGCTAACCCAGAAACTAACAGATCGGGGAGATTACCACTTAGCTGGAAGGACTTCTTGACATCTTCTTGTTATTTCAAAAGTCAATCAAACGAAGCGCCTACCTCGTGAAACTGACCTGCCTATGAAAGGACAATCAAGGTACATGTATAGAGTCGCTCTTTAAGTCATGTAAATAAGAGACTAAATTATAAAAGAAAGCGAGCATCGAGAAGTTTAAAAGCTACTAGAAGATCTCATACGAGATATCAGCTTCTGTGCCTATTGAGAGCCCGACTAACGAAATGCTCACGTTGTTAATTGACCTACTTCCGAGCAACTGAAACATACTACAGAGCATGTATCCTAAGTCATTCTTTAACCATGTGGAAAAGAAGCTGAGTCGCAGCAAAAAACGCGACTGTATAAGCGTTTCATCGCAACACTCAATGTAGTAGACACTCAGAGCACCCATGGGGTTCGTAGATCAAGAAGCTTAATAGCTATTAGAAGAATGTCTATTAAGCACTAGCTTTTATTTTTTTACTAAAGATTAATCAATGAGCTGCTCACCATCCTTGATTGACCTGTTCTCACAACAGTAAGGAAATATATCTCCGGCCACTCTTTAACCGTGTTAAAAAAAAAGGGGGTCGAACCATGAGATAAAAAGCGACCAAGTTCTTTTACTATCAGCTCATCAGCAGACCGGGAATCTCATGCGTAGATACCTGACTTCTTGTAGTGTTACATAAGTCACGTAACGAATTCTCTACATCGTGCATAAACTTACCTTTAAAGCCTTCGCACAGGTATATTCTTCACCCATCCTTTCAGTGGGTGGAAAATGGGTAGAATCATTTAGTTAAACAGCAATTAACTCAGCAGTACAATCAACTCATTAGCTAAGTGAAAAACCTCAGCCTAGATACTAGATTTTCGTAGTGTTAGCCACATAACGAAACCTCTAAACCGTAGATGAATCTACTTCTGAAGTTACTTAAGCATGTATTCTCTACACCCCCCCTTTCTGCCTATGGAAAAGGGGATTAAACAATAAAGTAAACAGCAATTAAATTAGCTACAATCAGCTCATCAGCTAAATGGAGGATATCATACCTAGATACTAAATAACCATAGTAATAGTCATGTAACGAACTGTCTAAACCGCGTATGAGCCTACTTCTCAAGCCTATCAACAAACATCTTCTCCACTACCCCTTCCAAACAGTGGAAAAGGGGTAGACTCACCAAGTGAAGGGCAACCAATTCAATATCCACCTCAAAACCCACACAGTGGAGAACCTAAGCACTTGTGCACCAAATCTCATTGCACTATAACCCAAGTAAACAAATGGATAAACAGAATCCCCGACTCCGATGAGCGCTAAATCGCAATTCACGTTGTGTTGTTGATCCAGGCCTCACCTCACTTGCCTCACCGTCCGGAAACAAAACCTCACGACAACGTCTTCTTCCAGCCTTTTTCTTTTGCTCACTAGCACCGCTTAGTCGACGACCAGTTAGGAAGTTCCTGGTGCTGGAGAACTGGTGTCCTTCTTGCTCTGCATAGCTTTTGTCCCAGTAAGTCACATAGTTCTTGTTTGGTTGCGAGTGAGAGTTAATCTCACCCACATTCGCGTTTTTTCCTAAGCGGTTCTCGCATGTACGGCCCTGTCTTTGTGCGTTAAGATAGCCTGTAAGGCCTCGCAATGTGCTATATGTGTTCCTCATGCCCCGATCGATACCCCTATCTCGCTCAAGGTCAGGGAGAGCGTGGTTTAGCCGCCCCCCGGGCTGATCTCACCTCGACAGTGGGATCGGACGACGTCATTCGCTCCCGGCTTTCCGGGAACTGACCGTTCCCGATTGGGATGTGTTGGCATCGGTGGGGGTGCGCCGGCCAGGCAGCGATCGGTGTAGGTCGAGCTTGTGATCTTGGGTTCTAATATATAAACCTCACATCCTCCACCTTTCTTCCTCTTTGCTCGATCACGCACATCGACACTTGACACTTGCTACGCAAAGCTTACTTCCATCGCTTTACTTGCAACTTGTACACGTCGCTGTGCTCTTCTCTCGTCTTTTTCGCTTTACCTAAAGCTTCTTTTCAGACCCATCCCTCAGTTTCGCTACATTACACCAAAGTGCTCAGTCAACATGGTTTCCTTTAAGCTGATGATGAAAGGTGGAATCCGATTCTTCGCTGACATTATCCGCCAAGTTCCCCAACCCCTCGAAAATCTACCAGAAATTTTCCAAGCGCCCATCAAGGTCGCTTTTCGCTTCATGGAGCAAAACCTTCCAAGAGCCATGCAAGGAATGGCTAGAGCAGCTGATATAACTGAGCAAACCGACGACCAGGCCGAGTCTCCGGAACTCTTTTCCTTCGCCATGGCTGAGCAGTCCCTCGACCCTGACGCGCCCGAGCCTCGAAATTACACGATCGATGAGCTTTTTAATACAGTCATTGAGAACAACATCCAGCTACCAGAACCAACCCCGCTCACCGAAACGGATGTTCACCGACCAGGACAACCATTGCTAAACGAGCATGGTGTGCCACAAGTCTTTCCCCGGGGCATGACCCTCGAAGATATCAAAGCGAAGGCGGATAGGGCGATGGAGAGCGACCTGCCTGACAAGGCGTTTGCTGGATTGAGGGCAAAGCCCTCGGGAGACAAGAAACCCATTGCGGTACGAGATCGGGTCATAGATCACTATAGTTCGGGTGAGGAGGCAGACTCGGGCGACGAGGCAGACTCCGGCGGCGACGAGGGCGGCCCAGCCGGCCCAAGTTCTCTCAGCGACGACGCGGTGTACAGCTATCTCAAGCAGCACCACCCAGCCCATTTCGCTGCTTTGTCTACCCCAACGGAGGCAGAAGCCCAATACGCAAAGGGACGCCACGACGCACTCGTGGCAAGAATCGACGAACTCGTCGCGGCCGGCCGTCCCACCACCATCGCCGGACCACGCTACATTGACGACTATGGACGTACCCTTGACGTCGATCTCATGACACCCGCCTCCCCAACACCACCACCAACTTTGCCGCCGCCAAATGGTCCACCTAAGGGGCCGAACGACAAGAAACAAGCAAAGACGAAGAAGAAAAATGAGAAACGGAAGGAGAAGCGTGATGCGGCCCGCTTGGCCAAAGCATCTTCAAGCGCGATACCGGGACCGAAGTCATCCGGGCCGGAGGAGGCGATCAAGGAGAACGAGACGGAGAAGGAAGAGGCGGAGATGGCGGGGTCAGTGGGCGTAGGGAGACTTGAGGAGGTCGAGGTGGGACCAGTGGCGGAGGACTCGGGCTCAGAGTACAGTCAGGAGGGGATGTAGGGCGGTCTTCGTAAAGAGGATATGTGGACTGGATAGTGAAAGGATTATGCTTGTTACATGATTAGTTTACGATGAATTGTAAAACGTACAAGCGGACGCCTTGACGCTGTTCAATCCATCTACTGTGATATCCTACAAGTACTTCTTAGGGCCGTTCGCTCGGCGACGCTTATATACAACGTAAGAGCCGGCTAGGAGCAGCTGAAACACGATAAATACAAAGAGGAAGACTCCCATACGGGGAGATTTAGTGGATATGACTGTAAAAATATCAGCGTCTGATCAAAAAGACAAGTGTAAAGAAGCTTACTGTTCGTCATATGTGCAGGTAGTCCCTCGATTAGACTACTGTGCGAATCCTTGAGTAATGTCTGTATATTTGAGAGCTTGCCATCGTGGTCGCGCACGCTCCTCTCTATACTTTGTAGTCTTTGGTCCATCGCATTTAGCTGATCACCAGAGCTTGACATTGTATTGCGCATAAGCTCTCTGTGCCTCCCTTCTGAGTTGTCGGCAAGTTTTGTGAGTTCACGAGAGAAGCTATCCATTGAGGCGGCAACTATCTGTAATCGGTTATGAAGATCATCAAATTGCGCATCCGACGTCTTATACGAGGAAGAGGGAGTATCTGCAGGCTGTGACTCGGTGTTTGGAGCAGGCGGCGGTGGGGGTGGAGGCTGCATTCGCCGGGGCTCTTCTCGTGCAAGTGATGTTGAGGTAGAAAGGACAAATTTGTAGGCTTCGAATGAGTCTGGCGTGTCCGCAGACGCGGCTGAGATCCCGAAATAGTACCCGGATGGCAATTTTATCTATTGTCAAGTCAGCATTAACATTGACTCAATGGTTCTGCAAACGCTGACTTTGTCACTCCAGAAACAGCGCTTGTGATCCACGAGGACCTCGAAAGCGTTAGACTCCTGTCTTATTTGAATTTGTGATGGCCGGCCGAGGTTGCGATATGCGTAGTCGCAGTGACCGAAGGCCAACTGATCGACAGCAGCACTTTTGTAGTCAGTGCTTCCATCGTTCATAAAGCCTCTTATGCCTCCCCCCTTTCCTCCGTAGGTATCAACTACAAGAACCAACCCATCAAATTTTCCGACTGTGTAGATGCTTGACTGAGCAATGTTCGCTGGTTCTTTTGTATACCATATCTGCAGATTACCCCCTCCTCTTTCGGGGCCTGTCGCTCGAAATTCGAAGTCGGCAACCCACTCTGACTGTGCTACACTATATCGCGACTCAGTAAAGGAGTCATTTTACGCCAGAGGTCACATACCTGTTTTCTGCTAGGATAGCCCCTCTTCGATTTCCAGGATAGGGAGGGGTTAGGGCCACTTTGTTCGAGTACTGTCTTCATCAGCGACACGAATCTCTGACTTTATGACTATTTTCTGTGTTTACCAGTAGTGGTATGTGCCCCTCTCCTGTTACTTGCCAATTGGGAATGGAGACCTGATTAGGGGATAGGCTGGGCAGGCGTCAGCATATCCTCACAGACAATTTCTGACATCCTGACCTCCCACTGTGTCCAAAGCTCGAACTGTCGATGATGTACTGTGCTGATGCTACCACTACCATCAGCGGTAGATGAAGTAGTAAATGCATTTATAGTGAAGAGCACGTGCTCTATTGAGAAGAAAGCTGATTTAGAAGCTATGCCTTTGCCGGATTGGACTGGTATCCAATGTCTAATGGGATAGTTCCCGAAAGTTGTTGACAACTCGTACAAGAGGTTTTCGTCGCATGTATCTATGCTTCTGGCCACTGGCTTTGTTTGTTGAAGGCTGGAAGGCCGAGAACGCTTTTGACAATACTGGCCGCAGAAAAGCCGACAACAATAGCAACTACACAGTACCAAAATTCCTTGGCAACAGATACAGAGAAGGTGACAGCTCGACAGAGTGTCTAATGTCCAGAGTTGTAAAAGCAACTGCGCGCCTCACTGCAGCGCCGTCTGCAAAATCCATCTTTTGGTCCAGGTGTCATGTAGTCAATGATTGCCCGTATCGAAACAGGGGTACCCCAGGCGCTAGTACCCATCCGTTTCATATTAGATAAGCATCTGTTCTAGCTCGATGATGGACTTCATGGATACTTTTGGTGCTTTTCCATGGTAAGAATCTCCGCCCAATGCCAAGTTTCGTCTCCATGTCTCAATGGTTGAACCATACCCCACCGTAGCACAATGTGCTGTCGCCGCAGCTGCTCTCAAAGTGCTCTTGTTTCCAGCATAGTCAGTGAGAAAAGTACCTCCAATCTCACGGAATCAGCGCTTACAGAGTTTTAATAGCAAATCCACTGATTTCGAGGTTCATCGGAATTGGCTTGCTATCACTCATTCCCTACCTGTCAAAAGCTGGTACTACGAGGTTTCTATTCTCCTCTCATTGCAGATCGCGTCAACCGACATTTCGGGCTTACACTTTCTCCTCAGAACACGTCAGAATGGACCCTCGATTATCCGCCTCTTTTTGCCTACTTCGAATGGGTGCTGTCACTGCTCGCCCAATACGCCGACTCGGCATCACTTAAAGTGGAAAACCTAGACTACGATAGCTGGCAAATTGTGTATTTCCAGCGGTCTACGGTGATTGCGACTGAACTAGTACTAGCATATGCCTTGCACAAGTAGGACTACCATACCATGTTCTTTGTAGGACGAGGCTGACGCACTTCCTTAGATACGTAAAGACTTCATCCCCGTCCTTGAAGCAGACATCACATGCCATTGCGCTGTCGATCTTACTGTCCCCAGCATTGCTCATTATCGACCATATCCACTTTCAGTACAATGGCTTCCTGTACGGCATCCTCATATTGTCATTGGTATATGCCCGGAAACAGTCAACGATGCTCCTCAGCGGCTTTCTCTTTGCGGGACTGCTTTGCCTGAAGCACATATACTTATACCTCGCGCCTGCATACTTCGTCTACCTCTTACGAGTCTATTGCCTTAACCAGAAGTCAATCTTTACCGTCCGCTTTGACAATGCGATCAAGTTGGCATCTGGTCTTGCAGTCATTTTTGGAGCTGCTTTTGGGCCCTTTTGGTACTGGGGCCAGCTCGACCAATTGCTAAACAGGCTTTTCCCCTTTTCAAGGGGTCTCTGTCATGCTTATTGGGCACCAAACGTGTGGGCTTTGTACTCGTTCTGTGATAGGGTCCTCATCTATGGTAAACTAAAGTGCTTCATACCTCTCGCTGAGTGCTGCTGACAGGGTTCAGCTGCGCCAATGTTTGGTTTGTCGGTTGATCAAGCTGCTATCAACAGTGTCACACGGGGTCTTGTTGGTGACTCGTCATTTGCGGTTCTTCCGAACGTGTCACCAAGAACAACCTTCATATTAACGATACTCTTCCAGTTGGTAAGCTGCCCGGCAGTAGATATTGATTTTTCCGTGGAATTGACATTTGACAGCTCGGATTGGTCAAACTGTTTGTCAAGCCAACATGGGAAACATTCATCGGCGCCGTCACGTTTTGCGGCTACGCGTCGTTTTTGTTCGGCTGGCATGTTCATGAGAAAGCTATCCTCCTTGTGATCATTCCATTCAGCTTGCTGGCACTCAAGGATCGGCGACACCTTGGCGCCTTTAGACCTCTGGCAGTCGCAGGACATGTTTCGCTCTTCCCCCTTCTCTTCACAGCCGCAGAGTTTCCGGTGAAAGCTGTCTACACCGTCTTCTGGCTGGTGATGTTTCTTCTGGTGTTCGATCGGCTGGCACCAGTCTCGTCCCGACCTCGAGTGTTTTTGCTCGATAGGTTTTCACTTCTCTACATCACTGTTTCTATCCCATTGATTGTATACTGTTCATTAATCCATCGGCTGGCTTTCGGAGACAAGTATGAATTCCTTCCGTTAATGTTTACCAGTTCATACTCAGCAATTGGGGTTGTGGGCAGCTGGATCGGGTTCCTTGTTGTGTACTTTAATTCTTAGCAGCTTCTGAGATACCCCTTTAGCCGATAATGTCGATAATAGATTCACTAGCATAGAGCGATCACCTTGAAATTGAAATCAGAAAACTTTGCTTAACCCATTGTGCTTTGTCCCGCCGACCAGACCTGCCATGAATTTGAGTCGACAGTGTATCACCTACAATGATTAAGAACAAGAGTGTGAAATTACACACATCGAAGTGAACAAAGTGAAAATGCGAAATGTCGAGGAGATTCTGCTGAGCAACTTGCTTAGCAGTATGGTCTGGTAGGTGGAAGATGGTGAACAGGACGAATGTCAGAGATGGAAGAAGCAAGCAATCCGTACATGGCCAACAATTCAGATGATTCCGGTAGAGTCTGGGAGTAACAGCTGTTAGCCAGGCTATCCAACCATACCCACATAGAATTTGTACTCGTCGGTCACACCGCACTCTATAGGAGGGTTGACGACGCAAAAGCAAGGATAGGGAACCGATCTGGCTCTGGGAGAGTCAACATCATTGAAAGACCTTGACCTTTGGATTTCCCGAGGCATTACGAGTCGAAAGAGCCCATACAAGACAGTGTTGTGTTGCAGACTGATGCTGTAATGGTGAGTAGCGAGGGAATATGAAAGGGCGAGGACAAAAGGCGGGCGGCCAAACAAATAGAGTATTTTAAGGTTGGAGCTTGTAACTTTTCCGGTGAAGGCAGGACTCCCAGGAGGGCGACACCTTTCGCGCTTACCCAGGCCATGGGTGTAGCGTTACCTCCATATTTTGCCCATGATGCACAATTCCTCTCCCTCCCCGTCTGCCTTTTCCAACTCCACCCCATGCACCTCATCGTCAACCCCATCCACCATCAACCACACACGCCTCAAACCATTCCATTCCGATCTCCATACATGTCCAGAAGCCCTCAGACGCGTAAAGACCTTCCTACGTAACTTTCTGGCCGTTCTGGTGGACCAGCCCTGGGGTCCATTGATTTCTGTCCTAAGCGTTGAGATTTATTCTTTGCGACCCAGGTCTATCATAATACCCTTCATTATAGCTCAGAACGAATCCTATGCGCTAGTGTTTCGAAGCCCTAATTCAGATCTTGAGGCTTTCTGCCGCTCTTGGAAGCCTCCCTGACCAGCCTATGCTACCAACAAGCCGAACTGAGTAGTCTAACATCTCGGACGTGTTTGGCCGTGAACATGGTTTGAAACACTGTATGCTTGAACATTTCTATTGACTAATCAATATCAGGTGCTCTTCAAGCGCAAACCCGTTCATTATAGTCCTAAGGTCCCCATACCTGAGGACGCCGAAGTGAGTCCACCTGCTAACACATTCTGTGTATATGTTGACATAGCTATGAAGGTATGGCCGATTGAGGAGACAGATGAGGTATTCACCAATTACGAGGACTATTTGCACCGGTAAGTCCCCGCCCAATCTTTATATATGTGTAGGGCTAATGCCGCTAGCATGGACTTTTATAAACAAGTTCGTGACTCTGTTCTTTCTTTCTCTTTGTTCTCAGCTAAGCCAGACTTCCCAGAAACGTTTCATCTGCGAAATTACCGGGCATTCTGGGCTAAGTTTCTTTGACGCGTTGAAAAGCGAGGTAGGTGGCTTCCATGGCTCTCCATATATTTTGATACTCAAGAAGAATCGCGAACCCTGACGCTGCATAGATGGAAGCATCAGGTGAGGTCGACGATGCCTTCCCTGACGCATTGAGAGAGCCCATCCTCAGAAAAATACAATTTTCAACTATATCAAGAATCGACAGTTTAGGTCAGCATCATGCCACCTCTTCATGCTTTATAGTGCTGACATAGCAGCCTAGTTGACCATGTCTTTGAGGTACCTTCCTTTGGCTATGAACAGGCATGTAGACCCTAATAAAGTTTGCTTTAGGAATTCAAGCAGGACTTCTATCCTGGGGAAAGCGTTACGGTCATTCTCGATAACGCTGATCGATTAAACGGTCATGTTCGAGAGAAGACAAAATTTCCCGAATTGGTCAGAGCAGATGGCACTACGGAACGCAAAGCTTTTGCTCGTTACTTTGTTTGTCTTGCTGATCGGCCAAGCGAGGAAGCCCTCGTTGATGAAGAGCATGTTGTCCGCGACCGTAAGACCTTCACCAAGCAAAGGCTCCGGTCATTCCTTAAAAATACCGTAAGCCGCGAGGCCTGGACGGGTGCACCCTGGACAGTCAAAGCAAAGATTGCTGAGGAGTATCGTATTAATACTGACATTCCTAATCATCTTCGGTATGAGAACCAGGTGGCTCAGAGAAAAGCCAATATCTCCCAAAAGAGAGGCGAGTTTGACGGCACTATACTCAGCTTCTATCCCCCACCTGGTCGTCTCCCTGAACTCAAAGCCAAGGGTTCGAAATCTAAGAACGCTCAGGTCAATCAAAATGCGCAACTAGAGGCACGTTCAAAACAAGATCACTTCATTGAGTACCAGCGTGCTTTAACTGGCAACCCTGCCTTTGGTAAAATTGAGCAACCGACGCGTCCAGTCCAAATCACTCAGTACTACAACGGTCACCCTGGGTTTGCTATCAATGGCTATCATCCAATCGCAGCTAGAGGCCAACCTAAGCCGCCACCTCCTCCAACCCCGAAATACCCCATTGAGGACCTGGAGATCCCCCCTGCTCGTGATGGTACTATTCGTCCAGCGATGAAGTTTCTTTCTCAAGATACGCCAAGTCCAGAACACGTCTCTGACGGCGGTGGGAGTGGTATTTTCATGGAATCAGTCGGCAATCTTTTAGAAACGTGGAACACATTAAACGTTTACTGCGAAGTTTTCCAGATCGACTCATTCACATTTGATGATTACGTTGAGGCATTACAGTTCACGTCCGACGAAATCCAGTGTCAACTTCTTGTGGAAGTCCATTGTGCCGTACTTAAGAAGCTAGTCAACGACGTCAATGATAAGAACGGTCAGGTTCAAGTCGCGTTGCCTGAGCCCGCTCAACCTGAAGGCGAAGAGGAGTCTTCGAACCACGATAGCAGTAATGTGCACACGCCAACGCCAGAGCCGGAGGTGAAGCCCTCGAGGCCCACCACGCGGAGCAGTCTCGCTAAATCCGAAGCAGCTGAGATGATAGTGTCGCAGAGAGAGAGAAGATCAGCAACGGTAGACCTCAAGATACACCGTGCCGCTGAAATGGACCATTCAATACGAAACTACGACTGGAAGATGCGGCTTCGCAAACGTGATTTTAGTGATGGCAAATGGATTGTTATCATTGTCGGGCTACTGAACCAACTGTCGGGCAATCCTCGCCTCCGAAAACCTTGTGATGAAATACTTGCAAAACTAGCTCCTCTGGATAAAGAGGCAACCGCTGAAACGGCAATTTCCCAGTATACCACTCTGGACATCAATCTAAGAGTCATGATCTTGCAAATACTTTGCACGCTGTCTCTCGAGACGAAGGCGATTAGGGTCTACATGGAGGATTGCAGCAACCAGATGACGGACTATCGCAAAGACAAAATCCAACTACAGCGTCGTCGTAAGGAAGTGTAAGCCACACCCTCAAACACAACTTATCACGTAACTAATTTCGTTTAGTATGGAAGAGCTAAGGCTCCTTCACGAAGAGCGAAAACTACTGCAGCCGGAAGTAAAGTCCCCAACGCCACCCCCGGAACTTGAGGAGCTCGGGGATCCTAAGGATGAGGCTACAGAGGAAGAAGAAGTGGACGAGGATGTGAACATGGATACCGAAGACGAAGAACCCCATCAGGGACGTTCGTTGCGACGGGCCAATGACAGAGCAGTGGAGCGAAAGCGCAAAGCCGACGAAGAAAAGGAGCGCAAGGAGAGAGCTCAAGCTGAGAAGGCGAAGAAGCCAACGAAGCAGGAAAAACAGCTTGGGAAGGTCTTGAAGAAGATCGAAGAGGCCAAGGAATTAATCAAGGAGTTGGAAGAGGAAGTGGCGACAATTGAAAACGACCTTAGAGAAGCTGATTGTCCGCGAACTAGATGTCTTGGGAAGGATCGTTTCTGGAATCGCTACTACTGGTATGAACGTAATGCGATGCCTTATGCCGGCTTGCCTGATAGCTCAACTGCCCATGCCGGCTATGCCAACGGACGCCTATGGGTGCAAGGGCCCGATGACCTCGAGCGGAAAGGGTTCATAGAGCTTTCTGAGGTCGAGAATAACCAGTATCGGCGGGCGTTCCAGATGAGTGTTCCAGAACGGAAAATGTTAGAGGAAGGAACAACGCATGTCTTCACTGCCAGACAGTGGGGATACTACGATGATTCAGATCATCTCGATATGCTCATCGGCTGGCTTGATGTTCGTGGCGTGCGAGAGATTAAGCTACGTAAAGAAATCCAAGCCCAACGGGACAAAATCAGTATCCACATGAACAAGCGCAAAGAGTACCTGATGAACAATGACGATAAGAAGTCAGAGTCGGGTGAACCGGTGACGAGGGTTTCGACGCGTACCAAAACATACGTTGATCCTACTGGATTTAGGTGCTTGGCGTGGAGAAACACGACCGCTGAGAAGGAACTTGGTCACATTCACTCGGCTCCCAAGCCACCATCTTACAAGAAGCAAACGGCAAAGGCTCCGAAGAAACCTGTGGAGGAAGAAGGTCGACAGACTCGAGCGACGAACCGGAGCGGCAAGGTCCTTACGCGCCAGGGGACACGCTACGCCTTCTAATAAGCTCCGGCTGAAGTCCACTCATCTAGAATGGACGAGCTTCGGAATTAACATGGCATAGCTACACCAGCGTTTTTTCGAGCGTCACATCCTGTCCCTTCATGCATAACGAATTCACGGATCTCTATCATCGGATTTGGTTCTACCCCAAAGCACATGCTGCTGACAAAGGCGTTAGTTGTTGAGGAGCATCCTCCCAACTGGAGACCGATGAAAAATTAGATTTGTCTCCGACTACTCCGCGATGGCGGCATGTTCTATCACATTCTGGGAATATGCGTAAGGCCCGGCTCTACTTGTATGGGTGGCTAGGTAACATACCGTACACCCTTCTGCCTCAGATCTGTCGTCATGATACTTGTACTACTAGCTAGATAGTAACAAAAATCCTCTAGTAGTATGCCAAACAAAGGCTTCCAATATAACTGCCAACTACCTTTGGGAAAAACAGTCCCGCCACCTACCTACTAGCTTAATGGCCGTTGAGTCTAACTGGAAGTCCCACTCTGCTTTTCCTACATTCCACTTATTTCCATTGGTCTCACTGGCCATATCTATTAGCGAGATTCCCTAGAAAATAGATTAAAAACTTTGGCCTTGAAATTGTTATTTTTTATGTCCGTGAGTCTAGATTTTCGACTCACGTGATATATAAATACTAGAGCCGGAACTGATCAAGGTTCGGCCCGAGATAGGAGTACTAAGTTTCAGCCCTGCAATGCATCACATGTACCTTAAGGTAACGCTTGCAGGTCCATAAACTGAATATTACAACAGTTATATAGTTTAGATCAACTACGCACAAGCGATACTATCTCAGTATGGCATCTGGCGAACTGAGTCCTAGAGGTACGCCAACGTTTCATGGGTGGCAAAACAAAATTATCACTTACTGATCGTTCCTTCCAGCATCGGTTGCTTCAAGTTCTGAATTGAGTCTGGTTGATCCAGCTGCTGCTGGGAAGCTGCTGTCCAAGAAAGACAAAGTTCCTGGTACTGTCAAGCTAAAGAAGTCCATTGCGAAAAAGACAAAGCCCAAGGATGGAGAGGGCAACGGTGAGTTGGGCTGGTGCTATGTTTTTATCTTTATCGTAAATATCTGATGAGGTCACAGAGTCAAAAGCTGGTGGCGCGACTCGAAGCCCATCTCCGGATTCCGCAATCACAAATGACATTGACACTGACCTCAAATCTTCCTTCCCATCCGGTCGACCACTGGAAGACCGCCCTGACATGATCCAATGCAAGCACTGCAAGAAGCCCATGGTAAAATCAGTCGCAGCATCTCACATTAAAATCTGCGAGCAGAAGAAGAAAGAGCGTGCTCGGAAAAAGAAAGAAGCCAAAGAAGCTTCTCAAAGAGCTAAAGAGGGCAAACCCGAGGACAAAGACAAAGACGGCGATGTCCCTATGGAGGATTCCGTGACTGTAAGCCGCGATGAAACTACCGATGGTATCATCAAATCTGCCAAAAAGAGCGCTGCCAAAGAGACGCCTGACGGTGGACCCAAGAAGAGCAAGAAGAGAAAGGCAGATGGTGAAGGGGACAAGGAACCCAAGAAGAAGAAAGCGAAAAAGGACGAACCGCCTAAGCCAAAACTTCCGAAACCAAAAGGTCCCGTGGACGTCGAGAAACAATGCGGTGTCCTACTTCCCAATGGCGGTTTCTGCGCGAGAAGTTTGACTTGTAAAAGCCATTCTATGGGCGCTAAAAGGGCTGTTCCCGGCAGGAGTCTGCCCTACGATATTCTGCTCGCACAGTACCAAAAGAAGAACCAAGCCAAGCAGCAAAGTACGTCTTTTCTTTCTCCCGTTCACTATTCCCATACATTTCTACCCCGGCTCCATCGGCCCCAACTTAAGACTTCTTCTAACATCAAAAACAGAAGCAGCCATCTCGGCCAACGCCCCCCTCCCAGATGATTTCGAAACCACCGGCCCCATCGACTCGGACGAAGAAAAAGACGCCGCCATGGCCGCCATTGCCCGCTCCCGCCCACGCCCGCTCGAACAACACATCCATATCCCGACGCGGAGAAAATATCAGTACGTGCGCATGAAGGAGATGCTGGGGAATGCGCTGGGTGGGGGTAGAGCTGGCGGCGGATTGTTTGGGAGGGTGGCTGATGGAGGGGATACGGGGGTGGCGGGAGATGGTGGGGCGGAGAGGAGGGGGAGCGTGGTTATGGGGGGGAATAGAGCAGCGGGGGCGGGGCAGGCGCAGAGGAAGATGTTGGGTGGGGGTGCGGGGTCAGTATCTTGAATGGTTGGATGGAGTTTGGCATGCATTTTCTACATGAAGCGGACACGGGTGGGGAATCCCATGTCGTAGTCCTGGAGATTGTGCGTCCATTGGCTTCGGTGCTAGTCGATTTCTTCGGAGTAGATTTGCATTTTTTTATGGGGCGAGGAAAGATACCAGCATGGATGGCTTTTTGGGATGGGTATACTGGGCAATATAGATTCGAACTATGACAGTATGGATGACGTGAGGTTTGCTCTGTATTAGGGGGATGATGATGTGAGGTCTCGACGAGGCCCAGTTTCGGATTTTCTAGAAAACCACACATCTATATCATCTGGTATCTCGTCTATCCGTTCTTACGCACTCAACAAACATCACGGTCATCTACCATCTACCATCTACCATCTCCCGCTACACTCTCTCGGAAACAAAACGCAGCCAGATCGTCACACAAAGAATCACACATCCTCCAGCAATACCTCTACAGCATACACACCTATGGCGTACACCTCCCCGTAAACCTCGGATAAAGACAACACTCCCGCACCGTCCACCGCCCACACATCCAGGCCAGGAAACGTTCAAGGCCGAGACCGTAGCCGCCGTGGGGGGATGTGCCGTATCTAGATGTAGAGATTTTGGTTAGTAAAGTTGGACTATTGGATTGGTTGATGCATTACGTTCGTGTCATGGCAAGGAGGAGGAGAATAGGAATATCGACTTACTTCCGCTGGTCAGTGTACCAATAATAGGGCTCCGCGCCAATTCCCTCCCGCTTATACGCAGCCATCAGCTCGTCATAATCTTCCATCCTCATGCTCCCCCCCACAATCTCGCCAACACCCGGCATAAGGCAGTCTACGCTCTCCGTGACACGCAGATCAGCGGGGTCTTTTTTCATATAAAACGCTTTAATCTCGACGGGGAAGTGCGTCAGGAAAATAGGCCGGGCGATGATATCCGTCATCTTGCGCTCGGCCGCTTCAGCGATATCATCTCCAAACTGATGAGGCTGACCTTCTTCATTGAGAATGGCATGATCGCGGAGCCATTCGATGGCGTCGGAGTAGCGCATGCGTAGGAAGGGGCGTTCGGGGACTTTGAAGGAGGGGTTGAGGTCGTAGACGAGTTTTTTGGTCGCGGGGTTGGAAAGGGCGTGCGTGATGACGAGGGACATAACTTCCTCGAGATGGACGAGTAGATCTTCGAAGGTGATGAAGTCGAGTTCGGCTTCGATGTGTGTGTATTCACTCAAGTGCCGCCGCGTAAGCGATTTCTCTGCGCGGAAGGATGGAGCAACGCAGAAGACGTTTCCTAAGCTGGGCAGGCAGGTCTCGAGATAAAGTTGTGAGGATTGCGTGAGATAGGCCTTCTCGCCGTAGTAGCCGAAGGCGAATAAGGTAGAGCCGCCCTCGACTTGCGTTTGCACCATACATGGTGGGGTCACTTCAAGGCAGCTCGGTGTTAATTCTTCGTACGTTTGGCGAAAGGCTCGTAATAGGGCGGCGCGGACTTTCATGACTGAGGAGGAGTGTTCGCCGCGAAGGACGAGGTGGCGGTTGTCATAGAGGGTTTGGGCGTCGGAGTCAGGGGCCACACGGGTGGTGATTGCTTCTTTATCACCAGCGGCTTTTCCAATTATTTCGTAGTAATCGGCGTGGAGTTCGCGGTCATCGGGAGCGTGCTGTTTGGGAGGGACCTCCCACATTTCGCCATATATTTCCATCGAGGTTTCGAGGGTAAGCGTCATGGCGTCGTACGTTTTGCACAGGTCGCCAGTGAGGACGCATTGGAGGAAGCCGTAGCCGTCTTGGAGGGTGATGAAGATGACGTCTTTTTGGGAGCGAAGTCTATGGACTCGCCCTGTAACCCGTACTCTTGTGCCTCTACCCTCACTGTAGTCTACGTCCTTGGAGCTCGTCCCGCTTCGAAGTTTTATTTTTTCTGGGTCTTTCTGGTTGAGCATTATTTTGGTGGCTTTTGGTAAGCTTGCATCTTGGGAAATCTTGATCTTTTTTGCCATCTCCAGCCCTTGTTGGCGCTTTTCGGCCTCTTGCTTTTCCCGTATAGCAATATCATCTCCTTTTGCTAATTTCCTCTTATGTTGGTCATACAATTTCGTGGCCTTTTTCAAAGCAGATGTTGCAGCTGGTTTCCATTCTCGAACTTCTTCCGGTTTTCCACCTTCACTGGGAGTTACTGTTTCCGTTTTGCGCGCGAAATACTGCGTACCGTCTGCGGGGGGGTGTTGGATGAGGGCGAAGAGTAACGTTTGGTATGGGAGGTCTTGAGTGCCATCCTGAGAAGACTCGTCGTTACCGACGTCTTCGTCAACGTGTACAGCTCTACTCGGGGCTGCCATGGTGTTCAATGGCAAGGGGAATGTGTAGCAAAGAGGATGCCACGAAGTCTGCGCCGAGATTACAGTAATTTATCACTAGCGCGATGCGGCACAAGTAAAATACATTGGGCGACCAATTTGCCGTAAAGCTCTTTGAATTCCTCCTACTTGTAACACCATGATCCGGCATGCCACCGCGCCTGCTTCAACCAGACGAGTATGAACTTCCTACTCGGGCCTCGTCTGAATCTCACGAGGCTTTCGACCTCGATGACACCGACTTCGAATCTCAAGGCCTTACGAACGCCTCCTATATTCAGCGTCGTCGCTCAAGGTCGTTGCTACAATGGCTTTTGTTCCAAGTGAAACCAATTTTCAGCCGGCGTGGCTTCCGACACGGACATGCAAAGCATTCAAAAGGGCGCAAATTTGGACTGCGTAGACTTTCCACCCGCCGAATTTGCTTTCTTTTCAATATTCTTATAGGGATGATCTTCGCATTGGTCTCAATCACGGCAATTTTTCGACCTTCTTATACTAGGCTACCAGCGCACTATGAGACCCTAAGGAAACGAAGTCTACAAACTAATGAGAATGGGCGCGCAAATCCTAACAACGAAAAGGTGTTCATTGCTGCCAGCATCTACGACAAAGGAGGAAAACTTGTAGACGGAGCTTGGGGCAAGGCAACCTTAGGTCTTGTAGAACTCTTGGGCCCTGAAAATGTGTTCTTGAGTATCTATGAGAGTGACAGTGGTGCTGAGGCTCAAGTTGCATTCAATGGTTTTAAAGATAAAATACGATGCCAGCACAATTTAGTTTTCGAAGACAAATTACCCATCGAGAATTTACCCAAGGTCACCTTACCTGATGGTTCTCATCGAGTCAAACGTATGGCATATCTAGCCGAGGCTCGCAACAGAGCCCTCCGACCCCTAGATGAGCCCTCGAACACCAAGTATGATAAGCTGCTGTTCCTAAATGATGTTATCTTCGACCCAATCGATGCAGCACAACTCCTTCTATCTACCAACCTAGATGGCAATGGAAGAGCCTCTTATCGAGCGGCTTGCGCAGTTGACTTTATCAATCCGTTCAAATACTACGACACCTTTGCCACTAGGGATCTGGAAGGCTATAGCATGGGCGTTCCATTCTTCCCCTGGTACTCGTCAGCAGGCGGTGGGCACAGCAGGCAAGACGTGTTGGACGGCACAGACGCTGTGCGTGTCAAAAGCTGCTGGGGTGGAATGGTAGCTTTTGATGCACAGTACTTTCAGAGCACTAACTCAACTGGGGACTTGCCAGAGAGACTCCACGCCGTTAGCGATGTCAATAGATCGCCTAGCAAATCTACTCGATCAAAATTGCCACCCATTCGTTTCCGCGCCGAACCTGACCTCTATTGGGACGCTTCCGAATGCTGCTTGGTCCAAGCAGACGTGCTGATGGCGGGTTCCAAAAAGGATGTTACTAGAGATTATGAAATCTACCATAACCCCTTCGTCCGTGTTGCATATGACTCAAGAGCACTTTGGTGGCTCAAATATACCCGTCGCTTTGAGCGTCTTTATACTATACCACAGTTTTCGATCAACAAACTTGTTGGGCTGCCCTGGTTCAATCCCCGCCGGGCGGAACTCGAAGGAGAACAGGTCAAGGAGCGCGTATGGATTGCTGATGCATCCGCGAACGCAGGCGGATCATTCCAGGAAGTAACTAGAGTAGCCGCCCGGGGTGGTTATTGTGGGATGCGGACCTTACAAGTTCTCAAAGAAAGTCCACGAGAAGGCGAAAAGAACTGGGAAGCGATTCCGGTTCCTGCGAGATGAGTAGAACCTTGAACACCTCTTAATCTATCTGTATGCAGGTATGGCGTTCAGATACCCTGGGCGGTTGGATACTCGCTACGTTGTGTCATTTTACTTTATCAACAACCTGGAAGCGTCACATACCTAAGGTACCTTATGGGAGAAGCTATTTTGTTGACGAATGATCTCATACCTTAATCTGTGATATCCATGTTCAACATGCAGAATCAAGTCATCCCTGGTTTCCAGTACCTGATTTCAACTTTATCTCGTGGGTGTTTGTGTGAATTTCTCCGACATCGCAAAGTATGTTGTTTGGCTCGTGCCCTGAAGATTGTGAATTTCCTCAACCCGGACCGTCAACACACCAACAACCACAAAAACCTCTTCCTACCCCATACTTCATCCCTCTACCCCACACTCTACCCCACACATCATCATCCTCTTCGTACCTTCTACCACGTTCGTAGATTTCATTGATAGGCATCAGATGCGAGACCCAGCTTAAGACAAACAAAGTCCTCATCAAACACACTGTAAGCATTCTCGTCAACGCGCTGCATGGGAAAGAATCATGTCCTTACCATACACAAGCAGATATCGCGATGTCTCCATACCAGGGTCCACCCATCTCTGTCGATGATGCCGACAACATACGTCGGTTCATCGAGCAGATGTCGGGTCGTTCGGGCACCGCAAAGCCTACGACCATCTCAGTTGACGATCAACCGACTGTTTTGCCGACCACTAATGAAGAAAGTACGGATACAGACCGTGACACATCCGATATGAGCACCAACTCGTCGCCCCCAGCTGCACCTGAGCATGACACTGTCCAGGCTTATGATATGCAGAGTCCCCTAGCACGCGGAGTCTTGGCCCCACCACCAACCCCAAACATGCCTCTTGGTAATGAAGAGATTGGAAGAATGATCCATGATCAAGTCAACGCTCTTCCCACGTCCAGCACTTTCTCTCTAGGGGATTCCAAGTACGCGCCGAGGAAGTCGTCACTGCTCACTGGCACCCGACCACCTGGAGTTCACATCTCATCCTCTCCAAAGATGCCGCCGGTGTCAACGGAGCAGCGTAAGGATCATAATCTTTCGTTTGCTAGAATGTCATTTATCACTTCTGAAGACCAACCATCACGCTTTCCCATCCTGCTGTCTAAGCAAGCTGGCGTTGGCTTGATGGAGCTTCCTGAGAAGGAGACAACATTTGCTGTCAACTCTAAGGAAGACAAAGACAAGATGCCTGAGATCGAGACGTCAGTGTCGAAATATGATTCTCCGCTTATTGTCAACTCCAAGGCCGCATCTGGCTCCAGTGAACTCAAGGATAAGTCACCTCCCGAGTCTACTACTGTGTCGATGCCACAAGACAGCAAGAAGCCGGTATCGTCTGAAGAAGGTACGAAGGCGTCTGCCTACACTCCTCCTACCACACCTCCACATCTACGAGCTGCGAAGAAGCACGACTACCCTGTTCCCTCATTTTCAGACCTGAAGGTTAAGGACGAGCCGACTGAGAAACCTACGGTCGTTGTCAAGGAAAACAAGCTACCTGATACTCACGCCAAGCTGACATCTGACGATTCTTTGTCTCGCGATATGGCTAAGTCTCAAGCTGCTAAAACTGTTCCGCTGCGCCGCGAGTACTCCCCTTCTCGTGGTACGCTCGCGACTCAAACTGCCAAGGAAGACGAGACCCTGAAAAACGCTCTCTACTTCACGTCTTGGCCCAAGTTGCAGAGAGATAAGCCAGGTACGGGATCTTCGAATCGATACAAAGATTATTACTGACTCTTATTCTCAGTCTCACGTGCGCGTAAAGTGGTTCTTGTAGGTCTGCCACCAGCTTCCAGCCCCGTCTTTGTCACATCCTTGATCCACGGCGGACCGATTGAACAAGTCGCACTTGTCGGGCCTACAACGGCATTTGCACTATTCCTAAACGCAGATGACGCTGCCAAGTTCTACAAAGCCACTGGCAACGGCATCGAATGCCAAAAGGAGGGTATCAAATATGTCGTTCTTACCGAGATGAACGTTATAGATGTCGATGTCGTTGGTGGAAAACTTCGCCAGTGGATTGACAGTGGCATGACGCGCTGCGTCCGAGCCATCGGCGTCGATGAAGAATGGACTTTGGCGAGACTTTACGGATTAGCAGAGGCTAAGAATCGAAAGGTGGAGGTGATTGAAGTTGGGGAGAACCAGAGTGGAGTGAGTCGCATCATTACTACCATAGCACCTTCCCAGCCTACCCAACTAGCACCAGACTAACCCCATCTCACAGCTCCGCTCCGTCGTCTTCCGCTTCTGCAAAATCGATCACGCCGTCGAATTCAAAGCCAGCATCTCCCGCTCCGACGACTGGGAACAGTGCAACATTCACTTCTCTCCCGATCCGTAAGTCTCCCCTATTCCACACACACAAAACCGTAAAACCCCTGCTAAACCCCAGCGATCTCTCCAGGTGCGCTGAAACTCCCAAAGCCTCAGCTACCTAATCACAGGATCTCTAGGGTTGGAGAGACTGTATGGGCAGGAGGACAGGTTTGCTAGCGTGCTACGCAGGCTTCAAGCGGAAGTGTAATCAAAAAAGTCGTGTGAAAAGAGAGCGAGATGTTAATACCGAGGTTGGCTAAAGCGTAAGGGGTGTTTACATGTATGCTAAGCGTGCTTGCTGTCTTGATCGCAGACGCACGGTTTAGTCGTAGTAGTTGCACATACATACGCATGGCATGCTCTCTGTCCCCACCCGTTCACGGTCTCCCTCCCTCGTTCCCTATTTATTTAGTCTCCTATCGATCTCACTCTCATTTCAAGTGTTTTCTCCATTCCCCCCCACAAAGAAAACCACCCATTCCCGCTATTCGCGCAAAGAAGCAGGGTGTATATACAGTATTGAAGAAAAACATCGCGAACCCTTAAACAAGTCCCTTTCACACATTTCCATCATCCCATCCCATCCCATCCCATCCCAACCCATCCCAACCCAACCCATCCCAACCCCATCCCATCCCATCCCAACCCAACTCTCTCTCACTCATCTCCCCATCTCATCTCCAACCCTCCTACACCCCCCCTCCCTTCACCATCCAAAACCTCCTCCAAAACCTCCTCCTACACTACCCACCCCACCCCACCCCACCCCACCCCACCCCACCACCCACGCCCTCATCCCCCCATCCCAGCTTCTACACTTACCCCACCAACCACCCCCCAACAACCATAAAAAAGAAACATTCCCCATTTTTCTCAACTTCGTAGATTAGATTAGATTAGACTGGATTTGGATTGAATTGGATTGGATTGGATTAGAGTGGGAAAATAGCAATCTCGGGGTTTTTTTCGAGGATTAGTATTCTACCGTTATTATTTATTTATTTATTATTTATTATTTATTTTGGGTTGAGGTGAGGGTTGGGTGGGTAAGCAGTCGCTTTTGCTCGTTTTCTTTTCTTGGTTCTTGGTTCTTCTTCTTCTTCTTCCTCTCCTTCTTCTTCTCCTTCTTCTTCTTCTTGCTTCTTGTTTCTTCTACCCCTTTTCGCTCTTCTTCTTGCTTCTTACTTCTTGCTTCTTCTTGCTTCTTCTTGCTTCTTCTTACTTCTTCTTACTTCTTCTTACTTCTTCTTACTTCTTCGTGGTTCTTGGTTCTTGATTCTTGGTTCGTGGTTCGTGGTTCTTCTTCTTCTCCTTCTTCTTCTTCTTCTTCTTCTTCTTCTTCTTCTTCTTCTTCTTCTTCTTCTTCCTTCTTCTCCTTCTTCTTCTTCTCCATTCCTCCCCCCTTTCCGAACCACACACAACGATTTCCCAAAAAAACCGCAAGGATTCGCTATTTCGGGAATTAGTAATATGGGTGTGGGTGTTGGTGTGTTTTGGGGCGGTGGAGGGGGGGTGGGGTGGGGTGTGAGGGATGAGGGATGAGAGATGAGGGTTGGGGGTTGGGGATGATGGGGCTTCTGAGGGGGGGGAGGATGGCAAGGGAGGAGGGGGATGGCAAAGTGAGGGGCAAGTTTTCCACGCCCAAGCCAACGCCCAAGCCAACTTAGAGAGAGAGAGAGAGAGAGAAAGGACAAGCCAGCCATTACAGGGAAGAAAAATATTTGGCGAAAGCGATGTGGATGGGAGAGTCGAAAGGGTTCTCTTGTTTCGCAGCGTCTACCTTGGCGTGTTTTTGCGAACGCGCTAGCAGGGGGTGGGTATTCGGATGCGGTTGCGTCGTTTTGGGCACGGGATTAGGGATGGTGATGGTGATGGTGATGATGGGACGGGGGGGGGTTTTCGAGGTGGTGAGGGGGGGTGGGGATGGAGATGGTGGAGTGGGGGGTGGGGATTGTGGGATGGGATCGGGTGGGGAGAGAGAGGAGTCGAGCGGTGTGATCATAGCTCCTACGCTTCTGGCGAGTGGCTTTAATACTGAGAGGGAGATTTAGAGATGCGTTCGTTTTAATAAGACAAGTCATTTTACCTGTGAGAGTCTGCTTGGTACTCAGTTCAGGTGTCCCGTTTGTTATTTGGGATTATATAGCTGTCTGGGAAGGTTGTGCTAAAAGTTTCGATGGACCAATACCACCGAGTGGAAGTTCTGCAAGCATAATCGTCGACTGTGGAAAGTCACAGTGTTTGTGCGGGAGCGGTCACCCTCGTGAAATGGTCCCAGTGCCGCCCTCACAAGTGTATGCAACAATGACGGCGGTGGTAGAGTTGGTGCTTTTCCGCTCGGCAAGTCATCTTCGACCGACAGTCTAAATTTATTGCCGTCGAAAGATGTATACAGCATCGAGCTATTCTTTCCACCGGAAAGGGGCCAAAAGACGCTTAGGATTGGGCACTGGGAGAAGAGATTAGCTAGGTGTTCAACACGTAGAGCTGCCTGGTTTTGGAGATGGATTTTCTGAGATCTCTGCTGTGCTATGTGATCAATCATGACGTCTTTGATGAGGGAAGAAAAGGAGAGCGGATGTGTATAAATGCCTTGTTTTCCGTGCTTTGTGAGAGGACGTGTTTGCCTAGAGGCGATAGCAGAGTTGACAGGGTGAAGTAGGGAAATCCTTCTCTCTCTAATAGCGTCCAACGTGTTGTGACTGAGTGTGTCTTTGCCGCTTTTCTTTCTTTTGATGCCTCCACAGCGAATCTAGATATTGATTCTCAGCGGCGACTGGTTTCCGCCCTGTGGGTTTCTGGAATTGGGGGTTACTCAGAGTATGCGAGAGCGAATCTGCGCTTGGAGTAGATGCCTTAGGTCACTGCTGAAGGTATTCAGCTGGTTAGCAAAACAGAGATGTGTCCGGCATGCTTCTTTCTCCCTAGCGACCAATGATTCTTGCTTTCCACGAACAGGATTGGGGATCATGGCTGAGGTCCAGGCGCAGATCCGGAGCCGGTGGAGTGGTCGTTCCATAGCAATGATCAGCAGCGGAGGTGTGGATGGAAGGAATTGAACAGCCTGGCTGAGGTTGGTGTCCCAGTATTCCGGTAATGGAGGCGTTACAGAGGACTCTAGATGAGTTGGTTTGGAACACACACGTGGGACTGTTTCAAGCAAATCTAGGTGCTCGAGACTTGTAACACTGTGGATGCTTTGCTGAGCTTGAGGCCTAGGCGCAGTGACCCCAGGAGCGTTGGAGATAGACGTATGTTAATGGTGTGAAGTTGTTCGTTTCAAGGAGCTCGTTGGTGGGAGAAGGTTGCGACTAGGTGGGGGCCCAGCTGCAGGATTGATGGACGCGTCACAGATAGTGATAGACGAGGCGGCTGCGTGTCCATCGACAGGGCTATTGACACGAGGTGATGATGTGCATGAAAAAATGATCCTTGCTGAGCTGGAAGCAAGGGCTAAGCGTATCGCTCACTGGGCCTTTGGGTATTATTTCGAGAAGGCGGGTGGGTGTGCGTTGGATGTAATAGACTCCAAGGATGTTAGCAACGGGTTCGTGTGGTAAAAGGGAAAATTGAACCAAGGGAGATCCCGGCTAACAATAAGACCCAGGTGTTGTGTTAATGGAAGCGTCTGGGGGGACGATTGACACTGTGGCACGGCAATTGTGTGTGTGTGCTTTGATTGGGCGGTCCTTAACGGACTGGGGTGCGGTTATTGCACTGGAGTAATTACCGCACTTGCTCAAAGATAGGAGGACGAAAGATCGTAGCTGAGATTAAGGGCCAGACAAAGCATTAGTGGACGGTTTTTGATGGTGGTATTGATTAGGCAGGTAGGTCTACGTCGATGATGGCGGTTCCCGAGAGGATTGCTGAGCGGTTGAGGTTGCAACACAACTCCACAAGAACACATCGGCAGTCGGAGCGGTACCCAAAAGGGAACCGGTTGGTAAAGCACTGCGGCACGAGGCTATTGGTGGGATGATACTATCTTCTTCGGAAGCGCTTGAGAAGTAGATGTTAGTATGCAGACAGACAGCGGAATTTTGCGGCACAAGGTTTCCTGGCTGTGCTTGCGGGTCTCATTATTCCAGGAGGTGTTGGTAAGTAGAGATTTGAGGAAGATCGACGAGCGTTGTAGGAATAGCTTCAAGCTCTCGAGCTGCGCATGGAGAAACAGGGCGTAGGCATCTGACATGTTTCAGTTTATACACTGGGTTCAAGAGCGTCATCTGCTTTGTGAAACTCGGAGCTATACGTGTTTACCTACAGCCGCGGATTACAGTAGTCAAACTCCCCTTCGGAAGCTTGTTAAGAACCAACGACAGAAGGTTTCACTATGCTGATTCACAGTACCAACTCCGAGTGTGTCGCCTCTTTCCCTGCAAGAGCTTGTGCGTTGTCTCCTCATACATCGTAGCACTACCTCCGCTTCGAAAGGCAAGTGCCTATCACGTTTTTCAGGTACGCCGTGTCCGCGATGGCTCAGCAAGAGATTGTAGAGGTGGAGACACGGAGAGACGCAAGGAGATTGTGGGTGGCTAGATGGATCTAGACGAGGCAAGAACGGATATATTCTGACAACTAGCAGAGGGTTTAGGACTGTAGCTTCGTAGTTGGCTTATACATATCTCACTGCTTCGGGGTGAGGATTCAGTATTGCCGGTACCTCTTGGGCTTGAGACCTATCATGGGTAAGAGTCAATTGATTCGGAGTAGTACGAGTCGAACTGACTATGTCAGAGAAAGATAAACCATGTCCAGGTTGTCACGAACAAGGGGTGCTGGAGGAATCGTAGTAGTGAAAGAGAGGATGGTGCTGATCGCTTCATTGTCAACCGATGGTGATGCTGGCTTCGAAAAAGACCAAGCTCCCTTTTACAGTATTCGGACAAATCCCCAGATTTAGGGAAATACCTACTGGCAACCTCAGAGACGTTCTGCTCAAAACGACCCACAAAAACCTCATGCGTGATGATGTAGACTGAACTGGTTGACGGAAGATTTCGGGACCAGAACGACAGCAGATCACAGCAATCAAGGAAAGCGACGACAAAGTAAGAAGTAGCCAGGAAGACCGCCTAGCACATCGACTCAGTGTAGTGTTATGGCCTCACAGTGTGTAGAGCCGCATTGTTTCTTCTGTTACCCATCGCAGATGAAGTCAGACATGGACAACTACGCCACACGTATCGATTGTTGTAGTACCATGACACCATCGAGTGGAATCGTTTGAGAGAATCCTTGTTTTACCATATCTCAGCCCCTTGACAGCAGTCCGGGACGAAATGAAATTCCAGACGCACAACATCGTCATCGGTGCAATCCGGTGGGGATGAGATCAAGTCCTACGCGAGGCGTAATTGGAGAGAAGAATTCTTTGGAACTTCATGGATCCTTCAGCTGGTAGGACCACTGGCTTGGATATTGAAGGTATTTGCCATGCTTCGATCGCTAATATCACGGGGGACTGACTAAATGACAAATAAAAGATTTGGGTGGTGGTTTTGACGTCTCTGATGTTACCTTAGTAAGGTATTAAAGTACCTCCAGTACCTTAGTGCGGTTTCATTGGATTTGATGTTCTTCCAACGCGGAGAAGCGGAATACTACTAAACGCCTGGTTCGAAAGCGGTGTGCAGTTGTGCAGCGTGCAGGTGATTTTGCGAACCACTCTAAAATGTAATTGCGCCGAGCGGAAAAGTACAGGCATACGTGAGCTGAAAGAAGGAAGCAGGATCGGTTTCCCTGCGACCACGTTTGACACTCGTGTTTGTGCAACCCTGACGACTCTTCAAAGGATTCTGTTTTTTTTTTATGAAACTTTTCTCAACTCCTCTTTGGCCGATGCCGATCCTCCTGAATCGAGCTCGACCTGCATGCGTTTCGCGTAGTCCATCTGGCCATGTACCTTACCTACGTACCTTGACCTTCCCCATGAAGACCATCGATCTCAGGCTGCAGCTTTGAAGAAAGTATCCACCGACGGCTGCATCAACTCCACTTCATGGTAAATTTGAGGTGTCCGCACACTCAGGCAAGCCAACCTCCGAAGTTCCAACCAACGACAATGATCATTGTCTGCACCGGTTTTGCGGGGTTTTTGCGGCTTCGTAGTGGATAACAGTAGCCAGAAACGATGTGAACGACTGTCCGCGAGTAGATTGCCGTTAGGACTTTGGCGTAGGGTTGGTAGCTGCAGCCCTTTGGGGCTGTAATGCAAGTCCGGAGGTGGCTTACTCAAAGATCCTTAGCCTAGGGCTTCGAAAAGCATCGACGAACGAATGAATTCGCTGCAAGGCATCGCTTGCGGAGAATCTGGAGCAAACGCGCGCCTGATAGTAGTTCATGCACATGCAAGCCTTGTGATAGAGGTTTCAAGGGCCTCGTAGGACCCTAGTTCGTACACCTACGGCTTCGCAATCCTCATTGACAATATGATGTGAACCCTGTCGGGAGGGCAAAACGCCATATGTTGATTGGACCTCAACAAGATCCTCGACAACAAACCGGGCTGCTGTGAAGGGTCGATGTGTTCAGGTTCGTATAAGCCCCCTAAAAGACTAGCCGGGCCGCAGGTTGTTAGTGCAGCACGATGTAAAGGTTGAGTTTGTGTACGGTGGGATTCCGCTGTTGAAGATCGGCGCAGTTGCGGTTCCACGAGTAGCGGCCGACGGGACGCCAAAGCCAACACCAACGGTTCCAATTTTATCTTGATCAGTTGGACGCTGGGCTGGAGATGATGCTGGAACTCAATTTCCCACGAGGGCGCGTAATCCGACGATCTGAATGGCGGCGAGCCTCAGCGCATGGATTCATCCGAGGCTTGTCGTTTCAGCTTGCCCGCGGCACAGTACCGTAGATCCCCCGGTTCTGATACTCGACATGAATGAGTTTGCGATGCTAGCAGTCAATCCTTCTTCATCGTTCGTCTGGTTGGTGGGTGGACTCGGATGGATTGGGCTGTACCCGATAGAGAGTCCTGTGCATGGAGACTGTTCATTGGCCGAGTATCTGAAACTTACTTTTAAGACGAAGAACCAACAGTTCTGAGCGTTGAAAGTACAGTACGGAATAATGGAAGGCGGATATCGGTCCAGCAGCACGTGATTGGAAGTTCATGCGCACGGTATTGATCTTTTGCTGTCGATGATGTACCCATGCAGAAGCACGCAGGGGCCTAGGGAAGTATTGGTGCACACAAACTCGGAGTCGCGCGGCAGCTTTCACGTGGCCGGCGTCATCGACTCGACTTGGCCTCGTCCAGACGGGCGGGGGGCATTTCATTCGTTGTTCGGTGCATGTCACCAGCCCCAGACAAGCGCAGGCCAGGAAGGGGTGCAGTCACATCGCAGATTAGCCGCATACACTAACCGAGCTAGCGATCTCCACGGAGCTAGTAACCCTTGCTGCATATTTGGTGAAGGAGGGTTGGCTCCTGTCTAACCTGTTCGGTCCGGTTGAGTATGGAGCAGAGCAACAAGCACGGCGGGGTCGATGGACTGGGCGAGTCTAGACGAGGGTCGGAGGTGAAGAAAGCCCTGTCCAATCAGAGCACGGGGACATGTAAGCCCCACTCTGCCGGACGGCTCGTCTTTAGCCCATTGCGTACCTCCGTACAGCGGCCTCGGCACTTCAGCTCGCACGCCTGCGCTGGTATCCACTTCCTAGGTGGTAGAGAAGGTACCTTAGTAAGGTATGAGCAAGGGTGAGTTTGACAGCTAGAACGGCGTGACACGGTGACAGCCGCTTGCCAAGTCTCGATATAGTAGAGAGAGAAAGCACGGAAGCGATTCAGCGATTCAGAGCCTTGATAGGTATGGGAGGCGCCCGTCGTTCAAAGGGCGCAGTGATCTGACCCAAGCGGCCGGTAGCTTTGTAAGGTAATTCCCATGGGTCACGTATCTTTGCTGTTGCATTCTGGAGGGGGAGGATTATTACAGTAGAGTCAGCGTCACAAGGGGGGGGCTGATCGCTTTGCTCCGTTTGTTCTCCCAGAAGACCCGAAACCCGGTCGAGGAATCCGTCATCAGCGTCGCAACGTCGTGCAACAGGCATCGAGTACCTTCAGCTCTGGGACAGCCTGGTTTGTTTGGGACCTCAAACGATTTGAGGTTCGGTTGATGTTTCTGATATCTGCTTGTCAATCACACAATCCTTCGGCTCTCCCCAAAGTTTCACTTGGCACATCCTTCCTAGCCCCAACCTTGAGCGCTGTTGCTGTGGACGGTGAACCTTAAGGTACTCCCCCCCCAACACACCCTGGACGTTTAGCTATTGGTGCAGTACCGGAAGGTGAGTAAGGTATTCTGCAGAACATTTAGCTAGTGATAGCTCAGTTCCTGCACCTGCAATCCAGAGGGGGCACATTCCGGCGCAGGCGGCGTCTGCAGCTGCGGAACCCGCAATGTGCGATTTGCTTAAGATAATTTAGGCAGACCTCCCTTCCTTCTCTGCTACTTTAAAAGGCTTCGAGCATGTCCACTGAGTGAATCATGAAAATTCCAGGTCCCGCACACGAGGCAAGCTTGCAGGACAGCAGCCCACTCCACATTCTCATTACCATCCTCGAACGCGACATCATGTCTTTTCGGCAAAACAATCAAGGCTGGGCCGGAAGCCATGGCATTTCGGGAGACAATTTCAGAAGCTCCCAAGAGGGCCATGATGCCCTTCGCTCACAATGGAACAATCCTCGCCGGCGAAGCATGGCCATCCATGATATGCTCAACTCCTCGGATGAGGACAGTCCCACCCCTCCTCGACATCAGTCACCCCGGGTCGGAAGTGAAGAAGACCGCCAGATGAGCAGGTCCCCGAACACTAACGGTAGTTCTGGACGACCGAGCCCGACTCAATCGAACGACGGCCGCCGCCGCATGCCCTCAACGTCGTCGAGATCCTCGGCCACAAGAGCGCCCCGTCAGTTCCGGCCGCCATACTCGGAAGAAGAGATTCACTTTATTTGGTACCATCGGATCGACCTTGGCTACGAATGGAGCGATATCGCCCGTGCTTACAACGCTCAATTTCCGCAAAGACAGCGCGAAGGCTTCGGAGGCATCCAATGCAAATACTATCGATTGCGTGAAGCTTACAACATCCCCAGGGTGCGACTCCGTAACAGGTCAAGCTCCCCAGTGAATGCATACGGTATGCAGTCAACGACCGGACTTTCGTATCCCTGGATGCACAGATAGATAGCTGGATGTCGATGTAAGTCACAGCAACCTCAAGATGATGAATTGTAGCTGATGAGCACAAAGTATCTCCATCTTTTCGGTCAGGAACTTGGTTGAAGTTCTAGGATGTCATCTAATGTTGCCTAGTGCGAGTAAAGGATGGGATTGGGGCTTTGGAACTTCCGTTTATTGAATGAAAACTCGTATATGCTGTGCTTCTAGACATACTCGTTTCTGGATACCCTGTTGTTGGAGCCCCTGGTGGTATTGTTTGCTCCGAGCAGGAAATCATCGCAACGAGTACCCTACTTTTACATGCGTTCTTCATCGCCTAAGCTGATCTGCCGTGCACTTTTGTACTTGGCGTTATAGTTGTCGCTGCTAACGGAAAGTGTATCTGCTTGTTTTCTTCAAGTGTTCATGTCATGATCGCTGTCATTGTCGCCTTCTCGCTGGACAATTCCTACTTTGTGCTTCCACGGATATCGTGCCTCGTCCTCATCGGACCAACTGTCTACATCATGATCGAATTCCTCCTCGTCAGATGGGCCTGTCCGATACTTGTAAGCACCTTCATCGAATTCATCGTCGGATTTAACCTCATCCTCTGGGTAGTCATTCCCGTAAAAATCCTCCGCTGTTCCAATCAGTAAAATCTATATAGAAATTTGATCACTGGTTTGGACGAACCATTTTCGTCTTCTTCTTCACTATTCCAGTCCTTGTCGCTGTCCTGATCTACTTCAGCAAATGTTTCCCACTCTTCTTGATCTTCCTCTGCGATGATCAATATTCCAATCTTGCTGTGGTCTATGCATTGAAGACGGCCCATATCTCCTTCAGAAGGTTTCCCGGAGGCACCCGCTAGTCGCCCAGCTGAGCGAACATATGTATCATACACATAGTCGTCCTCGTTTCCGTCCTCGCTTATGTCCATGATTGATACATCTTCGCCGAAAGCATCGGCATGCTGCTGTACAATTGGCTGACGGGGCTTTGGAGGTTTGGGCTGTACCTTTAGCTGCGGTGCATTTCTGGCGTCCTTCCAATTAGCTGTCGCAATTTTGGTTTCCTGAGATGCGACCTGCTGTAGCTGCGCTGCAAGTATCTCCGAGTTATAATCCCACTGACTTGAAGGTTCATCGATACTCTGCGCTGATTTTGATTTTCCTTGGACATCACGATCGGCTATTGTTGACTTAGCCCAGTTTTCCATCCTCCATTTCTGTTCCACTGCGCTGACTATGGGTCGCTTTCTTCGTCTCTGTTCCAAGATTTGGGCTGCCGGTGGGCTATCGACGTGGTCCTTACGTGTCTCATTACCGATTTCCGTTGAAGTTTCCGGATCGATCCTTCGCTGGGAAGTAGACCCTGTCTCCTCAACGAAAACCGGCAGATCACCCCTTCGACCTTTCCTGTGCTTTTCGACTCTTTTAGCTGGTCCAATCGTGTGTAAGGATGCATATGACGGGTTTTTGATGAAGTGGAACCTTCGAGGCCCGGTACTGGATCTTGAAACATCGGAACGTTTCTGGCCGGGGTTCCTAGAGCTTGTAAGAACAGACCCGTTCGGACGGTTGCTGGTACGCGTTAGTTTTTGCGTCCCAACTGAGTGGCGTTGTATTGCTTCGAGGCTGGAAGCATGTTCGCTCGGGAGGTCCTCCTCGGGGGAGGTAAGTCTTATCTTGGGCACCTGTGGTATATCGGTGGCATCAGGCACAGCGTCGTTCGATCGGCTTGAAGCCGATGGCAGAAATACAGGCACATCTGGGGACTGGGAGTTGGTGACCCGGTCCCAACATATGTCTGACTTATATCTTTTCTGCCGCAAGTCTATGGAGATCAGTCGAGTATTGTAACCACTAGCGGTACGGATACTTACAAAGAGCTTCTACTGGCTCATCGTCACGTCTCCTTTTGATCGTAATATGCTCTGAGGGTAAAGCCATTCCAGGTTGGTCAATTACGAATAGAGACTCTTTATGCAATGGTTGGCGCAGTATCTTCGAATTCTGTAACACAATTTGCGTGCAGTCAAATGGTGTTGAAGCTCTTTCGGTACGAGCTACAAATTTTACTAGTCTAGATTTTAGCTGACCACACTCTACCTACCTTAGATACAACAAAGAGCTTAGACAAAAGCCACTTTCCATTACGCATTCAGCTATTGAAAGTCCAAATAGACTCTACTACTTGATTGAACATCAATTAGGCCTTGGGGGCATTGCGACACCATCTACCTCGACAAATAAGCAACCAATCATGCTGAACACTTCACGGCTGAGGATAGAAACAATGTTTCAAGGTCCATAAACTCGTTGATACCAGCCCTCACTGAAAGAGGGTGCTTGAAAAATCGTAGTATCAGAGACTCCCAGGCCCACTGGCATACCATTCGAATCGTAAGCCAGATCATACCCCTGCTGCCCGCCCGAGTAGGCAGGATGCTCTCTAACATCAGGTACTGGACCTCTGCTAGCTCCCAGCTCAGTGAAATACTCTCTTCTCGAACTTCCAGCAGCACTACCTGCACCTCCTCCGCTCGTGGTGTTTGATCGACGCCCTTTGCTACTATTACCACTTTGGTGACGAGCACTAGCTGAGTGATTGGCCCCACTCTGATTTTGCTGTAGTCGCTCAGGATTTCCTCCATTATGCGCGCTCTCGGTGCGTCGATGAACAATATCGCCTTTCTGAGCCCTGGATGTCTCGGCTTCATGTCCGGTAGTATCTGTAGCGACCGATTGGCCTTTACACCCGCTTGCCTCGACCTTTTTCTCAAGCTTCCCTGTTTTCTCATCCAGCGCTTTGATAAGGTCTTTAATTTCATCGTTACCTTTGATAACGTTTCTCACTTCTGTCTTGAGATTGCTAAACTCTTTCTTCATATCTTTGACGTCTCCCTTCCCGTTCTTCTGCCCTTTCGTGACCGTTTCTTCCAAATTTTCTAGACGCCGGATTGTCTGGTCCATAACTCGGTCATGCTTGTCAGCCACAAGCCTCGACAAGCTCCCAAAGCAGTTCTCAATGTGGTGGTGTAAAGTTAGCTCCAAGTGCGCTAATCCAGCCGGCATTGGCCCTGATGGCTGAAACTCAGGGTGCGAACGCGGAGGTGTCGGAGCGGCATTGCTCATGTGTTGATTAGGAAACTGAGAACGCATGCCAGCCGATGATGGATGGTTAGCAGCTGCGAATGAGTTCCCTAGGGAGAATTGCGAGTTTTGTGCCCAGCTATTGACTGATGCTGTTGATGGTGGATACACAGAGAAACGACTTGGGGGTTGGTAATAGTCGCGCAAAACTACCGGAACAGTGGTACCAGAATCTTGCGATGACCCGCGCATTTGCATTTCTGGCGCTGGAGCATGCTGAGGCCGCAATGGAGTGAACGGAGGAAGAGAGTAGCCCTATCATGCGATTAGCATACCATTTGATCCCCCAACAAACCTGACTTACTACATGAGGGTCATTCTCCCAGACTCCATCGTAATTGCTCGGTGAATAGACCGTTGGTTGTAAAAGTCCTCCAGAGTCGTGTCCTTGGGATGTGTTTGAGACCATTGTCGGACTCGTCTGATCAATGAGTTCGGCATTCTCAATTATCCCAGCGTAGCTCGTTATCCGTTGATTTTCATGCTCATTCACATATTCTACCCCACCAACTCTACCGTAAGTCCCTGTACGGGTAGGATGCAACTCCTCATCGCCTGAAATCATACCCTCTGGGTTTTCCGATATTTCCATATTAACTCCCTCGTCCTCACCAGTCTCAGCGGTAGTGGTAAGAGAAGCGCGCTCAAGTTCAGGGGTTGTCATTTTATTCTCTCTCAAGAAGCGACGCGTAGGTACTGGCGTAGACTGAATATTCCGAGCTGGGCTTGTTGAACGAGCCGCATGATCATCGGACGAGATACGGTAGGGATCAGGTGTACTCGTGGATGGAGGTGCAGAAGCTGGAGGTGTACGGCGACTGTTATCGCGAACAGGCCATGCCCCTAATATCTGGGATGCCTTTTCAGAAAATACAGGAGGTGACGATGTCTGCGTTACGTCATCTTCCTTGATGATGTTCACATTGCTCTTGGAAGTGGAAAACTTCTGGCGGATATGAGCAATGCCGCCAGGTTTACCAGTGAAAAGTGGTTGAGGTATAACAGGGTCTGTGGCAGCGCGAATTTTCTGATTATGCAAGCTCTGGTTCAAACAGCCTAGTGGCGTGGCTGGCTGTATGTACACACGATGTTTTGACACGGCTAGTTTACCATCATCTAGAGCCTTTCCTGGTGTACGTGGCATGGGATTCTGCTCATATTTCTCCCGGTTCGTGCTTTGTGCCGGTTGTGGAAGCTTTTTAGGGTCCCCTTGCGTGGCCGACAGTGCCCAGGAATTAGGGCCGGGCACGATATGCTTCTGCGGCATGACGTCTGGCAGCTTGACGTGCGGTGTTGGTGGCTGTGACATTACTGGCTTGACAGAGAAATGTTCAACGGAGTGAGCGAAGAGCAAGAGGTTTGTAGCAATCCTCAATCCTTCGGAAAAGGTTCAAGATGTTGTTTACTGCTCGTTATTAGAGGTAGCGCGGGAAATCAAACTAAGAACAACACTTATAAAGAACGGCAACATGCAGAACAAAAAAAAATGAGATCTATATTCGTGTTGAAGTCAGGTCTTTCTGAGAGAGGCAACGATGTCAGGACTTGTATGCTGACCAGAATATGTGTCTAATGTTGTCCAGTGTCGTTTAGGTTTGGTTCCCGTCCCATCACCGTTGGAAGACTGGTCTTATAGTGTATTGCGTGTCTGGTTAGCATACCAGAGAAAACATCTTGGAAACCCTCATCTGGTTCTTATATCCCATAGTAAGTCATTGCTCGTGTTTGCTTTTATTGCAAAGAAAAGGTTAAGTTATGACAACCAAGCCGTAAACCCAGATATCAAGTCTTATTCCTGAGATAGGAGAGAACAGTCCAAACCTTATGACCTCGATGTTCCTTATGTCTGCTCTTTTAGTCTTGGACCTCCGCAATCTTTGGTCCCTTTTTCTTTCTGATATCACTTCTTTTCTGCATAGACAATGCATCTAGAAAAATCAGGTTCTCTCATTACCAAACGCTTTCTGCATTGCAGAAAGGAGCGTCATGGAGATGACCCATGCTTCAAGGGTTCAAACCCTTTGGCTATTGACGACATGATATAAGGTATAATAGAGCTATGTAGCAGCGGGAAAGGCGGATCTGTCTCAGCTACTCATGTTATCCAGTCTATTACCGCGTTCATCTTCGTACAATGAGATCTGGAAATCCGGTTCTGACCCAGAATTCACATCGCATCTCATCGGCTTGGTTGGTACTTACCGTGACTCGAAATTTTCTAGAACATACGGTAGTCTTGTTCATTTAAGATAACGTTACCAATCCTCCTTTCAATGGACCCGCATCCGGTCTTTACAAATATCTGCAACTCCTACAGTTCACGCGAACGCCAATGCATTTGTTCCAAGCAGAAAGATTGTAACGGAAAATTCCAGGACTAGTCACTGGTGGTTTTGGCAGGCTGGTGTCTGGTAGGCTTTGGCATGCCAATTGCTTAGAAACGATACCTTGTTGTAAAGCCAGATAGGACGCGCGGACAATAGCCAGTAAAAAGGTATGGGCCAAGACAACACAGAAGACCGCAGCATGGAATAGTTCACAGGGACGAAACGGGAGAACCCCAGATTGAAAAAGTGGCTGATCGTTATCTGAGAATCTAGAGGGAGTCATAGAGTATCAGAGCTTGACACGCTAGATTCTTTCGAGGTTTGACATTATCGATTACCCGAAGTACTCAGTCGTTCAACAAGGGAAGGGAAGACGGGAGAGATTGGAGCTCGCCTGTCTGTCAAACTATGGAAAGGTATTGCTGGTATGCCAACTGCCTCCAACTGGTACTGGTGGAAGTATCAAAAGAGCGGATCAGCTTAATCGGCGGGAGGAAGTGTGTCTTCTGCTAAATGGAATCCCATTCAGGTCACTACTAGGGTAGTGTGTGAGCAGGAGCAATAGGGAATCGGGCCATGGATGCCAGCTTTTACGGAAATACAGCTAAGGCTGTAATAGGCAGGGTGTAAAATACATTACCAGTAGCCTTGTACAGTTGTATCGTAAAGTGCCTTGGCATGAGTCGCCGCATGAACATCCATTTCTGTCTGTGCACTGTCGAGTGATGGCTACTATGAGTTGAAAGTGCAAATGCTCGCAACCCACAGGTTGAGCTCTACGATCTTTTTATATCCAAACCGTGAGACACAGATGTAGTTCCAATCATACACCACATGCTGCATAATTCCCTTGCTTGGTTGAAAGCTAATCTCTTTACTTTTACACTTGATATCAGTTTTGGATATTCTCAAAATGACGGTTGCATCTGGTTGTTTGTACTGTCGTCGCCACTTCGGTCGTCATTGGTCACAACATGGTCTTTCGTACTGTAGTGCTGTTCTAGAGAAACATGGCGGATAGTCAGCACAATACTCAAGCGTCTGCTACTACTGATTCCGGCAATCAAGCTACAGAAGCGTCTACAAGTTCGAAACTCGATCTCACTGGTCTATCGAATGTTTTTGTACTCCCAACATATCTCTCGACCTCTGAGCTCCATGCGGTAGAAGACGAAATCAGCAACCGAGGGGGAACACTGACATACGATATTAAAGAATCGAACATCGTGTTTGGAAACATTTCAAAGGAGAGGCGGGCAAAATTCGAACTTCAATGCGGCAAGGTGTGCTTTGAGGAAATTCATGGCGAGAAGAGAGATCTTAGTCTCAGCTCCCCAATCACTTCGAGGAGTGGGAGCCCAGCGAGGAAGCGGAGAGCGCTAGCTCATGGAGAATCGAAAGCAAAGACAGAAGACACGGGGGATGACACTGATGATCCCTCTACTGGTTCTGAGACGCAAGATGTAACTGAAGATGAAGAAAATCTAGCAGCAAAGCCTATGTCTCAACTCTCAATTTCCCAAGGGCTCATATCACCTACCATGGGCTCTCCTGATACGGTCGACGCGGACGAGTCGTTGCCGTTCGCTGCTGAAGATTTTGCTGGGAAAGTCAAAGTAATCAAGCTAGATTGGCTGAAGGCTTCGTTAGTAGCTGGGAGACCTGAGCCCTTTGAACCGTACACATTGTATGAAGCGAGGCTCCTTCCATTGCCCGAGGTAGTCACAACTTCCCAACCGGCGTTCAAGCCCAATGACGCAGCATTTCCCACAACGGCCATCACACAAACTCCTACGCTACGACAGGATGTTTCCCAGGCGATCCTAGAGCGCGCGAAAGCTGAAGTCAAACCTTCAGTTATAAGAGCCTACAGACGTGATCGCGTCAAAAACGCCGCAAACCGGGACTTCATAGGTCGAAGCTTTACGTCCTCGAGCAATGCAGCAAGTCAGAGCTTCAACCAAATCAGCCCTCCACAACTCCTCCATCAGACGACATCCGAGCACGACGAAGCCATCAATAACCCTCTCCCACCCATGCCCGACTGGGTTCTCCAAGACAGAATTTACTCCTGCGAGCGTTCCACCACCTCCCCCTCTCCCAACGACCCCTTCATCGACCTCCTCAAGCGGATCCGCTTAGCCCGCACTCTTACCGCCGATGATATTGGCGTCCGCGCCTACAGCACTAGCATCGCCTCCCTGGCCGCGTATCATTACCCCCTAAGCTCCCCACGCGAAGTCCTCATGCTTCCCGGCTGCGACCAAAAGATCGCGCACCTCTTCCACGAGTACCACACCACAGGCTCCCTCCAGGCTATCAAGGACTTCGAAAGCGATCCCGCAATGCAAGTCCTCCGCACCTTCTACGAAATCTGGGGCGTTGGCGCCGCCACAGCCCGCGAATTCTACTACGATCAAAAATGGAAAGACCTCGACGATATTGTCGAACAAGGCTGGAGAACTCTGAGTCGTGTCCAGCAAATCGGCGTAAAATACTACGACGAATTCCAGCTCAAGATTCCTCGCTCCGAATCCGAATCAATCGCTTCAATCATAACATCGCACGCCAACCGTTGCGTTCTCCCCCCAGAACAAGGAGGAATCGAAAGCATTATCGTCGGCGGCTACCGCCGCGGCAAAACTGAGTCCGGCGATGTTGACATCATCCTCTCCCACCGCTCCGAAGCACAAACCTCCGGCCTCGTGGACCGCGTCGTCAAATCTTTAGAGAGAGAAGGCTGGATCGCCCACACCCTAACCCTGAACCTCACAAGCACTAAACGCCAACAGCAGCCCCTCCCGCTCGCCTCCCTCACACAGGGCGGCCACGGCTTCGACACCCTGGACAAAGCCCTCGTCGTCTGGCAAAACCCCTACTGGCCCACCCAGACCTCGGATCTTGCTGCCGACCCAGCCGCGGAGAACCCCAACCCCCACCGCCGCGTCGATATTATCGTGTCGCCCTGGCGCACGGTGGGTTGTGCCGTGCAGGGATGGACGTCCGGGACCACGTTTAATCGGGACCTGAGAAGATACGCGAAGAAGGTCAAAGGGTGGAAGTTCGATAGTAGTGGGGTTCGCGTGCGAGGAACGGGGGCGTGGGTTGATTTGGAGAAATGGAGGGACGAGAAAACGAGGTGTAAGACGACCGAGGAGGCGGAGAGGAGGGTTTTCGAGGGGTTTGGTCTTGTGTGGAGGGAGCCGTGGGAGAGGTGTACTGAATGAGAGAAGTTGTTGGGTAACGCAATCCAGGCAAAAAGCTTGAGCCCGAAGCAAGGAGTAGCCAGATGGATATACTTGCACGGCACAACCGCCTAATGCATCCTCTTTCAAGCAGTACCTTAAGTCTTCAGCTGCCGGCCTAGCGCCAAATGTAATCACACTCAGTATTCGAAATCATCGTCCACCCCCCCACCCCCATCTTTCCCCTTCCCCACACTCTCCTGCTTCCCATACATCTCCACCACCATCCGCGCCCCAGTCGCCTGCTCCGCCTTCTTATCCTCCCTCTCCTTGATAAACCGCGGAAACCTCAACGAAATGCCCTTGCCGCTCGCATCCGCCAGCGCTTCAGCCCCGGCTTTGTATCTTGGACTGAGCGTCAGGTCGGCAGCTTTTACTTCCCACACGAAGCGCGCTTCGAACCAAACGTCTGGCTGGTCTTTGGGGACGCTGCTGTGGGCGTAGAAAGGTTTGGGCTTGTCGATGACATGCTCGCTCAGCTTGGCATGCAATTCTTCTAGGATGACTTCGGAGAAGCCGGTGCCAATGTTGCAGACGGTTTCGTAGACCTGTTTAGATTCGTTATAGCAGGCGAGCAAAAACGCGCCATATACGCTCGTGCGCTTCCCTTTGCCGTAGTACGCGCCCAGCACTACTAAGTCCAGGCTGTCGCCAATGCCGGCGAGATAGTCCTTTTTGACCTTGAGCCAGTTCCGGCTGCGTTTGGACGGCTCGTAGCCCGAGTCGGCGGTGTCGAGCATTTTGACCATGAGGCCCTCGCAGGAGGCTTTGACGGAGGCGTCGAGGAGGGTTTGGATTTCGTCGAGGTCGGAGGTGTTGCCGTAATGAGCGAAGGCGAATTCGCCTTCAGCTTCTGAGAAGGCGGCTTGGAGGAGTTCACGGCGCTCGCGGAGGGATTTCTCGACAGTAGACTATTAGTGGTAGGGGTTAGTTTTTGGCAGTGTCTTTTTGGTCTCTTTTATTTCAAATAAAGAGGGTAAGTGGAAGACCAACCTCGCCGTTGTAGAAGAGCATGTCAAAGGCGAAGACGCAGACCTTGACTTTAACATCTTCGACTTTGACATCCTTGCGTTTTCGGGTCATGAGCTGTTGGAACGGTAAAACCTTCTTTTCTACCATGTCCCAAGCCACCGTCTCGCAGTCGAGGACGAAGCTCTTGGTTTCCGACTTGATCCAGGTCTGAAGTTTGGCCAGGATGTCTGGGTATTTCTTGGACAAATCCTCTGAATTCCGAGAGAAAATAGCAGATAGTCCTTTCGTGCCTTTGGAGGTAGGTAAGCTACTCGTATATTGTTGGGGCGAGTCCTCAGCAACGTAGTGAATTTGCGCTCTTTCTCCATCGTATTTATACTCGCAGGTGAAGTTTTTGCCTTCGAAGCGGTCCAGGACCTCGCTAATCGACTTTGTTGGCTTTGCCAACATAGGCTTCAAGGGTACACCAGGCTGTAATTTACAATTGTCGCGAAGATTAAAGATTCCGTGCTCAAGCATTGCGGGGATGATGACCTCGTAGCTGGGCAGTTCGCTGTGCACAATCAGTCTCAATCTAAAGTCCACGATGCAACCACTCACCTATAGACTGTTTTGAGGATGGATTCCCCCTTCGCCAGCTGCTCACTGTTGGGTATTTTGTTACCATTCTTCTCTATTTCGTGACTAACCATCGCATGCGCCAGAGCAACCAAAACTGTCTTCTCGGCAAGACCTAGTCTCAGCTTGCCCTCCAAAAACCGTATAATGAATTTGGCTTCACTCGCTCCTCCCTTATCCTTTGTGATGTCTGCACCCTTACTGCCCTTGCCTGCCATGGCTGAATCTGCAGCAGACAGTAACTTCTTGATACCAGCAATCTTTCTCCCTTGAGAGCCGTCACCTTGGATTATGGCAACATTCATAAGGCCCTCGAGCACACCCCTTACCGTTAGCGGTTTCGGCTTGAACATTGTGGGCTGATTTGATCGGCTCTTTGCTGCGACCAATCCAAGATCTCCAATCTCATTCTGATTTGCCTTGATGATCTGCAAGCTCCTGCCTGTAGTTTCACCAATGGCTTTCATGATCAGTGACTCTCCGATACCAAGCTCAATGCCGGCATAGTCAGCAGCGAGCTTGTTGATCATAAGTTGCACTGTAGGTAATAGATCTTGGGGCGTCAATCGTAGAACTTGCCTAAGGAAAAGCGAGCAGTGAGCTGAGATGACCAGACGTTTCGTGGTCATCTCAATCAATGAAAACGTAGTACATAACGCTGCGTAAGGTACTGGTTCCCCCGATGGCCAGTCAGGATATGGATCCTTCCCGATACTTTTTAACGTAGCTTGAACCTTTTCTCGAGTCTTCGCCGCAACCTCGGGTTTTTCTTCATTTTCCACGTCTGATTCTGCTTCTTCCTCTTCTACCTCGGATGCATCATTCTCCCTAGAGGATTCATCCGCTGTATGAGCACCTTCTGCGACTTTGGTCGACTTGCTCTGGGGACCGTTTGCCTCTTCCCAATGATGTGGTTTCGACGGGGCCTTAGTACTTTGCGGTTGTCCTCCATTCAGTTTGTTTATTGCTGCTTTAGACTCCGAATCAACCTTCATAACTTTAGGGCTGACAGATTCAGTCTTGACTGATTTTGTGGAATTTCCTCTGCCTGATTTCTTGGCCGGCTCCTTGGGCTTATCTTGGGTCCCTTGTCGCCTGGGCCTCTTCTTCACAGGTTCTTCATCCTCATCCTCCTCGTCCTTTATCTCACTGTTGCCTCGTTTGGGTGAGGACTTTTGCTGTGTTTCGGGTACTGCTCTTTCGCTAGTTTCCGCAGAAGGGCTACTAGGCAATGGTTCGGCAATCGTCATATCATCATTGTCTCCTTTCCCTTCGGGCTCTTCGGGATAAATATTGCCTTCTCTTGACTGTCCTTCATGTGCATTCGTCATGCATTGATTTGGCTCTAAATCCGACTTTACAACTACGTCTCCATTCACATCATTGCCTTTTGGAGGCATTACCTGGGCTTTCCCCGAAGCCTGCACACCATTGTTCTTGTCTTTTTTGTCGACTACAGACTTGGGGGCTCTGGGGGGATTGAAGGCCAATGTCGACTGCTGTGGTTTAGACTTGGGACCGTTTTGCTGTTGCCCGAAGAACTTCCTGTAAAGGGTTGATAGATCAGCATATGCATGAAAGAGTAATCCCGAGGGCGCATGCACCCTAAGGTCTGCTGAGACGGCTTGACGTACCCCAACGTAGCTTGCTTCGGGGGCATAGCTGGCATAAATCTTTTTGACCGAGCTCCCCGTGAGAAGGAAGAATGTAATGATCGAAGGGTTAACTGAGTAAAGGGAATGGTTCGCTGCAGTAGATCGTTTGCATGGAAGGAGCAATACAGATGAGTGAAGAAAAAGGTAAAAGGCAAATCAAAGCGTTTTGGCATCCGATGGACAGCCAGACCGACGCACTGAGACCGTTTACACAGGAAGAGACTCGAAAGCCAATACGTATCTGTTGGTGGGAATGCCTTGTCGCGTCGACGCGGAATTGCACCGCGTAAAGTGATTCATTGAAAGATCCTCAGCCCTACCGTGCCTACCTGTCCTCGTGATCTTACCTGTCAATCCCTCCACCTGCCAAACTCAAACACACATCAGGCAGCGACTTTGACCTTAAAGTTGTAGCACTTGGGTATGCATGATCGCCTACCGGCTTACCTGCCTGGTCTGTTCAAACACAAGAGCGATTCCTATTCTGAGGCAACAGTATGCGCCTATGGCGTCCAACGCCCATTGACAACAGCAAGGCATTGAAGCCTATGATTAACGTGGCCTAAAAGCTCGAACTCTCGATGGTCCAGCAACCTAGTATTACCCTTAAGGTGACGAGGGATAGTTGGCTGGCAACGACATGTCCAGTCACTCTAACTCAGAGCACTCTTCTCTAACTAAGTCATATTGCATCATCTTTCGCCGGTCTGCAATCTGGTATATGAAGTACGCAAAACGTGCAGAGCACCCAAGAAGATTGCAGCACACAGACGAAACAGAGACGCCTCGCATTGCCCAGCATGCACCACCGAATTCACCGACGCCGAAATGTAAGGTTTCGATCCCCGGCTCTAATGATCTTCGGAAAACGAGTGATCAACCGCAGTCTTCCTTTTGCTCGTTTCTGCCAACGGAGATTCGTTTGGAAATTTACAAATACGTGCTCTGCGAGAGGCGTCTCCACCTGCGTTATGGCGACGGTATAAGAAGACCATACATATGTCGCTACCCTTGTCTCTTGGAAGATGTTGCGAGCGGCTGGGATCATTATATGTGCTGGAATCAAAACAAGCCCCCTCTAGACAACCTGTTACCCTTACTACAAAGCTGCCGTTTTGTGTAGGTACTTCTTGCTTGTTGCTTAACCCGCCTAATGAAGACTCAAAGCTTTCTAAAGTTGACCATAGCTATACTGATGCAATTCATATCCTCTATTCCAAGAACGCTTTCAGCTTCAAAGGTGCTGAATCCCTCAAGTCATTCTCAACGTTCGTGCCCCGCCAGCGCTTCGAAGCTATCCAGTCTCTAAAACTCTGCATCTATCTGCCGCATACCCAATCTGAAGCACGAGAGGAATACACAGCATTATGGCCGATCATAATTTCTATATCTTCCTTATGCGAACTCCGTATCCAGCTTGCAATGCACCGAAAGACGCCAGCTTCTCAGTGGCTGGCGAACGAGGCTGTATGGCTTACGCCCTTGGAAGACTTCGGTTCTTTGACAACTTTCATGCTATTGAAGAATTTGGACCTTCACTGCTGTCGGGCGTACGGGCTGGAATACTCGCGGAGCTGGAGCAGAAAGCATGGATGGATTAGAATCCGCTGATTCGCTTTCGGGGAATGCCCGTTGGTCCGTGGTACACATATTCGGCGAAGCTTCGGCCCAGATACTAATAACGAAACATTGAGTGTATATTGAACAAATCCGTCTGACCACTAAGGTACTGGTGAGTTTCCAAAAGACCAAACAGATCTTATCAAACCGTAGATACCTCCCATTGAGGCTTCGTCGATACTGTACCTTGTAATGACGTTTACTCTTCCCAGGCTGTTACACTCACGGCCTATTGATAAACCCTAACGACAGGGATTGTAACAGCGGGCCGACGGGCCGAACAATTAGATGTCGATCATATAATTAATCCGTTCATGCGAGATCCATGCGACAAGCGAGTACAGCGTACACCGCTCTCACTGTTGAGGCTTTTAATTCTGCCATGCCATCTCCTTCCCCAACCTCATCTTCTTCGGAAACATCAGCAGCCAGGTTAGCCAATATCAAAGGACACATCATGGACGGTGGCAACCCTACCGTCTTCTCCTCGGACAAGGTTCCGCAGGCACCAGAAGACCCACTCTTCGGGCTTATGGCTGCATATCGAAAGGATGACTTTGAGAAGAAGGTGGATTTGGGTATTGGGGCTTACAGAGATAACAACGCCAAACCTTGGGTGCTACCGGTGGTCAAGAAGGTGATTACAGCTGTGATGAGGCCACTGTCTTTGAGACCTCGGCTTCTTTGCGGATTTTGTCTTCGAGCTTGGACTGACAAATTCGTAGGCAGATGAGATACTACGGAAAGATCCGAACCTCAATCACGAATATTTACCCATTGCGGGTCTTGTCGACTTCACCTCCGCTGCACAGAAGCTCATGCTCGGCGCAGACAGCCCGGCCGTCAAAGAGAAGAGGGTACTGCTTGGTTAATACAGAACCCTACGCCTCGCTGATAACATACTCTCTAGGTCACAAGCTTCCAAACAATCTCCGGCACCGGCGCCGTCCACCTCGGCGCCCTCTTCCTTTCCCGCTTCTATCCCCGCTCTTCCGATCAATCCATTTACTTCTCCTCCCCAACATGGGCCAACCACAACCAAATCTTCTCCAACGTCCATCTCCCTATAAAAACCTACCCATACTTCTCCGTCCAAACCAAAGGCCTCGACTTCGATGGCATGCGCTCCACCATCGAACAAGCGCCAGAAGGCAGCATCATCCTTTTACACGCCTGCGCCCACAACCCCACCGGCGTTGATCCAACCCGAGAGCAATGGGTAGAACTCAGCAAGATAATTCGCGCCCGCAACCATTTCCCTTTCTTTGACTGTGCCTACCAAGGCTTTGCATCCGGTGACCTCGAAAATGACGCCTGGGCCGTCCGCTACTTCGTCGACCAGAAGTTCGAAATGTGCGTCGCCCAATCCTTTGCCAAGAACTTCGGTCTCTACGGCGAACGAGCCGGCGCCTTCCACTTCATCACCGGTCCCGGCCCAGACGCCGCCAACACAATCACCCGCATCGCGTCCCAGCTTGCCATCCTGCAGCGCAGTGAAATCAGCAACCCGCCCGCCTACGGCGCGCGTATCGCCAGTACTGTTCTCAACGACCCAGCTTTGTTCAAAGAGTGGGAAGCAAACTTGCGAACCATGAGCGGGCGCATCAAGGATATGAGGAAAGCGTTGAGGGCCAAGCTGGAGGAACTGAATGGGAAGGAGCGCAGCTGGAAACATATCACGGATCAGATTGGCATGTTTAGTTTCACGGGATTGGGCGAGAAACAGGTACTGAAGTTGAGGGATGAGGCGCATGTGTATATGACGAAGAATGGGAGGATTAGTATGGCGGGATTGAACGAGGGGAATGTCGAATATGTTGCCAAAGCGATTGATAAGGTTGTGAAAGAGGCGGAGTAGGAATGGATGGATACTAGGCGGTCTAAGGGGAAAAGTTACAGCGCCATGGATGTTTATAGACGGACCCTGAATCTCAGCTTCTCACGTATAAGCCGCAAATAAGCCGCAACTCCCATCCCCTCATCCCCTCACCTCCTCCCAATCCCAAACCCCCTCATCCCCCCACCTAAAACACCAAATCCCACCCCACCAAAACCGCACACAACCCCGCCGTCGCCCAAAACACCATCCGCGCCGTACTCTTGCGCTCCGCCGCCTTCTTCAGCTGCTTGTTCCCGCCGCCCACGTTCTCGGTCGTGCTGAGCGAGTCCTGCACCAGCTGCGAGATTTGCGAGGATTGCGTGTCGAGGTTGGCGGCGAGGGTGGTTTGGAGCTCGGAGATTGAGAGGAGGGAGGTTTCGGCTGTTCTGTTTGGGGGTGTTGGTTTGGTGTGGGTGGGGAGGGGATGGGGATGGGGATGTGGGTAAGGGGAAAGGGGTGAGGGAGGGAAGGGGAAGCTTACCGGACTTGATCTAGGGTATCCTCGTAATGCCTGAGCAGCTCGTTGTTCTCTTGGGCGAAAATCTGCAGCTGCTCTGGGCTTAGATGTCGCTCAATCTCCCTGCTTCCGTCTTCGTCCCCAGTAACCCTCCCATTCCCCGTTCTCTTTGCCCCCTCTACTCCTCCATTCATAGTAGTCATACCTCCTCTTCCTGATGACTCTTCCATAGCCCCTTTAGCCAGATAAAGCACGCTCCGTCCCCTTTCTACTTCCCTCTCTACCCTCCTCTCCATCATCCCCCGCTGCATCTCCCCCGTCTCCCCGAGCTTCTTTCGAAGATACCATATCACGCTCTCCCGCCATGCGCGCATCATCGCCTCCCTATCTTCCCCTTCCTTTTCATCTTCGCCCTTGCCCTCATCAGCGCCCGTACCGCCGGCGGCCCACCGCCCCACTGCACCCGCTAGACCCCCATGTCCGTGCTTTTTCTTCAGTAAGGTTAGGGCGGTGTTGTGCCGTAGGGTTTCGGCGTCGGAAAGCTGGTGGATCGAGGCATTGAGATCACGGAGGAGTGATTGGGTGGAGGCGTCTATGGAGGCGCGTTGAGAGGGAGTAAGGTGCTGCTGGGTGTGGTGTTTTTGGATGGAGCGGTGGGGGGAGGAGGCGGTGGAGAGGTAGGGGGTGCGGATTTGCCGGAGATAGGTGTGGAGGGAGAGGATGTGTGCGTTCTGCATGCGAGATTAGAGTGAGGGTAGAGGGAAAGGGGGGGGTAGGAATACTATTCGGTACGCTTCTTTAAGGAACTCATCGGTGGTGTGGGGGCGGGTACGAGGGTGAGATTTCAGATGAGCATTGTGCTTCTGGAGGAGGGAGTTGAGGAGGGGGGTCAAATCTGTCATTGTATGGGTGTACTTTGCGCTGTTGGCAAAACAACTCGCGTGATTCTGAGCTTGGCGGAGCGGAAACACGTGACCGTGTCGTCAAAATTTTCTTGATATGCCCTGATAATACCTTCAACGCCTCCATTAATCTACTTCACAGTGTGCTGAATGGTTGTATTAGTAGTAGGTCTTTGATTCAGAATGCTATTTTTCACTACTTCAGTCCACGAGTTCTCATTCCCCGTACAAATTCAACTTGACCAATCCTATTACCTTCAAATAGTTGACAATTGTTTCAGACCATCAAATTCAATGCCTCTAATTTTCTTTATGGCTCTTGCAGTAGGTGGATTGCATTCTCATCATTGTGTTGCTGTTATCATGGCGGGATCCTATTCACTGCCAGCGTCAAATACTTGCTCCGCGGGAACCGGGCAGTAGCAGCGATATGAATGCAACCACCCAGCTCCTTCGCCCCCGTTTAAAGTCGCTGCTCACCCCAGTGTCTCTAGATACAATACAAGAGAGTTAGAAAGTTCAAATAAGCCATGCAGCTCCCAGAATCACTTGCAACCCTCAATGGGCTTGATTCTCTGGCTTGGCTTCTTCTCGGGGCGTGCTCGCAGTCTATTCTCACCTTATTCCTGCCAACCTACGTCTCGTTTCTCCCCATAGCTACTTTGCTAGCTGTAAAAGCGAGGAGACTCTCTCTACCTGACAAAAGCTCTATGTCGCCAACAGCCAAGGCTCTAAAAGGGCGCTACACTGCACAGATACCGCACGAGAATGGCTCAGCCATTCAACAAGGCGCCGATATAGAGGTCGTCGTGTTTATCATTGGTGCCTGTTCAAGCCAGTACGTTCTACCTTTCCATGATCTTAAGCCAGCGACTAGAATTTCCAGAACTAATTCCCCTATTCAAGTCCCCAAGGGTGGGATGCACCTGGTTTTCAGGAGCTAGTACGGTACTTTCAAGGCATGTGGACTGCAGTGGAAGCAGACCGCCAGAGTTGGGGGTGTACGTAATCCCTCTTGTTCCTCCCTCGTTTTGCAAGCAAAACCTTGCAGCAACATGACATTCGCTAAACTTGCTAATCCACAAATAGACCTAGGCAAGTCCTCTGCGCTACAAGGCACAGTCTCAGAGACCAAGAACACATTGATCACGTTGTCCTACTGGAAAAACATGGAGTCTCTACGTGCCTTTGCACAAGGGCCAGCCCACCGCGCCGGTTGGGATTGGTGGAATCGGAACACGAAGCAGCACCCGCACCTTGGTATCATGCATGAAGTGTACGCGGCGCCAAAAGGTCACTGGGAGAACATCTATGTGAATTTCCCACCGTTTGGGATGGGTGAGTGGGACTTCGGGAGAGGCTTTTTCGGGAAAAAACGGCTTACACATGGGCAGGTCAAACGCAGTTTTTCGGTCCACAGGGAAAAGACGATCTGAGGAGTCCGTTAGTGGAGGCCAAGGGTCGGCAAGCGAGGTCGATGCTGAGTAGAATGGGTAGAGATGATATAAAGGAGGTCTATACTGGGTAGATTGGGTAGATTGGGTAGAGGTGATACGAAGGAGATTTATGAAGCTGATGATACGAAGGAGATTTACAAGGCTAATGAAGATCGACGATGGAATCTGCCCAAGCAAGCTAGATCACCTCGATATGATGGTAACTGAAGCTTTAGCTCAACTCACGAACACAAGGAGTCCAGACAGATTCCGACTTTTGGAAGAAATTCCCCCTCACTAGCGTGCTGTAATCCAGCTTTGTTTTTCTCAGCACCAAGAAGAATTTGGTTCAAACACAAAACGGCGACCTATACAAAGCGCTTCCTTCCCAACATGCTTTTGCTCGTTCAAGTCATCCCGCTTGACGCGGGCATCACAACACAGTTAACTCCTACCCTTCAGAATCAGGTTCAAACCGGTCCCCCATACTCGTCAGCGTAGCTAGCGAATAAACGAGCGACAGGTCTCTTCAACCAACCCCCCCCCTCTTTCCACCTCTCCATCCCATCATCAACACCCCCCCCTTCCCCCACTCACACGCCCACCCATCCCCAATTCCCACAAACAAAGCCCAAAACCCACACTCCCATCTCCCACCGCAATTGCATTCTTCCAACTTCTTACAAAGGCGGGGTGGGAACGGGGCTGCCACACTATCATCGAGCATGAGAAATCCTCATCATAACGAAGCAAAACGGTTTCTTGGGAACTCATACCCCACCCAGTACCCCAACGGGCTGCTAAGCGTACGTTTCTGCGACCCCGGTTTTGGGGAAGGGGGGAGGTTTTTTTTTTTTTTTGCGGGTGCGGTCGCGCTTGATTTAAAAGTGCTTTTGAGAGTGCTGGGTGTTGGGAGGGAAAGCAGAGGCTGGGATGGGGGTTTGTAGGGACGTGGAGAAGGGGTGCTGGAAGCGACGAGTTTGGTTGGGTTGAGATGGCGAAATGTTTGAGGGTTGGAAGATTGGATTTTTTTGGAGTAAGGGGGAAGGGGGGGGGGGTGAGTGCGTAGGTAATGGAGTAGGGGGGAGAAGAGGATTTGCCGTAGGAGAAATAGAGAATGCGAGGATCGTTGATGGTGTCAGAATGTGTTATGGGAAGGCTGTGTGAAAAAGCGGTGTTCAATCAGGAACAACAAAGCTGCTTGAATCGGTATTCTGGAGAAGATTTCCTCGTTGCTGAACGTCGGTATCAGTTTCATATGCTCAACGAAAGACTTGGTTGTTAAATCTAATTACTTCGTCTCTTCGCCTCTCTTTGGCTCTGGGCTTCCTCTCGGGGCTCGCATTCGTCTCTCCTCTACCCTTACTACTACCGGGACGACTACAACGTTGATCTTCTATGGCAGGTGTAGCCTGTGTGCAAATGAATTCACTCAATTCGGTAAAGCCTGCCGCATCAGGTGAGTTTTGGCTTTGCCACACTTTGTATGTTTTTCTCCGTCCTGCTCAGGCTTCTATGAATAAGCTATTAGCTCCCCTAATAAAAGGGTAGAAGCAACGAGGCAATCTGGCAGTGTGAAGTACTGGCAGTATGATAGTATTTGGATCATGAAGGACAAAATACTGGCATTCCGCTAGTGAGGCCTCGCCCCTATTAAGTACAAGATGCCGACGTTGCCCAGAGCCGAGGCGTGGAAGGCTCGGCGCCAAGGCTCCCCCAGCTGATAGTAGAGGTTCCGCTACTAACCGCTTTGGTCAATGTATACCAAACCTCCAGCCATCGCCTTAGAATAAACTCATATCTGCCTTGGTTTGTTTGGTAGCGTCTGTTCTTTTATTGGAAGAACTTCCATGCTGACATTTTGGTGGTCTTTCTCTTTCGCTGGCACCATATGGCTGCTATGACCGTCAGCATGGCTGGTACTAGGATATCGCAACAAGTAGTTGAAAACATATGTATGACTTTGGCCGTACTTTAACGCTGGAACGACGTCTTCGCTCACTCCGAAATTGTGCATGCCACCCGCGGCTTCCGAACCACAGGCTTGACGGAGCTTTCCCGCTTTGCCAAATAGCGACAGAAGCACCTTCTTCCTATTAGGGACTTTAAAAAGTAGGCTCATTGCAAATAAGTGACCACTGCGCCATTCTTTGGCGACTGTGTAAGGCTTCAATTATACTGCACAGTTTTTCTCTTCTTTAGGAACAACTTCCTCATCCATAAGCATGGTCGTCCTTGACTCGCAATCCTGGTGGAACGCGCAAGTCTTGGTTCGAAGGAGCAAGAAGAGGTGACTCTAAATCTGATGGTTGCGCATCATCGAGCTGTTCTGACGACCATAACGATGGTGCACTGCTAGGCCGTCGGTAGGTAGGCCATGTCGAGGGGTGCGAGATATTGGCTAGACCTGACGATGATTCATCGACGTGGACAACCGAGCTCTTGGCAGATTGAGAGGGTGGAAGGTTTGGTTGCTCCATGTCAATCATTTCATTTTCGGCATGGACCTCCTCTTCCTCAAGAAGAAATTCAAGATGATCAGCTTCCTGGGCGTTTGGAAGCTTCGTTGGCCGGATACTGATTTTCTTTGCAAAAGTGTATGAATGTTGGAGACCAGCGGCTGTGTTCCGTAGCGAACGATAAGCAGGCTTTGAATTCTGTGCGAGGACTAGGATTTCTGTTACGGAATCCCAGCAGGCGGATGATTTGCCTCGTCCTACTGTCCACACCGTGTGCAACGTTGCAACAGCTATGTGCAAAAATAGAACAACCATCGCAAGATTCTGAACCAAATTGCGCCTGTAGCTAAGACCGGTTATGGAAAACTCCACACTGATTTCATTAACATCCTTTTGGGATGGATTTGGGTTCCTCACCGCGCGTTTTCCTTGGAGGAGAAGATTGTCGAAGTCTTCTTCCTTGTCATAGTCTGCAAAAGTCCACTGAGATGGACTGCCTTGGGTTTTGTACATCCTTTCTATGTTTACCCTTGAGAGCCCATCTGCAAAAATACTCCCAATCACTGACGCGAGCATATCGGGCCGACTCGTATCGCCCTGAGGTTGCCAACTATCAACGAGAGATCCTTTATTAGATCCTATCTCTTCCATTAGTCTGACACTGCTTAGGATACTTTCGACCGTTGATGGACCCCAATCAAAGTAGCCAGGTCCCTCAACTGGGGTGGGAGGTGTGAGTGTATTCAACCAAGACTCATCGACAGCAATAGCGTTTCGCGTGCTCTGTCTTGTTCCATCCAGTAAAAGACCTCCTTTTATAGGATATGCGTGATCAAATGTGATATTCTTGGGGAACCAGCCTTGCCAAAACGTATATGCTTCTGTTTGGAGATGAGCGGGCACCCATCGCGCTTGAACAGAGCAGCCAACGACGAGGCGCGACTGGTTATCAGGGCCCCAAGCTGATTGCAGAACAGCCCCAGTACTGACAGACTCGTAGCTTGCAGGAAGAGGAACCCAGGAAAACTGGAGGTGGTTTGTTGGTTGATCGGAGATCACAGAACCTGCTATATCCTGCATCTGAAAAGGTTGGGACGATTCGAAGGTGGGAAACTGAACTGTACGGTTCGATGATGGAAGCACTTCGGCTGGTGAGCAATGTACGTGAACAAGCGGACTCAAGACATTTGAGGACACTGCTTGCCGGTTATCAATATCGTGCTCCTTGTAAGGCTTCTTTGATAGCAGAGCATTCCACCAATCTTGCATCAGCTGATCCAACAATACAGAGACGGACAGGTGAGGTTGGACGACGTAACGACTGCCTTGCGGTTGACCCAGAGAAATAGTTCTACACGACACAGGCTGCATGCTCTCAATAGACCAATAATAACGATTACCCGAGAGTTCTTTCGCATAGGAAGGTACAACATTTGTGAAAATCGAGTGGTCAAGCTTGGCATAATGCGACCAGAGCGAGTGATAACCACCGCTTGGACAGATGCCGTAGCGGGTTCCAGAGGAGGAAGAGCACGTCGACGCTTGAGATGAATTTGCAGTAAGTTCCACCGGCCAGAATTCGTCCTTCGTGCCGTTTAAGAATAATGAAGTCCCTCCAGCGGGCCAATCTTGGTTTTGTGGTACTAGTAGTACAGCACATGAAGGACCTGCAAGAAGGGCAAGTGCACCAGCTAAGATAAGGAAGAGCCCCAACTGGATCTTTCTGTATTTCCTGCGGCCCCTGAATAAGCTTGTGACGCTACCTAGAATTTCTGGTGACCAGAAGTAGCTCAATTTGGTAAAGTCGATTCCGGCTCCTATCAATCCCAACGGTATTCCATCGCCGTAAAGTAGTTCGTCACGAAGTAGCTGAAAGACAATGGTCGTAAGGCTTGCAACGATTAGTAGCTCCTGGAGTTTCGCTGCTGTTTGAAGAAAGGCGATGTTGATCGTCTCTGAGGTGACAAGACTTTGGAAGTCGATCCCGATGTATACTTGTCGGATATTGATTATGATTATGGCAATTGAGACAAGAACAGGCAGTACATGAACGCCACATCGGCTCAAGGCAGTCCAACGGGAAGTGCTAATAACAATCTTTTTCTGTTCGCTTCGATGTCGTCGCCCTCGAAGCCATGTATTGAGATCATTGAGTACACCTAAGCCAGTGTTACGAAAAAATTGCTGCTGAAATGAGGTTGGGGTAGGACCAGCTTCCATCGCTCGCTTGGACGACAAAGGCAGAAAGATCAATATATCTAAATCGTAACGCACGACGCCACAACACTTTTAGCCAAGGTGAGTGTACATTGACGTGCCCTTGGGAATCGAGACTTGCTGATGGAATGGTATAGATGAGATAGGATGCCAGAAGGGAGTGGCCATGGGTAATTATGATGAATGACATTGATCCAAAAGCATGGCTGTCCTGCCGCACCTTGCCATTCGCCCAGCAACCGGTCGAGACTCGAAGGTGCATTAGTCTTGTCACAGATGTTTGGAACTGGCGCTTGATGAGTTCTCTACGTCGTACGTCGTACTTGGTAGTCTATGGTAGATCCGAAGGGGCTGAGGGCACTTTTTGATTTGCACGACTGGCGATCGCCCCCGAATCCTTGTCTGCTTGCATTCAGCTTTCGAAAGATCAACAGCAATCCGTTCGAGCGTAAAGTGTTTGGTTCTGACAGCCCCAAAGGGATACTCGGACACAGCAGAAAACTAAGCATGGGTCTCTTCCTCCTGACACAGTTGTTGGATATGAAGACAACAATACTGGTGCACGGGCAATAGGTTCGTGGTTAGTGGCGAGGCCAGAATATCATCAGTATGACGGATGGAAAGCAGCAGCGACAACACACCGAGCCTGAGTGGTCGGTTATTTTTGGCTACAAAGTTCTCTACTCGTGCCGCCGGGAAGTGTTTTAATTCACCAATCACACTGCATACTGTAGATAGATAGTAGACGGCGCAAAATAGGCGGCGGTCAGGCTCCCGTCAGGACGATAAGGTACTGTCATATTCGAAGTCCAAACAAGTCAGTCAGTCAGTCAGTGAAAATCGCACGATACAGCTGATTCATATGGTCGACGATCAGCTCGATTAATAGTGAAAAGGAAGGGATGATGATGATGATGGGAGGACGGATGAATTTGCGGTGAAATTGCAAGTTGAGGTTGAGAGTACAGTAGGTAGGTGGTCATGGTGGTCTGATTGGCTCAATTTGGGTGGTACCTGTAATTTTGAAGACTTCCCGGCGCCACGAGTGCTCATCTGGCCAACCGAATTTACCACGCCATAAGCTTGCATACGAAGTACCACAGTAAATTACCGTAATCCGTAAGGTACCTAGTTATTGGGTGTCAATGTCTCGGATCCTACCAAAGGACCAAGGTACCTAGGTACCTTACTAGGTACGTACAGTACGTAGTATAGAGTACTCGTACTTCCCTACATACAGTAGTATGCAATCCGGTGGCGGGTGGGCAAACATCTAGGTATCATATCTCTCGCAGGTCACAAAATAACCGGTAGAATAATCGAGATCATCGGATCTCCAAGCAAATTCAATCACGCGGTATATATTAGCCACAACCCAGAGGCTGGCAGGTTGCGACGTCTTGAAAGCGACCCTTCGGCTTGGGTCTCGCCGATGAGTCGAAAGCGCACAATGGAGCCAGGATGGTTGGATGAGAGGAGATCATGTTTTACCCTCCGCCATCTCTGGCGCTCTACGACTCTTTGGCTTTTGCTGTCCTTTTCGCTCGCTTGGTACATGTGTTTCCGATATTGCGCGATTGCCTCTGCTCGTGATCCGACAACTTACTTCTTCGATGAGAAAAAAGGATACCAGCGATCGTATTCCATCGAACGCGAGAAGCAAGCTTACGCATATCTTGGGAATCTCAACCACACTGACTCGTCTGGTCCACCACATTCCGAAAACCCATCTATGTGCATCGGGGTGGCCACGGTTGCGCGCCCTTCAAAGGAACAGTATGTCAGAGGTACTGTAGGGTCATTGTTGGAAGGTCTTTCGGACGCAGAGCGTGCCAAGATATACCTCATCTTGTTCATCGCCCACACAGATCCGTCTGTCCATCCGGTCTACCATGAACCATGGCTGAAAGCCGTCTCCAATAGGGTACTGACTTACGATGTATCCAATACTGACTCAGCCCAACTGCGCTTGTTTGAGGAAAACTATCATCCACGGAACAAATCGATGTATGACTACGGTTATCTTCTTAGTAACTGTTTGAAGACAGGTGCGAAGTGGATTACAGTCGTTGAGGACGACGTTATTGCAAGAGAAGGGTGGTATAACTTGGCTATGTCCTCATTGCGGAAAATCCAGGATCAGGTGGGGGATGCCAATTGGCTGTATATGAGGATGTTCTACACAGAAGCCCTTCTGGGCTGGAACAGCGAAGAATGGCCGCGGTATCTCGGCTGGTCCTTTCTCCTGTTTGTGGTCTTGCTATCTGCGCTTATTGGATCACGTGCTCGCTTGCCACTCCTGCGACGACATATCTCCAATTTTCATGTCGCTGTCATTTGCTGCTGCTTTCTACCCGCTTTTATCAGCCTTTATTTCATGGCCGGCCGCGTGACCATGCAACCCTCGCCTGCTGGCGTCAGACTGATGTCACGCTTTGGGTGCTGCTCGCAAGGCTTTATCTTCCCTCGAAAGATTGTGCCACAAGTAATTGAACGGATCAACAAAGCCATATACGAAGACTATTATATCGATATGCTCCTCGAACGTTATGCGGACACGGAAGACTTGGCTCGCTTTGCTCACTTTCCCAGCCTTCTACAACACGTAGGCACTAGAAGCTCGAAAGGCTGGGGCTACGACGAACATGCCGGAGAAATATGGAACTTCGAATTCGAGACATTCTCACCATGAGAGACTACAGTAGCCGCTAGGCAGTGGCCGACTCTGCTTGAGCTTTCGAAATATAACGCCACTAATCAAAGTTGTTCTTCAAATGTAAGATACAAATATTGCCCAGATTCGCAATGATGGCTAATTGAAATCACTCTCTCGAATTAGAATCTGCGCTGATTGATCAGGAAGAATCAGTTCAAACGGGATCAAAGAAAGCATGAAAGATATCACCAGGATGAAACACTTGAAGACCCTATCGCCCTGCAGTATGCCATCGCCAGCTCGCCAATACTCTGCCAAATCCATGATCAACACCAAAAAGTACTTCAAATGCTTGGTGTCAGCACGTGAATCCGGATAAACTGTATCCAAGCGACCCGACAAAATGTCTGCCAAGTACCTATCCCTTCAGAACTGTTACTCAAAGCATGACTCGATGGTTTCGAATCACGCGCAAATGATACAGGGCCAGGAACATCGCGACAGGCTATCAAGGCCTGCCTTTTATAGGACCTCCGGAGAATCCGTATCAAAACCCTCCCCTAGTCTTACCCATAATGAAAAAAGTTCTAAAAGAAGCCGTTTTCTATTCCATCTATGAGACATCGAATATACCCATCAACCTGCACAATCACGAAACACCCCAATCTACAAGCGCATTATCTATACAAAGAGGTACAATCCAGCAACCTAATCATCACTCCACCTCCCCGCCTCGATACCGAGACCTCAACTCCAACGCCTCAAACCCACCCAAAGCCATCCCAAAGCTATGCCCTCCCCACCACATCACCAATACCCGTAAAGAAAAAGAAAAAAAGTCCCAGTACAGAAACACGGGGCTTCCAACCCTCAAGACCACCAAGCTGCGGAGAGAAAAAAGCTTCTGCCCCTCCTCGTGCAGCCCGGAGAAGTGGAGGGTGGTACTCGTACTCGTACACATCTCTACGACTTAGGGGGTCCCGGCATACTGTACATAGCTTTTGCCCTCCTCCTCCGTACTGAGCATTTCCCTCTTCCGTTCCAATCCATTTATTTGCCTTGCAGCACCAAAGTATCCGGACATGATTCCTTGGCCGGGAGGATTTTTCCAGGACATGCTGCCTATGAGTTTAAGAGGATTTTAAAAGCCATGGTTCAAAGTGGGCTCTAGAGCCGGTATGTATATGCAACATATGACACAGTGGAGACGTCGAATTTGGAAAAAGGTGTCCAGATTGTTGTCATCAGAGCCGAGACGTAACCCATGTTCAGTTTCAGGGCTTTGTAATACTGCCCTGTTCTCAATGGTTACATGCACGGAATAACCACGAGGATAACAGATGAGTAGTAGGCACCTGAAGGCAACAAGCATTATCCTCTCGAATATTCTCTACCCCAGGCCCTAATAGGCGTTCCGTGATTGATTCGAATACTCGATTCATCTAGACCATACATATATACAGCAGTCCCCATTTAGAGCAACAGCAAATCGCCATTCCCTCCCCCGACTTGAGGCTGGTATACCTCCTGGGGGTAATTCTGATTCACTACATACTGCCGTTCCCCTGCCAAGCCCATGGTTGGGCTTCCTCCAAACCCATCATCACTCAGATTCATCGCGGCCATGTTGTGTGTATTCAATTGGGAGAAATAGGCATCGGCAGCATCGGCAGCAGCCGCAACATTTCCGTTGGCAGGCGCCGGTCCTGCTCCGGACCCACCTCCATTCACTGAAGGAAGCGAGCTTTGTGCTTCCTTTGCAACGTGAGTAGGTAAAGTATGTTTCTGCAGAGCAGGGCTATCGATAAGCTTCCGTACTCGGGCTGATCGGAAGACTTGTTGCACAGGCTTGAGATAGACTGTAGCCAATGTTCCAACATTGAGGCACATTTCCTCCAATGTGGCAGGATCGAGCTTTTCCGATTCGGCCGTAATTGCTGGCTTCTCGCCCATTACTATTTGCTTTGCGATTGCTGGATCTGACGAGAGAAGTCGCCAATACATGTAACCTCGATCCCGGAGATCCGGGTTATCCGTCTCTTCGGTAGCCCATTGGAGAACTTTAGGTACTAATTCCTGGCCTTTTGTGGGCCGTTGTATGAAGAGCTTAACTGTTGCTGTGAGCAAGGCCAGTTGAACCTCTACCGGCTCCTCCGCGAATGAATACAAGAAATCATCCAGTAAGACGTCCGAATTGTCGATTCTGTCGGCGTATTGGCCAATGACCCATATCATTGCTGCTTTCGCCTCAGGCTCATCCAGGGAATCGAGGTTCTCGCAAAGTGTAGAGATAATAGATTCATACTGGTTTGGGTACTTTCTGAATATATTCCGGATTACCACCGTCGCTTCTTGAACAATGTACGAGACCTTAGTAGCGACCAACTCAAGGAGGGAATCTATGCAAAGTTGTGCTGCTGGCTCGATTTTGATAGCCAACTTGCCAATTGCTCTGACTGATTTGCGGACGAAGTGCACGTCTATTTCAGTAGCGTACCTAATACAAAGATCAGCATTTCGTCTCGGATCTATTGGCGGAGGTAGCATACTCTCTTAATTCTGTCAAAACTTCCTTTATGTTCTTTTCCGACGCCAGCATGAAAATCAGCTCTAACTTCGTAACCTTGACGTAGATGGGATCATTGTATTTGCAAAAGAAGACTCGTATATCATTTCGTAGGACTTCAGGTCTTCGCTGGAGAATTAGCAGAGCATTACGAAGCGCAAGGTATTGAACTTCTGGCCCCTTCGCTAGTAATGTTACAAGTGGTGGTGAAAGTTTGCGGCAAAGGGAAGAAATGTGCTTTTCGTCAGCGATGTAGTTCATTAGATATAAGACTACACGGGTGCATGTAAGCACCACAGCTGAATTCGAATGGGACAAACGAGGTGCAATTCGTTCAGCGAGAAGCAGTGCTTCTGCAGTGTCTTGGGGAACGTATGACATGAGTGCTTCTAATATGTAGGTCTGGCCCCATCTGTAGCATTGTAAGCCCTGACCTGTGGCGACGGGTGGGAAAGATGTACTCTGAGCAGTCTGGTAATATCTGTATAATCTTGGAAGCGCTAGCATAGTCGATAGTAAGCTTGATGGTTTCACTTCTCTCCCAAATATCCATCAAGGCTGCTAGAGCACTCGCAACCACGGTGGGATTGTCATCTCTGAGCATGCCGTTAAGTCTGTCAATCAGGTCTGATGCCTCAACAAGCTGTCTGTCGTGATCATAAAGCTTTGCTACAGTGAATGCCGCTGTCTTGCGGACGTAAGGATCCTGGTCTTTGAGCAATACTTTCACAGGTGGTACAGTGGCCTCAACGAACTCGCGGACATGAATGTAGGACATCGTGCGAATGGCAAGCGCTCTTATCAAGGGATTTGAGTCATCCATATCCTATAAAACGTTGTACGATTAGGCGATACCCAGATTCATAAACAATCGAACAGACATACAGTGACAAGTACAGGAAGTGCTTTCAACGCAACCTCTGGCTTCACCCGGGCGTAGTTGACTAAGAAGAGAAAGCACCTATAGACTGGTCAACAAATTTACGACCAATGCTGCTCAGTAGCTGAGAACCTACATCTTCTTAATCTCCAGACTTGGGATTTGCATGCAGCCGATGATATCGGGGAATAATGCCACCATATCATTGTTGCTCATTGTCATATTTGCCACGACTTTCTTGAGGGCGATCTTCTTGGCCGAATGGTTCTTGTCTTTCTTGCCCCCACTCGCGAGCTCGAGTCGCAACTCGGCAACCTTTCCCTGCGCTTCGTCAACATCTCTTTGAAAGAATGGTTTTCGAAGGGGAGGGGGAGGTGTAATATCCTCGACATGATTGGCAGTTGCTGTTCTTGACATGATGAAGACTAAAATACGATGATTCAAGAGCGGCTGGATTGAAAATCAAACGTTCTTCTATATACTCCGTAGTCATGGAAGCTTTACCATCCCAAGGAATAGACCCGCAATCATCTTTCAATTAGAGATTTAAAAACACGGTAAGGAAAGTGCGTCTTATACGGAGTGAAGAAGGAAGGCACGCACCCTCGCGAAAAGCTTCGCATCTCCTCCTGAGCTCATTTTGGATGAATCCTTTGCGCTGGCCTGGCCAGGGCCTATACCAAACATCAAATGATTCTCTCCATTATGCACAGGCCGTAATGAATGTAGTATATATTTTCCAAGAGGTTAACCATGCTATGTTCAAAACAACATATTCCGTAGACATGAGATGATTGTCCCTTTGACCGAATAAATAGCGGCGCGGCGCGGCAGGGGCGGAAAGCCATAGGGCTGACCCGTGGAGCTCCATTTCGACTTCATTGAAGCATCACTTTACCAATACATCTTTATCTTGTCACTCTCGAGACTTTGATACAGCAAATATGTCCTCGCAATCTCTACCGCCACCACGATGGGTCACCGACCTCACCAATCCTCCAAAGCCCAGACCTAAATCATCCAACATCCCTGATCCGCCGGGTTATTCAGCAGCGCTCAGCGGCAAGGCAAGCTCCTCTGACCTTCTACCTCCCAGACCTGGTGCTAATCCATCTCAGCGCGCTGCTGCCAAACAACTCGCCCAACGCAAACCCCCAACCCCTGAAGAAACCGATACACTCAAGATAAAAAAATCATGGGAACTCGCCCTAGCCCCCGCCAAAGCCCTCCCCATGAATGCCATCATGATGTACATGTCCGGCAACAGTCTCCAAATTTTCAGTATCATGATGGTATTCATGCTCTTCAAGAATCCTATCCAAGGGCTACTCCAGACAAATACTGTTTTTACGAGGTTTGAGACGGAGGGGACACGGAAGACGCTGTGGATGGTCAAGGCGATGTATGTAGCAATGAATCTTGTGGCGTTAGGACTAGGAATATGGAAGGTCAATGGAATGGGATTGTTTCCGACGACGAGAAGTGATTGGTTGGCTTGGGAGACGGAGAGGGTGCCGCTGGAGAGGGCCGTGTTTGCGTTTAGGTAGGAGAGGACAGGACGCTTTTCATTGCTACGATAATCTATGCTAGCCCGCATATCTGGCAAAACCGACATAATACCTTGGATACCGATGCTTGCTAAATATGTTCATTCCAGCCTACCTCCACTCGACCTCTGCAAGTCTAGAAAGTTGACGTCTCCGATACTAAACCTGAGTAATTTCTTGTGGCGAAATCATCCGTCTGAAAGATTGCCCACAACTGCACCCCTTAGATATCTTTCTTAACCAAGTCTTCTATTAGGATGCCGGCCTGAATGTTCACCTCAATGTCCACCGGAAAACCCCCCCAAAAATCCCCCTGAGAACCCGCCTGAGGACTGGCCTGGAAATATTGTAAGCGAATCTGAGACCTCACCATCTAAAAGGAGTAACCTACCCGTTGACGAATTCCTCCTCGTCCACTCCTCATTCAACCGTCTCTCCATCTCCTCCCTCGCACGCTCACGCTCCCGCCTCTGCTCCTCAAATTGAAGATCCCACCCATGTCTCGCATACAAGAGTCTTGTAGCAGCGGAGTCTGCCTCACTTGCCGCTTGGCGTTGCGCTGCTCGTATTCCTGCTGCTCGGTGCTGAGCTGCTTGAAATTCTGCTGCTTGGCGTGCTGCTGCTTGCTGTTGCGCTACTTGCTGTTCCGCCATTTGTATCATAGACTGTAAGTTGGCGATATTTGCCTGCTGCAACTGCATCAGGATCTGTGCTGCCTCGATCATCTCTTTGTTTGGTTCTGCCATCTGAGGTGCCGTGCCGTAGACATCGGCCTCCACTCGGCGGATGTTCTGCATCATCCTCTCAGCTTTCTGTTGCATTGTCCTCTTAGCTTCTGTCTCCTTTGCCATACGTGCGGCATATTCTTGTGCATCTAGACGCCGATTTGTAGCTGCTCTGATGAATGCGATTGTTTCACGCCTAATGCCTTTAGGTGACTGTGGTGGGTTGTTTTCCGCCGTCTTCCTTGCAGCAAATTCTTGGATTCTCACTCTCTCGGCTTCAGCTTGCCTTGCAACTTCATGGTGCGTGAGACCAACTCCAAAAGGCAGGGGATGTGTTGGACTATGCGTCATGGAATCTTGCCTAGCAGCCATGATCTCTTGGGCGTGTGCGACAGCTTGGCTTTTTGTGAGTGCTCTTGGCCTAGTTGGGACAAGTGGATGATTGGGAGGACCTCGGTGAGGTCTTGTTGAATGGAGTGGTAAAGTACTTAAGGTTGTGGCCTGACGTGTAGGAGTGTAAAAGTATTGTGTGAAAGTTTGCGATCCACGTGTCAGAGTTGATGGCTCATGTGTTGGTATTTGTGGTGAATTCATCGATGGTTGATGGTGCATCGAAGTGTTGGTAATCTGAAAACGCACCGACTTTTGAGATTTCGCCACAGGAAAACACTGTGGAGAACGTGTCATTGCACCTGTCGAACGACCCAAAGTAGCCATAGGAGACGTTAATGCCGACGCACGTATCATACTATTAGCCGATCTAGAAATTGCAGAACGTTGAGAAGCAGGAGAAATTATGGGCTCTTGGGGACGCTCCAAAGGGACCGTAGCTGTTACAGACCCATTAGCTTCTGGTAGATGACTTGTTGGAGACTGAATTCTCGTTGCATCAATCAATCTAGATCCTGCAACTTCTATTGAGGTAGTAGAGCGAAGAGCCACTGGGGGACGCTCTGAGGAACCCGTAGCTGGGTAATACGATGATATTGGCCGGCGTATCGTAGGGGATCGCAACCTAGAAGTTGGGGGACGCACTATGGTTTGATCTGTTGTTGAGAGACCAATAACGGTTGAAGAACGCGAACGCATTAATGCTGGTACATCCATGTAAGTTGGGGAATGTGAGGTCATATGGGGCCGCAAGGGAGATCCGACAGCTGTCACAAAAAATCCTGAGTTGGGTCGGCGTGGTGGTGTCCGTGAATACGCGACCTTCGGATCCCTTAGATTGGAGCGTCGAGGAGCCCGTGGATTGGGACGCCGAGGGCTTTCTGGGACGGAGATAGGGCCATTGATAGTGGTAATTTTGTTAATTGAGTACACCCTTGGGGTAATACCACCTTCGCCGGCTGAAGCTGATGAGATTGGGGACGCTCGAGCGGTCTCGAACTCTGGAACAGTTAAATGTGTAATGCTTGACATAGGAATGGAACTTTTGGGGCACCTTGCGGGTCTCCATCTGAGGAGGAATTAGTGGAGACGGCATCAATCATAGCCATTACCCGGGCATCGTCCGATGAGTCAAGGCTCGAGTCTGAATCAGCTGAATTACCCAGACTTGGTGGCCTTGAGCGATAGTGCTGGGCAGTCTTCGGTGGTTGATCACGATAATTAACGTTGGCGGTGCTCGCATAGCCTTGGAACTCCACCGCATTGTGGAATTCCACTGTAGATTTGGGTGGAGGAGACATCATGGCTGGTTCGTCCAGGGCCATGATGGGACGTAATAGCTTAGATAGTTGTCTCTAAGCAGAATTATTGGTTTACCAAGCGCAAGAACTCCACTGGCCCTGTAACCACGTGATCTCGCTTAAGTAGGGTTATGCGTATTCGGATGAGCGTCCAGGGCGGTTGAAAGCTAGGTAGCCAAGCATGACATACAGAGGTCGTTAGGATAGGAACGCTGTATTTCTGTTAGTGAACCCGTAGTAGTTGCAGCAGTGAAGGGGTTGTGGTACCTTTCCGTCTGAGTGATTAATTGTGTATTGGAGAAGGTGAATCGATTTTCACTGCTCTGGCTAAATGTTCGCTCTGTCAGCGAGGCTTGGCGCATCAATAGAACGAAAAAGGGAGAAAAGCCAGTGATAGGCTAGGCATATAGCCATGACCTCTGCGTGGCGTTAGTAGTGCAGCCTTTGACGGTGGATTTGAGCACGCCCTATTTAAAAGATGATAGATTCCTCTCGCTATGCTCAAGACATCTTGGATACCTACGAAGATTGCCGCTGCACGAATGTAGACAATTTTGCATGCTCACAGACAATGACAAGGGTCTTCAATTTCGTACGTCCCAGCCGACCCACTGTCTTGTCATAACCCGCCAAACCTTGACTTCACCACTCCGCATATCCCCTAGCTTAAAACTCTCCATCTTAACCTTTTTGCTCTCTCGACCTTGCTCCCAAGCTCTTACTTTCTTCTTGGTGCCATCCCAGTCGACGACCACACCTACGTGGTCAGGTTTTCCAACCTCGATACTATACTTGGTGTGCATAGGTCCTCGATGACCCTGAAACCTGGCGCTACGGAACGTTACTATGTCTCCAGAACGGATTTCGTCGAATTGCTGTACAGAAGCATTCGCTAAATTGGCGTATACTTGAGCGCCGTACGCACGTACACCGACTGGGAGCAGAGCGTCAGGGAGAGACTCCATGAGCTCAAGGACTAGGGCGTGGGGAGTCCCGTCTTCCACCACGGTTTCCTTCTTAGAGGCAGCATTTTCAGCAATACGTGAACCCAACTTCGTATGAGCATTTTCCAACTGATCTTGACGCAGACGTCCTGGAGGCGGTTCATGTCTTTGCTCGAAGCTTACATTCGACTTGTCCCTCACTTCGAACTGTGCTGTGATGACCGTCTGGGAATAATCCATATACAGAACATGTACAGACTTTGTTACAACTTGTTTGCTCCCTTGTGTGGTTACGGCATCTTCAATTTCGTACACTACATCACGGCGATTCTGGAGGACTGGAGGTGGTATTCTAGGTTGTGCCCACCATTGGCTATTCTGACCCACGTCAATATCTTCAGCGATGAAGCCTTGCTCGCCAGAGGGCCGGGGTATATCCATCGATCTTCTAACGTTAGTATTCGAACGTTGTACTTCCAATGACTGCCGTGGCATCGATCTCCCGGAAGCAGATAAAGAAGGCGGTGAAGCGTAATGCGCCGGGTTCTGGGCCGCTGGAGGTGGCGGCATTGACCGCCGGGGCGGAGAGGCTGAGTACAAATCGTCCGGGTCCTCCAGCATCGGAGTCGTCGGACCTTCCAGACTATCAACTTGAGCATTGTTAGGGCCACGAGGCGTAGCAATGGGATGTCTGTACGGGTCATATTCATCATCTTGAGGTTCGAAGGTCTGCTCTTTATGTGGTGGCGGAGGAGGTGGTGGCGCCCTTGGCATGTCTGAGGACCGGCGGATATTCCTGGGCGGTTGGTTTGGCGGTGGAGGTGGGACAGATCGAGGTGCAGCAGACGGTGATGGACCAATTGATGGCAATCCTGAATGGTGCAATGTGGTTTCCTCATTCATTGAATCATCCTCTAGACTTGAGACTCGCTCGTGGGACCTAAGGGCATCCTTGTGATTTGCCCCTGGAGCCATATCGGTATCACAATCACCATCGTACTCCGTGACTTCTCCATCACTGTCGTCTTGTGGTCGACGTATGGGCACAGGAGGCGGCAATGTGCCATTTCCTGAAGAAATCCTATTTGAAGGTCGGCCGGTTGGGGGCGGTGGCGGCGGCTCTCGCATCTGGGGCGTTGTTGGTACAGTAGGGCTTAGTCCAGGTATTGGTGGCACACGACTTGATCTCTTGGCTGGATTTATAGCGCTGACCGGTGATGCTGAGGATAATTCTCTCGAGCCCATATTTGGATTTCGGGAGTTGTACTCAGTGGTAGGTGACTGTGGAACCTGAGCCCTGCTCGGAAGGGAAGGCGGAGGGCCACCACTTTGTATCGGAAGAGCAGCGTCATGGCCTCGAGGATGGGAATCGTCGCCTCGAGGAACTTGCAACGAGAGACTTCTGGTATGTATTGACATCTCGTCATCGGACTCTGATCCTGTGCTCGGGGACATGGGCTGGCTGGGCGGCGGACGTGGAACGGGCCGAGCTACATACAACACTCATTAATCGCCATCATTCCTCTTATTTAGTACTTAGAAGACTTACAATCAGAACGCTGAGGTGGCGGACGCTCAGTAGGTACGGGTGGGGGAGCACCTCTACCTTGACTAGGCGGTGCAGGAATGGGACGATCTAATATTCGTAAGCGGGACTCAAAATCATGTTACACTTGCTTTCAAGGTTGATTACCTTGCGGGACTGGTGGGGGGGCACTGCGCTCTACAGTACTCCTGGGCCGCAACACAGGATCTTCGTTCAAGTCTTCCACATCCGGCATCTCATCAGGCTCACGTCCTTGCACAATGGACCTAGGTATGTCCTCTTCCTCCTTGCTTACCTCAATAGGATTATCTTCTTGCTCAGGGCTTCGCACCCTCTGCATACCAGGCATAGGCATGATGGGCACAGGCGGTGCACGAGCTGTTGATGTATCATCAGTTGGCGCAGTCATAGGCTTGCCGGCAGTTTTCCTCTCACTCGAGCCAGAGTTTTGTTTCTTTGAGGCCATTGGCGGTATGCCAGGAGTTGGACCAAACATCCCAGCCATTCCCATGCCTCCACTCATTTTCGCCATACGTTCACGAATCTCCATTCTCCGTTTCACTTCGGGATCCATCTCAGGCTCTTCCTCGTTTTCATCTTCGTCCAGATCACTCTCATCCCTCACGTCTGGCTCATGTGGCTGTACCGCAGGGGCTTTGCTCCATGGCTTCTCGTCGCTATCTTCTCGACCCGTAGATAGCTCGTCACCCTCTGTGTCTCCTGCGCCTGATTGATCGGCGTCGTTGGCATCGCTCTGAGAACCCCTCCCGGGAGTTATAGGGCTTGCAATAAGAGTGGCATCCCTAGATTTCGTGGTGGTATGGGCTTCAGACTGAGGCTCGTCCGGAACCGCCTCCGTAGAGCGCTTTCCAGTAGTCCCTGCGCTATTTATTCTCTCCAAAGCACTATCTTCAGTGGGATTTACTTTTTCCATGGTCCCCTCTTGAGACTCCACTTGCTTCTTTTGGGGGGGCCGCTTCGGCCTTTCTTTCTTCTGCCCAGCTTCTGCATGCTTGGCCGCCTGTTCCATTTGCTGCTTCTGTAGCAATGCAATCCTATCTTTCAGGCTTGTGGGCTTTGGCTGATCCTCTTCCTCGTTTACTAGTGCAGTACCCGGAAACGGCGCTGATGATACATCAATCCCTAAGCTGTTCGAACTTTGGGCCGCTACTTCTGGATCTTCTTCTCTCCGGTAAAGTTTCTGCGGTGGAGCTTCGCGAGGGGGTGGGACGTATGCGTTTTTACTTGGCGGTGGCGCGACAAACGGTTTCTTGACAAAGCCAGAACCTCCCGAAGAGCCCAAACCGCTAGGCTTCATTGGAGCCACAGGAGGCGCGGCAGGTTTGTTGAAAGCATTGATGCGGTCTCTGAACGATCCAGTAGCTGGTTTTTCTGTTACTGGTGGAGGAGCAGGCTTCGTAGTAGATGGAGGTACTGGCTTCGTTGATACATTGACTGGTGGATTTGCTGGTGATATGTCTGGAGAATTTGGAGTTCGGGCTGCGACTGGAGGGGCCGGAGCACGAGGTTGTGCGACATCCCTGGTAGTTTCTGATTGCGGTGACACTAGTTGAGCCTGAGGTGCTAGAGCCTCGGGTTCATCTGTTTTGGCAACTTCTTCTGCTTGACCGACAGCTGGTGAAGCCTCCAATTCCCTCCTAGAGCGACTTTGCCTTGATGGTCTTGGCGGCGTCTCTGGCTCATACAGATTGACAAAGTTCTTCGGGAAAAGGCCTGATTGTTTCTTCCCCGAGCTGTCCGCATACTCTCCAAAGTACCAGTCCGCATCCTCCTCTTCAGTCACAGTAATAACTTGTCCGTTGGAAAACCCGAGATCGTCATCGTGGGGAGACATATAGTCATAGATCGCTTTTACACGGAAAGGAGGTGCAGCCATAGTTGCGGATTTTGCGCTGGCGCTGTGAGGACGAGGCGCTTGATTTAGGAAGCTCGGGGATCAAAGGGATCCAATATTGGCGTTTTTGGGAATCGCAAGAGGTATCCTATAAGGCTGCAGTATTCCGTTTAGTGCCCTCGTCGAAGTGCAGCTAGGATGCAAGCTTTCGTTTGCTGATCATTGAAGGGTCTGATATGGCTAAGCCTACGTCAGTGTTGATTGAAAAATTAACCGCCTGCGGGGACTCTGGATGCCGGAGGTTGAACAAGCGAAAGACAAATCAGGAACGATAATTCAGATATCTAAGGCAGGTCTCCGTGCCTGGATAACACCGACCGTAGCACCATAACAATGTGTTCAATGAGCGTGGTAGAGACTACTACACTATAGTTGTGCTGTTGCGGCGCGGCTGTCTGGATGGAATTCGCTTCGCCCCGCCGTAGGGCGGGGTTCTAGTTAGGGTCAGAATTGTATTAAACATGCTTATTGCCTAACCGAATTAGGATAGTCAAAAAGCATGTTTTATACACGTTTATTGAAACCTGTATTAAACACAGGGGTCTATATAAATAGCATCAGTTATTTGAATGCTTCATAGTCATCTGACCGTCGATGATGCTATTCAGAAATTCCTTCAGCACCTCATTGTTTGAAGGATTTAGCCTGGCCATAGCAATTTCCTCCTGCAATAGTCTATCCTCCATTTCACATAGCTCCTCCTCATCAATTTCAATGCTCTGTGTATAGCGAAGCTTCCTTTTTAGGTTCGGCCGATTAAGCGTTCGTTCCGGCCATATGACAGTGACGGCACTGAACAGTAGTAAGCCTTCCAGGTACGATTATCTGCTGGAAGTTATCGACGACGAGCTGGTTCAAAGGCCTACCGCCACGTTGCGGAGGCATTGATGGAGGTAGAGAGATAGGGGTCTGCAAGCAGGTTAGCTAGTAGAACTGACGACAGCGAGGGGTCAACAGCAAGGTGAACCTTCCTATCATAATCCATGTCTAGCTTACATAATAAAAAACCAAAAAAGCGAAGCAAAAAAGCCGCTAAGAGGTATTATACACGCTTTTTGTAGAAAAAGCGGTTTTATTCTGACCCTAGTTCTAGTGAAGCAATTCCGCCCTAGAACCTTTGCGTCCTTTTAGGTTCACCTCCGACGAATCCGTCTACTTTACTTTTGCGTTACATGGAGACACAGCGTGAGACTTCCAGAAAGACTGATGTATGATCCTAAGGCGTATTCTTATCATACTGGAAACACGCAGCTATATGAACTATTGAGCAGTGAGATGCATGTCCTCTTGAAACGGGCAAATTATTAAAGTAATCCAGGTTGAGGTTGCATTTTCTGCCTTCACTTCGCATGAAACCTCAAGTTAGAGATGCCAAAATCCATACTCAAGAAATACCCAGTCGTTGATAGGGCTGTTTCAACTCCAATTAGCAACTCTCAAGAAGAACACAATAGAGAGACAGCGCTGTACCATGCCAACCTCTTGCAGCAACGGAAAGATGTCGAAGCCGTTGTATTAACCTCAACGGAGACTCTCCTCGATTTCCCTTCCACGCCCGACTCAAACCCTGCGAAACCGTCGAATAGAGATGCATCCACTGTAAGACGTTTGTTGAAGTCTTTTCAGCCATCCGACTACGACGCTCTGATAGAAGAGCGTAACATCGACAGAAAATGTGGCTACTTACTCTGCCCGCGCGCTAATAGACTTGAAGATACAAATGCAAAACTCAGAATTCTCCAGAGTAGGGGCAAAGGCGCAGATGCTTTCAGAGTGGTTGAAAGTCGAGCAATGGAAAAGTGGTGCTCTGATAGATGTGGGAAAAGGGCACTTTATATCAAAGTCCAATTAAACGAGGATCCGGCATGGACAAGAGCTAGCAGCGTTGGTGATGATATTGCCCTACTAGAAGACTCTTTAGCCGCGAAGCAAGATCAAGAGGCTGAATCAAGACTCGCTGAAGGATTAGAGAAGCTAGAAATTGGTTTGGGAGAGGAAAGGGTCATCGCTGCTATCAAAGAGCTCGCAATTGAGAGGGGAGATGGGGACGCTGTGGGTAAAGCATCAAGGCTTGTGAAAGTGGGTATACATGAGAATACAAACGCAGCTGTGAGAGAGCTGTCCTCGCCAGCTGCACGCAGTGAAATTTGCGGACCTGAAGGTCTTTATGACTCTATCGAAGGGTACAAACCAAAATTCTCCAGCGGTAAAACACCGCAAATGCATCATATTGACAGCGACGATGACGGCAAAGACATCATACCAACCATATGACCTTCTATCAAGCAGCGCTCCCCTAAAGTATGGAATTGGACTCGAAAATCTACTAAGTATACATTAGAGACACTTCTTGATGAAAATTACGACCGGGCGTCCTGAACCTTTCCATCTCTGCAAAGAAATACCTTGTCAAAGAACATATAGCAGATCCGGCACCGGAAATGCACTTCAATGCGTGCAGCATAGACATACCACGCTGAATAACAGATATATGAGGGCGAGCAAGTATTCACGATGGCGTATCACATGGGTATAGCCACTGCAGGGAAGATGAAACCTGGGTCTAGGGTTTATTTCAGGAACACAATACAGAGATACCCACTGACGAAGGGTGAAAATAAAAAGTGGTCAAATACCGCGTATCACGCTAAACCCCGTACTTGAGGCATTTTGGTGGACTAGAGACTGCCAGGCGGTGAAGACACGGTTGATATAGGGCTACCAAAGTGTGTAAACACGTATCGAAAGAATCAGGGGAAGTTGGAGATATCGGAAATCTTTTCTACAGCATGGCAAAGTGGGTCACTCACAACACAGTCAATAAGACCTGCAAATAGTGACTGGCACTGAGCTTAGACATACGATAATATGAAATCCTTTAACAAATTATGTGCATGCGCCAATCTGCAAGCCAATAAACCGCACATAGCTAGCATTTGCATGCATACTTCAACCATCTCAGGGTTGGGGTAGTTCAACGACAGGAAACACATTCACAGGGACAGCGATTGGCAATCAAGCCTCGCTCTCGTAAGAGAAGCTCAGCGACACCTGGTAGTTGAATAACTTGCCATTTGTTCTATTTCCCTTTCACAATTCCAGCACCCTCATATGCCCACCGCACCCTTCCACACATAACATCATCTTGTAAGCACCTCAAGCCCTCGGCGGCCTCCCTTCAAACCGTCTCGGCCTCTCGACAACCTGCTGCTGGCTTACAGCAACCACATTGACAGGAATTGAATCAAACTAAACGAAATGTTAGTCACCTACTTCAAGCGGCTTCTCCCCCCCCAAAATCCAATTACGTAGCTGAACATACCCCAAGGCTCTTCAATAAATCCTTCGTCTCCCCATCCACATCTAATTGCCCGCTCTCCGAATTCTGGGTGAAATCCAAGGCCGATATCTCAGGGACGTACTGATCTTTCCGTTCGCGCTCTTCTTCTTGGAGTTTGAAGGAGATACCACGGACGGGGCCACGTTGGATACGCTTCATGAGATGGGTTGTGAAACCGGCGATCTGTGAGATTGTAATAAGTGGTTAGTGATGAGACTGCACTGGACAGGGGTGCTCTGGAAGGGGCTATCTAATACCTTGTTGCGAAGGCGCTTGGAGGCAATGATAGCGATTTCATCGCAGATGCGCTTGTTGGTTTCGAAGTCGAGGGTGAGTTTTGGGTAGTAGCGCTCGATGATGACCTTGGCGGATTTCTTTACGGTCTTTTGGGTTGTTAGTGACAGTATACATAATACACTCAGTTATTGTAGCAGTAGATACCTTTGTGCGAACGCGACCCATGATTGCGGTAGTGGTAGAATATTAACCTTGTCTAGAGGTGAGTTAGAAGTTCAAGATGTTCGCTTAAGGGATTGTGTGCCCTAGTTAATCACGTGACGTGGCACCGTAGATCCACCTCATGGCCGTATCTGGAAGACTGTATTGATCTACAGCAGATCATCTCACATGATCTCTTTATGAACGTATGCGTCAATCTCTATCTACAATAAATACACTGGTGTCTCTCGCTAGTTTTTTGGGGCCATGTTGCTTAGCATCTTGAAGATATCGCCTTGTGCCGGCGCCTTATCATTACGTCCAATTAGCGGTGAAGCCTTCCCGCTACGATCTGCGCTAGCCATATCGCCAAGTCCGTATCCTTGATTCGGGTTCGCAATTGTACGTGGAGAAGGCGATAAATCATCCAATCTTCGAGAGGTACCAAGACTTGGTGCTGGAGCAGTCAAGGCAGGGTTCTCGGTCACTTGGCCTTGGTAGATTGCCACTGTGTTCTTGCTTGCACGATCCATCAACTGTAGCTCAATCCTGCCTTGTGAATTGATACTTGACCTGTCGGGATGAACCCAAAACTTTGCACCCCCAGGTACATCGGGATCGAAACCGGTTACGCCTGGTGGCTCCTGGTCTTGCCACATCGGAATCTTGGTGTCGTCTGCGGCAACACCGCCCACTCCAACCAGAGCCTCATTCCTGGCCCCACGGCCTCCCATTCTCGTAGGCAACAGCACCCGTCCTTGCACTGGCGGTTCTACTTCCATCGGCCCAAGCACAGGATGATTATGAATATAAGATTTGGTGCGGAGATAGGACAAGCCAGCTGATGGATGTGTCGTTGGCGGTCCTCGTTGGTTGTAGGACGTCATTTTGCCTGATGTGTGGGCAGCACTCGGTAGGTCCAAAAATTCTTCCACTAGCGCGTTCAATTTCTCTTCGTGTTGTCGTAGTTCTTTGATGTACGTCTCAAAATGGTTGTCGGATATCTCAACAATACCAGATTGAATATCTTCGCCACTTTCGATAGAAGTCGCCCGCATTCTTGCAGTCGTCCTCTCTACCAGCCGCTGCCTCAGGAATTGCCTAAATGCCAACTTTCTCCGTTTTACTTTCTTCTCCGTGTAATCCTTGAATTCACCTTCAGTTTTCCCGGCTAACCATGGTCCCTTGAATTTCCATCGTCCTTGGCTTGTACCTCGGCCACTGCGGACCGTATTGTCGATGTCGGATTCAAAGGCGCTCACTGGAGGCTCAGTGCGTGAAGCCCTGTGTCGAGGAGGCGCCATCGATACTGGCAGATTCATCTCTTGCCATTTTCGAAGAGTCAGAGTATGATCTGCCGCTGAATCGAAGTCGGTAATATGGTCTATTGAATCTATTTGGTGTATGCGCAGCATGGGAGTTGTAGTTTTTGCATAAGTGGATTGACGTGGCAGAGGGCGCTTGAGACCCCAATCACCTCGCCCCAAGGAGGACGCTGTCGTTTCAATAGTTTGTTGTGTGGGATACGGAAGCGTTGCAGTGTCCGACTCGAAATTTGCGGTTGCTGTAAAGTTTGACGCGGGTTTAGGGAGTGGTGAAGGCAACGAGAACAGTCTGGATGTCCTGAGTAGGCTGGCCGTCGGTGACATTCGTTTGAGAGCCATTTCAGTCTACTGGAAACAGTGAGAGCAGCCCAGGGTCTTTTTGGGTGCTAGCTTCCCCGCTCGTGAAATTCGAGGTTTGGTCAGAGTTTTGATGATGCGGTGTCCAATGCGGCTAGCCGAACATCCAACCCATTGAAGCGACTGTTAGGAATCTTTCCACCCTGGCCTTTGTACGTAGTAGTATACTCGAGTCGGAGATTCCTTTTACATACAGCATCAAGCACTTACAGGAATATCGCGTCCACTACCCACGGAGAAGTAGCGATTACGCCTGAAGACTCATTATGGTTCAACCCAGGCCGTCTAAGGGTCCATTCTGGGGTCCGCGCGTCAAGGACCGTTGCCCTGTGCGACAGCCCTATGTACCAAACACTAAGGAATCAGCTCTTGTCACCAAATGTACACCATTGAGAAGACTGTATGCTTTCTCATAGGCCATTATTAGGACAGGATCATACATCATTGATAGTAGGAGGCTTATAACAACGTTCATTTACCTATCCCCACATCAGAACTCGGGCACTGGAAATTCCGGCGCATGGTTTGATCGATATCAACAAACTTGATCCGCGCTGGGCGCACTTTACCTTGACAAAGCCGACCACTATGAGTCGCCCTCTAACTCCGAATGGGGCTCCCCTAGGATACGTTGGAGAGCCTCCCTCCTATTCCGCTGTTCCCAATGACAGTACTCCAATCGATATGCCAAATAATGGCTCTACAATGCGCCTTTTGGACTCAAGGGATAGTACCGAACATAGCTCGTATGTTTCTCCTCCAAGACCTTCAAACGCTCATGCCAGCCCAAAACGCAAGGCCGTAAAGATCCAAGCAAAGGCAAATGACTCCGATGATTCTATTGGCAAAGCCAAGCCGAATCAGGATGAAGCCAAGTCTGCATCCTCGCAATGGTCGTCCTCCGCGCAAATTAGAAGCTCCCATGGCAAACCCCAGCGTTATACTACCGTTCGCGTCAAAGTGAAAAAGCAAAGCTCACCCGCGAGTTCCCCTAGGCCGGCTTCACCCCAGCGCTCTTATCATCCGTCTACCACCTCTCTTCCACGACCGCAATCGCCTTCAATCTTAGACAATGCGCCGAATATGCCTCCTCCATCGGCCGAGGCTCCGACTTATTTACCCTACATCCCGGCACGACCTTCACCGGCACGATCATATAATTTATCGCGAACCTCATCCGAGTCGTCCCGCCCTCCACCCTCGAATATTCCTTACGAGCCAGCCGACATCAATGGTAGTCCCCGTCCAGGGACACCTTCTTCAAGGTACGGTAGCCCCAAGCGTCCGCTTCCTCCTGCGCCTTTGTTTTCTGGACCGCAAGCCACCAGCCGTTCATCGAGCGATCTACCAGCAAACGCCACGATTCCAATTGACGATGAAGGTGATGATGTTTTTGGGCCCCCAAGCGGTAACCCAAGATCGAGCCTCAAGTCATACAATTCCTTCCAATCTCAGTCCACCTTTACAGAAGATCTGTATCCCAAGGAGGGACCAGATCTCTATGGAGAGGCGCCTGCTGGACGGCAGGAAAGGAGGCGCGGTGCTAGACAAGCTCAAATGGCGAAAAAGGAAGTCCGCTTGATCAACGGAGAGCTAATTCTTGAATGCAAAATCCCCACGATTCTGTACAGCTTTCTACCACGAAGAGACGAAATCGAATTTACTCACATGCGCTATACTGCCGTGACTTGCGACCCTGATGACTTTGTTTTGAAAGGCTATAAACTACGGCAGAATATTGGCAGTACTACAAGAGATACGGAGCTCTTCATCTGCATTACTATGTACAACGAAGATGAATTGGACTTCACTCGAACCATGCATGGTGTTATGCGAAACATATCGCACTTTTGCTCGCGATCAAAGTCAAGGACATGGGGGAAGGATGGCTGGCAAAAAATTGTAGTGTGCATAGTATCTGATGGACGGCGTAAAGTACATCCAAGGACACTAGATGCTCTGGCGGCTATGGGTATCTACCAGGATGGCATAGCAAAGAACTTGGTCAATCAGCGAGAAGTTACTGCACACGTGTACGAATACACAACGCAGGTCTCGCTTGATTCCGATCTCAAGTTCAAAGGTGCAGAGAAAGGCATCGTACCATGCCAGATGATATTCTGTCTCAAGGAGAAGAACCAGAAAAAACTCAATTCTCATCGATGGTTCTTCAACGCCTTTGGAAAAGCGCTCAGCCCCAACGTCTGCATTTTACTTGATGTAGGAACCAAGCCAGGGCCGACTTCTCTCTATCACCTTTGGAAGGCTTTTGATACAGACTCAAGCGTTGCCGGCGCATGTGGTGAGATCAAGGCCGGGAAAGGCAAAGCTTGGCTCGGGCTCTTAAATCCACTGGTGGCCTCCCAAAATTTCGAATACAAAATGTCAAATATCCTCGACAAGCCTTTAGAGTCTGTATTTGGCTATATCACTGTTCTCCCCGGAGCATTGAGTGCATACCGATATTACGCCTTGCAGAACGATGCCACAGGGCATGGACCATTAAGCCAGTATTTTAAAGGCGAGACGCTACACGGTCAAGATGCTGACGTCTTCACCGCAAACATGTATCTTGCTGAAGATCGGATTCTCTGTTGGGAATTGGTAGCCAAAAGAGATGAACGATGGGTGCTCAAATATGTCAAGAGCGCGACTGGAGAGACTGATGTACCTGGTAGGAACGACCCCTGACCGTAATAACAAGCTTTGCTAATTTCTCGATAGATGCTGTACCTGAATTCATCTCGCAGCGGCGGCGATGGCTCAACGGTGCATTCTTCGCTGCCGTTTATTCTCTTGTACACTTTAGGCAGATATGGCATACGGACCATACAATAACGCGAAAAGTTTTGTTGCACATAGAGTTTGTATATCAGTTTGTCAGCTTGGCGTTTACATGGTTTTCTCTTGTAGGTTGCTCTTCCGTGGCCCTGGCGCTTTTGCTGGCTAACATATTAGGCAAACTTCTACCTGACCTTCTATTTCATTGCCGGATCACTGGCGGATCCAAAGCTCGACCCATTTGGGCATAAGATCGGACTGTACATCTTCATCATCCTTCGGTTTGCCTGTATACTATTGATCTGTACCCAATTCATTTTATCCATGGGAAACCGTCCTCAAGGGTAAAATATCTCTACATCCAATAACTAGCAGCATTGTACTGATTCGAGTATAGGGCTAAGAAAATGTTTACGTCAAGTCTCGTGGTTTACTCTATCATCATGGCGTACACCACCTTCGCAGCCCTCTACATCGTGGTCACCCAGCTCAAGAGCCCAACCACGGCCTTGGTTATCGGCAACAACATCTTCACTAATCTCATCGTTTCTACCGGTTCAACAGTTGGCCTCTACTTCCTCATGTCCTTCCTCTACCTCGACCCCTGGCATATGTTCACATCCGCAGCCCAATACTTTGCCCTCCTTCCATCTTACATCTGCACCCTCCAAGTCTACGCCTTCTGCAACACCCACGACGTCACCTGGGGTACTAAAGGTGACAACGTCATCCACATCGACCTTGGTGCTGCAGTTTCTGGCAAGGGCAATACTGTCGAATTGGAAATGCCCTCCGAGCAACTTGACATCGATTCCGGCTACGATGAAGCCTTGCGTAACCTTCGTGATAGGCTTGAAGTCCCCAAAGACGGCGTCAGTGAGGCTCAGCAGCAGGAAGACTACTATCGTGCCGTGCGCACATATATGGTCGTGTGCTGGATGGTCAGCAACGCGATCCTTGGCATGGCTGTTAGCGAGGCCTACAGTAGCACGTCTGTTGGAGAAAACTTCTACCTCAAATTCATTCTGTGGGCTGTTGCTGGGCTGGCACTTTTTAGAGGGTTAGGAAGTAGCACGTTTGGGATTATCAACATTATACATATGATCGCGGAAGGAAGGATGAAGATGAGTTTGAAGGGGGTCAAGGTGCCGGATTGGGTGAGCGATACGGGGAGTAAGGTTAGTAGCAAGTGGAGTTATTTCTCGGGGAGCAGTTTGGCAAGTAGTATAAGTAGAAAGGGGTAAAGGTGTATAATCGAGGAGAATGTTGGCTGGAGTTATGGAGATCGGAAGGAGGTCTGGAGATGATTTGGTGGTGTCGTTCGGGATTTTCGTGGATACTGGAAAGGGGATAGATCACGGCAGAGATCTGTATATTGGTTTTTTGATTTGCTTAAACAATGATATCTACCTGTAAAACCCGATGACAGATTTTGCGTTGGTCTTACGATATAGAACTGGGAGATGAATCTTAAGATGAGTTGGCAGAGGTTTATTGCATGTCCCTTTGTTTGCTCAGTTGGACTTCGTTTACATGAGTGTGTAAGTGATATGTCCTCATTGCTCTGAGTGGTATACTTGACTGCAGACATGCTCCGCATATGCGCAAGAAGTCACAAGGCTCCACTTGTCTCAAGCGATTGTCTTTGCTTACCTGTCTGTTTGATCATTTCGCATATATAAGTACTGCCATACCTGACAAAACCTTTCCTTTCCACTCTTCTACAATTCTCCAGTGGCACACTACCCTATTATCAAGAGCCCCGGAGCTTCAGTCATGGCCTCTCCTCTCAACGTTAACGAGCTATTATGCGAGATCCTCGGGTATCTTCCTCTAGAAGATCTTGTTGCTGCTCGTGCAGTATGTCGAACATGGCAAGATGTGATCCGCGGAAACACTCGTTTGCAATCTCGATATTGGATTACGCAATTGGTTTCAGCGATGTTGACGGTGGAATTTGAACAGACGGGGCATGGTTAGCACCGTCAAGGGAGACTGGCGTGTTTGTGCATAATTCATCACAATTTGGTGCGGGACGACAACGAGGCTCTGGGTTGTTGGTACAAGATGGTTTGTGTTAGTAGCTGGGACAAGAATGAACTCTCTTGAAACTGACCCTTCCATTTTTGGGTCGTAGCAATATGTTGGGTAGGAAAAGAATACTAACAGGAGGACATGCTAACAAACTGAAGGAGCATTCTCGAAGAATCCTGACAGCACAACTGAGTTTCTAATCTGAAGAGTCGGAATGCTCAGAGTTTATTGACTAGAGTCATGAGTCCCCCAGCTAAAGCACGGTCATGAATATTTCCTCTAAGAGAACTGAGATCCAGGCCCCATGGAAGACTGATCCCAGAAGTAGAGCCTAAATCTAGCCCCAACAACGCCAGGGAGTGGGTTGCAGTAGTCACGAGTCTTTTTTTCGAACAAGGTGAAATAGCAAACTCAGCGACGGAGTCCACCTCGGCGCCAAGTCAACATCCATCGCCAACAGCTATAAGGAAGTTCCGGCAAGTGCATTCACCAGGAGCATAGATTTAGTTAGATATTTCCCGGAGCGAGTGTGAAGCGTATTGTCGTTGTTTTGCTTGTATAGCAAGACATTGTTTAACTTAGCTGTCTACCCCCTCTGCGGTGATGGATTGATCTTGTCATACATATGTGAGATCTGTGGCATTAGGAGTCGAAGAATTCTGGATTTTGCGCCAACTGAATATTCTCTTAGACAGGCTGTCCATTACTGACACAGGTCCACGCCAACGTTCCTTAACGCTGTCACAGCCCATTGAGGGATCTTCGATTTCTGGCCTGCATACAGACGCCCGAAGTACTGATGCAAAAAATCTGGATATCTGTCTTCTACAATGGCGTTCCTCACCTTCTCCATTAACGAAAGCAAGTAATGCACGTTATGCATAGTCAGTCTGACCCAAGCCAATAAATCAGCCTCATGATCTTGATACGGATATGCTATGACGGGAGAGAAACTTACAGATGAGCACCGGCTGTCTCTTTCGCCGCGACGTGGAAAATGTACGCTCGAGTGATCCCTAGACCCCCTTCTTCAGGAGATCGGCAGCAGATGCATTCACATCCTTCTTCGACTGGTGTGAAGTCGTGGGAAAAGGAGGCGTGGCGCAAGTTTAAGGTACCTGTAGATGTGATGGCATTTCCAAAGCGCTAAAGCATAAATCAGCGTCCTGATGTCCTGCTTGAGGCTTCAAGAAGCGGCATCCAAACGTACAGCAGTCCTTGTCGGCCACACACAGTCGAACATGTCTGCTCCCAGTGCGACAGATACCACAAGGTCCTCTGGGTAACCGACACCCATGACATATCGGGGCTTGTTATTTGGTAGCCAATTCGTACAACTGTCTACGCTGTTTCATGGTTCTAGCTTAGCACCATCGATGGGCTCATTCGAACTTACACCTTGCAATACGAGTCTTTAGCCTCACCACCAGATAGCCCCCCAATAGCAATGCCGGGTGTATTTCGTTTGACCATCTCCTCACAGCACACTCTCCTCATCTCAAGGTCAAGTCCACCTTGAATGATACAGAAAAGATTCTGCCTATTCGGGTTCTTATGTGCCACAATACAACGGTCGAGCCACCTTATTGAACGTTCCATAGCCTCTTTCATTCTTTTAGCATCAGGAGATGTTGTGACTACAACATCATCGAGCTGCATGATGATGTCTGAACCAATAGTGTTTTGAAGCGAGATCGAATGCTCCGGGGTTAAGAGCCTTATAGACATCAGACTTGCGTACACATATATAGAACAAGATCTTGAACGACTTGCGACCTACATTGGCGATCCATCATGCGGACTCAGAAAGCGTACACCCTCTTCCGTAATGTTCGCTAACTTCAATAGGCTGACCATCTGGAAACTTTCAGAGAGTACTCGAAAGTTAGTGATTCTTCTTGGATTTCAGAATTGGAAATCCATCATGGCCCGTATATACCCACCGCTCGACTCACCCCCCGCTATCAGTCAGAATATTGCCATGCCAGCCCTGGAAAGAATGAGCGCCTCCAGTTTTCTCCATAATCTCTTGACCGGGTTTTAGACCCAAATGATACGTGTTATTCAAGCAGATATTGCAGCCCATTCCAGCCAGCTGTGCAGGTGTAATACCTTTAATTGAGGCTTGTGTTGCAACGGGCATGAAGATTGGAAGGGAGACAGGTCCATGTGGTAGATTAAGGACTGCAGCACGAGCCTTCGTAGTCTACAAGCCAGACAGGTACATAGTCAGCACTATACTACTAAGAGAGAAAGGCCAATATAAGAAATAACACTGACGGAACATCTAGCAACAACATCAAAAGAAAGGGCAGCAGACAGAGAGGATGTTGGCGTTTGCTCCATGACGATCGTTTCAATACTTCAATCGATCTCGATGGGATTCAAGGTTTTCTCTACATCAAGCATGCTCACGAAGGACCATACAGACCGACGGAGGAAAGTGATAACGGGGAGAATTATTGCAATCAATCTTCAAGCGGGGGACATCAATAGTTCTAATCGATTAGCGCAACCTATGTCTTTTCAACTGGAAGGAAATATATCATAATGGTGACTGGCCGTTGTAGCCTTGTTGGTGGAGAATGTTCAGCCTTACAGCGCTAAAGTACGAGCGATGCGACTACGCGCGCGAAATCTGCTGGAGTATCTACCTGCCCCTTGCTGTATTCGTCATGAAGGTTTGAGTAATACTTCATAACCGCTGCTGTGAGCAGCAGCAGCTACAGCTATCTTTGTAAGAGCCATGGAGAACAACATTGAGTCCGTCGCTGTTCCTGAGCAATCCGGAATTACGAACGTGCCTGTGTCAACAAACAACGGTGGAACATCTATTTCAGACAGAGTGAGACGGCTTTCACTTAGTACTGCTGCTGCAACACCCCTTCCTATTTACCCAATGGTTTTACAATCGGGAGCACAAGGAGCTTCGTACCAAGCTACTTCACCCTTCGCACAGGTGCAGATGCCCAGAAGCCCTCTCAGAAGGACTCCAAGTTCTGGGTCTATTGGAAGCAATGCGCGATCTACAACACCGACATTACACAAACGTACATCTTTAAGTTCCTTGAAAGGCGTCGAACAAGCTACCCCACCAAGACCACCATCTTTTCGCAGGACATCCTCAAATCTAGCAGCCTCGCCGACCACAGCCATGGGCGCCAGACCAGTCCTTTCAACCCCAGCTGAAGAGCCTCCCCAACCTACAGCTGCTTCCGTCGCAAAACAAATATTCTTGAAAGAGCTTGAAATTCACCATAATGAAAGTGATATACAGAAAAAGCAAGAGACTGTGGTGATCCTGCAGGATGATTGCTACGGCCATCGATATTCGAGACCTCGCACCTCAAGACTGGGCCTCAGCACTATCGTTGAGCGGCCAGAGCGCATACATGCTTCTATCTTAGGTCTTGCTACAGCTTATGTTCGGCTTGGCGGACGACATGCAGAAGGTCACGCAGCTCCTCATGCTAAAGACCTGAAATCTCCTCCTTCCATACCTTTTAGAATACACAAGACTAATCGAACTTTATCTCTAACATCGCAGGCTGCAACAGCTGTCCATGGCACCCAGTGGATGAAAGAACTAAGGATCATGTGTGAGGGAGCTGAGGCGAAACTGGCACTCAACGGGAAAGAGTTGACCAGACCCGGCGCAGCAGAGCAAGCAAGTGGAAACGTGATTGTTGATAAGCCAAAGCTGCATGAAGGAGACCTCTATCTATGTTCCGGATCTTTGAACGCCTTAGAAGGCGCCTTGGGAGGTGTTTGTGAGGGTGTAGACGCTGTCTTTGCCGATGATAGTGTGAAGCGTGCATTCGTTTGCATCAGACCTCCGGGACACCATTGCTCCGTCGACTATCCATCCGGGTTTTGCTGGCTTAACAATGTTCATGTCGGCATTGGTCACGCAGCCATCACTCATGGACTGACCCACGCTGCTATTATTGACTTTGACTTGCACCATGGTGATGGCTCCCAGTCTATTACTTGGGCACACAATTCTCGCATGGGCTCATTACCTAAGAATACTCCAATTTCAAAGAAGACAGCAATTGGATATTTCAGCCTACATGACATCAATTCGTATCCATGCGAGATGGGAGACGAAGAGAAAGTGCGCAATGCAAGCTTGTGTCTGGAAAATTCTCATGGCCAAACGATGTGGAACGTTCATTTACAGCCATGGAAGACCGACGCCGAATTCTGGGAGCTGTACGAAAACAGATACTCCGTAATCATTGCCAAAGCTAGAAGCTTTCTACGTCATCATGCGGACCGACTTCGGCAAGCACCAACTCATCCTCAACCCAGAGCTGCTATATTTCTGTCTGCTGGGTTTGATGCTAGCGAATGGGAGAGCCCTGGGATGCAGCGCCACCAGGTCAATGTACCGACTGACTTCTACGCTCGTTTCACTCGTGATGTGGTCAAGATGTCGGAAGAGGAGGGCTTGGGAGTTAACGGAAGGGTCATCAGCGTTCTTGAAGGTGGATACAGCGACAGAGCGCTGATGAGCGGCATCTTGAGTCATCTCAGCGGTTTGACCACAATAACCAACGACACAGGAAGGCCGGCGGGAACGAGCAACGGATTAGGACGCGAAATGAGCCAAAGACTTGGAAAATTGGATATGAATGGCAGCTTGGTAGAAGACGCAACTGGTGTTACAAGCAACGTGGTTGAGACATTTGATCCTTCCTGGTGGATCCTTCCCCGCTTGGAAGAGATCGAGAAACTGGTAAAGCCGCCTCCAGTTGTGACCGCTCCAAGGAAAGTACGGAATGCCACTCCCACATACATATCCGCCACGCAGTCATATACAGCAAAAATCGTGTCGCCACAGAATCGTCGTTCATTATCCGGTTCTGGTACAAATAACCATATGTTGCCGTCTCTAAACTCCAGAGCACCTACTCCGCCGCCGCCAGAAGTAGACTGGGCTACCGCTGCACATGAGTTGTGGAAGCTGCTAATACCTTCCAATCGTCAGACTGAGAGCTGCAAGCCCGAAGATCTTAGTGCCCAAGCCACTCGTGTCCGCAAGGACCGTCAGTCCACGATTGGTTTGCCCGCAGAAATTCCCGCTTCTGATGGGAAGCGAATGCAGTTAAGGGAGAGGACAAGCAAGCCACCGAAGTACCTCTCAGAAGATGAGGAAGAAAAGCCTCAGGCCAGAGCGAATCGTCGCAAGACTATCGCTGATGTATCTATCCTAGGCCAAAGTAAGCAAGACACGCCACCAACAATGGCTCATGTGGGGCCCGAAAAAGTCACAAAGCAAACAAGCAGGCGTGTAAGTGTTGCCTCTAGTATCGGTTCCGTCTGTGATGAAAGGCCTTCAGACTTAAGCCTGGGGTCTTCGGCTGATAACCAACTTGGGCGAGATCCTCTACTGATCAAGAAAAACCGGATACCAAACGCCAATACTTCGGACGTCCCAAAAGCTCGAGCCGTCAGGAAGCTGCCACCAGTGCCTCGCGTACCCTCAGCGTATTCGGCTACATCCAAAATTGGAGACTTGTCGGCTTCGAACCTTCCTAAATACGAGGAAAATCAAGCACCGCTAAGCGTGAATGAAGATCTGAGGAACAAAGACGTGGAACATCTGGCATCCGGGATGAAGAAGATGAACCTCAAGCTGAATATGAAGCCGAAGCAGGAGCAAAAAGCCGGAGATGCGAAGCTGAAGCCTGCAGCCCGCGGGCGGCCTAAATCTACAGCACTAAACACTAGCAAGGCCAGGAGCACAGCCAGAACAGAGAAGTATATGCCGCTCAATGCCACCGCGCCAGCAGTGATACCAAGTTCTGAATTAGACGTATCCCCGCAAGCTCCTGTAGAGGCCAATCCTGGTATCATTGAACATCAACTAATTCAACCCCAACCTCTATCTGCAAATCCTCTACCAACAGCATCCGATATGGTCTCGGAAATGCCACTACAATTCCCTTCTAACCCTAAGCTCACTGCAGATTCGACACCAAGCACCGTCTCTGAGGCCCTACAAGAACTCTCGCCTTCACCCAAACCATACCAGCAACCGTCATCCCATGAAGTCACCGGAAACCGACCTATGTCTTTCCTTGCACCCAGTGCACCAACTATCCCCGCACCAATGCCACAGATTCGGCAAGATGACATGCACACGCTCGCTGCACCTTCACTTGATACCGGCTTTGATACTATGCCAACAGCTACCTCCGCACCACCTCCAGGGCCGCCAGCAGTCATGGCACCACCTTCAACCCCAAAGCGTACGAAACACCACCTCCCAATTTTCACCTCTTCATCGCCAATTATGTTTGCGAATCCAAGCGCCATTACCTCGACCATTAATCCGACCGTGGACCCTAACTCGATTTACGAAGCCGAAGGACCAGTGTCCGACCTGTTTCCAAACATTGGGAGTGATTCGACACAGTACTTTCCCTTGTCTACGGAGAGTACGAGCGAGCGCAGTGATTCAAGGCGATATGTTCACTCATCAAACACGAGTGTCCAGAGCGACCCGGCTCAATACATTCCGCAAGGGATTCCTGTAGCGCCGGTGGGCGGCTGCATCAAGCTAGAACAGCCCTCTGTCGATATTTGGGATATCCCAGGTACACCTCAGCATCGACGGAACTAAAAAGGTTGCCGCTGGCGAAACTTGTGGGTGCTTGGAAGCATTTGTATAACCACAGTCTTCATGTTCGTCTATCACCTACCTTGGTCATCTTGGCTACGACGAAGGAAGGCTTGGGGTAATTGGTCTAAAGCAGTGATCTTGGTCCCGTTCATAGTAGATATACCCCATAGAGTTTTCCTAAAGTTCAATGCCTGTGTAATTCTAGTTTATTGGTAGTTGTAGTTAGGGGTTATCTTACAGTTTTTTTTCGAAGACGGGGTTGGTCTTTGAGTTGTCAAAAGGATCTCAGTATGTTCGACGCCCACGTTCCTAAACCCTGAATTCCATCCGCAATAAAGGTTCAAAGTGATTGACGGAGCATCCTCAAAACAACATATGAATCACTTCCAGGCATTGCTGTAGGATCTACACCTTGTGTTCTCCCATTATCCATGGGGAGTACTACTAGCCTTGCCATCCCAGAGGCTTTCCCTGCCTCTACCGCGGTATTCCAGCAAAGAAACAAGCGGAACAGAGGGAATTTTCATTCACATACGTTGCGTGACCCACTACATGTGATTAGTTGGAGGATCTAGGTTTTGGATGGATGTGTTGCACGTGAGAAATTATTGGAGGTAAAGCCTGTGGGTTTGGTCACGAGGCATCGCATTTTCATGCGTTGGTGAGGCTCTTTTGTTGTAGGGTTAGGGATGAGGTGGGAATCTTGGTGCTGGCATCCTATCTGGCATTGTGGATCTGGCGTTGCATACATGAACATCCTGTTACTGGCGTCCTGTAATTGGGCGTCCTTTTACTGGCATCCAGTAACTGGCTGCCTCAACATGCGAAAGGATCAAAAGTGGAAGACAACCAGGACATCTAGGCTCTCCAGGCATGAACAGTCACCACCTGCAACGGCAGATCAGATCCCGTACGAGTGCCTAACTTTGGTACCATTTACAAGGCCTGGACAGCACAGAGTAACAACGTGTCAGTTCAGCCTCACTCGAGCGAATCCTTCGCAGCCTGGTTCCAACGTCGTCCACTTATATCGCGATCGTGGGGATTTGGTACCTTCCGGCAACCGGGCGCACACTGTACATACTCCCAAAGGCGGTAGAGGTTCGCTTTGTGTAGAGCGTTAACTTCCTTGTTTAACTCGACAAGCTTACAGTCGAGCCGCCGAGTTACGTTTCAAAACTCTTCAAGGCTAATCGGGCGCGGACTGCTGCAGTCTTTTCTTGGACTTTGGAAGGAATGAGCCGCAGCGTTGGCGCTGATGCTGAGATGTTAAAGGATTCATCCATCAATCCATAGCAGTAGACAGCGCCAGGGCGCAGAGGTCAGCTTGGATCAGCAGAGTCCCTCAGCGGTTGTTCATAAGATGTTTGTATCTTGAAACGCTTGATCGCAAAGACTTTCGTTCCTGCAAGGCAACATGTGGAGATGGCGCAGTGTGAAAAGGAGTCGTAGCGATTCACCTTGGGATTGGCGGACCATAGATTGGCGCCGGATGCCTGTGGACTTCGGGCGAATCGGACCGAGACGGAGGTGACAAAGGCATCAACAATAATAGCATCGAAAGCCGCGATAGAGTTTCCTGAGGCTTTTCCCACGAGGCTGCGCTTACCTTGCTGTCGTGCCTGCATTTGATAATAGAGCCACGGCGCATAATGCAAGAAAAGATCAAAGGTACACAGTAAGGGGATTGCTGAATAGAGTATCAACCGTTGTGTTTTGCATCGAATAAAATAATGTCAGATGATGCGATGATCTCCGGGAGCTGTTGACTTGTTGGAATCGCTCTTCCGTGGATCAAGATCATGCCCAATCAACGACGTAAAGTACTTCGTAAAGTAGTACGAGTATGTACTTCAGGCTGGGCGTCGCATGCCGGGCGGCGGGCACCTCGTTCGTTGGCTCGCCCCGGCATTAGCTTTGGAACGTTGGAAAGACTTTTGGTTGATAGTTGGGCCGAGGGGGAGTAGGAGGATGAGGAGGGTGGGAGTCGCACGCTGTATGGCCAGTCCCCTGGCGTATCAGTAGGTGATCATGGCAGTTTGCGGCAGGAATTGCTTATTATTAATCCGTCGCTTCCAATCAGCTTGATCGTGAGCTTAGTGAGACTGTGACTCCCCGGCCACCAAGGTTCTTTTCGTGTTGGTGTGTCGGACTGTCGGGTATGTGCTGTTAATTGTTAATGCTCTCTTTCCCCCCCTCAATTCGAGCAATATCATCACCGTCCTCGCTCTTGCGGCATAAATCGTAACGGCCGATACCGTAACCGTGTAGCAAGATGGATTCCTAATGATTCCAGTCTGTCCGGACGAGCCATTTATGACCAGATCTACGAACACTACTTTCACTACTACTACTGTCCTTACAGATTCTGTGCCTGTGCATCATCAATATATGCAGTCTCACTCCTCTGCAGTCCACTTCGCTCAGTCGTTTGATCCACCGGACATATACGGATTCATACTCGAACCACAGTGATGCCATCAAGAACAGATCGACGATGGGATACACGCAGCGAAAGCAGCTCGAGTTCGGGTTACAGTGACACCTCAGACCACTCGCACCACTCACACAGTACTGCAGCAACAACGTATAGTACGCGGCCCTCCGTCCATCATGATCATCACCGAGGCGTACCTGTGACAGAGAAGAGATGGGAAGATCAACCGTACGATGACTATGTCGGCCCCCGCTCGTCGGTGGATACATATGTTTCGACTGTCCCTTCCACAGAGGATTTCGACGAGGAGCTTCCTGGCTTCGATGTCCCTGAATGTGTGCATGAACAAACCCGGACAGCTGTTCCCTCTACACCTCCAGACTTTTCGGAGCACTTCCCGTCCACTCGACGATTACACATAAGGCACGATGATTCTACATTAGACGGCAATATGAACCTTCGGGTCGATACTGAGATTCCCGCATCAGAAGGACGGAAATTAGATCTTACTCTCTTCCACCTTCGGATGTACGATTTGAAGAGCAGGGAGTTCTCTTTACGTCGCTATTGTCGAGATTCTGGCCGCGAGGTGTGCCACTCAAGTCGGAAGTATACCAAACCCGCCGCTGAACGTAGACCTGTCTTGCAACGATCCCTGAGCAGTGCTTTGTCGAGCATTCGGCCTAAATCATCGGATGCCAAGGCCTCAACAAGTATAGGTCTCAAACGGCATGATTCGGGCTATGAGTCCACGTCTGAAGACGAGGAAGCAGAAGCAACGACAAAGGCTACAAAGGGACAACGCAGTATACCACTACCCACCAACACTACGCAACTAGAATTCTCGAATTACGCTCATATCGCCGTCAAACGTCGTGGGGCCAAGACAATGAAACGGTACGAGTTTGAGTACTGGGGCAAGAGTTACGCCTGGAAGCGAGTGTCTAGACGGGACGGCAACTTTAAGGAGATATCATATCACCTGATCAACACTGAGACAAAAAATGCCATTGCACATATCGTTCCGGCGGTCTTGACTCCAGCGGAAAGTCAAATGGAAGATGCCAAGGGTGGTTGGGTGTCTCCTTGCTCATTATGGATCAGCGATGAAAAGGCCTTGGATGGCCCAACCGACCTAGCCGAGTGAGTATATCTTAACGGTCGAAAGTAATCCAACCTTACTGACGACTTCAGTGTTATTGTAGCAACTGGTTTAATCGCCCTATTAGATGATTCTATCAAAAGCCGATGGCATCAGAAGCAACGCGTCCACATGACGCTTCCTGCACTTGTAAAAGCACCGCTCAAGATGAATATGGATTACGTTGGGCCTAAGCGTCTTATCGACGAGGTCTTCAACCGTCGGGGAAAAACAGCTACCCGACGTTCAAATCGTTCACGACAGATCGCAACAGAGGGTTAAAGGCCGCGATGATCCTCTCGGATCCGCGAAACTCTCGAATCTTTTAGGACATATTGTAATATTGCGCTTCCCATATTTCCTCTCATATCCTGTGGATTTATCTTGTACAAAGCACCTCAGCGGCATTTTGTATCAGCGAGTAGCGCAAGCAAGCGACGGGGCATGAAGGGTTCTTGCATATCCGAATGTCTCATCTTTGGCTCTCTTGGGTGCCTGCAGATGATCTCTAGTTGAGACTTTGGCTCGGGACCGGTGAGGGCAGCAGTCCCATGACCTGTTTAGCAACGATAACTCGTTGAACTTGTCTGCGACTGCAGCATAGACGTATATGCAAGCTAGAGCAAGCACTCGAGCCAATGTCTTGGGAATTCTGCATGCTTTGTGATATCATTACAACCCAACGGAGCCTGAAGAAACAGAGTGACGGAGCTGCCAAACCCAACAGTAAGGTCAACAGCCATTCACGTGCATACGCTGCATTATCTCGTAAGCCTCGAGCATGAGAGGGGGGGCACTAGTGGAGTCAGTAGTAAAGGATTTGTTCTGCATGTCGGCCTTGCCGGTCAACATCCCCCATCCTCTACCGAACAACATCCTCACCAGTCAATTTCCATCTTTGTGGGTAGCTGTTTACAACCGCAACTGGGTTGAGAATCAATTTCTTCCCTCTCCTACTAAAGAGCCAAGCAAAGCATGTGCAAAGCATGTGCAAGGGTACCAGGATCTTATGGATCCAGCGCACATCCAACCCCCCTTTTCAACACCGGCAACGAGCCCATTATTCTACAAACGAAGCCTCGATACGGAAGTATGTATCTCGGCTTTTCGCTCTCCTCCGCAAACCAGCCTCTACTCTAATCATCTCGATCTGGCAATTCCCTATCAAATCAATCTTTGGTTTTCCACCTGTCTCGTCTACTCCGCACCGCTTCGTTGTTTCCCCATCACAATTCGTCCAAGCGTCTAAAACAGATGATGATGATGATGCGTAGTACAACAGACTCTGTTCACACTCTCTCAAAGTGCCTGCCTACCGCTGGCCAACAGGTCATCTGACAGCACACCGCCTGCTCGGTGCAACTGTTCCGCCAATCTGGCACCGGCCCGTCCCTTTGGGATTTACCCATCCCCCGTCCTGAAGAAACCCAAGAGACCCAAACTATAGGAAATGACCCATCACACGTTTTGCGTTTGCCGAGACTCGAATCAGAGATGCTATACTTCATCATGCATGGAGCTTTCTCCCCATCTCTCCCCTTTCTGCTCGCGGGTACATACCTAGTCTCCTTCTTTGACCGTGTTTCCTGCTGTCTCGTAGTCTGCTTCTTGCCATCCTTCCCCGTACCGCTAAGTATAAAAACTTCTTGGAAAAGGCATATGATCCCCTTGGCCTTGAGTCTGCTGTGGCGTTGGTCTCGTTCTACAACATCGATCTAAAGTACCTCTTGGACTATCGACCATACCATATCTTGCCAGAGCTCACACCGAGTTAATCTACGTCTGTCTTTGTGGTACCTGGCTACAGCTTCCGAATGTACAACTCTCTTGCGCGCGCCCACATCAGCCCGACCATGTCCTCCGCATCAGGATCTCCTACCTCTCCGACAGCCGCTCGAAACAGCGCCGCCACTAGCTGGCAAGATAGGCTTCAAGGTCAGCTTCCGACACTCTTTCAATCTAAGCCATAGTCTTTACCCTACCGTTGTTTTAGTGCAGTCTTTTCGACCCGTCTGTTTTAGCTCTCTGTCCGTCTCGCTGCATCATCCACTGCACTCCATTTTCCTCCATCTGCTCTCTCTATATCCCTTTTGCCCTCCCCTTATCTTCCGCCCTCCTTCCAATTTTTCCCTTTTCGTCAAACGTGCTACTCCTAATCGCGCCTTCAATATTCCCAAACCTTGCCATTTCCCGCTCTCCCCTCCTTTCCATCGTTGTTACTCTTCCTTTCCAGCTTTCCCCACAATCCGCAGACCTTCACACCCCAGGCGCCCTCTTCCCCGCCAAACTCCCCACTAACCTCTAAACCCCCACAGACCACTGCCACCACACCTCCCTCCCCCCACCCACCTACGCCATCGTCTCGGATCGTCGCGGCGGCCGCACCGCCTGGTCCTCTACGGTACCTTCCCCCCTCCCTTCCCCTCAAAACCCACAACCCCCTCCCCCTTCCTCCCCCTCCCCACACCAACCACCCCAAAGACTAACCCCCCTTTCCCCCAACAGGTCACCATCTCCGGCCGCTCCATCAGCGCGCGCTTCTGGTACGACGGGCAATACGTGCACAACGCCAAGGAGGACGCGGCCGAGGTCGCGCTGTTGCAGCTCACGGGGCACGGGTCGTATACGGCCGGGGGTGGTGGTGGTGGGGCTGGTAGAATTTAGGGGTGGATAATTGGGGGGAGGGGGAACTGTGGGGTGGAGAGGGTGTGGGTGGGTGGGAGAAGAGGGTTTTGTTTGGGGGAGAGGGTGGGAATAGGGACGATAAACCTCTTTTTCTCCCAAGGGATTGTCCGTTTTTTCCACAGCCCGCAGAGCCGCAGCTTGCCGGACGGCCTTCCTAACTCTCTTTCCCTTTGTTATCCTCTTCTCCCCCCCTTTTCCAAGCCAGAGACAGAGCCAGAGACAGAGACAGAATCAGAATCAGGATACGGCTAGGATATGCTGTACTATGCTATACTAAGTTACGCAGGAACCAACACCACCCATCTCCTTCCTCTACATATTTTTCTTCTTGATGAATTTTCGGCTATGTAGGTAGCTATGCCAGCTAGGGTGTGATTGGAATTTTTTTAATTTTTAATTTTTTGGCAGATTGTGGGGGGGGCACGGGGGGTGGTTAGCTACCTTATGTAGTTACCTAATTCAAGACTGAGAGATACTGTAGCAGTTGAGAGTTAATTTTCGATAATCTCTTATGCAGTTCGTTTTTTTTTTCTTTTCCGGGGAAGGGATTGGATTGGATTGGATTTGACTTGGGATGCGATGCGATGCGATGAGTTTTTGTTTTGTTTTGTGCTAGAAAGAGAGGGGGGAGGGGGGAATTGAGGGCGTCGCTAGCGATTTGATATCGGTGTGATGGCTTGTGGCTTTATAGCAATATTCTAGCAATACTGAAGCCGAGGAGCTTTTCTTTGATATCTACGTTGGCATGCGTGGCGCTGGTTTGGTTTAAGACGCCCCAGCATCCTTGGAAGACATTCGACTTTTCTAGGGTCATACTCTAGTGCACCTCGAATTGAGCAATCTCAACCCCTCAACCCTCAACCTCACTCCCACTCACAATCCACATCTCCCCCCTCCCACATCCCCAAACAATTCTCCCACCACCGCACCCCCTCCACCCCCTCCTCCCTCCACAACGCCCCCCTCTCCTCCGCCATCTCCAACTCCTCAGCTGCAACCCCAACACTCCACCCAAACCTCGTGGCCGCCTCCATTGCCGTCACGCCCCTACCAAAAAGCTTCCAATCCCACAACACCTCCCTCTCAGGCACCTGCTCATGGAACTCTTTCAACCAAGCCAGTATCTGTGTGATGGTCTTATCGTCCGTGCGATCGTGACGCTGGACCACAAGGAGGCCGTTTTTGAACTGTCGCAGGCGGACAGGGAGTTGGAGAGATTCCCATAAGTGGGAGGCTTTCTCGAGGTCGTTGGGCGAAATGAGTTCGACGCCGCCGCGGGCGCGATTGAACATTGCCCAGAGGTCTGTGAGGGACATGATGCCGCCTTCCTTTCTCAGAATACCTTTAGTGTCATCAGTGAGGTATTCTGCAACATTTCTTGATAGTTCGGAGAGGTAGAGGGAGGATGAGGAGTTTCCAGAGCCAAGCATGGATTTCGTGGTGACCATGCTAAGGGCTGTGGCGGATTCGAGGAGGAGGCGGTTCTCTTCGGTGGAGGAGTCTAGGGACTTGTTACCGGCCGCGAAAGATTCAGCCAGGGCGATGATTTCTTTCGCTGACGCCATGAGAGCTTCTAGATCCGAAAAAGCGGTGCCGATTACGCGTTCGTTGTTTTTGCGGAGTTCTTTACCGCGAGACTCGAGGCCGGCGATCCCAACGACTTTGGGGCGTTCTGAGAGTGTCTGGCCTTCTTGGCCATTTGGCACGAGGTGATTAAGTGGGGCGGAATTCGATAGAATATTTGGTGGTGGCACTGGAGGGGCGTTCTGTAATAGCCATTTTCGCTGTACCATGGCCCCTTTCAGTCTTTCATGAAAGATCTTCTCGCCTCCGGCTCGGAAGGAAAACTTTATACACTCTGCACTATTTTCGAGACCCTGATCGACCCCATCCAAAGAAGGACCCGGGGATTCAGGGCGCGTGGAATTCTGCCCAGAATTTCTGGCATCGAGAGTTTCGGAGGAGAGCAAAGGCGCGCCACAAAGCTCGCATGATAATAAGAATGGATGATTGAGAAATGTACACCGAAGGCATTGGAACTTGGACTGTTGTACTAACGAAGGGGAGTTACTGATGTGCGCTTCGTAATACTCGTTCATGGAGCCATCAGTAAATTGCCCGTGACTTTCAATAAGCGGTTGAGGAGGAACTTGGGTTGAACTTTGAAAGGCTGCGCTCGGTGCTGGAGATGCTTGACGTCCTGAAGCACTGGATATCGCGGCCTTCAACATGTGAGTAAGTGACGGCTTTATGCCACAAGCCAAGCACGGTGGCAGAGGTGTATTCGTGTTCGCGGTAGCGGCATCGAAATTTGTAGGCACGGGGTTGGAGAACGAGCAGATCGTACAGATCCAAGTGACGTTACTTAATCGAGGCGTACTCGTTCCACTACCGATTCCTCGAGGGACTGGAGAAGAAGTAGAGCTACGGGAGGTGGTATATGCCGCAAGTTGAGGGTTGGGCACGCCCGGTTGACTCCAGTTCTGTACCGATGAACGCTTCGCTGCTTTCGGGTAGAATGTTATCTTTGAGGAAGATTTGAGAAATCCCGCCTAGATCTTATAAGCCTCGTTCCCTGCTGTTGACGAAGCGGTCTAAAATACATAGAATTCATATTTCTCAACGCTCTTAAGGTCGATTGCAGTCGAGCCTTTCCTTGGCTCCAGCTTGTCGATGTAGCACGCTCGGTGGGAAGTAAGGTATGCATGACCATTTTGAAGACTTGGGATCTTGTATTTACTGTTAAAAAGAGCAAGTTAGCATTTTGGTACATAGGACACTGTAGACTGTGGTTTCTTTACCCTTTGTACAATCCAACGGAGTCTTGAACGAACAACAGAGTCTCATCAGGCAATAGCAATGGCCGTAAAGCGGTAGTTAAATCCAGCGGCTGGAGGAACATCCAGGATCATGGCCTTGTTGTAAGTGAGACTCTCTCCCTAAGAGCTGCGTTATACAGATTCGCGTGCCAGGCATGCCAGGACGATATGATAGCGATAGCGGAAGGACCCTAACACCGGTATTAGACTAGCCGTAAGTTTCCGCTCATTCCTTCCTCACTTTTCCTTGACCGCGTACCTTGTCATCATCGTGTTGACATAGATCATCAGACAAATCCTGTATTGCAACCCAGTCTGATATCAAGACCTAGAACCTTCCATTACTGTCCTCATCCCCTATCCTGTGAGTGAGTTGTTCTAATGACAGCGGCCACGCCGTGGCGGTCTAGCCTCCTTGAATCGCACAATATGACTTGTAAGTAAAGCAATTTGAGACACAACCAGGTTCTTTGTTCACGATTCTGCAGCAAACGGTGCGTTCACTTCAGTTTCTGCCAGACGTTCCTTTGCGAGACCGCCGACCGAGAGCGTACAAGTGACGCCATCACCTTCGGTTTCCACTGCCAGCAATTCAGGTTCAGAGAAGTCGAAGCGAGAGTGGCCTACAGCTGTTCGTCAGTATGTTCAAAGAGCCTTTGCGACAGAAAATGCCTTGCCCGGTATTACACGACAAGAGATGGAATCCAAATTGAAGCAGGTTATTTCAGAGTCAGCGGAAAGTAACACTCTACTCGGCGTTGATTGGGAGAAGTTGCCACTGCCCCAGCAATTGATATTCAACGAGCGTGCAAAGGCTACGCAGATACCTGTTCATTCGCCTTGGGGAAACGGTCTTTCTACTATTAGCGTGCCACAAACTAACTACAAAAGCATGGATACCCCATCAAAGAAAAGGAAGTCTTTAGAAATGGAGCCTGTAGGATCGGACCATGAGAAACCATTACCTTGGCGGAATACTAACGGTCGTAACGTTTTCGAGGAGCGAATCTCATATCCGGATAAGCGCCAACGTAATGATGTACCAACAAAAGGATCAAGTAAGTCCCACAATAACGTGGATAACCGGAAGAAACGGTTCGAAGATAATCATCCCGGATTCATGTCACCAAAACCCTTTGTATCAGCCCAAACTGATCCACCCATTCCCCAAGGGCCTGTCATAGGCCGATGCCAGGAGCTTGAGAAGAGGTATTTTAGGCTGACATCAGCACCAAATCCGGATGTTATCCGTCCACTACCGATTCTACAGAAGACGCTGGAGCTCCTTAAAAAGAAATGGAGGAAAGAGAACAATTATATCTACATTTGTGATCAGTTCAAATCACTCCGTCAAGACTTGACAGTCCAGCATATCAAGACAGAGTTCACAGTCAATGTCTATGAAATTCATGCGAGGATTGCTTTGGAAAAGGGGGATCTGGGTGAGTATAACCAGTGTCAAACGCAACTGAGGACGCTATATTCGCAGTCTCTGGGAGGTCATCCTGAAGAGTTTAAGGCCTATCGTATCCTCTATTTCGTACATACATGCAACCGAGTCGACATGAACGACGTTCTGGCAGATCTAACACCAGCAGAAAAGAAAGACCCGGCAGTGAAGCACGCGCTCGACACACGCTCGGCATTAGCGTTGGGGAATTATCATAGATTCTTTCAGCTATATCTTGAGACGCCCAACATGGGAGCATATCTGATGGATATGTTTGTTACTCGCGAACGTCTGGCTGCCTTAGCAACTATTTGCAGAGCGTAGGTTCTGCGTCGCTTTTTGAGCAAATATGTACTGAGAAGTCGCATAGCTATAAAATTGATGTCAAATTACGATTTGTCACGGAAGAACTTGGTTTCGAGTCAGACGAAGAGTGTGCAAGATTCATCTGCGAATACGGCGGTCAGGCATATCTCGAAGAAGGAATTGAAGTTAAGCTTCTTACTGGCAAGGCTCTTAATTTCTTCGATCCAGCCAAGGACGCCGCTTTCAGAAATGTGGACATCAAAGTCTAGATTATGGCCTTCCGATCTCTGAACCCGAGTTGTCATACGCTTCCCTCTCCGTATGCCTGCCTCCTTGTCGTCCAATGGTCCATTGTTCAGCTGTCGAAATTCCCGAGCAACTACTGGTCCTGGACTTCGCTCTTCACCGTCTTAATCTCTTTTTCCGCCACGCAAGCAAAACCTTGACAATTTTCAATACTTTGTCCTTGTTTATTTCAGTTGCTTAGCATAGTCATGGTAATTGGACATGGACTCGTATCTTACTAACTCCTAGTGTCAAGTGCTTCATTCTTGAGATCGGGCTAAGACCCGATTGCGGGCGTTGGGCAAGCCAAATGATAGGTTTCTGTCACAAATTACAGCGCCCTTGGTGGTCGCTATAGAAGTCTATGTACATAGGTACTACATTCTCGCCACCGTAATTTAACTTGCTACTACTTCGATTAGCCAGTATGCTGCTCTCCCCAGGCGCTAACCAGCTTCGGCTAACCTACTGCTCTCTCTTCTCAGTCATGCTCCTGATCCTTCCTTCATTCTTCACTCCTACATGCATCGGCACAATATCTTGCCGTTTGAATTTTGTCTACTCTACCTTGTTCCGACACTCAAGTCTATACTCGGATATACCCGGGTCGTTTTTCTAAAACGTCTTGCTCGATTCGAAGTTACGTACTTCCAGTCTTTTACCAAGTCCAATATCGCGTTGTTATGTGTAATTTCGCTAGTTGTATCCTCGAGAAACACAATTCTTATGCCTTGGTGGACAAAGCTGTCCAATGGAATAGGGAGGCGCCTCAAACTACCATATGTATACCGTTGCTAAACTCCTGAACTGGCTGGAGCCCAGCCTATAGGGTGATGCTCCGACATGAATGCATTGGGAGAGAGACTACCGCTATGCTATCCCGACTGTCAGCGGTCTCATTCAGCGAATAAATGAACTGGAGGCACATACTGTGGAGATGGCCATACCACTTGATGTACGGTATGTAACAGCTGGGATTCGTGAAGCCCGTGCGTATAGCAGCTCGTTTTGATTCATTCCACCCGTGTCCCTCATATGATAGGATTTTGAAAATCCAGCCTTTGACTCCAACAGGCTTTCGTCACGCTACTTCATCCGTTATCGAAAGCTCTTTTTCAGACGCTGCCAAAGTGACGCCTTTTTCTTTGATGCAAGCCATATAGAAACTGTAATACCCGCAATGCCTAAAACTATCGGCGGGACTCCGACAGCTATTGCGATTATGTCGCCCTGGCTCAACTGCATCGTTATGGTTGTGTTGCTGCCGCCGTCGGCTGGCATTGGAAGGCTGGAAGAGGTTAGTGTCCAGAGCAGTGGTAGGGGTACTGGTAGCGAAAGAGGCGCTGGCTGATGAGTTGGTGCGCTGTCTCTCCTCGCTCGAGTAGTCTATCAACCAAAGACAAAGCTCACGGGGCTGTTCTGATGTAAAGGTTTCAGTATTACGATAACAGAAAGTTGTTCAGCGTATATGGTGGGCGAACATGCAGGTGACGAAGGAAGACATATATAGAACAAGGCATCCGAACGAGGTAATTGTTTCTCAGCCAGGTTCGCCTCAGCCTCGCGGGCTCAATCTTGAGCAACATGGCATATGTGCGAGTCCTGGTTCAGCCTGGATTGGATACCTCATAGATAGGACTCAGATCAGATATAACTGCATGACTCATGTTGCCAACAGTACAACTTGATGATTGAAAAAAATGTGATATCGCTTCTTTACCAATGGGTGATTAAAGAACTATCAGAATTACAGTACTTGGTGACATTCAAGGCAAGAAGAAGAACGAGACGACAGTTCTAGCCATGCGAAACTTCGAATGTGATACCATTGTTACAAAACATGTTACGAGCTTCATTCGTGGCAGCATTTCTACAATAATTAGAGAATCGTGTGGTCTCTTACATGTTCTAATCGATTAGACTTCATCGCAACTCGCATTGAGAGTCCAGACTGACGCTGTTCGCACGCTGACCACCCTTGGGCGCAATTCCGATACTGTTCTTCCCCTCTGCTCGGTCGATCTAAGGTACCTCTTCACCACATGTCCGTTTGGAACATTCATACCCAGAGTAGATGCCCTTAGGGTGGCGTGACCGAAGAGTGCATCTCGCCAAGTGCCGTTCCGTAGCTAAGTACTGGAAGAATACGCCTCGGCGGACCACGTTCAGCTTCAGTGAATGTAATAATGGTCGTACGTTGCAGCCAGCGTGAAAGGTATAACCAATTTTGTGGTAGTGAAGGAGGCTCAAGATGGGACTTGATACCAGTCACTTTGCTGTCCATGACTCCACCTAAAGTAGTAACGGTTCCCATGGGCTCCACCAGCTTTAAAGCCTTGAGGAAGTTGTTATTTGATATTCCCTGCAATTGGCAGACTTTGGGATACCATTCTGATATCAGCTACCTGACTGGTGGCAGGCCATACTGGCTCGAAACCCGTTATTCTAGATTTCCTGTCATCCACAGAAACTTCTTTTGGACAGCGCAAGCACCTGATTGAATCGTCCTGCAGGCGCGGGCTGCGGATACGCACCTTGCAGGTTCCTACCGCCTAGACCATCAGGTAGGTAGCACGAACTTCTCCCTAAATAACTCCCCTTAGTCCTGCACCGGAAAGAGATTAATTCCTCTATCCTCGTCGACAACTTGGTTGCATCTTGCAAGCTTCACTGCGTCCTTAATCCATAACGACGCCTCTACGAAGCTTAATTGTCGCCAGTGTCGCAGGAAGACCCCTCATCTGCCAGCAGATTACAGTACCAAAGACTACCTTACCCTACAGGCTACCAGGTACGGGCAAGGCGGAAAACCCTACGACCCATCGACAACCAATTTCTCCTCCGGTCGCATGACTATCGCCTTACAGTCTTTAGCAATATACATTGCTCGGGACGCGCGGGTCGTACAAGGAGGAGAAAGGAATCGCTCTACAATTGGCGTCTCTGGCCGACAGACAATGAAGGTGTGTCGACCCAAACTTGAGCCCCACATTTCGATCAAGGTTTAACTCGACACAGGCGTTCCGACGCTCCGTCAAGGGGGAGAAATCCGATACCAGTAGGCACATCTCCATCACACCCAAGTCTGCCATAGCGATTGTGCCACCGAAGAAGGTCTGTAGTGCTTGCCTTTGCTCGTCCGGTTAATGCGCAAACTGACCTGCGATTTCCGGCATAGGTCATCAAAGCATTATTTGATCATGCCCCCAATCCAAACAATACCCAAGAGTTGGCTTTCCACAAAGGCGACTTCTTCCATGTCATTAGTCGAGAAAACGACCCAGACTGGTACGAAGCCTGCAACCCGTTGATACCAAGCGCTCGAGGGTTGGTTCCCGTATCGTTCTTCGAAATCATAGGGAAGACTGAAAGGCAAAGTGGAGGCTCGGTCACATCAGGCGCAAACAACGTTCTACCACCACACGACTCGGGGTACTCGGAGAAAGGAGGGCCCACCAGACAGGATTCGAATTCTACCGCCAGAGCTATAGGGCACAATAGGGTATCCAGCATGGGGCGAGGTTCTAGTCCAATGGTGTATGGGATTGTTCAGTATGACTTCAACGCCGAACGGCCGGACGAGCTGGAGGCCAAAGCCGGCGAGGCCATCATCGTAATCGCTCAATCAAATCCTGAGTGGTTTGTGGCAAAGCCCATTGGAAGACTCGGTGGACCAGGCCTTATACCAGTGTCGTTCATCGAAATAAGAGATATGACGACAGGACAGGCTGTTCCAGACGTCCAAGGTGCTGTATCAAGGGCGGGTGTGCCTACGGTCGAGGAATGGAAGAAAAAGGTTGCAGACTACAAGATTGGTAGCATCACGCTAGGGAAGATTGAAGCAGCTACAGCCTCAACGACGCGAGACCTGGAAAGGATGAGTCTAAACAATGGAAGCCAGCCGCACGCAGGTACCAATGGCAGCTCATATGTAGGTTCTCAGCAGGCACGATAGAGTAGCAGTCGCTAACAATCAGATGCAGAGTCAGGCTTATCATCAAAGAAACAATAGCAGAAGCACGCAGAACACATATAATCGGCAGTCAAACCGCACTTTGCCTGCCCCTATCTCCGCGTCGATACCCCGATACTGCTTTGAAAACGACAAATACTGGTATATCATCGAATGCCAGCTAGAGGATGGGCGACATTGGGAGTTATCTCGATTCTATCAGAATTTCTATGACTTCCAGATCGCGCTGTTACAAGAGTTTCCCAGAGAGGCTGATTCGAATAACGGCAACAGAATCCTACCCTATATGCCAGGACCAGTCACTTACGTGACAGATGCTATATCGAACGGGCGGCGAGAAAGTCTCAACGATTATGTGAAGAAACTCCTCGCATTGCCGCCGTACATATCGAAATGCTCACTTGTTCGCGAACTTTTTGCGCCACGGGAAGGTGACTTCGAACTAGATCCTCGGAATGTGACTGATGATTTTCGCCTCTCGAGCGCGTCACAGCAGTCTTCGGCTCCAGATTCTTTATCGCGCACTGCATCGCGGCAATCATCTCAAGGGCACATGAACGGCAATGGATACACCCCTGGTGCTATGTTACCTCCTCAACAGCGTGTCAACCATCAACGTAGTCAACCTTCTGTGTCTGGTAGCAATGGGATATCGCCAGGACAACAGAACTACCAGACCCAGGCTGCCATTAACCGACAGCCTTCTTCACTCACTCAAACCTCCGGCACGTCATCAGGCACTCCTCATTCTACACCTGCCAACTCTGCTCCGAATATTTCCACGACTAATGTTACCTCTTCTAGCGCGCTTAAGATCAAGGTACATTTTGAAGACGACGTATTTGCCATAAGGGTTCCCAGCGACATCAACTTTCTACAACTCAAGGATAAACTCAAGGATCGACTAAAGGCACAAGATGATCTTATGATCCAATACAAAGACGAACCCAGCGGAAATTACGCCGAGCTATTGAGTGATAGAGATTTGGATATGGCATTATCGAGAAACCCAAAATTGGCATTATACGTCGGTTATGCCTGATTGGAAAGCCGTTGAATGATTGCATTTCTCTTCTTGGTACACATTTGAAGCGAGTTGTTTTCAGAGCGTATGTTGCAGTACTTTGGCGGCGATCTTGCGTCCTGTTTTCCTACTTGGATTATGGTTATCTTTCGCTTCAATGAACCATTGTTTATGGAACGAATAGGTTATGGGGTGTATGGTGAGCTTGGAGTTCAACTTAGGAACAGGTCCTTAACTTTTAGCGATACAAAATTTGGGTACGCTTAGCAATATCAGTTTAGGGTATGAAGTGTGCAAAATTGAATTGCATTGCCAGCATGTAGATAGATGGCTATCTCAAGTCGTCAAATCATGCTATGGGCCTTGAAGTCCGGGATGTAATCAATATCCCCAGTTCGTTACATAGCCCTAACCGAGCAAAACCCGGGTAAGGTATGTTCCCCTGACCCCACATCTTGAATCCTGAATCCTGATAGAGTAGTGGCGGTATCAAGAACTGCGTAACGTACCATTGAAATCTCATCTGCTTCTTTTGGAGAGTGTAAATCATATGTTTGGATTTGCTGGCATGTTGCTCTTCCCCTTCGATCAGTCTTCGAGCTTCCGATAGCATATCTATTTGCGCCTGGGAAAGCGGTCTTTCTCCCATCATGAAATCGCCAACACGTTATAGAATAATTCACAATACGCTCCACGAAGCGCTTACACCTTGCCGGTCCGCAATCGGCTTAGGTAGACGATCGCTCTCCTGGAACTACCTTAGATCTTTAAGACAGACAACAAATTCAAGCCGGCACAATGCCTGGTCGTTGCATAGGAGGGGCGCCGTTGAGAGCGCATCGAGATTTTCCCGCGGAATTCTCCAGCATGCCAGGCATTTGGCTACGGTGAGCAATGGTACGAACCAATTTTCTCTTGATCCATGGCCCTGGGTTTGTAGCACAGGAGCTAATTCCTCCTTCAGTCAACCCTGACTCGCGGGGTCCGTTGGAAGAGTATGACGACCGCGTCCACTCTCATCAGCTCAGAGATGACGAGCATCAGCGAGGTACAATTACTTGCCATCGCCTTTCGGCATACAGCCGCTGACTATAATGGACCCCGCCAGGCATCGTCCAAACTTTACAGGACCTTCATGACATGCTGATTGACTACCACGCCCCTAAGGTCGTGCATCCCAGTATCGAGTCCCTCAAACCCCATTCGCAGTCGTTCTTGGGATCTCTCTTTCATCGCAAATCACCCAAGAGAACTTCAACCCAGATACCCTCGAACCTGCCAAAGGGCCTTTACATGTACGGTGACGTTGGGAGTGGCAAGACAATGCTCATGGACATCTTTTATGATACCTTGCCGCACAACATCACGTCGAAGACCCGCGTACACTTTCACAATTTCATGCAAGATGTACACAAGAGGCTGCATCGAATGAAGATGGAACACGGTAGTGATTTAGATGCGATATTATACGTTGCAGCAGACCTTGCCGAGAAGGGAAGCGTACTGTGTTTAGACGAGTTTCAGTGTACGGACGTTGCCGATGCAATGATATTGAGGAGGTGCGTATGCCCTACCTGTGCAAAAACCGCCTAACTAACCAAGTCCAGCCTACTTCAAGGTTTGATGTCTCATGGAGTAGTCCTCGTAACAACGTCAAACCGCCACCCTGACGAGCTCTATAAGAATGGTATCCAGCGTTCCTCCTTCATTCCCTGCATTAACCTCCTCAAAAGTCGCCTTCGGGTCCTCAACCTCGATTCAACGACCGACTACCGGAAGATTCCCAGACCTCCCTCGGGCGTCTATCATCACCCGCTCGATAAAGCAGCCGTTTCTCACGCACAGAAGTGGTTTCGCTTCCTCGGCGATCCGGAGAACGACCCTCCACACCCAGCCACTCATCAGATTTGGGGACGAGAGATTGAGGTTCCTAGAGCAAGTGGCACAGCAGCAATGTTCACCTTTGACGAACTCATCGGGCGTGCGACAGGTGCGGCGGATTACCTGGAGTTGGCGAGGAGCTATGATGGCTTCGTTGTTACGGGAGTACCAGGCATGACGCATCGCGAGAGAGATCTAGCCAGAAGGTTTATTACCTTCCTTGACGCGCTCTACGAAAGCCGAGCCAAGCTCGTGCTGACCAGCGCTGTGCCCATCTATCAATTATTCATGTCCCCGTCGGAGATTGACGAGGCTCTCGACGGCGGCCGCCAGAGTGGAGCTTTGGATCATGCCGAAGAGCACGAGGGCGTGGATGACACGATGCGTCTGATGATGGATGACCTTGGGATGAACATGAAAATGTTACAGAGCAGCAGCATCTTTAGCGGGGACGAGGAGAGGTTTGCCTTCTCCCGCGCGCTCAGCCGACTGAGCGAGATGGGCAGCCAAGAGTGGGTGGAAAGGGGACTGGGAATGGAACACCGTGGCGGATTGAGCGAGAAGGAGGGATGGCAGCGGGTGCGGAGTCGATGGCGAGAGGATAGCATGTAAGTCTGTCTTGGGGGGAAATGGGCCATGTTTCACCAGGATCATTGGGCATCTTCTTGCACATGATTGGGATGGATGGAGTTGGGGATAGTCGCTTCATTCCGCCAATGTTATTTGCGGCATTGAGTTGTAACATACGCGTCATTTGGGGATAGACCGTAGTGGCTTGTGGACGTGTGTGTTGATACCCGGACAATGTTCCAGTTCCAATTTCAGCTCATGCTTGGTCTCTTGAGATACATGGTATTAGTTACTCCGTCGTCGGTAAGGTACCCAAACCGTCAGTTTACATTTAATCCAACAGTCGAGCTGATGACGTGTTTTGGCTATCGGCCCTCGATCGGTTATTATTATTCTTCTTATTCTTATGAATCCTTACTCCGTACCTACCTTACTTACCTATTGTTTCTCCAGTCCGCACTCCCGGCCGGAGTGGAGCGCTAGCTGTGTTGTGCCGTAAGCCGTAAGCCGCTGCACATCACATCACATCCCATCCCATCTCATCTCGACCGATCGCCCCACACGTGTAGCGACGATGATCTCCGATGTAATGACGGATGGACGAACCTTTACCGGTTGCGTCATCGCTGTCCAAGCGACTTTGCCGACGAGTTGAATTGACATGTAAAGAAGAAAAAAAGAATAGAAATAGAAATAGAAGATGGAGGAGGTTTCTCTGATGTCTCCTGTCTGTCTGTCTCTCTCGATCAAGCTCTGATGGACTCTGGATTAACTAGGCACCTTCTTTCATAACATTACGGAATAATAATTATGCAACTGTTCGCCCCTTTCCTCTCGGGAGCCTTATGCGATAACATTATTCGGGGTAGTCTCCCGTGCCTCCCCTGCCTCCTACGTCAGCGGAGAAGCCACGCCGATAACGCCGGTGTTGCCCACAACCCGAAGCAGAAGCACAAGCACAAGGCGAACACTGATAATCATAATAACCACAATAGTGATAGTAGTCAGGCTGAAAAACATGCCAGAGCAAGGAAAGGTGAGCCGATCTTGGGCGGTAATAACAACCTGCTGTACCACAATCCCATTGTTGCCTGCTTTTGCCTGCTTTGGTCCCTTACAATACTCATGTAGACTGTCGTACCTTTCGTCATTAATCTATTCGAAGCGCTCGTTCAATGCGACAGATAGAGTATCACCGTCATAATACGCGCTCATGTCGGCTTTGTGGAATAGACCCAGGACGGCCGATGGGGCGAGAGTCAATGGCATCTTGTCTCCCGGCCACAAGGTATCCTTTTCTGATGACTCCAAATCCTCAGGGAAGCGAAGCAGCGGTCGTCCGTCGTCCAATGCCAATTCGCGAACCTCGTCTCCCGCCAGACCGACGCAACGGCAACAGCCATGGTCCGACAGTCGAACCTGGCAGCGGGTGAACCGGCAAAGTGCAGCGTTATGGAAGTAAATCCTACCCTGAAAACCCCAATGGTCTATCAACGGTCCCACAGCTAACACCCGATTAGGACCGAACTCTCCCCAACCCTCCCGTCCGATCCTCAACCCAAACCCTTCCTCATCTACCATGACTCCTTCCTCTCCCTTCTCGGCCCTGCCCCCCAGCTCCAACTCCTCATTAGTGACCCGCGCGCCCCCTTCTTCCACGAAGCAGGCGTCTTCCATCCCCCCACCAACACTCTCTTCGTCACCTCGAACCAAATCCCCGATGCCTCCCCCGACGCCGTCACCACCCGGAACAAAACAATCGTCATCACGAAAATCGAAATCTTCTCCCCGACCGACTTTACGCGCGACAAAGTCCGCTGTCCCGAACGCAACTTCATGGCGAACGGCGGGACCAACTACCGCGATGGGCTGATCCTATGCGCGCAGGGGAGTTTGAAAGAACCCGCCGGATTGGTGTACATGGAAGCCAAACGCCCGCACAAGACCACGACATTACTCAACAACTACCACTCGCGCCCCTTCAACTCCCCCAACGACGTCGTCGTCGCCTCGGACGGCTCCATCTGGTTCACCGACCCCATCTACGGCTACGAACAGGGCTTCCGGCCCAAACCCCAACTCCCCCAGCACGTCTACCGCTTCGTGCCCGAAACGGGCGACATCCGCGTCATGGCCGACGGCTTTGGTCGGCCGAACGGCATCTGCTTTTCCCCGACGGAAGAAACCGTGTACATCACCGACACGGACCTCATCCACGGCGACGGCAGCACCAACCCCCAGCGCGCCGCCACCATCTACGCCTTCTCCGTCTTCTGGGAACAGGACACGCAGCCATACCTGACCAACCGCCGCGTCTTCGCGTACGCCGACAACGGCGCGCCCGATGGCATCAAGTGCGACGTCTTTGGCAACGTGTACAGCGGTTGCGGCGACGGCATTAATATCTGGAACAGCGGCGGCATGCTGATTGGGAAAGTGCTGATTGAGGGCGGGTGTGCGAATTTCTGCTTTGGAAGGAACGGCGAGATGTGGTGTTTTGGGGAGCAGAAGCTTTGGCGGGTGAAGCTGGGGGATGAGACGAGGGGGGCGTTGTTGGGAATTTAGGTTTTTGGTTTTTGGGGGGAGGGGTAGATGGGAGGGAGGGGGGGGTAATTGGTATATTTGGTCTTGGGGTTAGCGTCGTGTGATACGATTGTTCATGTGGCTATGGGCTCGTTTGGCCTTTGGGAGGGAATGTGATCTGGCGTTCGAGATGCGAGAGCAACATTCCAAGAGAAAAGAATCAAGAGCAACATTTCCAAGAGAATACATCCAAGGCTAGATAGAAAAGAACACACAAGAAGAAAGAAACCGCATCCGTCCCGAGGAAGCATAGGTAGGTGGTCGAGAGCGTGATCGAAATGACGAGACGATGACAGACAACGAAGAGATTTATACGTATGCGAGGGAGAGAGAGAGAGAGAGAGAGAGAGAGGGAGAGGGGGGGCGGTCATAGATATAAAAATATATAGTTTCCCCGAACTGAGTATAACACGTGACCCGTCGCTGACTTAGCGGTCGCTACTTTGCTCCCGCGCTAACGCCCATTTCGTTAATATGCTCTCTCGATGCTCCCCCATGCTCCCTCACTGCTCTCCCATGCTCCCTCACTGCTCTCCCATGCTTCCTCGTTGCTCCCTCATGCTCCCTCGCTGCTCCCCCGTGCTCCCTCGCTGCTCCCCCGTGCTCCCCCTCAGCCACTTCCTCCTCTTCAGCTGTCATTGCGTTCTTGCAAGTCTAAATGAGAGCATCCATTCAGCGCTGATTAGAGAGGAGCCGATTATGGCTCCACCGACCGCCCACCTTGTTATCCTACGCGCGTGCTGACGACGCCCGGTCAAGTTGGCCTTTGGAGATGGGCCGCCAAGGAAAATAAAGGAGGCCGATGCCCCCTGTTTCCCGTCTTCGGTTCTCGCTCTTTGCAAACGAGAATTACGGTTCTATCTTCACCCACGACGTTCCCACCCCCAACTCTTCGATCTTGGTGCCTTGCGGACATGGGCCGACACGAAGCGCAGGCGGACGATTTATGGGAGAAAGCTATCGCTAAAAGCTATCGCTAAAGGCTATCCCATGCACTGGGTGTAGGCTCTAGTCAACATATGGTAACCAATATACTGCTCATACATTGCCTATAACTTATCTCCAGTTGGCATATCTCGCCATTTATACAATAGATAAGTCACCTAATAAGCTACTTATCAGACACCCTTCTTACTGCCCAGACAAGAGCCTCAATTATTATCATACCCTGTAGTGGTTGGTGGTAGGCCTCATGCAAAGTCTTATTACCTGGCCATCCATTATCCCACATTCAGTTCCAAAGCCAGTGCAAATCGACACAAATCCAAGCATTCCGGTATTCGCTACCCTTGTCCATTGGCAGAACAGTATTATTCTATTGTACACGGACATTCGCATGCAAGGACTCTGCTCGCAACCACAAAAAAGCGCACGCTGAGTCCCGCATCCGTTATCCTTGCCCATTGAAGGACCGGTATCAATGCGCTCTAACGTTTTCTACGAAGTGGGTTGCCCAGAATCACGCAGCTCAACATTCTGGTATCCGCTACCCTTGCACGGTCGCAGATCATTACCAATGCTCTCAAACTTTTGCTGATGTGGCTTCTGCTCGGCTGCATGCTCAAAGCCAACATCTAGGGATCCGCTTCCCCTGCCCTTTGGCCGACCGGTTTCAATGCTTCTCTCAAACTTTTCTATCACAAAAGCAAGCTCGGTTACATGCTGAATCCCAGCATCTCAAAATTCAATTTCCTTGCCCTTTAGCGGATCAATTCCATTGCTCCCAAACCTTCACTCGGAAGCGTAGTGCATGCGCGCATGCTCGATGGAAGCACGAGGGCGTCGGCTATCCCTGTCCTTTGGCAGAACAGTTTCAATGTTCCCTAACATTCCGCAGAGAATCCGACGCTCGCAACCATATTGACGTGCACCAAGGAATATCTTATCCTTGTCCCGCGGCAGAAAAGTATAACTGCTCTACAACATTCAAGTTGGAGTGCGAGGCTCGGAGGCATGTGCACAGGCACCATCAAGCCATCTTTGGTTGCTGGCTTCCAGGGTGCATGGCGCGCTTTGAAACATGTGCCCGCCTTCTTGCTCATGTAAATGAGCCTGAAAGCCATATGGAGAAGTTTCTTCTTTGTCCTGTTTCGACTTGTCCACTGGCAGTTTCTCAGACTCCGCTCCAAAAAAACAAGTCCCCCCACCATTTTCGAAAACATCAGCAGAGAGGAGAGATGACGGGAGATGAGATCGTCCAGGAAATCAAGCCAGAACAAGCACGTCGTTGCGATCTGTACGATATTATCATTCAAGATGCCTACATAGACATGAACTGGACCGAAAACTTGAATGATAAAGTTATAGGGGCGAGAGACTACTCTTTGAAAGAGATGGCCGATGTTCCCAGTCTCCAAGGCCGACACGTATCAGGGAATGGTACGGAGGATAGCTCCGAAGATGGCTCCGAAAATGGTTCCGAAGATGGTTCTGAAGACGGTCTGGGCGATGAACTAGTTGATGACCTGGAAGAGGGCCCAGACGACAACATGGAAGACGGGTTGAGCAACGACTCGGGGAGCGGTTCGAAAGAAGACTCAAACATCAGCTTTGGGTATGTGCTTACTGCTCTGATAATTACCTAGGTACGATTCGCTAACCTTTAATAAGGAGTTCAACTTACGCTTGCAATAGAAGTCCTAATGACTCGAAAGCTGACTTCGTTCCTGACAATGTTCGCTCTCACTGGCAGGAAACACGTCAGTTGACAGGAGAAAATCAGCATGTCTTTGGCTCCATTTTATTAGATGAGAAGATGCGCAAGTCAATCCTCGAGATGAATATCGAGTTCTGGTGTAAGAAATGTTCTATCTTCTCAGACTATTGGCTAATCTATTGAAGCTTGGAAACGTCAGAAGCAAAATCGACCTGCAAACATACGACTCGTCGGACTCAAGTGCATCGGCCCAATGCCATTGGAAGGAAAGAGAGTAGCGACAGAGGAAAATCACTGTCCTTTTCAAACCATTTTGGACCTTGACAATTCATACCTAGGTATACATGAGCACCTTAACCAAGAGCGATTCACACACCATCAAGCTCAGCAAAAGATGCGTGTCTTGCTGGGCTCGTCATCGACTTACGGTGGTGTTGGCAACTCGACAACTCTTTGCTAGTGCAGAGGATCAACAGAGCACCTGCGCCAAGACCGGTTGCTTTCAGACAAGATGGTTCGGCACTCGATACTGTTACCGTCATGCCGACGATGAGTTGGGCACAAATTGGCATTCAGTGCCACGATATGATCCGGCCCAAATCAGCTCTGAGTTCCGAGGTCGACAATCGCATTTCATGTCAGCAGCTTCAAAACAGTGGACCAGTAGCGAAGACATTCAGCTTGCGATGTCTCGTGCCACTGAAATTAGAGCAGGTCATCGACAAGGCACTGACTTGGTTATCTTGGATATTGAGTTCTGTCGAAGTGGTCAGGTTAAGGAGGTTGCTCTTATCGAGTACGTATCCGGACGGGTCCTCTTAAACACATTGGTCAAGCCCCAAGCACCTCCAGAGCTCTCTCAATTGAAATTAGCTTGGAGAAGAGGTTTAATCGATCACTTGTGGTCCAGGAAGCTCGATTCTTCTGGTACAAACACTGATCAAGATCTCGATGTCTGGGCTATCGCAGAGGTCCTTGAAAATTCTGGAGTTACAAAAGATTCCGTCATATTGGTCTGGCATTCAACGTATTACGATCTGACCTTGTTGGACAATTTCTTGGAATCTGCTGGAGCTAATTCGGCGCTGCCATCGAGAGCAAACTGTGTTCGCCTGGTGCCTCACGTTCGCGCGAATGTGCCTCCTCACAACGGGAAACCCTTCCCTGCGACTCTATCCACAATATTTCCCATTCTATTTCCCCACCATGAATTGGTTGGGCGTAATCATCGAGCCTTAGTGGATTGTCAGCAAACCCGACTTATCATGACGGCGTTTGAAGAGTTTGCCAAACCAATCGGCAGTCCTGGAAGGCTGGAATCTGATATTAAACCCACTCAGCAGACTCTGGAGAACTGGTTGGTTGACCCATCTCTGGTCTCCCATCACCAGGAAACCGAGAATTGGGTCGATAGACTGACATCTAACTAAATGGGAACGCTTTCATGCGTAGAGCGTGCAACTCAATGGAGAGGTTTGCACAGCTTTTACTCGTTTGAGTCCATGTCGAAGACCATCTTCGACCATGCACATGTTCTTCTCGTATACCTATTCTCTCGTCGAAACTGTTCATGGAAGCAGCTTGTCACGTGTGAGCTTGTTTTGAACGAGAAGCCCCACCTGATTTTGCATTTTGCTCCAATGTAGCAGCGGTGGCCTGATTTTCACGCGGAAACAGATGTGATTTTGAGAGCGCGATAGGTGTTTACAAATCGATGAGAGCGTCGGGAGATGATATCGATTGAATGGAGAGAGAATACCTCAGCTAGAAAATGTCCAAGTACAAGTTCTATATTTCAAGTTTCATTAGAACAGAGCGTATTCTCATGCCATACTCAGATTGAAGACCAACTTACTCAAAAGCTATATGTAGCCTTTCAGAATTGCACTCTCCGCGTTCAAAATTGATGCCCCGGCAGCCCCCAGAACTGTGTTGTGGCTTAAGGCCACGAACTGGATGTCAAAGATACCACTTTCGTCCTCCCTGATTCTTCCGACGGTGCACGCGTATCCTCTTTCCGTCTCTATATCGAGGCGAGGCTGCGGTCGATCAGCCTCGTCTAAAACGATAATGGCGTGTTGTGGAGCCGAAGGACACCCTAAGAGTTGCACCTCTGAGGTGTACTCTTTCATCGCATTACAGACCTTGCTCACGGTCGGCGGAGGTCGGTTTACGAATCGTAACGACACACACACTGTATGGCCATTAAGCACCGGGACACGGTTACAGGCAACGGAAACGTGGAGGGGTTGATCGATAAATCCAGGCAGGTCCGTACTCAAGCTACCTAAAATCTTGCGAGCTTCAGCTGGAATCTTGGCTTCCTCTCCTGGGATGTATGGAATGATATTGTTAAGGATGTCCATGCCTGACGCGGTTAGCTATAATTTGTAGAATATACCGGCCCCTGGGCGCTTTATGGGCAGAAGACTTGATCACTTACTGCTGACGCCAGGATAGCCTGCTCCTGATACGGCCTGCATAGTCACCATGCTCACTTGGTCGATAGGTCCGAACTTTTGAATAAGTGCTGCGGCTGGGATGACGAGGCCGATGACCGCACAGTTTGAATTGCACACAAGAAGGCCTTTATCTAGTTGGTAATGCCGACGCTGTGTTAGGATTGACTCAATATGTCCTAGATTGACCACCGGAACAATCAGCGGAACCAGAGGTGCCAATCGGAAGTTTTTAGCATTTGAAAAGACGGCAAAGTTTGCTTTAAGAAAGGCCATTTCAATATCGCCAGCCACATCAGAATTAAGGCCGGAGAAGATTATGTCGCAATTTGGATATTCGGTGGGTACGCAGCGTCGGACAATCAGATTTGCGACTTGTGCGGGCATTGGGGTCGACTGCTTCCAACGCACGACATCAGAGTATTTTTTATCGGCTGAATTTTCGGAAGCTCCTACGGCTACCAGTTCTAGCAGCGGATGTTGAGCGAGCAGGAGAATAAATCGCGTTCCCACCGCTCCAGTTGCTCCTAAAACACCTGGGAAATGTGAGTCAATGTCTTTCATAATGACCAGTGGAATGGGCTTCATACCGCATCGCTTTTTCGAAGACGTGTGATTGTCTTTGGAAGACATTGCTGTGTCTCTGTGCGGTCCTCAATATCGACTCGGAGATTTTTCGTCGACGGAATCTGGAACTTTTATGCGCCGACTTGGGAGTCACAGTGTCGGAGACCAGACCACGTGACCAAACTTAGGCTCCGCAACTGACGCGCTATAATTGGCTCAACAAGGATCAGCAGCGTCAGTCGCACAACTTAACAAACCCTCCTGCCTTGAAACAACAACTCTATATCTCCTAGATTCAGCAATTCTATGAGGATGCAGGTAAGCCGACCTCCCGGAGAAACCTCAGCTGACCTACCCGGCGCTCGGCCCAACATAAAAATTCTTTCTCGCGACTGTCAGGGGCTAGCGTAGAGCGGCCACTGAGGAAGCCACGCCCTAGCTGCCCCTATTCTAGAAGGACAACGGAGTAGTTTGTACGACGAACCACCCTACCTATGCGTAACCTACCTTACGCAGCACCCTCGTGACCACGCCGCCCAACGCTAGCCCCTGACAATTTTTAAAAAAAATTCATATTTTGAACGTTCGACCTCGCCACCATTTTACCTCGTCTTGACCTTATCAACCTCAAGCTGAACGTGGTCTCGAGGCTTTCGCAAGGACTTCCAACCCGCTAGATCGCAGCCATTAGACAACAGGCGCCAGCACCCCAGGCAGCACCTTGTATCACCCCGGCTCGGGCGACCCTCACCCGCGTCCCCCGATGGCAAAGCGGCGCTCACCCCAGTCCCAGAGGGGGGTGCGGCCGGGGCAGATTTCTGTCACCTTGGCACTCATCCGCGTTCTTGAGCACGATGAAATGAGGTTCAAGGATGAAGGTTTCGGGCTCCATTGACTCCATCATGACTGATCCGATGCTGCGGATATTGTTCCTTTCGCTTTTCGGGTTGTTATGCCCAAGCAAGGTGAGCACCTTCCAGGCAGGTTCTGATCTCTCACACCGAGAGCCCGTGGAAGCTCTCGGATCGACCCACTTGAAGTACACACAATTTCCGATTGGGGCACACTTAGAATAGTCGTAGGCGATGAGATGGCCACACTGCACGTAATGATGACAGTTTTGCTCGTACGTTTTCTCTTTGCGATGCCAAAACATCGAGGCCAAAAGACTCGAACCGGTAAAACTGTTAAGTCGAACTCGATGAGTGAACAAGAATCTGTTAGTCTCAGGCGCTCTCGCAGGATTTGCGCTCTCTCATGAATTGCACACCATTTCTGACTTGCAGCTGCAACGACGTTCTGCCCTTCTTACCGCCGAACGTGTCTTGGGGCCGTGAACACAATTACAGAATATGATATTCTTTCATCATGTTGTATCGTTCCTTCTCCCCTGGATTCTTCTATTCTTCTCTACCCTCAACCACAGCGCTGTGCAATTATTTTTCTCTTTATCTACTCATCTGTACAACACACCTCGAGCGCTGTCGTTATTTTTTTTGGTCGCAAGCCTGCCATCAGAGTTCACAGCCGCACTATCTTGCTCTTCCGCGAAATGCTCTATTTGTTCTTCGCGATAGCAGTCATACATTATGCAAGCACGACGAAAAACTGTCAGACTACCTTTCAGCTTTTACATTCAACAGCGTAAGAAACTCGCAGAGCAGAAACGAACTTCTTCTAGATCTGTCAACAGTACGAAGAAGAGTCTGAAGTCTGTAATAGTAAAGATTAAAAAGTAGAATATTCTTGATCGAAAACCTTCTTGAAAGAAGCAGAGATATCAGATCTCAAAGTCTTTTTGTTATGAATTATGAATAAGTACAAGAGAATATAGGCAGCCTCAAGCCTGAAAATTTACTGACAAGTTCTACAAATGCATATTCTTGATAAGACTGATCGAGTCTTCAGTGAGAGCGACAAGAGAGACATTCGCAATGTAAGATATATTTTAAAATCAGAAGAAACTTGACTGATC
>JAABUT010000164.1_pt1 | contig 121403 bp, 113 predicted proteins | sample 5559281 | NCBI WGS metagenome assembly JAABUT01 (sample SAMN10711880, study PRJNA513359) | rock metagenome | isolation source: Antarctica rocks | place: Antarctica: Victoria Land, Ricker Hills nord | collected 2016-01-04 | reverse complement strand
GAAGAAGCATTTATATAATGTTAGGGGCCAGCATAGAGCGAGTCATATGGGTGTAAGGTAACGAGTATATAAATGCTAAGGAAGGAAAGTATCTAGAAGGGAAGGGCCGGCTATCTATATGACTCAGGAGAACATAAGCTAACCCTGAATAGGGTTGGCTTCGGAACAAGCCTATGCCCTAGCGGCGAGCGATCGGCGATAGCCCTCAGGATAGTCACCAACATAGTCATCAACATAGCCACCAACGAAGGTGCGTAGCTAGAATCGTAACAGAAATCGCGTACAATACTCAGTGCAATTTGAACGCTTTAAACGTCTCTTCAATCAATGAAATGACTCAGAATTTAAAAGACATTAAAGCAAAGCTGCTCTTGAAATATCACGAGTTTCTAGATGTTTTTGATCGAGCTCAATTGAATAAACTACTCTCTCATCGCTTCTATGATCATAAAATCGAGCTCACTAGTGATTCAACGTCTTCTCGCTGTCGAGCATATCAAATGTTCTCTGTCAAACTTCTGAAAGTAAAGAAGTATCTAAACGAGAATCTGTCAAAGAAATTCATCACTCTCAGTCAGACTCTCTATTTCTCTTCAATTCTATTCACTCTTAAAGCAAATGAAGATCTTCGATTCTGCATGAACTATCGAAAGCTAAATGTCATTTTCAAAAGAAATAAATATTCTCTATCGCTGATAGACGAGATCATTGATAAAATAGTGAGTTGCAAGCATCTGACTAGATTGAACATCATATCAGCGTTCAACAAACTTCGAATGCATCTTGATAATGAGAATTACATCACTTTTATCACTGCTTTAGAAGCATATAAATATAAGATGCTATCATTTGAACTGACTAACGAATCGATCTTCTTTCAGCAATATATGAATGACATTCTATGAGACTTTCTGAACGACTTTTGTCAAGTCTATCTAGATGACATTCTCATTTATAGCAAAATGAGAAAGAAACATAAAGATCACGTCAAACTAGTATTGAGATGACTACGCGAAGCTGAACTGCAGATGAATATTCGAAAGTGCAAATTCAATGTAGAAGAGACTGTCTTTCTAGAAGTCATTGTATCTGAACTAGATTTTCGTATGAATCTCAGTAAGATGACAGTCATAGTCAGCTGAATCACTTCGATCAATCTAAAAGAAATTCAGAGCTTCGTGAGATTTGTTAACTTCTATTGTCGTTTCATTAAGAACTTCTCGAAGCTAGTCAAATCATTCACTCAGCTGACTAGAAAGAACACGTCTTTTGTTTGAAACGAGATCTGTGTTCAAGCTTTTGACAATCTAAAGAAACAAGTCAGCTCAGTCTCAGTACTTCGTCACTTCAATCTCAAACGACAAGCTATTCTGAAGATCGATGCTTCAAACTATGTAAAAGATGAAATACTATCTCAGTATGATAACGAGAAAGTTCTTCATTCGATGACTTTCTATAGCAAAAGCATGATTCTCGCTGAAATCAATTATCACATCTATGATAAGAAACTGCTAGTCATTATTTGATGCTTCGAACACTGATGATTTGAGCTGAAATGCACTGAACTACTCATTCAGATGTTTATCGATTATCAGACTTTGAAGATCTTCATGAAAATCAAACAGTTGAGTCGATGACAAGTCAACTATCTGAACATTCTATTGAAGTTCAACTTTCAGATCATCTTTAGATCAGGCAAAATAAACACTAAAGTCGATGCTCTAATCAGAATGTCTTTAGCGAACGTCTTTGAATCAGCTCAGCGTCTTGAAGATTGTTTTCAAACTATTCTGACCTTCGATAGAGTCGATGTTCTACCTGTTGAATCGAAAGCAAATCTCTATCAACGAGTATGTATGATCAATCAAACAGATGAGCTCTGCAGTGAATATAGACAAGCTATGAACGAGAACAAACTCAAATTTTATATCACTAAACTGAAGAACTGCGAAATCATTGACGACGTTCTATTTAGAAAAGATCTACTCTGAATCTCTGAGAACATGCACACGAAATTACTACAAGAAGTGCATGATCAATCTTCAATCTTTCACTTCGACAATAAACGAATCATTGATCTAGTTCAGCGTTTCTACTATTGATCAGATCATCGAGCTACTATTCGATGATACATTCGAAACTGTCATGCTTGTCAGCGAAGCAAAGTTTCTAGAAATAGCATCAATGAACTTCATCATTCTCTTTCGATTTCACAGAAACGCTGAAAAGATATAGCTATGAACTTCATCACTGAACTATTTCTGTCAGAAGACTATAACGTCATTTGCACAATCATATATCATCTCATCAAAGAACGTCACTATGTTTTCTGTCATTGAGAAGATGATGACATCTCAGTCGAAGAAACGATTTGAATCATGCTATGAAACGTCTATCGACTGCATGATCTACTCAGTTCTATTGTTTCAAACAAAGACTCTCAATTCATATTGACTATGTGAAAAAGTCTTTGCAAGCGACTGAGAATCACAGCTAGTCTATTCTCATGAACGACTTGAAGCTAGAAAAGCAGATGATATTGTCATTCAAATGAAAGAGCTACTGAGCTTTGATCGTCAACAATTGAAAAAGACGAAGCTGATCATCGAAGTTCAGATCAATAAACATAGATGAAACGTCACATATGAAGTAGATAACTGAGTTTGACTATCTTTCAGAAACGTCAAGACAACGAGACTCTGCAAAGATTTGAAAGACAAACAGCTAGATCTCTATCAAATCACTGCTAAAATAGATATTTTCTATCATCTCTGTCTATCAGTCAGCATGAAGCATCTGCATTTGATATTCAGCTCGAAGCTACTACGATCGTATTCAGAAGATCTTCTATCAGAACAACATTCAGAATCACTCAGATCAATCACTATCAAAGACGATGAACACTGAAAGATAGATGATATATTGAACTTCAGACGCTATCGAGGTTGAATACAGTACAAAGTCAAATGAAAAGATCTAGATAGAAACGACGAATGATACTATGTCGATAAAGAAAAATTCGATGACTCAGAGAAAGTTTTGAACGAATTTCATAAGCTATATTCAAGCAAACCGCGCTAAATATCGGAATAACTATCAACAAAAGTGAGCAAAGAAACTACATTCATGCGAACATGAATTTTCGAAGAGAAAAGTAATGTTACGAGCGTATCAAGACTGATTAGAGCTAGTCGAGATCTGATCTAGATCTGATTCAGATTTGACTCAGATATGACTCAACACTCTTTTTCTTTCTCAACACTCTTTTCTTTCATCAACATCTTGTTCATCTACATCATCTTCTTTTCATGTTACAAACACATTTCTTTCAAGTCTAGCGCAGTCTCTGAACATTACATAAATAGAAGCTCTTGTATCAATCTTCTTCTGTATTCTTAATATTCAGTTATAGCTATCTCTAAAGATCAAGCACTATCAATTCTGATCTTCATTGATTGTATCATTTAGACACGATTCTGACACTCATCTGTGAGAAAGTCAAGAAAACTCATCTATGAGAAAGCTAAGAAGATTCATCTGTGAAAGAGTTAAAGAAATTCACTCATGAAAAAGTTAAGAAGATTCATCTATGAGCAGATCAGATGTTCTGACTACACATCTGAAGAATTGTCATTAGAAGAAGTGTTAAAATGTAGTCTTTGATCTTCAAAGTATGTAAGCGAGTTGTCTTTGAGCGAGCTGTGTGTAACTAGCTTTATCAAGATGAGTCTAGCTCAGAAGACTCTGCGCTTTTATATAATCACGACATTCTAGTAAATAAAACAATACACTCTACATTATCATCATTGCTGTCACTGATGTTTATCAAGACTTTTTCTCTCTTAACAACATTATTAATTAAATACTCAGCTTTCTTTTTGATCAAAGCATTATAATATCACTTTTAAAGTTCACTTTAAAAGTTTTTAAAATAAACATGAGTATATTTTAAAAATTGTTGATCTCATCAATATTATATTTATTTTATAACGTTGACTTAATGAAAAAAGATGAGAAGATTGACTTCAGAATCACAGATTTAAACTATATTAATGATATTGCAAAAATGATAACTGAATTTAATGCAAAGTTCAACTGCAGAAGAATTGAAAAAAAATTTGCAGCAAGAAAAAGTCAATGATCAAAGAAGTATGCAAGTAAGTTTGCATCAATCAAATTTCAGCTGATTCATTTTAAAAAATCAAACATAAAAGTTAAATAGTTTAATCAATTTAAGAATAATATGCTGCATTTAAAGAATCACATTATTAAATCACAAGAAACTGAAATTTATTTAAATGTACTTTTAAACAAGAAATTAAAATGAATTACACAGTTACATTGCATGAAGATAAAGATTTCATAAATTATCAATGCATTGAACAGTTTAAAGAATTCAACTTAAGATGCAAGTTTATTGAATCTTAGAAAAATTTATTTAATCTGCATAGTATTAAAACTTCTGCATACTTGCTCATTATAAAATAACTTTGAGAAAGACTTTGATATCATGAGATTGAAAAAAGCAATCATCAAGTCATTAATCACAATACAAAAATGTGCAGCTCAAATCATAACAGAAGCATTTAAAAACATTTCAGAGTCAACTTTAAATATAAAACTGCATCTGCTATCTGTAAAACATGCACTGAAAAAGATTCTTGAAAACACGTTAATTAAACTTTGAATCAGTCAAATATATGATCAAATAAAGAAAGTAAGACAATACATAATATTCACATTCAAGAACTTCAGATTTTGAAGTCTTTTAAGAAAACTCAAAAATAGATACAATGCACAAGATCATGTACACTTTGAAACATTAAACTTGATAAAATGCATATATTCAATGATGACTTTTCTCTGAAGAATTTTATTCAAATTTAAAATAACAGACAATAAGAACACAGCATTAAAAGAACATGATGATATCGTTAAAGATTCAAGTCAGCTAATAATATACATAAATGAAAGTATCATTAAAGATAAAGTGAAAGTGATCATCATAGTTTTGAATCTGAAAGTGAAAAGAAATCTGCTAGTTGAAGAGAATAATACAGTCATGATATATGCAATTGAATTACATGAACTAGTTCTGAATTTAAGCATAGCTGAGTAATACATTCAACACAGAACATCATTAATCATCTTCATGAATAATCAAGCAGCAATCATCTTATTGATGAAGTTAAGAACACAGTCAAAGTAATACATATTACATCATATAACACAGCATATGAATTAACTTTAATGACGAAACATTAAAATATAAATTCACTGAATTTTAATTTATATAAAGATTTCAGAGAATGAAATAATAAACATTGTGATTAAAAAGACTACAGATTAATGTGAACATTCATGATTTTTATCAATTTCATTAAATATTCATTTACTGCATTTTGCAACTTTCAAATCATTAATTAAGATGAAATTAAGAAAGAGAATCAGCATTGACTGAGAATTGCAATGATAGATGAAAGCATCAGACTCAGTAACAAGAAAGCTCATTGAAACTTAAGCTAAAAGTGTACTCAAGCTACATGTGAAACTTTACAGAGCATTAAGCTCGATGATTGTTCAACTTTGCATAAGAAAAATAAAGTTCAAGAACTATCTTTATCATATTAACAAAGTTAACACAAGAAAATGTTCATGTGACTGAAGATAATAAACAATCAGTCACATGTTATTTGAATGTTCAACGCATCACAGCATTTAAAGTCAGATCATATAAAAGAATCATTGCATCAGCAATTTAAATCAAATATTGAACATGTCAAAATTAATAAAAGCAGCGACTTAATTCATTACATGAACACGAATTCTTGATCAATTTGAAAATATGCTCATGAAATGTCTTAAAAACTGACAACGACAGGTCAGATTTAGTTGATAATAAAGACAAAATGCATTTAATGAAGTGAATTAATATGTAAGAGCAAAGAATTTGAACTGCTGATTAAACAGTAAAAGAAATCATTTAAAGAAGTTTAAAATCTTCAATTCAACTAATATGATGTCATTCATTTATTAAATAATAATGATTTGAGAAAAAAACTTTATGAAAGCATGATGATTTAAATAATGAAAGTGAAAAAGCTGTTGAGTAACTTTTTGAACTTGAAGACAAGCTTGATAACTCAGTGAACTTTATATTTACTGTATTTATGCATTGTATTGACACTATAAATTGAACGAAAAACAGAAAAACAGAAAAACAGAGAGAATTTTTGAGTGAATGATTTTTGTTTAAACTAAGCAAATAGCTAAAGTTTTTGCATAAATTGACTTAGTCTTCTGAAATGATATATGAATCAATCAATCAATCAATTAATTAATCAATCTTTCTACATATGTACATTAATCATCATCTTTATTGACTGTTATTTCTACTATATAAGCACTATGCTATCTGCTCAGCTGCACACGTCGCGTTTATTGAGTCGATCATGTCAGAAAGCAGAGAAAAAGTAGTGAAATGTTGCAAGCATACATTATGAAAGATAAAGTTCAAACAATGTCTTTTAAAAAGAAGCTCATAGAAATAAAAGTGAGAAAGAGACGAAAATTACACTATAAGTTACTTTGTTTTCTTTGTTTTCTTTGATTTTCAGACGTCAGTTGATTTCTGAACTTTGATTGATCAAAAGTCTTAATAATATGTATATAAGCTGTTTTATTGACTGTCAAGTAGAAACATCTGATGTCAGAATGACAGAAAATATTTGATTTGACCTGACTGTTATAAATATGATCATTCATTATCTTTATCTGAGAAAGTAAACAGAATAATCAACATGACTTGATCTGCAACTGCTGCTTATTACGCTCACTATCTGAGAGTCATGAATAGACTTCGCGAAGATGTCTCTAAAGCTTTCACTGATGTTTACTCATCATGTGTGAGAATGCATCTCATCAACTATTTATGAATGATGCATGTCTGCAAGACTAGCTTGCAAGTTCAGATCAAAAGAAACTAACGAGCGAATAAAGATAATGACTTGACAGAAGATGAAAACTCTTGCATCTGTTTCTTTCTTTCTTAGCATTTAGTTCTACTATTAATAAATAGAGTGCTATCTTATTGTTTTTTACTACGCAGTTTCACGCAAAAAGATCTCATCATCTCACATCATGTCAAGAATCTTGAAGAATATGATCACAAAAGAATAATCATAAATATGAGACTAAGATGACAACGCTGTATCTTTATTCTATTTCAAACGTCAGCTAATTTATGATGCAACTGATTTCACAAGAAAGTTTCAAGTAGATTCTCAATGACATTGATTGTTTGTCTTTCTTGTGCTGAAGTTCAAAGATGTATTAAATCTTGTTTAGAATGTTCATTAAGCTCAATAAGTTACAAAAGCTTGAGATAAATGAAGATTGAATAGTGATTCTATTGACTAAAGTTGAATTTATTTTCTGAAACTTTGTCATGATCAGTCAAAAATAGTAGAAATAGCATCTGTCAATTTAGTTAAATAAGATTCAATGTATGACTGATATTTTTTATTTCTCATTTGCAAGTTCTGAATATAATGATTAAAATAAGTACTTCATCTCACTCTGACATATTCTTAGCTAAAACATCAGCTGAACTTCTCAACATTATGATTGCAAACTTATAGCAATCGCAAATTCTACACTTAAAGTGAAGAGAATTATAGTGTTCAGCATTCAAATCATATATCTGAATGTTTAGCTCAAGACATTAATAAAGCGCATACATTGTTAAGAATGAAAAGTCACAATCTCTTTTAAAGATCTTGATCATCAGATGTGATGAGCAGCTGATCTTGTCACAATTATTTGAATTCAAAAGATTACAATGAATTATCAGCTTAGAATGCTGCAAATAAAAAGCAGAGATTTGAACATCTTTAACGTTTGTTGTTTGCATTCTTTTTTGTTTCATGCAACGATCAATATGATATTTTGAGTAATATGTTTATTACAGAAGATATGAATAAAAAGTATAAATGATTCTTAAATCTTGAAATATTCTCATGACAGTTCATGTTGATAAAGTTTGAATCTTCTAACAATAATGAAGAATTCATCTTACTTTTCATAAAATATTATATTTTGAACTATTGTATCTATCATGTGAAATAACTATCATGAAGCGAAAAATTGTTCTGTTCTTAATAAAGAAATCAAGATTCTGAGTTTTTTCTTAAAATAACATGAATATTCTGAAAGCAACTTGTTGCAAAAATAACTTTCAAAAAGTAATTGTTCATTTAAAAGCATTGCTTCTTCAACACTTCTGCTAGTTTTGAGCTTTAATAAAGTTGAATATGATCAATAATATAATTGAATATGCGTTGTATATAAAAGACATTTCTAAAGATAATGTCAGCATTGACTGATAATTATAAAGTGAATGTGATTCTCAATCTCTTGATAAAATCTGCATCATTGTGTAAAGTTAATTCTTAAGTTGAGATTTTTGAAGTGAAGTGTCGTAGTTAGTATGATTTATAGTTCAGACTTGAAGTTTGTACTCAGTAGTGACTCATAGTTTACTAAGCACAAAAATCAACAAGATGATTTAAGATTCAAAGTAACAGATTGAAATGAAGAAAGATCTCATGAAGAATTGACGGTTGAAACTGTGTCTTAACATTAGAAGTATGCTTGAACTCATGCACATTTCAATTTCATGCACATCTCACTTTACTACTTTCATCTTTCTTCAAAAATTAATTACAAATTCAATATAAATTCAATTGAAGCAACGTTTGCTGATTTAACTTTGCAAGACTCATTTAACTACATTGTTATTGCAAAGAAATTCAATATCAATTGAATCATGCTGTCATGATGATATAAAAATATAATGATCTTGATAAAGAAAAGTAAGCAAATGACATCAATTCTTTCAAATCAACAAGAAAAAGAACTTATTCACTATATCAACAAGCTTATCAAGCGTGATATACTTTCTTTCAATGCAATAATTTGCATTTTTGCGTATAATATATCTGAAAAACAGTCAGATAAAAACTGATTCTACAAGTTCATTCAATGTCATTCAGATATACTGCAGTCAAAGTTTCTACAAGAAGCTGATCTAAAGTGAAAAAAAGTTAATAATGTATATCAATATCAGCTTTATTTTGATCTAGTAAATGTCTTCATTACATTTAATTTCATACTAATATGAGGTAAATAAAGTAAAAAATTAAAGAATATAAGATTCTTTCTTCAAATATATACAATATGAATGAAAAGAGCTTTTTACTTAAACTGCTTCAAAAAACTCAAAAAGTCTTTAGTTTAAAGCATTTAAACAATAACAAATTGCTGAGTGTTAATCAAGATGATAATAGAAAATGAATCATCTTGATTGCAATCATTTGCATGAATCTGATCTATATATTTTCTTCAATCATTTATCAGACGAAATCAGATAATATTCAGAATAGCTGACTTACTGAATATGACTTCAAAAAGCAATTCTGCTTCTTTGCTTTCTTTGCTACTGACTGAACTAACAATGAATTAATTTACTCTTGACTCACTATTGTATTTGATCGAAATACAAGATAAAAAGTCAGAAATTTCTGCAATTATCATTTTCTATTCACTGATGAGCATGACAGTCATATCAACATAAAGTTTCTTGACTGATGTGAGCAGAACAAGATGCTCATGACTTTATGTTCTTCTCATTCTACTCATCATCTTCAATCTTTGAATGTCAGCTTATTCAACTCTTTGATCAATTACTACTTGCAAAATCTGAATGACTGAATCTTTAAAAGTCAAGAACTTTCTTGAATATTAAAAAGAGACTTCTTTGATTTATTTTGACCTGCACATCAAGCTGCTTTCACGTTTGTCAACATTAAAAGTGAATGAAAAAAGATGAAATTACAGTCTTTTGATTTGTCACAGATCATAAAGCAGATTAAATTGAAGACTAAATCTGTTTCAAGTCATTCTTCTTCTTCAGCATTGTTTAAAGCTGATTGAAGAATGATTCAACAATTAATGAAGTCAGTTGTAGAAAAAGTAATTGATTTGAAAGTTCATAAGTTGAACAATACAATGAAAAAGCTTACTACAAATATTGCTCTTCTGAAAGCAGAAAACAAAGATCTTTGATAAACAGTACATATTGAGCGAAGTCGCAGATGATGTGAAAAGTCTTTATTTAATGATCTAGAAATTAATAGTGAGGCAAAGAAAATGTTTTTTAGTTCTAATAAAATTTAAATGACTTGTGATTGTCAAATTCAAAGAATTGAAAAGAAACAGCAAACTACTATTCAAAAGACGAATGAAAAGAAACAAAAAAAGCTTAGAAAGCTAGAGAAACAGCGTTTAATAGCTGAAAGAAAGATGAAATGAGAAAAAAAAAAGCTATGAGTGAAGAAATTGAAGCAACGATGTCTAGTTCAGAAGCAAAAGCTGAAGATTAAAGAGCTTCAAAAAGAGCAAAAGAAAAAGTTTAAAAAGATGAAAGTACAGCAATTCACTGATTTTGTTTCTATTGAGAAGATGAAAAAAGAGTCAAGTCAAATCAGATCTACGCGAGCTGAAAGACAAAACAAAGCTTCTAAGCGATTTGATGATTAATTTTATAGCTTGAAAGCTTCATATAAATATCAACAACTCTTTACATTAATTGCAATTTGATTCTATGAATGATGATTGAATAATGATAAAAATAGAATGAATGACTAATCAAGTTTAGAATGTGCATGAGATCAAAATGTGCATAGGCTTGAGCATACTTCTAATCTTAACTTTGAAGTCTGATACAATGACGTATCTTAATCATGTTTATCATCTGCTTTGCGCTCAAAATCCTTATGAGAAACCTGATGATGTCTCGTCTTCGCTTACGATAGAAGATGTTATGTTTTCAGAGCATTGAGATTCTGATACTAGCGTATATTCAATCTCACTCGCTTTTATTTAGGAAAGACGAATGGTCAAATACATTGACGTCATGCTTGATGCATGAAGGTTCGCTGGCATTACTATGGCATCATGACAATATCGAGGAACAAATTCAAGCAAGGTAAATTAGCATAAAGTCAGTCTAGATAATTAAATTTGATTCGTATGCTAGCTGATCAAGCAACGAGTTCGCTTCATAGTCAAATCGAATATTCGCTACGCAATTTCAATCATCAAATATGCTTCCTACCGAACATTCTACCTACTTCCCTACATGGCTTCCTACATAGCTTCACGATAAGTCGAGTTCATAAAGCCTCTACGCGGTAGGGTCACAGAGACCAGCTGTACATGGGACAGCTGCGCCGAAGTCCTTTTCTCTAAGGCATGTTATATAGGGATAACCCGTGTAGAACTGGCTTGCTCAGGAGGCAAACGGAAGCCCTCGGAACGAAGAGGCAAATGATCAAGGCGTGCAGAGGGAGACAATCGTGGCACACCTTGCCCTCATTGAACCGGCTGGTCCCACGAGAGGGAGCTGGCTGGTTGCGAAAACGGCTGGTCTCACAAGAGAGGGAGCTGGCTGGTCGTTGAATCGGCCGGTCCCAAGAGAGGGAGCTGGCAACAGGCTAGTCCCACAAGAGAGGGAGCTGGCTGATTGTTTAACCGGATAATTCCACAAGCGGATGGAGCTTGTTGACCTGAGGGAGCCTTTCAAGCAATGGGAGCTTAGGAAGTCAGAGAGGTCTTCTGAATAGCTTCAGGTGTTTCGTGTCAACGAGGTCTAGTCTACGATAGATAGGCCTGCGTAAGAGGAAGGGTAGGAATAAAATGACTGGGGGTATTTGGGACTAATTTGAGACTAGTAGAATCATGTGATCCCCCTGTCTTTAGTCGAATCTTTCGCTTCATACTCGTAAACACACTTACAGAAAATAGAAGATCCTGATTGGTAATCAATTCAAAAAGGTTCAGCTTGACTGAAGGCTATCGGCAAGCGAAGGGGGCTGCTACCCGGCATTGGCTCGGCCAATGTCGGCCGCTAGGGAACAAGGAGATTAAGCGGGGAAAAGGGGATAAATAGGCCGTCCCCCTTCTGTTTCCCCCATCATCTCTTCCTGTTTCTCCATCCCTTAGGATTCAGCCAGAAACGCGCTTTTGCCCCACACACCCACTCCATAGACTCAGTCGCTTAGATGTGCTTGACAAGTTAGTGCGGCTTCCTGGGCAAATTTTAGCCCTGAAGACCGCCAGGGGCCGTCGGGTTTGCCCAAACACATTCAATATATATTCGTTCGAACGGAAGCGATGCCCGATAGCGTTGCCAGTTCGCCGTATCGAGCTGTTGCAGCCGCAGCTCAGAAGCGAACTGACGCACAGGCCAACTACCATTAGCAAAGAGACAAGCTGTTGAGACTGATTGTCTCACCCTCTTCTCACAAATAGCTGGTCTACCGCTTTTGAGCGTAGGCTGCAAGCATCAAAGAGCAAACCCGAAGAATGAGATACAAGAGAAGGCGAACGGGTCACTGACAATATTAGACAAAGGCAAAGGCATCATCGAAAGGTATTTCCCTATTTCATGATTTATCTTCAGAATCGTTCGACACACCTGACATTAAACGCTCAGTGATAGTGACGACTTATGCTTTGGTGTTGATCTTACAGAGATGAATCAAAGAGTCAATTGTTCTCACAGAATTATTGTTTCCTTAGTCTCCCTGCCCGTCGAGGACCAGTCATACACAGCAGATCAGCAGAGGAGCACAATCACGGCAACGTCACCAGAAAGATGTTCACAAGACGCCAGTTCATTTGAAACGCCAAAGTCGTCCGTTTTAGCCATGCCGAATAGCAACAGGGAGAGCGATGTGAACGATGAGAGTGATTAGAGTGATGAGGGATAGGGGAAGGGAGAGGTAGGCCAGGCCCCGAGGGATCGAGGTCGCGGGGCGGTGGGGGGGGGGGACGAATGGGACGGAAGTGAAAGGAGAATCCCCACCCGCTCATGTTATGCCATGTCAAGATTCATTATGAGTGTCACACTTCTCAAACGTTGCATTGATAATACTTTTACGGAAAACGTTGTGATAGTGACCACTACCCGTCGAGTTGAGGAAACCTCTTACACTCAACCCTTTCTGCCAACGTGTTATGGTTATTTGGGTGCTCTGAGTCCTCGAGGAACCATCATGTGCGCGCAACTGTTGTTGCTATCTCAATATGTAAAGTGTCTGCCATCGTGTTGAATGATCAGAAATTCATGGAATATCGTTCGTCGTCCCATCTTTAGCCCGATCTTCTAGCGATGTGGAAAACGCTTTTCTTTGATAGTTTTCTAAGATTGAAGACGGCGTCGAGTTGAAGCTTTCGACTCAATGTAGACCTTGCTGACATGAAACGAAGCTTGACGACGGTCGTAAAGACTGCGATGACGACTGAAAGCTGATACTGAGCCAGTTGCTACTGATGTGATGCAAGCACCTGAAGCCTGATGAAGCTCTAGGCCTTCTAGGCTTCTGTGGAAGCGTAAAATATTCCCTCACTAGGCAGGTAGCTATGTACATAGCCAGCTCTATCCCCCCCCATGGAAGAATGCAACAAGATCATTCCGAAATCTGACAATGAATACACTTCATCATCGACTTGTTGCCAGATTGTCTGTGGTTGCTGTTCTATCTCTGACCGACGGTGTTGCGATGTTCTATATTCTCTCTTCGCTGCTATCGCCTTCTAATGCTTGTTAGTGTCACAATCCACTCACTGGAACGGACTCGATCGCTGCATTCGTCAGCAACAAAAAGCGACTTCTTTCTCAGCATTTTGAGTGTCGATCACTTCTACACAGAGAATATTGGGTATGAATGTGGCAAGCTCTTCACCGCTGAAGGACTTGGATTTTGATGGCTTGTGAATATCATTCACTGAATGTGAAGGTCGGTATGAGACAAGAGAATGTTCTGTAAAGTGAAGGATAGAACTGTTAAGCTATCTAAGATAACCTCGACCGTAAGGCAAAGAGTCGAGAACAAAGATGATCAATAGGCTGAGGTCTTCTATTGCTCGAACAAACGCAAGAGACTTGGTACTGCTGGCACGCCACAGGTGATTTTTGCGTAACATTTCTGGAAGATGCGCAAAGCAGATTGTCAAGTAATCTAGTCGATTCGAGGCTGCACTCAAGTTGTTTTCTTGAGCAACTTCAGTCGACCAATGTTTTAAAATATTTACCAATAATATGTCATAATCGAAGAAGTAAATAGAAAATCTAGATCTTTCACACTTAAGGCCAAAGCCGCAAGCTTGAGATACAATTTCTCAGTCCCTAAATCAAGTATATCAGACAAAATGCAGAAGTATAGCGCTTCAGCCATTAGGAAAGTTTCCAAGAAAGGGCGTCAAAGCTGTCGTTCGTCGTCATATGAACATGTGCATGCAATATGTTTTCGAATTCAAGAACAAGTCCGTGTCACCTAACTAGAATATTTAACTTCTATCCCTTGACATCATGACCACAACGTCATACGCTCACCTTTTTCGAGTACTCGTCCTCCGAAGTGATGGTTCCGCCATCAGAACACTCTATATTTGCAAGTTGAACAGGTTTTCTGAACCTTCAGCCACGGTCTAATACAGCTCTGATGAAATCGATGCATGCAAGGTAATTGAAGGAGTTCTCCGGTGAACAAGTCGTCAAGGCAAAGAAGACACTCATTTTGCTCATTAACCCATACAGGTTGTTGAAATGGATTAATGTGCTCGTTCGCGGGAAACTGTGTTTCCAGCTCCATGAGAATGCGAGCGGCCGAGCACTTTCCACAAGCTTCCGCGATCAGGAAGCAAAGGAATTTGGCCTTCTTTTGGGGTTCCACTTTCGTGGCTGAGAAAACAAGTCCGACCCAAGAGGATAAATCGGTAGTGCTTTTATGTGCTGGTTCAGTCGTATGAAGGCTTGTAAACTATTCGAGAAGCAGTCAATAGATGACTCGGCCTCCGTTATAACACTCTTCAACTCTGATAGCAAAAGCAGAGCAGACTGGTAAAGGTTTATCGCCCGCTCATATTTATCTTCCTTGTATCTTTCATTTCCGGCGGAATACAATCATCATTGTCGCTTCTAGCTTTGTTGAGCTCATCGGAAGAGTCTTTCAGCTCCCGAGAGTAAGGTACAAGCATTCTGTGTAGCAACTACTGCTGTAAGGTCTTGACTGCTGCCTTGACCAGAGTCACTAACTAGGTAATCTTAAGCGAAACCCTTGGCTACGAGTATTCGCATGTGAGCCTAAGCGAGAGGTCTTGAGAGCGTCATTTAACAGCGCACATTGCGAAGTGTCACTTTCGCTAAAGGCGAGATCTACCTTCATTTAGGTGTAGTCTGCTAACAAATACAGGTAGATTCCCCACCATAAACTATTTATCACATCGCTCATTCAGTATTACTTTCGAGCTTCGCCAACCTTCCCCTCAAACAATCTATCTACCTATCTACCTACCTATCTTCACGTCATCGTCGTCATGCCTATCGTATAGCAACCCCACCCCAATCTGAACCCTAGTCTTATACTCGTCGTTCAGCGAGCAATCAATAGAATATCTTTGACTCATCTAGAATCTTCAACTGAAGGTGAGCTTTTCAACATATTTAGTGAGACATATGAAAGACTACAAAACTACGCTTTCAGTCAGAGATTTCAGATAGTCATCGAGTTCTGCGAAAAAGACAGAAGAAATTATTCATGCATACATCACAAGATCGATATCAAAAATTATTAAAAGCTCAATGATCATGCTAGCAAAGATGACAGTACAAATCACAAGCAGAAACTCATTAAGATCAAAGTCAAAGATTGCAAATGATGTTGCTTTATCAGCTATTAATCTCTTGATTGCAATGCTGAGAATAAAACATAAGTATTGAAAATATGAGATCAGACTTATAATCACAATGTTGTCATCAATTCTCTTTTCTATGAAACTCATAAGAAGCATCAGTTGAAGCATGCAAAGACAATTGAATTGATCAAAACAAATTGTTTAAACAAGCTCATTTATTGAACTTCTGAGCATATGCTAGAAAATATTCTTAAGAATAATGATCAGAAATTTCATTTATTTAAAAAGAAGTACTACAATTTAATATCTTTTATTACTTGATTCAAAGAGAAAATCATCACAAAACTACTTCAATGTTTTGATAATTCAATGTTCATAATTCAAATTTGATATTTCTACTCATTAAATGATGCTGATGTTTCAATTCAGAAAAATATTGAATAAATATCAGTGAAAATTATTTAAAAGATTTATAAGCGACTTTATGATGAAAACAAATGCTATCTTCAATATCAACACACTGAAAATGTTTTTTTTCATGACTGTAAATGTCATTAACATGACAATGATTTTTTCAATCTACTTCTCATTTATCATATCAAAATTTGAAAAGATGTTTAATTTCTTTATTCAATACATGCATAAAAAACTATTTAATGACTGCTTGTTTTTACAAATTATTATAGTTGATCAAAGTAAGAAATTGATGACTTTGTTATTTATATTTATGCTTAAGATTCAGTTTCAGCTATGTAATTAACATGTTTGCAAAAATATTCAAGCACAAGTAATTAAATTTAAAGTCAATTGTTTTTTTGAACATCAAGAAAAGATCAAGAATGCTACATGATAGTGAGTGATATTCAGTACTACTATTGAGCTGCAAGTCAATTGAGCAGCATTGTTGATATTATTATATTCATCTGATTGAAACTACTTCTGAATCAATTGATACTTCAAGAAAAAACAGATAATTATATATTATACACGATGATATTGTAATCTTGAAGCAGTGATTTCACAGTGAAATGAAAGTCTTTATTTTATTTTCAAGATTATCATAAATTCTCAGATGTTTTTAAAAAACATCATTAAGTTTATGAAGTTCAAGCTGAAGTTGTAATATTGCTTCATTCATGAAACTGATAAAAGATCTTGTATAAATAAATTTTGAACTGTTGATTTTGAAGCATTTTAATTACTTGCGAATCATATGATTATTTAAACTTTAGAAAAGATAAATTCTGAATGAATAGCAGTCAAGAAGTTTGCTACTCAGTCAATTATTGCAGATTCATGTAACTGTGATATTTATATTAAATATGAACTTCTCTGCAAACATTATCTTTTATATGCTTGCAAACAAGAATTTTCAATCTCATTATTACTTCTTCATTCTTGCTGATAACTGAATAAATCTTTTATAGCATTGAACAATTGATAAACTAAATACTACAATGATTTCATCAATTTAAATGATGTAAATTTAATGAAATATTATGATGTTAGTAAAAATAAATTTCTTTATGCAGCAGTTAACTTGCAGAAGCTGCATAAGAAGTTATCACATCAACAGATTAATTTTCTAGTCAATCAGCTGTTTATCTTTCATATCAACATGATTGTCACATATAAAAGACTGCAGAAAGTGAATTAAAGACTTTTTATGATGCTTTTAAAATCATTTTCTACAAGAAAAGAAGTTTGAACTGAACTTCATCAAAAGAAGAAACATCATAGAATCATCATTTAAGCTTTAACTGCAGCAAAAGCAGCTAAGCTGAATGTTAAGCAAAAAGATAAACAAAAGAAGAAGAACAATGAAACTGCTAAGCAAAAAGAATAATGAAAGAAGAACAGTGAAATCTCACTATCATTGAATTTCTTTGCTATAAAGTTCAAGTTTTAAGATAGATTGAAAGATAGTAAAAATCTTACATTGATTACTGTTACTACTTTTAATAAATCTTCACTCTCTTTTATTTCATTCATGATGTTTAGAACAATTAAATCTGATCATGCAGTGAAGAAAACAACTGTATAAAAGCAGAAGTTTCAGTCTAAACGTCGCTTTTAAGAATTTATGTTGAAGATAGTGACTTTAAAGTCAATGAGAAAGAGATTTAAGTTTAATTTGATGATGACAGCAACATTAAATGAAAGAAAGTTTCAACAAAAAAGACTTATTGAATTAACATTCATAATAGATTAAATGTTATATATGATGAGAAATTTATCTGTATTTGTTAGCAGACTACATTTAAATGAAGATAGATTTCATCTTTAGCAAAAGTGATGCTTCGTAATGTGCATTGTTAAATGATGTTTTCAAGATCTTTCATTTATGTCATAATAGTCACACATTCAAAAAACAATCATGATAATTGAAAGATTAAGATATGCATAACATGAGAAAGTATTGTAATATATATACATATCTGAATAAAACTGTTTCAAAGTGTGTTCATACTTTAGTCAATTCATAAATTAATACTTTATTTAAGAAATAAGTAAGTATTAGTATGAAAAAGTCAGCATTCTTGTTGCACACTCTTTAATTCATGTGTTACTTTGAGCAATAATGATTGATCTCAATTTTCACTTTATGTTGAGTCAATTCTCTGAAACTCTTTTGAATTTTCTTTAAAATACAAGATCATATGAAAATATATTAATATATCTGAGTAGAATTGTGTCAATCAACAGAAGATTATTTACAACATTTCAGTTTTATCAGCTTTATGAAATGAATTCTATCTTCATCAGTTTTCTATCTCAGCTCGTATTCTCAGAAAGCGCTTATTGCAAGAATTAACAAAAAGTGAGTAAGTTGTTCTTTTGTCAGAGAAAGAAACTTACATGCTTTTTTTCTTTTCTCTGCTTATGATAATCTTCATTTACTTTTATAAAACAAGTTTAATTCATTTTACAATATGATTTTTGTATCTACTTTTATGCTTCTTGTATCAAATATGTTGATCAAATATTGCAAAAGCTTTGTTCAAGATAGACTTTGCAAACTCTTTATATAAATTTGCTTTGTTAATGAATTTGTAATAATCAGCGAAGTAAACAATATACTACGTCTCTGATATTAAAGAATCAGACAATTACTTCAATGACAGTGTTTTCATAAGATCACTTTTATTGCTATAATCAACACTCAGATTGTTGTTGCAATCTTTAAGTTAAATGTTTATATTTTAGATTATAAGTATAATACTAAGAATTCAAATTTACAAATTTAACAAAAGATCAATATTTTTCTTTTAATAAACAAAAAATCATCAGTTCATCAGCTTCAACTGTTAAATGATCAAGATGAATACAAAATATGTTTAATATTTAGAAAGACAGAAGTTTATCTGTATGAATGAAATATTATCATAGTTAAACTTGATTCTAAAATTATTAAAGATAGTGAAATGAACATTTCAATAAATGTTGTGTCAGATACTTTTTTGCAGTCAACTGAAAATAAAACACTTCTTAAAATTATTAAACATTCTAACTTTCATTTTGATGCAATTAAGATAATAAAAAATGTTTCAACATATTGATTGCTGATTGACATTAATAAAAAGTGAGACTCAATTTTGATCAAGCTACTTAGTTGAGCGAGTAATGAAGAAATTTCTCAATGATCATATAAAAACAAAGATGCAGAGTTTCATTTATTTAATATTTCTTGAAATGAATAAATTCTTTTACAAGACATACTTAAGAATCAAACATCACTGATTAATATTTTCAGTGAAGAAATTTGTTCAGAAAAACATAACTTTATGTCTGATTGTTTTCTTCAGACATCATTAACAGAAGCATACTTTGTTTTAAAATTTATCAATACTTTCGCTCTTCAAATTTATAATCAGAAGTTCAAATTTCTGCAAACATGAAGTAATGAGACGAATGATAAATTTAATTGTGAGAAACTTGAATTTGTCAAAAGTATTGTGACAAATCAGAATAACGTGACTAAGATCTGAAATGATAAAACAAGAAAACATTCTTCTATATTAATCTTTATAGAAAATAATCAGAATGAAAGTCGCTTTAACTGTGACTTGATTGATCAGTACGAAAAATACTATCAGTCTTCATGTCTTCAAAATCAGTCTAAGATTCTTGACTTCACATGTCTTTCTACTAATGTCAAAATCGAAGCTTTACTAGTACAAGAAAACAACAATCAGTATATTTATCGTTGAATTAGCGAAAGCGCGAGCTTTTGTCTTGCTTCGCAGCAAATTCAATCTGACAAAGGCGAGATTTATATCAGAGTTATCATACTGAACTATTTCATTGTGATTTGCTTTGAATTTGTTGAGAATTTCGTCGCTCTACAAATCTGGCGACGTAATAGAAACTGTAGAAAACCAGTTTCAATGAACTGGACGAGGTTCTCGCAGAAGGGGAAAGTGATAAAGCTTACCAGTCTTGACATGAGAAGTTTTTGCTTGGCTATCGATACGGAACTCAGAATTTTTGATGCCAAATGCAGCATCATCAGTATAATAGCGATCGATCGCGATTATATTCTAGAAGACATCGTCTACGATTTTGGTTTCGAACGTCTTATTGTAGTTTGCTCAAAGGACGATTTCGTACGTCAACTAATCTTTACAGATGATTGAACTGAGAGTGATTTGAAAGTGAAGATAAAGGGCCTTCGACAAGTGATCCTTGATTCTTCGGGGCGATGGTGCTCTTTCAATCACGAATCTGTTCTCCAAGTCTTTGCTAAAGATAATCAGCTAGCAGAGGTAAAACTTGAGGACGACGGTCAATTGTGCAGTTTTGCAAAGGACGGAGAAGTTATTGTGGCAGTTGCAAAGGCTGATGGTAATATTCTTGGTTACTTCCCACTTGGTCCAAACAACGAAAAAGACACCACCCAGTTAGACCCTATGTGGCAAGTTGGTTGTGGTCAGTCTGACGATGAAACCCGTTGAAAAGTACATAATTCTGAAAATCGGGTCTTTGTCCAAAGGGAAGACACCTTTAGTATTTGTGAAAAATATGAAGACAAGGAACGAATTCTTTGCGGATACAACAGATGTGCACTTGCTAACTGAGCCAAGGACAGGAGAGCCGAGAGCATTTCCCAAGTGTACAGAGACATTCACATACACGTTTCACAGTACCTTTCTACTAGTACGATCATTGCACGTATTCGTTGTCTGCTCTCTGTTGCATCTACGCAGCTTCCTATTAGAAATAGTCAGCAAGCACTAGCTTAAAGACTTCTTATATAGTTATTAACAGAATTTACTTTGATTTGAATTCATACACCCTTGTGACATCGGTTTGGTCCGACCCATAGGGAAACTATGTTACGTGTATCGAACGGACAAATCCCTCTGGGGGAGAAAACCGCTCGCCGACTACACAGCGACTTCGCGCCGCCGAAATAATAGAATGAGACAATGTACCATTCATGAACCTATAGCTTCTATCCAGCATGTGACGCTCGAGTAAACTCTTAATGCTTGCCTGTGCTGTTTTCTTGCAATGCACCGTTCTTGCCCTATACAACGATGTCCCGGTCTCCGGTCGCGAAGACATAAGATCCCTTTGCACCCGTGGTGCTCATGGTTGTAGCGTAAAAAACCGTGTTATTCTGCTTGATGATTGCCATTCATCGAGCAAGGAAATATGTGGTGAAAAGAGAGGCGCGAACGATGAGAGGTAGAGTGTGGTTGTATTGATGACCCTATCCTGCTCTTGTCTTGTGTCACGTAGACGTTGAGTAGGTTGATATAGGCGTGTTGTTTGATGCTTGGCTTTGATCGATGGTAGAGAATGCGTGTCCGGAGAGCAACTCCGGTCGTTCTCAATAAGAAATCGATCGTTCATATTGCCCCACCCACCCACTCCATAGACTTAGTCGCTTAGATAGAGGGAGTGCTTGACACCTCAGGGCGGCTTCCAGGGCAAAATTTGGCCCTGAAGACCGCCAGGGGCCGTCGGGTTTGCCCAAACACATAATATATATTCGTTCAAACGGAGGCGATGCCCGATAGACTATGAAGTCAAATCCTCACCCTCAGCTGCACTCGCCTGCCATTGTCACTTCGTCAGCCCTGTCCCAACCCTCTACCTCCTCCTCGCGTCCCTCCTTCTCGCACCCCTCCTCCTCGCACCCCTCCTCCTCGCACCCCTCCTCCTCGTGCCCCTCTTCCTCGTGCCTCTCCTCGTCGTCGGGACCGAGCGGATAGTGTTGCTGCTCGAGGCGTGATTATAGTCCTTGCTCGCTCGGCTGGTTGTGCCTCTGATAGTAGTGCTTCTGCTGATGCTTCTGCTGGTGCCTTCGCTAATTCCTCCACCGAATTAGCCCCATTATTCAGCAGTAATTGTACATAATACACAGCGCTGACGGCAGCATCAGCAGAAGGTCACGAGAAGATCGTACAGATACTGCTGGACAAGAAGGCCGACATAAACGCGGAAGGTGACACAGCGCTGATGCAGCGTGCAATATAGTACCGTAGTCCATTTCATATCGACCAATGATCGAGCAACAATCGCTAGTATCTAGAAGACGATCAATTTTTGCAATCTCGTCACGATGCATTCCTGATTTCATGACCGTGTCGCCAGATCCGGACCCGATATGAATAGAGGACGAGAACATTTCTAAATTCCCTGTTGTCTTCCGTTCTTGACTTTTCCCCTGTCTCTCCCGACGAAGAAGCCCACGTCTGTCACATCCAAGGTCGCTGCATGTCATCTTAAGAGCATCAGCGCAAATATGTGTTCTATCCCTTCCCCGACATTTGTCGCAAGCTTGGGAGTCATGTTGATGAAGATAAGACGATGTAAAAAGCCGATCGATATCTGCATCAGGATATATCGAGCTCTCAGATTCCTGTTGACGTAGTTCGAGGTAGCGACGAGTATTATCTTGTATCCGTCTGTAGTGATGATCTGTCTCTAGCTAGAAAGGATCGAATCTCCACAGGTGGTTTGCCTAGACAATTCTCTATTGTATCTTTTCGCTCAAACGATTCTGGATACCTCCTTCCGAAATCGTACTGAACAAGCGATCGACTAATAATGACGTCGCCAAGATGAATGTCTTCTTGGTGCGGGCCGAAAGGCACCCCTCCGCATATTTCCACTATTAAAGCAAGCTTGATATTGATATAACTGTTCCGGAGTTCAAGAGCGACGGCGGTGGCGTTGACCTTTCCCATACCTGCCATATGAGTCACCACAACGTTGTGCCCACCTATTACACCTGTAGTCTAAGCATTCGGGTCTCCTATAGCTCTGCCATATATGTTCTCCTCATCTTCCCAGCAGAGGTCAAGCAAAGCTATCACAGCATTCGCTTCCAGTGGTAAGGCACATATGATCGCAATCTCGAAGCTCCCGCGATCGTGAGGACGGGAGGCGTTTTCAGGAAATGCTTGGTTCGATACAGAGAACACTGTGAACTCGTTAGAATGCGCGTGGTGTTGATTATTTAGAGCTGTACTCGTACATCGTACACAGCTTCTTGAAGTAGGAAGGAGTCTTCAAGAAACACTCACCCCGACATCCACTCTAGACGTCCCAAAAAAACGGTGAGGTCAAACAGCGCTGAGGCTGAGGCTGAGGCTGAAGGCCCTCAAGTTTCATCCTCGGCGGTTGCGCATCATAGGCTCATAGCCAATTGTCCTTCAGCCTTATTCGACCTCCCACCGCGCATCTTAATTAGATACCCGAATATATCAACCCAGATCAGCATCCAGCTTAATCATTTCTTTATAGCCGTCGAAATGCGAACATGAAGTTTAGAAATCGAATGCGTGAAGCATAGATAACATTATGACCTCGAGGTTCCCTAATATAATCATTCATGGTACTCGACCTGATGTACGGAATACGGAGTAAAACACAAGCCGGCAGTTGGTGATGGCTACGAGTACACTCATTGCAACACGGCCGCCACTGTCAACTGTCAAGACGCAGAAGGCACGCTTCGCTGGGTGGAGCATAATGTGCGCAATATTAACCGTGCCTACGTCCCGCCTCAAAATCCTTCACTATCGACAGTGAAGCCTCCTCCACCAATGGCTGCATCTGAAGGCATGAACGCTATGCCTTCCGAGTTCATTCAAGCCGGCTAAGGCCATTTTCCACTCAATGCTGGCCCTTTCAATATATTCTGCCAGGTTTGAAGGGTGCAGCATCTCCGCTGTGCGGACCATACCGTATCTGCCGATCTGGAGCCAGTGTATACTACAACACATACCTGTTGGTTTTCTAAAGAATTACTTGCAGTCTCAACGGCCGACGAGAACGAATACACGTTGCGTTTACGCTAACAAGTATGTGCTTTAGCTTAAGCATCTCAATGTTGACGTTAATGTTGAAATTAGGAATTCAACACAAGCCATGAGGATACCTTTGCAGCAGCCTTCACTGCAATAGCATGTTGATATATGAGGTTCAGAGCGAATATGTGCATGTAGATATATTGACTAAGTACCTTATGTACTTCGTAGTAGGTGCATATATCTGGTAGATTGGAACTATCGTAAGTATCGAAGGAAGGAAGAAGTGGAAGGTAGGATAAAGTAAATACCCCTAGCGCCAAGCCGGCTTCGGCGGGAAATAACTAATCACAGAGATGTACTTCGTACGTACATATGCGTATAAACGGGATTCCTCTTGGTATACGAGGACAAGAGGGCAGATAGGCATGTAGATATATATTGAACTATCTAGTAGGTTGAACATACGGGATAAAGAATGAAGGAAAGAAGTGGGCGAAGGGTAAATACCCATTCACTAGCGCCGGATTAATGCGAAGATTGCTCCGCCGGATCAATGCGGAGATTCCTAACCACAGGGGTAACAGTACTGTTCCCTGTTTCCAACACTCCCTCTTAGGAATTGAAGCTCCATATGAAGCTATCCAGGCCCTCTACTGACTGTATATCCATGCTCTTTTACTCGCCGGCGCCATGCTCGGCGGGGGTAGCTTCACTTCTTGAAGCTAGTCCCATGACTGATCTGAACCTCAGGAATTTGCCTGACTTCAGGGGCTTGGTGAGGCCGTCGGCCACCATTTGATCGATGAGTATGTATTTCAACCTAATTGCTTTCTCTTCTACCTTGTTCCGGACATAGTGATACGACGTATCAATGTGCTTGGCCCGAGAGTGATTGACGGAATTGCTACCCATTTTTATAGCCGCTTGATTGTCAGCTAAAATGGTAGTTGAATTCGTATTCGAACCATCATATCTCACCTCTTTCAATGCTTGAACCAGGAAGATCAATTTCTTGACTGCATTACATTCGTCGACGTATTCAGCTTCAGCAGATGACGTGCTAACGCAGTGCTGACGTTTGAAGCTTCAGCTAATTGATTCATTTCATAGGAAAAACATATAGTCGAAGGTGAATCTTCGGAAATTCAAGCAATCCGCATGAGCTGAATCGATATATTCAAAGAATTCAGCTCTCTCAACTTTCTTCACTTTGAAAGATTTGTATCGAAGTCTCAGCTGAGCAGTTTCGACTAGATAACGAATGATTTGTTTGACAGCTAGATCATGATCGAGAGTAGAATTCGTCGAATATCTGCTGCATTTGCTCACTGCATAGACTATGTCTGATCGTGTTTGACAGACTATTCACATCAGTGTTTCGATGATTGATTGATAGTTCTCTATTTCTTCAGAGATAGCTTGATACTCGACTCACTTCTTGAACTTTCAATAGACGTTCTTTTTGAGCTGACATCTGTGATGCATCGATGTTTTAGTTGAGCTGCAGTCGCTCATGCTCAGAAGCTCAATGACTCGCTTGATATAGATGCTTTGATTGATTCAAAGAGTTCGTTCAGCTCTATCACGAGTTATGTGCATTTCTAAATATCACTCGATTGAGTCAAGATCTTTCATTTGAAAGCGCTCTGCAAATTGCAGTTTCAGTGCTTCGATATTGAATATGTTTGATTCTAAAATGAGTAAATCGTCTACATAGATAGCGATAATGATGTCATTATCATGAATGAACACTGAATGATCAATTTCTACTCTTTGATAGTCGATGAAGATAAGATAAACTTTCAGAATTGCATATCATTTTCAAGACGTCTGTTTTAGTTCATATAGAATCTTGTTTAGACGACAGGTCAAAAAGATCTTATTTGATTCTTTTTGCTCAAATCTCGAAGATTGCTGCATTCAGATCTCTTTCTTTAGATGTGCTTCTAGAAAAGCGATAATGACGTTCATTTGTTCAACTTCGTAGTCATATTTGATCGTCAATGCTAGAAGCATTTTGCAAAATCTCTTACACACTCATCTAGCTTTGTATTTGATCATCTCTTCTTTGAGTTCTCGCTTAATGATAGTTACTCAGCGCGTCAACAGTATTCATCGATTCGACAAAGATGTTCTCAGAGTAAAGATGTCACTTTTGATGTGAGCATCAAGCTCACTTCTGAATGCAAGCTTTCATTGTTCTTAATCGAGACTAGCTCTAGCATGTTTCACTGTTTGTGAAGTATTCGATTCAATTTGAACTCGATTTGCTCTACTGACAAAGTCTCAATTATGATCTTTGACTCAGAGATCATTGAGAGCTCTGTAATCAACAGATTCAGCGATAGCTCATTTGAGATGTTCGCTTGAAGCATCAGAATCGCTTGAGCTATCTGACTCGCTTGATTTTAGTTCTGATGATCTGCTTCTAGCTTTCTGCGAAGCGACTGATGTTTCAGATACAATTGTATGTTTTGAAGTAGCAGATGAAGTTCTTGCTGAGTAATCGTCGAGAATTTTCGCGATTTTCGCATTTTCAATGCTTATTATCAAGAAAGATTTTGACGAGAAAGATTCATCTTCGATTTGATCATCAAAGAATAGTATCAAAAGATCTTTATCATACTTCTTGACTTCAATAACTATCTCGTCTCATTGAATATGACTAGATATTAGTATCTTCTTATCGTTTCACAAGCGAAACTGATTGACTTTCTTGTAGCTCAAAAACTGACATTTTAAGCTCTTGTCATTGAGCTTTCGATGAACTTTCTTCACATGATGATAGACTATGCATTCAAACGTATGTAGATAGCTAAGATCAGACTTCTTGTCATGTCATGTCTCATAGAAAGTTATATTGTTCAACACAGTGATAGAACTTCTGTTCTTCAGATAGATGACAGTCATTATTGTCTTTCTTCATAGTCTTATCGACAATTTGACGCTAGTCAGTATAGCGCGAGTTCGTTCAAAAAGAGTGTGAAAACATCGCTCTGCAATCTCATTTTGACTCGAGTTATATGATGTCGTCGACTTTCATTTGATCTCATGCTCTTTGAGCAATTCAATGATTTGATGATCAGCATACTCATCTTCATTATCTGTGTTAGAGGCCGGCCTAGAGCGAGTCATAGAGGTGTCATTTAACTAATAGATAAATGCTAAGGAAGAAAAGTATCTACAGGAAAGAACTCGACTTATATGTGTGTTTCTCAGCTCTGTGCTAGGCTCGATTGAGTTGACGCCTTACACATATGATGCAGAGTTCTCATAACATCATCTATAGATCAGATTCCCGCTAGGCTCGATTAGAATGAAATCAGGCGAAGGCTAGGCGAAGAATAGACGAAGGCTAGAATCGTAACAATCTGAACGCAGTTAATGAATTGAGATGTCTCGAGTCTTCATCAATTTCAGATAATTTCGAAGTACATCTTTTAGTTCAAATTTTCGTTCTAGTAGATAAATAATCATATGTTCGCTGTAGTCATCAATCATAGTAGTCATATATTTAGATTCTTCATCAATCTTAGATATTTTATCATCGTCGACGAGATTTGTATGTACTAACTCATCTACTTTGATGACTCTGATGTGAGATTTTCAACTTGACGTTCTATGTTGCTTGTCTATGACACAGATCTCACATATCATTTCTGAGAATTTCTTATTTTCTAGACTATTTGTCGAATTCACATCGATGTCGATGCTCATGTTGATCAGACGTTTGACGTCTGTCATATTCAGATGAGCTAATCATTTATGTCATTGATGTCATGATGTCTTGACTGATTCTGAACTGCTTGTCAGAATGACTGATTTTGAAAGAATGAATGATGTATTTACAAAATAGACTTTTTCTTCATTTCTTGAGTCAGTGAGAACGACGACACTCTTTGAATTCATAAATTGAAATCTGTCGTTCTTTATACTACACGTATACTCTTTGACTTTCATCTGATCGACTGACATCAAATTATAGTGTAGTTCTGAACAGTGATAAATATCGATCAGTCGAATTTTGATTGATTGATCATTCAGCAAAATGTCGATCATAATTGAATCTTTTTTGACAATGATTACTGCTTCATTATTTGCAGTAACAATGCTGTTATCGATGATCTTTTGATATGACTGTTTATTGAACAAGTTCTTGTTGTAGCAGACATGATTCTCAGCTTCAATGTCTATTCATCAGACGTTGATACAACTGTCTGCTCGACAGACGAAGAAGATCTTCATAGTTCTGACTATTCTGACTTCAAAGTCGATGATCAGATTCTTCTTTTTCTGACTAGACTTTCATTCTTCTGAACGAAGCTTAGAATATAGATATCAGCAATTCTTTTGTCTGTGACTCGATTGCTCACAATGAAAACATTGTTTATTTAAGTTCTTTCGAGAGTTCTTGAATTTTGACTTCTTGCCATCAAACTGAGCTATCATGCTCTTGAAACTGAAACTCTTCTCATCATTTGATCTCTTATCGTGATTGACTAGAGCGATGATCATATTCTTTATGAATAAGTCGATTTTGTTGATCTTGACGCTCTGTATCAAGTCGAAGATGTACGATTCTAGATTTTCGTTGAGATCTAGAAGAAAGAGATTGCTAAGCATTCAGAGTGCTACTGCATTATCGATGTCTGAACATCTGATGACAGCTTGCTTGAGCGAGTCAGCATAGTTCTGTATGAAATTGAAATTCGATTGCTTCGATTTAGTGAGTTCTTTGATCGTCAGATATAGAGTGATCAAGTTCGACTGCTCATATTGAGTCTTCAGAATAGATCACATCTTGATGACGTCTTCTATTTTGACTATATGTACTCTGAGTCTCTGTTTGATGCTGAAGATAATCACATCGCAGGCTCTGTCGTTCTTGTCTTTCCAATTAAGAATAGTACTGACGTACTTCTTTTTGACTGCTGTTTTGAATTCAGAATTCGGGATTATCGGTTTCTTCAGCTTCCTCGAGGTGACTCACCAGAGACCTTTGGCTTTCAGGGTACTGGTTATATCTACCTTCCATGACTCGTAATTCTCGCTCCCCTTTAGCTTAGGGAACCGATAATTATCCGAACCTTTCATTGTTGTATGGTGGTTGAGGTATGGAGGGGATGGAGGTCGATAGGGGAAATATCCACCGATTTTGGTGACAGCGAGTTCGATGCTTCTGCCCTTTGTTATTTTTTGCGGTAGCGGTAATAGCGCTAACCCGGGCTCATAACCTCTTGGTATACGAGGACAAGAGGGCAGATAGGCATGTAGATATATATTGAACTATCTAGTAGGTTGAACATACGGGATAAAGGATGAAGGAAAGAAGTGGGCGAAGGGTAAATACCCATTCACTAGCGCCGGATTAATGCGAAGATTGCTCCGCCGGATCAATGCGGAGATTCCTAACCACAGGGGTAACAGTACTGTTCCCTGTTTCCAACAATTCCCGCCCAAACGGTGCAAACGGGGTTTTTGCGCACGCTAACAAGTATTTATGTATATTACGTAGTAGTGCCATTAGTTAGCATAGAGACACTGCCTTCAAACTGACAAAATAACCTCATGCACCTTCACATTCGTCTTAGTAAGAGCATTGAGCAACCAATCAGCCATACAGGGGGAAAAGCAACGTCAACAGAATCTTCAACGAGATCTAACCCAATTCAGACAAATTCCTTAGCGGTAACCGGGTAGAGGGAGTCAGGACTCTCCGACCGCGACGCGTACGAAGGCAATGGGCAAGCGGGCGACGGGTCGGCCAACGGCATTGATGTTGATTCCACTTGTTTGGTAGGTCGAACGAGTAACCGTCTTCCGAGTCTCATGAATTGTATGCAAACGTAGAGTGTAGGTGTCGCAAGAACGAGCCAGAAGCAAATCACAACGAGGAAAGCGGCCGTTCTTGTATCACGAGAGCTTGAAGGAAGTCGTTCAAGGTTCACAGTGAATGAAATAACTAGGCAAGCGACGACTATCAGAGAGATTGAAAGATAGCCCCAGGCTCAGAGTGAAAGGCTCGAGATTAAGATCGCTGTCAAAGCCAAGATGCTCGATATCAGAAACTCTAATTTGAATCAGATGAACACTGACACGAGGGTAGCGCAACCCAGAATTGTCAGAATGATGATAACAACAGCTAGCTCGCGATACTTTGCGATGCGACGATGAGAGACTGTCAAGTTCTTGCTGATCTTTAGAAATAGAGAGTATATAAGGTCGATCATGGCTGAAGTTGAAATATAAATCGATCGACAGGGTTGATCTTGTAATTAAGTCAATGTTGTGCGATGTTACGAAGCGTGTCGACGTTGAATAGGGCCTAGCCAATAGGCCCTAGGGATTTCGGTATGTGAACAAGGAACAACGATGTTCCGGATCGGAATATGCTGAAACATTCCATCTATCCGAGCCCTAGCAAACCGGCTACTTCGCCCCTTTGTTCGCCCTACTATAGATACAGCTCGGAACTGTCTTCTTCCTTCTGTATTCTTAGTTTCCTAGTTAGAGCTACCTCTATTGATCAAACATTCTATTCAGCTACGCACTACCTCGCTGCAGTGTGGTTAGATTCTAGGCACGGTCCCAACATGCGATGACAGACTGATTCGTACATGAAAAAAGCTGAGAATTCCTATCACTTTTTCTTTCACCCGCAAGTAGTGACATCAGGCACACTTCTACTGACGAAGGTAAGCATATTTGTAACACGTACTGTCATAAAACAAGCTGACGACGTTCACACTCAAACTGAATGTCAGCATGCATTAGTAAGTCATTGACTTTCACAGTGACATCGACAAACTCGTCAAGATCACTCTCGCCCTGACAGCTGTGATTTAATGTCTCTGTGTACGAAGCAGATGATAGATCAATGGCTAATCATCAGACGTGACACAAGAAAATATCTTTCCCGAGCAAAGAATGACATCATCTCGAACGAGCGACTGACTATGACGGCACAAAAGACTGCATTGAGACAAATACATTCTGATCAAATCATTCATCAATAAGAAATGAAAGCAATCTCTGACAAGTCTGACACACGCTAATTCCTTCGATCGAAATCAAGCTGAAAAAAGAGGCGCTGTCATTCTGCGTTAGCGAATTATGCCTTGTTTCAACAATGAAAGCCTCACAGAATGTGCATTCTCTAAGGTTCGAGAAGTCTTGTTCGAAAGAATTTTCATCAGCAGATTGACTTGACGCTTCTTGACGAAGTTTGTCACAGATAATAGCGTTGACAAACTTCTTCGCTGCTCATTCTGCGCGATGCTATTAGTCATGATATGATCGTCTTACTTCAGTACAGTTCAATTTCTTCAGCAATCCCAAAAGATTCACGATCGTCGAGCTTGTTCCCAAGAATGATCAACTTCGTCATAGCGAGATATTAACAGATCGAATGACAGAACATGAAGAGATGCATTAATACTGCGTGACTTCAACACGCGATAGACGAGATAATTCGCGAAAGTCAGATTATCTCAGGAAAATCATTCAGACTCGACATTCACATTCCTGAAGCGCAACTCGATCGAAATCGAAGCCAACTTGTTATTCTCTCTGACAGCGTACTCACACTGTCGCATTGTCGAGGGGGAAATTTTCACAGCCTATCAATGATCACTGATTCAATTGAAATAAACAGAGATCATTCAGGCAAGTAGTGTGACTATCGATATGATATTTGACGATTGTTCCGATATAACGCTAAGAAGAATTCAGATTGTCGTTTTTGAGAACAACGAATTCTGACGCTTCGAGTTATTCATATTCGCCTCTCAAATAGAGATTACGTTCTACGATAGAAGAGTACAGAATGAGTTTGTAAGCTAGATTTGAGGCTGAATTTGAAGAGTGAGTTTGCTGAAAGTACGAGAGATCGTGAATATTGAAGGCTGACGACGTTTGCTGTTCGGCAAGATGATTACGTCACGAGACGAATAAGACGTGGTGATTGAGTGAGCTTGCTTCGAAGGCGAATAAAAGTGATGCCTTTCGTACCTCTGTCAGCTTGGGAGTATTTGATGGAGCGGAACTCGTCGTTAAGTTTCTTGGTACAAGTGGTCATCAACAAATGACTGCCTCAATGCCATCAGCTGAAGACACATGAATACAGCGAGACACACCAGCATTGAATTCACGTCCTTCTTCATTTTGTTGAGCGGTTTCTGTTTAGTGACGTTTTTCGTCGTTCCGGATTGTAGATCCCAGCAAGTATTTCCGTTTTTCGACCCACCGTCACCTATCATTGAGCTCGCGCTAATGGAATTGTGATCATTGCCCATCTTCTCTATGCTACAGATTTGGGTATTCTCTCGCAAGGCTCATTCATATCGTTGCAGCGAGGGCTGCTCGACCTCGCGATGCTGAACGAGCGCCAGTGCCGTGATATCCTCACGCAAGCGGAACCGCGCTTTGACTTCTATTGAAGAACGAATTTGCTGACGACACCCCCACAAGCGACTTTGTTTACTCCTTGCGCGATGGCATTTCCAAATAAGGTTCAGCGATTGAGCGGATGGCGCGGAGCATTTAGGGGGGTTCAAGGAGAGACGGAGGAAACGGGAGCGGGGGTGGTGAGATCTGATACAACAAGTAGGTTGGTCAAAGGTTGCAAGGTAATGTGAAATTTTGCCCGGGGCATACAGAGAAGTTGGCATCGCGCGAAGGAAATCCTGAAAAGTGATGTGGCACGACTCTACCGTAAAAAAAAGCACACTCTCATCTCGCGGCCTTCATATGACAAACGCAAGTGCAAGAATTGGGAGTTTGAATATTACAGCTATTGCGCCAAATCAAAGTTCGAAGGCCTTGAGACTTTAAAGTCTAAGCGGAAGGCCAAGTCTAAGCCCAAGAAGGCGGGATGTATCATTTCCTATGTAAAATTTACTTCCGGCGACGACAAGACCAGCACATAGGAATAGAATTCGATGGAGTCCGGGGTCGATTTACATCTTTTTGTGGCGATTGTGAAATCCTAAATTCCTCGCACATACCAACTCCAACGATGTGAGCCATTCCTTAACCATCGGTTTAGACGCTCCCTCACTCGGTTCCTGGAGGAAATTGCTATGACCAGACTAAATCCTGCGAGCGAGTCCTCAACGAGTATTTGGATAGCGTCATCGACGGCCAGGTGCTTTTGAAGCTTCCTTGACGTGCATGAATTCCATCCTCAAGCCTTCGGGCCATCGCCACTTCAACAGCAGGCATTCTGACCGCAAGGGCATCGTTCTTTCGCTCATCGGAAGTCGATATATGAAGCGATAGACACATCCGACGCGGTGAGAAACAACCCGATCTGGTGTACCTGAAGCTCATTGTAGTTGCCATTGACGGATCCCCGTTCACAATCCTTTGGCACGATGATAGATAAGCTGCCAAATATCTTGGTTTTCCAACCGAAATGGGAAGATTTCATTGTCATGGAAGGATTTGATGTTCGTGTTCCTGAAGTCATTTTCCTCAATGACTCGTTTCAATTCTGACAGCAACGTTTTGGGACCGGAAGTCAGATCCGCTTCTCTATGAGTCTCGGTATGTTTATTCAGACTCGGTAAATCGGAATAACGCTTTAAGCGTTTATGTTCCGGGCAGACATATGGTCGTACAACACTGTGCGCCCGCCCATGATGATTCAGTTGTCTTCCCTGGAACCTCCCTTCCACATCCCGGAAAATCACATCGTAGAACCTTAGTGGCGGGAGGAGATTGATGCCTGCGCCTCATATCCTGCACAGCAATCAGGGCCTGGATTTTCTAGGTGTCGTGTTGACTGTACTCATCCGACGATTATCAAACACATGACGAGCCCTCACAACGAGTAGCAATCCATCCGTGCTCTTACTGTTGCATTGCCTGCGCCTCGATTGTCCGGCTTATCTTTCGTTCACATAATGGGTACTGTAAGCCTGAAGAATTCAAAGGCTTACAGATGAATTATTACCGTGATTGAGCCTCCTTTCTGCGCCTGCTATCTCTATCAATCTTGGTAAGCGTAACTTACTGTCATACTCATAACGATCGCTGCTAGTTCAAGCATAGGAATATTTGAAAGGAATTCTCAGAGAAAGTGAATACCTGAGCTGAACGACGTGTAAGCAGGATCACCCAGCGGCAATGCAACTGTAGGTAAGAACAGCCCAAACCTTTAATGCCTGTCTGTCGAATGGCGATTTGCTCCCGGTTGTTCCAGGGAATTTGGCTGCTGACTCCGCTCTGTCATCTGTCAGCTAGTTCTGTCATCGAGGCAGATCATCGATCGAGTCCTGTCATCTATTCTTGGTTGACTTTTTCTGGTTACTATTTCTGTCAACTTGTCCTGCCATCTTCTGTGGTATTTATTGGTATATGAGGGTCAGAGCGAATATGTGCATATATTGACTATCTAGTAGGAGTATATATCTTTGGTAGAGCATATGGATGAAGGAAAGAAGTGGGCGAAGGGTAAATACCCATCCACTAGCTCCGGATAAATGCGGAGATTACTAACCACATGGGTAACAGTACTGTTCCCTGTTTCGTACTGTTCCCTATTTCCAACAGTGTCCAGCTCGCCGAATCTGACCTTCCTCCACCTCGAGCTCGTTTGACTTCCGTGAGCCCTTTTCACGGCCTAAATGCGTTTTTTTAAGGGAATGAAGTCGCCAGCGTTAAACAACTCGTTTGTTCACTTCAAATGAGTCTCGTACGAGAGTTCTTTCGTACTGGAACCCCCAGGGAAGAGTTTGATATTATACCAGTCTTGGTTCTGCTGAAAGGTAGGCACAGCTTCACGTACGATATCCCAGCGGTGGAAAAGGTAGAAAGCTAAAGCGGATTGCGAACAAAGAAAGATATCTTTATGTTGTTAAACGGCAATATCAAGGCCCTTGACCAACCACCCGGAAGCCCCCTGCATAATAGGGAGTGTACCCATCAGGAACGTGTATATAGATAGCTCTCATCCCCCTAGATTATAGAATCAAGGATTCCGTTCAATATTCAGCCCATGCGGATTGCTTGGATTCCCGAAGATCCACCTCCGGCTACATGTTTTTCCTATGGAATGGACCAATCAGCTGGAGCTCCAAACGTCAGCAATGCGTTAGCACGTCATCTGCTGAAGCTGAATACGTCGGCGAATGTAATGCAGCCAAGGAATCGACCTTCCTGATTCAAGCATTGAAAGAGGTGGAATATGGTTCGGATACGAATCCAACTACCATTTTAGCTGATAACCAAGCGGCTATAAAAATGGGTAGCAATCCCGTCAATCACCCCCGGGCCAAGCACATTGATACGTCGTATCACTATGTCCGGAACAAGGTAGAAGAGGGAGCAATAAGATTGAAATAATACCCAACGATCAAATGATGGCCGACGGCCTCACCAAGCCCCTGAAGTCAGGCAAATTCCTGACGTTCAGGTCAGTCATGGGACTAGCTTCAAGGAATGAGGCTACCCCCGCCGAGCATGGCGCCGACGAGTAAAAGAGCATGGATATACAGTCAGTAGAGGGTCTAGATAGCTTCGTATTGAGCTTCAATTCCTAAGAGGGAGTGTTGGAAATAGGGAACAGTACTGTTACCCCTGTGGTTAGTAATCTCCGCATTGATCCGACGCTAGTGAATGGGTATTTACCCTTCGCCCACTTCTTCCTTCCTCCATAGTACCTACCTTACTACATAGTCAATATATCTACATGCACATATTCGCTCTGACCCTCATATACCAACATTATGCAGGGGGCTTCCGGGTGGTTGGTCAAGGGCCTTGATATTGCCGTTTAACAGCTGGAGTGCATGGCATAGCTACATCGGATGAAGAGGTTGGAAAGCTGCTACACGGTAACCGTATAGAGTATTTAGATAGACAATTCTACACCAATTGTATAATCGTCAACTAACTATAGTCGAAAATTGAAACCCTCCCTTCCTTGCAGAAGCTTGCGCATCAAGTGTAGCAACTTGAATTGGAATCTCTAAGGCATGCAGAGGATATGAACCCACTGTATTCCGGAGAGGCATATCTATGCTAAACACGAAGACTGCTTTTCTTTGTTCCCAACGTTTCGCTCTGCTTAAAAGTCCTTCCTACAGGCTTCATACAGGGCTCAGAGACGTGGTCAGGAATGAACGGAACCAGGCTGAGTGAAAGGAGTCGCCTAGCAACCGTTCAGCCTCGGGGGTGTGTTGACGATGATTCACATTCCTCCCACGTCTCCCCCTAGCAACCCATGAATGACTCAGAACAAAGAAAACTCGGCTAGCTCTGCACACCTCAGCACCAACATTCCCTTTTGGCTTGTTGTCACCCTGGTCCTGAATCAGGAAATACAAGCCAGTGACATTCACCATCCAACACACTATCTCTGTCTTGACTTGCATCTACTTTGAGTTCTCATCCTTTCCTACCTACATCCATCCATCTCTAAGATGCCGAAAAGTGTTCGTGCTAAGAAGGGTCATGAGGTTTCCCTCTCAGCTTCAGCTCGTCGAGCCCGCAACCAAGCCGAGAATCTAGCATCCCAAGGTTCACTTGCACATGCTGAGGACGAGGAGAGTGAATTGGAAGAATGCTTGGAAAAGATAAATGGCATTCTGAAAGGTATGAATACTTAGCTACAGCTTTGTAAACGATCTGACATCTTCAGATGCATCCCAAGCCGGATCTGCTTGCAGCCTCGAATTTCTGAATGTCATTCTAGAAGATCTGGAGCTTATTCAGATCGGGTGTCTTTGTAATGATGATCATGAAATATCAGTTCTTATTGAGGAAAAGTTGGATGCGACTATAGTAGAGCTCAAGCGTCTTCAGGAAAATCCTGAACTCTATTCGAACAAAATTGCCCAACAGAACTTCTTGCAACTTGTTCGTAAACGCTGTGATGGCATAGCGAAGACGTTACAGGGTACAAAACTCTTGAGACAGGCCCGTAGGGATCGCAGCAAGTTTCTCGACGGCTTTAATCAAGCGGAAGTCCTACCAGACCACGATGAACACCGCAAGCCTTGGCAACAATTTCTTCACAATCATGCACCAGGCAGTGGAATTGAAGGACTTCGAACAAATGAAGAGGGATGCGCCTACCTTTTTCCTCCTGCAGGAGTTAGAGTGGTGTGCAACATGCTTCAAGATTATCAGTCCGCTGTGCGTGATATTCAAGCAGTAGGTGAAATTTCCTAATCACATTTCATTACCTTGTATGCTAATGCCGATCAATACAGTTGTCTGATGATCCCGAAAGCACAGTAAGACAAACTTTCTAAGCACGGATTCATGACAGTTGTGGTATTGTACTCATGAAAGCATAGATACCTCGGGTCGGGAAGGTCACCACGAATATATCAATAGAGGGAAACTTTCGAACTTTTCAAAAGGTACATGGTCCGAGCCAAGTATTCAAGTATTCTTCCATGGTACTAATCTCTTGATAGTCACTGACGGCTCTTCGTCCAACCCCTATAGTGTGTATCCTCATATGAGTGTAAGATCAATGACAGCGCAACTGACACTTGAAGGGATCTGAGAGAGAGGCAAGAAGTCTTGGACCTCAGAGGCTAGAAACGTTGAATGAGGCCTTCGGTGAGAGCACCACTTGCGTAGATCTGCTATATGGCTAACTTGATTTGACAAGCTGGGTTGGACGGGCGGCGTCAACGTTCAACAAATCTGCTGAGTGTACTCGTTCATGAGGTTCCACCACCATCAGCGTTCCAGGAGCGCGTTAGAGCAGCAACTCTCGCAGCAGCTAAGCTGTTTGATTAGACATGTTGTACCAAGCGAAGCTTCGGTATGGTTACTGAGATTAGAAAACCACGTGGTACCAGAATTTTGCAGAGCGTACTGTAGTTGAGCATGCCTACTGTGTGAATTGACTACCTTATGTACTTTGAGAAAGCAGGTAACACCCTTGATTTTAGCTTTTCTTTGTCTCACTCAGCCTGGTTTCGTTCATTCCTGGCCACGTCCCTGAGCCCTGCAGGGAGAACTTTCAAGCAGAGTGAAACGTTGAGGACAAAGAAAAGCAGTCTTCTAAATGTTCACTTTCCCGTTGAGGCAGATGAATATCGAGCACAGTCATGATGTTTAGCATAGATATGCCTCTACGAAATACGGGTTCATATCCTCTGCATGCCTTACGGATGCCAATTCAAGTCGTAATTTGCTGCGAGTTCGCAGTGTCGTAGAAGCGCTGCATCGCTGAGCTGATGCTCATCTTTGCTCACAATAGACAAGATGAAGTGAGCGTGCGATGAATGTAGTGGAACGCAAAGAATTGTAAGAAGATTGTCAACGTGGTTTACAGTTTGCTTACTTTAATACAAGCTTCAGAGTAATCCAGGTATTATGTGCAGTGCTTGTTGTTGTTGTTGCTGTTTCATGAGTCCAAAAAATTTAGATGTGGGAGGCTGGCGGATTTCTTTCTCCACTACAGAACTTCAGGAGTCGCCTGGCAACCATTTATCCTCGGGCGCCAGTGCCGAAAACGGCGCAACAAGTGATTCAAAGAAAAGGGGGAAAGCGAGGAGGGCGTGTTGAAGATGATTCACATTCCTCCCACGTCTTCCCTAGCAACCCTCAGCCATTATTTTCAGAACAAAGAAAACTCGGCTAGCTCGCACCAAAATTCCCTGGGACAATCCTAGGAAGGGGGATAGAAAGGGGAGAAGGGGGAGATTACAACTGTTTTTGGTTTTTTCTAACTAATTTTTTAAGGAAAGTAAAAATCAATCGCTAATGGTGTTGGTGGTACCTGATAAGAATGTCAGGGTTTGACCACCCAACACAGCTTTCTGTAAATCTTCGAGCTGCAAGTATGTCTCTAGTAATCCGAGGCTCTTGTCTTGGCTGAGACAATCCATCCATACGCAGAGCGCGTATCCGTAACAATCTAGTCTCACATCCGGGTGATCTCAGATAGTAGTACCATCTTCGGATGTTCCATAATACGCTTTATTGAAGGATCTCAAGGCGCTTGGGGAAAATTGGGCGATGCCGGTGGCAGCCCACATCTCACTATCTGTGGTAGCATCTTGCATGCGAATCTCCATATCAGCGGCGAGATCATCAGCAAACTCAAGCTTGTCGTCGAAATCCAACATGCTAGAATAGTAATTCGATTCAAGTGAGGCTTCCTCGGTGACCCCAGTAGAGAGAATTGCGGAGTGGCCGTTGATGTTGACATTATGGCCTAACTGACCCCACATTGGTTGAACGGTCTGGTTGTAATCGTTCAACAACTGCCTAAAGATGTTGTCCTCGAGATCCTGGTGGCCAATGTCAAGAATCATGTTCCCCGTCTCGGTTTGGGCAAGTTTGGGCAAGGGAACAGGCTCGACTGGTGCGGACGTCATAGAGGCAGGCCCAGTTGATGGCAAGGTCGCCGTATTCAACGCTGCGATCTTAGCACGGGTCATCCGACGCTTCCTATCTGCAGGTTTCCGAGGCTGGTATTTATAGTCCGGGTGGTCTTTTAAGTGCTTTTTCTTGAGTGCCTCAGCCATTCTCTGGAATTTGACCTTGGTGTCTTCGGACTCAAGTTTCCACTGAGTACCCAGAACAATCGCTACAACAGATTAGTTAGATAAGTTTAGGTTAAGGGCGTAAGAACTTACAGATTTGAGTGTTGTGAAGCTTCGGATGTTCAGCTTTCACAAGCGGATGGTGACGCTGGCGGTACAGAATAAATGCGTTGGGAGATCGAGGAAGCTTGAACTTCTTCTCAGACGCATAGTTTGGCTTTGACCCGCCAGCAATGATAGCACGGTCTCCGTGAAGTTCAGGTGCACGCTTGATGGTAACATTATGGGCTGCGTCCTCGACGATGGCAGCCTTCGCATGAACAAATCGGCTAGAACAGTGTAAGCTATGTCGATGCATCAAATCAGAGGAATGCAAACCTGAAGCGTGCTGCAATATCGTCAATGCCCTGCTTGCCAATGATGGTGGTCAGGACCACTGGCACAAGAACTTCATCGCTGATACCAGCGTTCAGCGCAGCCTCACAATTGAGCCACAGTCGGTCAACCAGCTGTACTGTCGACATTATTGCGTAGTCTGGTGATTTACGTAAGGAATGCTGTTAAATGAGCTCTTCGACAAACCAGTATCGAAGAGGGGATGAATATGTGATGTTGCCAAAAGTTTGTGTCAAGAAGAAAGGTGTGCGAGGTGAGGTTCGATTACAACACACCATCGAGGGAGCTTAGTTGGTTTTCTTTGTTGATTCACAACAACACATAGCGCTCGCTAGTCTCCTCCAACGCACTATGCTTTCAAACATCAAGTAACCACCACAAGAACGATTTTGAAAACCTGAAGCAACTATGGGCTTCAAAGATAATATTGTCGGTAGATGCTTCGCAGCGGCTCGAACCACTAGAAAATCGGGTAGACGTTTCAAAATTTTACTGAGAAGTCTGCGCAAGACTTCATGTGAACAAGAGGGTGCCGAACAGCATCCAAGTCCGGTAGCAGATGATCACGACCACTTTCAATTTGGTGAACAAGCCATTCTGCGATTACGAGGCCGAGTTCCAGTAGAGCTTTTCGTACGAATCCATAATCTATTCAAGATTGAGCATGCGACAGCCAACGAGCAGCTTGATACACTTGACCCGAATAATGAGCTTTACATCATATATCGTTGTGCAATCCGTGCTTTGTGCGAAGAGTGAGGTGAAATTTCTCTTAACCTTCTTACAAATCACTGACTCGCGCAAGGCAACTCAAGACCACCGCTCAACTAAGCGGTATATATCCTCGAGAGCCCGGGATGACCGCCGCAACCCAAGAGCTCTTTGAACAATTTTACGAAGCTCATGGGAAGCCCAACGATGTAGAGAAAGATCTGCTAGAACGGGTGGGATACGTAAATGGAGACACTATAGATCAGTGGTGTAAGCAAAAACGCATGAGTTCCACAATGATGTACACGGATTGACAAGGTTCCAGTCGCAGCAAAGCATTCTCGACTGCGTGCTGTCAGGGTGATGCAGTTAAAGGTTCTCCGTCGGATGTGGAAGATTCCTCGGTTTGTTGCTCTTATCAGAGCTCGAGAACGCGAGAGGGAAAGGCCCAAGAAATCTATGCTCCGTCACTAGATAGAATACAGGATTCAATGAATGGAGGGAACTTACTCGGAAGGTCTGACGCATATGAGGGTTACATCTATTAAATGAAACCGTCACCTCGGCCAATTAGTAGCTTATGAAGTTCAATCAAAAGTCATGAGCCCTAATTGAAGGTATTAGATTGACGCCTACTCCATCAGACATGCGACAGCAACTCACGACTTGCGTTGAGATTCTCAACCTTCTGTGTGACGCTTAATGCGAATCGCGATTAGCGATAATCTGCATGGATGATCTACGTACCTATGTTAATTCAATCGCTTAAGTGGTCAAAACTTCTACAGTTGTCAGTATATAAACTTAGATCATCTTTTTTACTTTTCATATTTCCAATTGTTATTACATCTTAGTGTTGGAAATGAGGTATGTACGTAGAAATGTTCGTACGTCATACATACCTACGAAGGTATGTTTACACGTACATACCTCAGTGGTTAGGCGCGCTCTTGAAGCAGGGCTTGTTCTGATCGCGTCTACCGCATTCGATAGCGCTCTCTGTTCCTGCCTACCGCATTCGGTAGGACTTGTTCCGATTCCTGCCTACCGCGTTCGATAGGGCTTGTTCTGTTCGATGGCGAGCTCAGTCAAGAGGTCGGTCGAGGGGTCGGTTCGTGCCTGCGACGCGTCGCAGGGCTTGTTCGATGGCGAGCTCAGTCAAGAGCTCAGTCGAGGTTTTCTTGCCTGCAACACGTAACAGGGCTTGTTCGATTCGATGACAAGCTCAGTAAAGAGGTCAACTGTTGTCTTCACGTCTACTACACATCTGTAGCAGAGCTTCTGCTTCCGACCGTAGAGCTGCAAAAACCGACTCAACTAGAAAGCGAACCACTGTCGTGTGATATGTACGAAGCTTTGAATAATGTTAGAACCATGCCTAGAGCAAGTCATAGAGGTACAGGTAAACGAAGGGTAAACCAGGTAAACGAGGATTCAAAGCTAAAGAGCGAGGTCTATCTAGGTGCGAAGACTATATGTACAGAAGGAAGGGTGAGCGCTAGGCCCGATAGGGTCTAGGCTCGCTCAAAGGACACGCGTCCCAGTAGAAGGCTGAGCACGCTCGTAACACTTTGACTGACTGAGTTTCTCAACTGAAACTGTCACAGAAGCATCTGACAGTTCTTGAGATTTTTCTTCAATTCTCAAGTGTTTTCAATATGTTTGTAATTTTTTCACTTAACTAATTAATGAGACTAATCTTTGATATTCTGTTGATTCAATATATTCTTTACTTTATATTCAATGTTCTGACTTTCTGAATCAATTTCTGAAGATTCTGTTTGAATTGATGTATTTGAATCTGCAAACTTTAAAAGACAAATATGAAATATTAAATGTATTTTCATAAATATTAATAAATTTAACTTGTAGTTAATCAATTTTTTAATCTTTAGAATTTTATAAAATTTTAGCTTTGTATGATTCAGTTTATTACTTGATTTTTTCGTTTTGATATTTCATTTTAGTAAATACACTTTGTTTTTCTTTTTAAAAGTAGATTTTCTATCTCTTCTTTTATTTGCATACAGAATCATGCATTTGCTAAAAAAACTGTATATTCTTCTGTAATTCTTTCTGTAACAGCTGCAATTATTCTATTTATAGCATAGCTTTTTGAGTTAATTGTACAAACTTACATGATTTTTTAAGAGTTTTTGACTTAAACTCATAGTTTGCAAAGAATGATGACATGCTGATTACTTCTGTTGTTGTGTTATTGAAAGTCAACTGTGCTATTGATAGTAGTGATATTCAATCATTCTGTTTATAATTAATATAACATCTGAGATACTGTTTCAATATTTGATTCATTCTTTTCATTTATTCATTCATCTGTGAATGATAAGCTGTTGATAGTTTATGATGAATTTCTAGTTGATTCATCAAGAATTTTCAGAATTTTGATGTAAAGAGCTTATTTCTATTTAAAATTATCTCATCTGACAATTTGTGATTGATTACAATCATTCTCAGAAATGTGTAAATTAAATCTTCTACAAATGTTACTTTCTTGTATGACAAGAAGTATTTATACTTGATTAATCTGTCTGTTATAATCAATATAAAGTCATACATTGTTTCAATGACTCTTTTCTTTGACTTAGATAGCTTGATTATGAAGTTCAAAGCTATGCTTTTTCACGCATGATTCAATATGCTGAGACTTTTCAAAAGTTCATAAAGTTTATGTTAATTATGTTTCATATAAATACACACATTGCACTTTCTGATAATATCTTTTATCTGTTTTCTCATCTTCAAGAAATAGTAGATTTTAAATATTCTTTCAATGATTTTATTCAAATCTTGATGTTCATGTATCATTAACTTGTGATGATCATTTATCATTTCTTATCTGCATTTTGTTGAAACATAAATCAAATCTTGAAATGTTAGTATTTCATTGATGATTTCAAAGTTCATGTTATCTTCAATATTTTTTATAATATCTTATGCAACTGAGTTTTTCGCTAACTTTAGCTTTACTCATTTCTCAAGATCTTGATTGTTGATTCATAAAGTAGCTGCGTTTTATCTATTATAAACAATTAAATCATCTGAATTCTTTTGCAAGATAGTCTGATTTATCTGTGATTTATCTGTCATGTGATTTGCTTTTTTGCTCAAGATGTTGATCTTTGAGTTTTCAGATTTCTTTTGATATTGAATTTAAAAGTTGTACAATGACAATTCTTTTAATCATTTAATCTGTTTTCAATTTAAAACTTTTGTGATCATAAAGTATAACAAATTCTTATGATCTGTATATACTTGAATCTGATGTCTAGATTCTTTCAAATACACTCTTCATTGTTTGAAAGAGTTAATAATAGTTAACAGCTTTTTATCATGTATCTCATAGTTCAATTTAACGTCTGTAAGCTTTCTATTGTAAAATGCAATGAGATGCAAATGTCTTTTATCATTTGATTGATTGATACATGCTTCAATAGCTTCGTCTGATGCATTCATCTCAAGCGTAATGAGTTTTTCTGATTCAAACATGATCAGTACTGACTGAAAGATGAACAATTTCTTCAGCTTCTTGAAAGCTTTTTTTGCTTTTTCAGTTCACATGAATGATATGTTCTTTCTTGTAAGATTTGTAAGTGACAAGACAATTCTGAAATATTTCTTTATAAAGCATTTATAAAAGTTCGCGAATTTTAGAAAGAATTGAACTTCAACTTTTGACTTTGACGTCAATTAAGTCATAACAGCTTTTATTTTCTTTAAGTTCATTCTTAGACTCTGAAACATGATTATGAATTTCAAAAACTGTACATTCTGTACATGAAATTCACTTTTTTCTGACTTAATGTGCAGATTGACTTTCTTCAAAGTCTGTAGAACTTTTCTAACATGTTGCACATGTTCTTTCTTCATCTTTGAATATACTAATATATCATTCAGATATACTATAACAAATTGATTCAGATAACGTTGTAGCACATTATTTACAAAGATCTGAAACGTGACTGAAACATTGATTAAGTTGAAAGACATGATCAAATACTTGTAATGTTTTAGTTGAGTGCAAAAGACTGTCTTTCACTCGTCTTCTTCTTTAATTTATATTTGATTGAATGCTTCAAGTATATTGAATTTTGTAAATCACTGTGCACTCTGCAATTTATTCTGCAGTTCTGTTATAAGCAATAATGAATAGCTGTTTTTAATTGTGATATTATTCAATGCTCTGTAATCAACACATAGTTTTAAGCTTTCATTCAATTTCAAAACAAACAGAATTGAGTATTCTGCTGATGATTGTGATTCTTTAATGAATTCTTTTCGCATATTCTTCTTCAGATATTGTTACAAAGCATTGAGCTTTTCTGTCAACAATGAATAAATGAACTGTTTCATAAGTTTCTTGTCATCAACAAGTCTAATCTCGTGATTTTATGATTGATGTTTGAATAGTGTCTTCTGATCACTTTCTTTCTCAAAAAGAATTTTATATTTCTGATATTCTTTAGAAATAATAGCGATAGCGAAATTCTTCAAGTGATTGCTCTGAATCTCTCTGCTTCATAATATTTGTGCGTCATTGATTTCTCTGAACTCTTCGCGCATTTCTTCGCTCATCATGATGAATATCTTCATTTCTTGTGATGACTTCAATATCAAGTGCAATCGCGTCATTTTTGTACTTAGAAATGCAATTGTCTTGTTGATTCAATCAATCATTGAATTGATTGTATGAAGTCATGATATGTTTAAAACTATATCACTGTCTGACTGCTTTGTAACATTTAAACGTAACTTCTTTCAATGTCATTTAAGTCTCAAATGAATGAGTCAAGTTTCTTAATTTATTAGTTTGTTATTGTACTTCATGAGTATTTCATTGAAGTTCTGCAAATTATAAGATTCTTTCTTCTTCTGCATAAATATTTGCGCTTCTTTAGCAAATTCTGAAAATATGTAATTTCTTGTGCAGTTGCTGTTTATGAATAATCGTGCTGCGTGATCATTAACTTTGACTCAGACTCATAACTGTAACAAGTCATTAGTGACGATAAATATGCTTTCAATTTTCGATCTTCAACTAGACTTCTTTAATGATTTGTTGATCAAAAAGTCTTCTAATTTTTTGAACTAAAAGCTCTTTTCTTTCAATACTTGTTTTATGTACTGAAATCAATTTGAATTGATCTTCTTAAGTGAATATTTCTTTGAATCATACAGATTAAATCTTTCTCTGATGATTTCTATCATCTGTCTAAACTCTCTGAATATGTAATTTTCATCAAGAAGTACATATTCTTCTTGCTTGATGAACTTAACTTCTGTGAGTGACTTCTTCATAATTATGTCACAATATTGAATGTTTTTGCATAATGCAATCGACTCATCTTGCATAGTGTCATAAATAGCTTGATGTATATCATTCTTGATCTGTTGTATTTGTTGTGAAAAATCTTTCTCTTTCTGCTTAAAGAGAGTGTACAATTCATTGTACATGCTTATAAAGCTTGCTTAACTTGTAAGCTTTCTAAGATCTTTCTTTACTTCAAGATGATTCTCTTTCTGCTTGAGAGCATCTTTTGCTGCAATAGTGAATGCTCATAAGATTTTGTTAAATCGATTTTCTTCTTCGACTGCTTAATGAATAGCTTCTTCAATGCTGTTCATTCTATTCAAGTCATATGCTTCGCTGTCGAGAATCTCTGATTTCGCGATCATAGTGAATGAGCTTTTATCACTATTCTCATCATGTACTTCTGATTGACGATGAGTTGCTGTGTAGAAATGATTCTTTCGTGAGAGTTTCAAGTATCATTCAGAATCTTTCTTATCACTCAAATGAGTGCAACAGTTGTCTTTGTAACATGTTGTTCATGACAATGCTTGATGTTTATCTTTCTGATTTTCTTTTGTTGCTGCGAAAGATCTGTCTTGCTTATCATAAAACTTTAACTTATTTTTGTACTTGTTCTGAGTACAATTCTTGAAGTAATGACTCAGCTTTTCACATGTATAACATGTCTTGCTCTGTTGAGCTGTTTTATCATGAGTGTTCATTGATATCTTTCAAGTTGCATCTAACTTCATAGATTAAGAATCATAGTATGACTGTCATTGTTTCTTCTTGAACTTTCAACTCAATACTACTGACATAGTTGATTCTTTATATTTTTTCAGACGTCTCTTGTACTGTCTGTTATCAATGATCATCACTTTGAATATCATTTTCTGCAAGTTAATGAATTTATTGATTTTAATGATTTCATTCTTGACTTTCTCTTACAGTCTTTGATAGAACTGATTGATGAGAGCTGCATCATTTCATTTCATATTCATCATAATATGCTGAAAGTTAATTAAATAAGTTGCTGCAAAGATTTTCTGTTGCAGATTGTACAACTATTGTTCTGCTGTACATTTCTTGTCAATGTCTTCAAATACTCTTCTTAAACATTTCTTAAACATCTGAAAATCATGAAATATCATATTGATTTCTTCTTCTCGTTTTTCTGATTTCTTCTGCAGATAATTTGTTAAATAGTAATAAAATCATGTGAATGCATTATCTTTTAAATAAATAAATGCAAAGAGTACTTTGTTCTTGATGAACTTGAACTGAGATGAGTGTCATTTGATGTATAGCTTTATCTGTACTAAATATGCTTCGAGTTTATCTCGATCATTATGATACAAGTTTAATGTTAAGATCTTGATCTTATCTGCGCTGAAGATGCTTGCTTCTTAACTAAATGTAGCTCATTCTGACTGATTAAACATGATTGAAAGAAATGAACATCTCTGATATCTTGTAAAAGAGTGATGCTTAAAGTGTAATGATTGTCTTTTTAACAACACAAGATATATACAGAGATTAAACAATAATCACTATTACTAGACTTGAGATTTGAAGATAGTTGAAACAATAATATGTATTGATTACTTACATGAGTTGAGCATGAAGCTTTTATTTAAGAGAATGATCATCATTATATAAACATAAAAGAATCATGTCAAGTCATTTCTGCTCTGAATGATCATTCTGATCATTCTTGAGCAAGATGAGCGAGATGAGCATCATGCTCATCATGCTCACTGTGATCACTTCTGATTCAAGTAATCAGAGTGATCACTTTCAAGACTTTGATTACTCAATGATTATTTAATTATTGCTGTTACATAATCTCATGCAAAAGAGTTTTAACATCATTCACTAGCTTTGAATAAATGCAAAGATTACTAATCATATAAGTAACAGTACTGTTTTCTGTTTCATACTGTTCTCTATTTTCAACATGTAATTACATGCAATGTAATCTTTTAAACAGACTGAATGATGTTGCATGATAAAAATTCAGCACTTGAAAATCTAATTAATTCGCTGAGTAATTTCACATGTTAAATCACAGCTTTTTAGTGATAGAATTGAATTTCACTGTTCTGTTGATTTCTTTGATTTTCATCTTCAAATCTTGCTCATTGCAAACTTTGTGATGCATCATATTGTTGATCGAATTTATGCACTTTCAATGAGCTCATCAATTCAATTTTTCAACGATTGCATTAAATGATATGATTTGAAACATGATTTAATCATGATGTATTCTGTTTTTGTTCTTGATGCTATCTTCTTGCATAAGTTTAATCATTGTTTGTTGATTCATTGAATCAGAAGTGAAGTTCATTGTTGAATTTTAATTGTGACATTTGTACATGTTCACTTCAATATTTACATTGAAATCATGACTGTGAATCTCAATCTATAACTCATTGTGACATGATGCATGCAGATGTCAACTCTGATTTATCAAATAAATTATTAAATGACTTAATGAATTAATCATTCAGCTAATTATTTAATCATCTACTTGAATTAATTGTTGACTATGTAGAGTGCTTAGTAAAGAATTATGAAGAAAGTCATGAGAGATGTCATGAAGAGTGTTTGATAGAAAGTCATGAAGAAAGTCATGTAGATAAATGAGTAGATAAATGAGCATGCTCAATGACAGATAGATAGAAAGTTGTGAAGCATACTATGAAGTAAAGCATGAAGCGAATGATGCATGTTTAAACGCGTTGCATGAAGTCTGCTTTCAAGCATCTTTGAAGCATGTATTACAGTATGTTTCAAAGTGAGTAAACTGAGAAGTAGATGAACAATTAAATAGCTGAGTAAATAGCTGAGCATGTAGATGAGTTAATAAGTAAAGTGATGAGCAGATAGATGAGTAAAGTTACAGATGAGTAAAGTACAAGCATGTAAAGTGATAAGTAGAATGAGAAGCATGTAAAATGCAAAGAACGAAGATGAAAGTTCTGCAGATCAATTCAACTTTATGAAGTGAAGATTTAAGCAAAACATGTAGTTTAATGTTAGAATTTACTCAACAAGATATTAAATAAGATCATGATTAGATAATCATTAAATAATCAGAGTTTCAAAGTGATCACTCTGATCACTTGAATCAGAAGTGATCACAATGAGCATGATGAGCATGATACTCATCTTGCTCACATTGCTTGAGAATGATCAGAGTGATCATTCAAAGCAGAAATGAATTGACATGATTCTTCTATGTTTATATAATGAAAGTTATTTCTTCTAGATAGAAGCTTCATGCTCAACTCATATAATAGTCAATACAGTTTATTGTCTTAGCTATTCTCAGATCTTCTGTCTAATGATTATTACATTACTAAACAAATCTTTGTTTATATTTTGTGTTGTTAAAGAAACAATCATTACACAAATATGCAATGAATTTTATCTTTGATTATGATTTAACTGTTAAACAAATCATTCATTATTTAGTTAAAACTGCTCAATTGAAACTTTAATATGAATTTTTCAAAGTGAAAAAAGTTGAAAAAGCTGAATTCTTTAAATATATTCATTCAGTTTATGCAAATTGCTTGAATTCTTGAAAATTTATCTTCAGCTATATGTTTTTTCTATAAAATGAATCAATTAGCTGAAGTTTCAAACATCAATAATGCATCAGTATATCATCTGTTGAAGCTGAATATGTCGATGAATATAATGCAGTCAAAAAAGTCATCTTTCTGATTCAAGCATTGAAAAAAATGAAATATGATGATTTAAATATGAATTCAACTATTATTTTAACTGACAATTAAAAGTATGCTTGAGTCTGTGCACATTTCAATCTTGTGCACATTCTAAACTTGATTAGTCATTCATTCTATTTTTATCATTATTCAATCATCATTCATAGAATCAAATTGCAATTAATGTAAAGAGTTATCAATATTTATATGAAGCTTTCAAGTTATAAAATCAATCATCAAATCACTTAAAAGCTTTTTTTTGTCTTTCAGCTTGCGTAAATCTGATTTGACTTGACTTTCTTTTCATCTTCTCAATAGAAACAAAATCAGTGAATTGCTGTACTTTCATCTTTTTAGACTTCTTCTTTTACTCTTTTTAAAGCTCTTTAATCTTCAGCTTTTGCTTCTGAATTAAACGTCGTTGCTTCAATTTCTTCGCTTGTAGCTTTTTTTTTTGCTTCACTTTCTTCTTTCACTTCATTTTCTTTTTTTCTCATTTTATCTTTCTTTCAACTATTAAACGCTGTTTCTTTAGCTTTCTAAGCTTTTTTTGTTTCTTTTCATTCATCTTTTGAATAGTAGTTTGCTATTTCTTTTTGATTCTTTGAATTTAATGATCATGAATCATCTGAATTTTATTAAAACTAAAAAACATTCTCTTTGTCTTACTATTAACTTTTAGATCATCAAATAAAGACTTTTCACATCATTTGCAACTTCACTTAATACATACTGTTCATTGAAGATCTTCATTTTTTGCTTTCAGAAGAACAACATCTGTAGTAAGCTTTTTCATCATATTGTTCAACTTATGAGCTTTCAAATCAATTACTTCTTTTACAACTGACTTCATTAATCATTGAATCATTCTTCAATCAGCTTTGAACAATGCTGAAGAAGAAGAATGACTTGAAACAGATTTAGTCTTTGATTTAATCTGCTTTATGATTTGTGATGAATTAAAAGATTGCAATTTCATCTTTTTTCATTCACTTTTAATGTTGACAAACATGAAAGCAGCTTGATGTGCAAATTAAAATAGATTAAAGAAGTCTTTTTTTAATATTTAAGAAAGTTCTTGACTTTTAAAGATTCAGTCATTCAAATTTTGCAAGTAGTAATTGATCAAAGAATTAAATAAGCTGACATTCAGAGATTGAAAATGATGAGTAGAATGAGAAGAATATAAAGTCATGAGCATCTTGTTCTGCTCACATCAGTCAAGAAACTTTATGTTGATATGATTATCATGCTCATCAACAAATAGAAGATGATAATCATGAAAATTTCTGGCTTTTAATCTCGTATTTCAATCAAATATGATAGTGAGTCAAAAGTAGATTAATTCATCATTAGTTCAGTCAGTAGTGAAGAAAGCAAAGAAGCAGAATTGCTCTTTGAAGTTATATTCAGTAAGTCAGCTATTATGAATATTGTCTGATTTCATCTGATAAATGATCGAAGAGAATATATAGATCAGATTCATGCAAATGATTGCAATCAAGATGATTAATTCTTTATTATCATCTTGATCAACACTCAGCAATTTGTCACTGTTTAAATGCTTTAAACTAAAGACTCTTTGAGTCTTTTGAAGCAGTTTAAGTAGAAAGTTCTTTTCGTTCATATTGTATATGTTTGAAGAAAAAATCTCATATTCTTTGATTTTTTGCTTTATCTACCTCATATTAGTATGAAATTAAACGTAATAAAGACACTTACTAGGTCAAAATAAAGCTGATATTGATATGCATTATCAACTTTTTTTCGCTTTAGATCAGCTTCTTGTAGAAACTTTGACTGCAGTATATTTGAATGACATTGAACAAACTCATAGAATCAGTTTTTGCCTGACTGTTTTTCAGATATATTATATGCAAAAACGCGAATCATTGCATTGAAAGAAAGTATATCACGCTTGATAAGCTTGATGATATAGCGAATAAGCTCTTTTTCTTGTTGGTTTGAAAGAATTGACGTCGTTTGCTTACTTTTCTTCATCGAGATCATTATACTTCTATGTCATCACGACAGCATGATTCAATTGATATTGAATTTCTTTGCAGTAGCAATGTAGTTAAATGAGTCTTGCAAAGTTAAATCAGCAAACGCTGCTTCAATTAAAGTCATATTGAATTTGTAATTGATTTTTGAAGAAAGATGAAAGTAGTAAAGTAAGATGTGCATGAGATTAAAACATGCACGAGCTCGAGCATACTTCTAAGCGACTATAAAAATGAGTAGCAATTTTGTCAATCATCTTCGAGCGAAGCACATTGATACATCGTATTTGTTAGGGGCCAGCATAGAGCGAGTCATATGGGTGTAATGTAACGAGTATATAAATGCTAAGGAAGGAAAGTATCTAGGAGGGAAGGACCGGCTATCTATATGGCTCAGGAGAACATAAGCTAACCCTGAATAGGGTTGGCTTCGGAACAACTCGATAGCCTAGTGACGAGCGACCGGCGATAGCCAGGAACATAGCCATCAACATAGTCACCAACATAGCTACCAACATAGGTGCGTAGCTAGGATCGTAACAGTATTACTATGTTTGAAGCAAGGTAGAAGAGAAAGCAATCAGATTGAAATATATATTCATTGATCAAATGATAGTCGATGATCTTATCAAGTCTCTGAACTCAGGCAAATTTCTAAGATTCAGATCAGTCATGAAACTAGCTTCAAGGATCGAAGTTAACCTCGTCGAGTATGACGTCGGCGAGTAAAAGAGCATGAATATACAGTCAGTAGAAGATCTGAATAGCTTTGTATAGAGCTTCAATTCCTAAGAGGGAGTGTTGGAAACAGGGAACAGTACGGAACAGGGAACTGGAAACAGTACTGTTACCCCTGTGGTTAGCAATCTTCGCATTGATCCGGATTGATCCGGCGCTAGCTGATGGGTATTTACCCTTCGCCCACTTCTTTCCTTCATCCATATGCTCTACCAGATATATATACTCTACCTACTAGATAGTTATATGCACATATTCGCTCTGACCCTCATATACCAATACGATCATCATGTCGAAACTCATGATGGTATGGAGCTTATGTGCGATACACATGAGAGTGTGACGGGTAAACTTTTCGCGAATGGCGCGTTGCATTCGCATTGGATGGGGGACGTACATATGTCGTGGGGTTGCATGCGCATCCCCGAGCAGGTTGGTAGGGGGCAGAGGCCGGGGGCAATTCTCGACGTATGTAAGTACATATTACAGTATCTTTCTACTAGTGATCATTGCACGTGTCCGTTGTTTGCTCACTCTGTTGCTTCTACAGCTCCCTATACCGCACCGGTACCCTATCCCTCGACAACGTATGAACCAATCAATCAATCAATCAATCAATCAATCAATCGTTTTGACAAAGACGGCTTGAAAGACTTCATCTCTGTGATCACACTGAGCTCAGATGACTCGACACGAATCTCTTTTGTCTATATAACGACAATTATTCGTTCAATCGAATAGAAGCTTTGTGCTTAACTCATGTATCGAGTTCCAGTACGAGTATAGCGAATACAAGCCTGCAATTATACTTCTAGTCGATTCTGACAAATTAAGCCTCCTTCCCCCTAGGGCTTTTATATTCTGAGAAGACACTTCGGCCCACCTTCGCTCTCACCTGAGTGGGTACTCACTAGAATCTCGTTCTTCTTGTCCTTAGCACCCCCTAAGAAGACCCCGATGGCGACCTCAAACTCTTCAGCCTCAACAGACGACTTGGACTCTGCCAACTTCTGGAAACTCGAACACGCCAACCAAGCCTACTGGGACACCTACCTCTCCACCCGCCCCGCCTACCAGGCTTCCAACTTCTACACCCTCATGTACGACTACCATGCCTCGCACTCCCTCTCCCCCACCCCTTCTTTCGCAGTCGCTCACGACATCGGCACCGGCCCCGGCCAAGTCGCCGCCCAGCTCGCCTCACGTTTCGCTCACGTGGTCGCCAGCGACAACAACGAGACCAGCCTCGACGAGGCTCGCAGGCGTCTCTCGGCAACCTCCGCCGCCGGACGAGCATCGTTTGCATTGTCCACCGGCGAAGCCATCGCATCGCACTACTCCGCCCAATCGGCCGATTTTATCGCTGCGGCGGAGTGCTTCCCGCTTATGAATGCGAAGGTGGCGCTGGCCGGTTTTGCAGCGCTGCTGAAGCCCGGTGGCACGCTGGCGATTTGGTTCTACGGCCGGCCGCATTTTGCAGAGGGGGAATATGCAACCAAATGTCAGCCACTGCTGGACGCCATCATGGATCATCACTTTGGCATGGTGATCAAGGGGAGTGGTCCAGACAGGAAGGCGGGGTGGAAGAGGGCGGCGGACGGGATGGCTAGTTGGTTGGATTATATATGTTTTCCCGCGGAGATGTGGAAGGATGTGCAGAGATGGAAGTGGAATCCGCAATTCAGCTTGTCATTCTTCGGGCCTGAGGCTTGCGATTTTGAGATTGAGCCGGTGAGCTGTGAGGGGGAGCAAGATAAGGTTATCGAGGAGGAGAATTCGGAGTTCTGGAAGAACAGGTGGGATGCTGAGGGATTGAGGAGGTTTGTGGGTGCAAGTTTTCCACCGACGGCGAAGGGGGTGCAGGGTGAAGATTATGGACTTGTTGAAAGTCTTTATGGGGAGTTGACGGAAGCGATGGGGGGCAACGGGGCAGTCAGGGATTTCACGTGGCCAGCTGTGCTGATTCTTGCTGCTCGGGCGAATTCGTGAAGCTTGAGGAAGAGATGGAGACTTGGGAGGATGGATACGGCGCTCCCAAGTGTTCAATGGGCTGTATACCTGGGAATAACATTCCAATGGAAGTATCAGACTACATTTACGAGATGGCTTTGAAGTAAGTAGTAACGGTGGAAGCCGGCATGCATAAGAGGGAAAGGGAGTTCTGGGGAAAAGTGCCAGCTCATAACAGGCTTCCATATACCAGCTCTAATGCTTCCCGTTGGATGCCTGCCTGAACACGTTTCTATCACAGGTCATTCAGAATTAAATCCACCGCCTGCTCTGCAAGTGCGTAGAGAGTGGCCTGCGGATGTCCGCCAATCGCAACCGGGAGCACGCTGGCATCAACGACACGTAATCCATGCACACCGTACACGCAAAGATCTGTACCCACAACTTGACCCATGGCCGCCGAGCCTGCACTATGATGGTGTGCCATGCCTGTGGCCCTGATCCGAGCATCGATCTCGCCATCAGTAGAGTTGGTGGTCAAATTGGAGAACCCAGGTGGAGCAACTTCGGTTTCGATAAAAGACTTACCCGCCGAGGTCTCCGAAAATGCTTGGAGAACACGGCGTGTACCATAGATCAGGGCAGTGCGATCAACGCTCGTGGTGTAGTAGTTTGAGTCGATGACCGGCTTGTCAGTAGCCGAGTTGGAAGCGATGCTAATGCAGCCGCGCGAGGTGGGAAGGAACAGCATCACAGAAGTGGTTATGTACGACCCATCCATTGGAATGCCTGGCGTGCCAAGCGTACTGTAGACAGCGACTGTCTCGACATGACATCGGCCGGGTTCCAGGAGTGAGCGGGTCGAAGCCACTACTTTCCCTGCAGTTTCGTCTTCCTGTAATGCTTGTTTTAGAAGATCGATTGGTACTGCTTCGTTTATTGCCCAATCAGTTGGGAAGCCCTTGAAGAGAGCCGGGTTCGTTAAGAGCGGACTGCCTAAAGCGAGGCCCCTCTCTGCGTCTCGAAGTTTCCAAAGCTGATAAAGAGCAAAATGATCAAAAAGGTTTTTCCCCACCTCGGAAGCCTCGTGAACCAGGGGGATATTGAACTTGGATAGCGTATCTGCCGGTCCAATGCCTGAAAGCATTAAAATCTGTGGTGTTCGCAATGCACCGGCCGATATGATGATCTCCTTTCGCGCGGAAAATTGTCGACCGTCGACAAGTTCAACCGCTGTAGCCACTTGATATCCGGCATTATTCTTGGAAAAGAGCACACGCTGTACAGTAGCGTTGATTATGACCTGTACATCATCTAACTTGTACACAGCTTGCGTAAATTGACGTTGACCATTATACCAATTTTCGAGAAACTCCGAGATTCCTACTAGAGAACCCGAGGATGGATCGGGATTGACTTTGACTCCAAGTTCGGTCCAAGCATTGCGGATAGGCTCACGGAGTGGGTATCGACGTTCGGGATCACTGGCTGACACGGAGGTGATATGCATAGGGCCATGAAGACCGTGTTGTTCAGGATCTGCTGTGGAATCGGTGAAACCCTCCGACTTGCGCATGTATGGCAGCAATCCTTTGTAGCTCCAGCGTGCATCGCCCACCACATTCGCCCAACTGTCGTAGTCGGTAGCGTCCCCTCGAATCCAACCTCCGTAATTTATCAGGCTGCTACCACCAAGACCCTTTCCAGAGTTGATTATGTGAACACGATCCCCGGTAGCAGGTTGAGGTGCCGTCGGATACGTCCAGTCCAAGTCTGAACCAAGAAGAGCAAACCCTCCCATAGGCGTGAGGATATTGGGGTTATCTTTGGGATCAATACCGGCCTCGAGAACGAGGATTTTGAGAGAGGTATTGTTTTGGTGAAGACGTGATGCCACAGTGCATCCAGCAAGGCCACCGCCGACGATTATAACGTCAACTTCTGAGCTCGTCATACCGAAGATGTTCACGTGAGGAGACGGAAATGTTCTGGCGCTCGATTTCCAGACAGAGAGGTATAGAAGAGAGGAGAAGAAAGTCACGAACCGAGGTTACCAGTCAATAGTTGCCTAGAAGTCCAGAAATAAAAACCTCATATGTACCTGGGTATGCATTTGAGGGTCGCACAGGCAGATACGGTTGCGTTCAGTTCCTACATGTGTATTGTGTGGGGAATAAGAGATATTGGTCGTCTGCTTCCTGTTCACAGAAGTTTCACTATGTGCGGCATAGTGTGTAAACACGTACGACTCCAAGTTCATGTACCGCATGTTTATTTCATAAAATACATAAAATACACAGAACACATGCAGGGCTTGTAATAGGGAGCAACTGCACTGTGTGCGACCCAGCTTACTGTGTTAGAGCTACCTCAAGTCTTACAACACTCGCATTAGTCTCCGGCCTATCGTCCTGGCTTACGCGTTTACTGTATGCACCGTCCATCTCGAATGTTGCTTTCTATTCCAGCCCAGCACCCCCGGACAGTTCTTTAGACCGAATATGGCTCCAGGGCCTGCCACAAAGCGCCCATGGACTCCCGCTATCTACGCGGTAAGGTCGATGGGGTGGATGGGGTGGATGGGTGGAGCACTTTCACTGTTGTGGCACAAACGGGACCCGTACGGCGCTCTGATTGCCCCAAATCTCCGTTGCATGGGCCGTCGGAGGCGTACGGACATACCTACTACGGAATACTTGCTGATCAATCGCTTTCGCCATGCTGAGCGCTACTTTGCTCTTACACATCTCCATAGCCCCCCGGTCCGGCTGGGCCAAGGAACTTGGACGGGTTGATGCACACTGGAGAGTTGAATGCGACCACCATCCGACTACATGCTCCTAGCCGGTTCTTTTCGTGAATCGTAAGGTTGCACTCACACATGACGCTTCCTGGGCGAGTTGCAGCAGCTGAGGGTATGGTATGTGCTGCCCGCGACCCTTTGAACGATCGGCATGCGTCGGAGACAAAGAGGAGACATGCTTCTGCATATGCAGCGGCCGGGTTCAACTATCCATCATACGTTAGATGGTCACTGATGGACTGATTCTCTGGTAGGGTGCGGGGCCGGTGTAGCTGGACTCTGATTCTTCTTGTTTCTTCTCCAGGCAGTAAGGCGTGAGCATCTTGGATACTCGGAATTTTCCCGCCTACTCTTTCAAACAGACATGGCCAGCAAGAAAGGGTACTCAAGGCTCTATACCGTAATCCCACAATTTTCCGGGCAAGATAGAGACTACCTCCCATCCACGAAGCGACGACTTTCCAATCATGCTGTGGCTTACTTTCTACTTGTTCTATCAAATATCTTTTTGTTTGGCCTCTGGCTGAAAGGCTCCTCTGTAAAGCAGATAGCGGAATCCACAGAGTGCATCCGTCCCCAACTGACATTTTGTACGTTTTCTCTCCTCTTTCCGCTACAAAAAACAAATTGCGGAAATTGAGTGTCAAAACAAGCACCTGCGAAGAGTATAATCCGCTACGAGAGGAAAAGGTTGATGAGGGATATCGATCACAATATCTTTACCGGCGAGCCACGTTCCGAACACGACGCCGCATGGCGAAAGCTGATAGAACCCATGACCACCAAAATCTCCAACGAGGATTACGCCCAGGCCAACATAGGAGACACTCTTAGATTTGGGGATGGCTCCGGCTACGTTGCAGAATTATCGGTGTACCACGAACTCCACTGCATTAGACGCATTCGCCGTCATCTCTATCTCGACCACTACTATCCCACCATGTCCGCCGACGCTGACGAGCTCAACAAAGAAAAACTACACATCGGTATATTTCTTTCTCCCTCTTTTCTACGTCCATTGCCCAGCATTACCTACACATACGTGTACGAGCTCTTCTCTAATGGTGCCATTCGTCTAGATCACTGTCTCGAATACTGGCGCGAGGCAGCCATGTGCCGTGGCGACGCCACACTGGCATCCATGTTCTGGCGCGACGGCCTACCAACCTCTAGAGTCTACAGCGAGCATGAATGTGTGGACTGGAAAGCGCTGGATGTGTGGGCGAGAGCGAACATGGTGGATGCAAGGAACCTGACGGCTTTGGTATGTTGAATTTTCTTATTTTACAATTTTCTTCTTCACCGCCGCAGCATGCATTCACTAACAAGAGGTACGTAGGATCAAACACACCGATTCGAGCTAAAGACTACGTCAGAGGGGAAAACCGTACAGATTGTGGATGGGGCGGAAGTGCATCCCTAGATTGTTGTTTCCACTGCTCCTGTTTGCAAACACAAGTAGCCAAAATGCTCTTGCTGGGAGTCTTTGCCGTATCAAGTGCGATATCATCACTCGGTCTTGATAGCTTCAAACAAGGAATATACGACATATCATGAACTTGCGTTACTATGTAAATACATCCGAAATCATGTTACAATCCCAGTGTCGCTCGAGTTTGCCCATCTCTCCGCGAACTCAAAGACCTCTCCATAATCCCGACACTTCTTGTCCTGTCCCCATCCATTCGTCGTGTGGTTATCGTACGACACCACCTCCAAATTTGTGTCGCTAGCACACATGATGCCTCGCCGGAGTTAATCAAAGCAGTGGCGGATATGACGAGTCTCGATGCGGGCGCCGAAGAGTTCGGGCTCAGAGGCGAGAGAGCCATCAAGGAGGGCTTGGTAATTCGAGCGAGCGACGTAGTAGGCGACCAGAACGGCGTGCTGGGTTGTGAGAAGACAAGTGAGCCAGCCACGGAAGGCGAAAGGAAGGCTTTGGGTGGCAAAAATGTGCAAAAAGGGGAAGTGGAAAAGGAGAGCGTGCGTACCAGACAGTGCAGCTGGTGGAAGACTGCGATGCCGGAGATGAAGGGCGCCAGCTCGGGATGATGGATGAAGCCTCTCCCCACCGGGACCGTGGCGGCCCAGGCGGATTCGGACTCGAGAGTCGGGCTTTGGGAAAAGGTCAGGTTGTGTTGCCATACTTGGTGGATTTCGCCGGGAGGCGCTGGGTCTCCCCCGGAGCGTTGGGTGAGCAGGTATGTATGTGTCTGAAAGTCTAGGGGCAGAATCTTACATCGAAGAAGACCTTTGTTGTGGCTTGTGGCGGTGAGGGAAAACCGTCCGATGAAGACACCAAGTGTCAGGGCGAGTAGGACAGCGCATGTGACTTGGGCATATAACATCCACCGTCTGGGTGGAGATCTTGGATGGTGTTCGTTGTACACTTCAGAGCTGTCGAGCTCGTCGGAGGTCAAGGGCTTGTATTCGGCGGCAGAAGCTTCGGACATTATCTTGGTAGAAATCAGAGAGGAAATCTCATGATTGCTTTGAATGCTAACGACTACTTGTCGATATCTCTTCACGACGATCTAGTGAGTACCAACAACATCCGGCGAGCTAGTAAACATCAAGGGTCTGGTGTACTTGTTCGATATTGCAGGGAAACATATGTTCTCTTTTTCGTCTAGAGGATTCACTCAGTCTCGTGGCATTGGACTCCAGTGGTAATATTCGAGCGAACACCAGATCAAGAGGGAAATGGGGGACACGGATCGCCTCGAACAGCAGTTCAACTCGAAAGATGCTACCGCACCTTGCCAGTCCCCACAGCTGACGCCCGATGCCTGTCACTACAGAAAGTGCTGGTTCCACCATCCTAGCCACATCACATTACCACCGTCACCCAATCCCATGTCTACTCTAGACCGCCGCGCTGCCGTTGACGCAAAGCCGCCGCAGCATCGTACCACATCATGCTGCAGACGGTGTTGGGTAATCAACTGGACGGACTCCCGCTGCAACGGTGAGAAAGACACCTCCAGTGTGTTGGCCGCAAAATATGTACTAATGACGCCCTTCCGCATAGTGCCTTCCTTCTCTTCGCTTTGAACAGCACTGACCTTTAAACAGCGATAGTCCACCAGAACCAAAACAGACCTTCGATATAGATCCTTCTGTGATCCAATAATTATTCGTCGTCATTGTCGCTCTCCTCAGCCCTCCGACCAACATCTCGACGTCAAGATTCGGAAACTCCAAAGATGCGGATGTCGACCTACCTTTTCTCCTTCGTACTACTCTTGGGTGTTGGATTGACGATGCCACTATCCAAAGGTTTCAGTATCTTCCTTGTGATTTGTAACATACAGAAAATAACGGCTAACGGTAACAGCTGCAGCCGAAGCAGACGCAGACGATCTGGTGCGTAATAGCTGGTCTGCTAGAGGCCTCCACATCCGTGGAGCCGATGCCGGTGCCGATGCCGACGCCGACGCAGATGACCTGGTCCGCAATAGTTGGTCTGCTTGAGTGGTTGGCAGCTCCGCGGCAGGCGGCCCGGATCGCGGGAAAGTCTATGGGGGGAGATGCATCGGGTGGCCTGGGGAGTGGGGACAAGCCAAGGGTCTCGGGGAGGATGGGGGATTTTAGTTGGCGGCTTATGACGTTCTTTACTTTTACTGGTAGAATACGCGTTGGCCAGAACAATCAACGCTTTGGATTCTTTGAGCCTTTGAGGCCATGTGGATGCATTGGTAGACTAGGTACTGTACCATCGGTAGACACTGCGCGCTACTCTCGGGGGCCGTTTTCTGAGGTTCCACGAGTAGAGGATGCAGGTCGGGTGACCCACGCTAGAGCTCGGCCGACCACTCCAATTGTCCGACTATGATCGGCTGACCATGCGCATAATTCCGCTTTCCTGAGCTCAGGCATTGATGATCTGAAATCATAGATAACAGCATCGATGAACAGAGAATTCTTAAATTCAATGTAGCCTTCATTAACCGTTTATTAATATCGTAAGGTTACCTTAGGGGTATGACAGGTGTAAGGTTCAGCCTCAGGTGTGAGCTTAGTTTTTAGCTTCGGAAAATTAGCGTGGGGCACCCGACCTGTTGGCTGTACCTACCTATGTAGTGCTAGTCTCACCTTATCCTAAGCTCATTTAAGCGAAGGATGAGCTTACATAAGGTACCTTAGGTGATAGGGTGGGGCACGGATAAGCGATCCCCCGGAAGATTCAAGCCCGCCCCCACGAGCGAGTACTCTAGCCGCGATGCTACATACCTTACTGTACAGTACATAACTGCGAATATTGCTTGTCTCGACCTCATGGGCCCACCGACAATTTAGTCGGAGGAACTTACTCACGCTTCGCAGTGTTCTGAATGTCGAAACTGGCAGCCCTCGTCGTGGTAGCAGAAAAGAAGCTCAATCTTTGAAGGACCAAGACGCATGGTGAGCTGTTCGAGCAGCCAAACCACCCGCAACTGACCCTTCTGCACGTGCGTGGCGTGATTGCGGGGATCGATGCAAGGGCCACACGCACCAGAGCCCCCGGGAGGGCCGGGACATGGAAAATCTCCGAACCCGATCCGACGATCGTCGATGTCCACATTCCTTGGTCTCTCATCGTTCAATCGCAGTATACTTCAGGTAGAGCTAGAGTGTGACGAGTGCTTGCAGGCTGCGAGACCGCGCACTGCTGCAGTATGGCTGCACAACATACACACCGCTACCTCGTCATCACGATGACCGAGACGACCCGACTTCTTGGACCGGGAGACCGCTTGTGGCCTGTCTATCCCATCAGTCGGCAGTGCTACAGACCCTTGTCTCCTATGGGTTTCCCTACCACCCTTGAGAAGAGAATGCTACCTTGAGCACCGAGTTGAGCAAGATACTCTACAGAACGCAGTTTGAATCGAGAGATGTCTGCATGTTCACGCGCTGGCCGTTCATTGAGTCGGTTGATATTGTTACAAGGACAAATACAGAATCTGTTTGGATACGTGATAAAGCCGGCAGCTACGGACATTGCTTTTCCAAACAGCGACATGGGAGAGATCCCTAGCGTTGAAAAGGCGACGTACAGCTGCTGACGGATCTCTGGTGACTCACATATTTCCTGAGCGATTTTCTCTCGAATCGCTGTTGCTATAAATATCTTGTTCTACTGCAATGACGTTTCCTTCCGGCCTCACAACCGTATCGGGCGTGCCCGCCTGAATGTGTGTGTCGACTCTGGATTCTGTTGTCAAGTTCACATTCTCGTGATCGTTGAACGAGTCGGAGAGTCGTCGATGCCTTCTATAATGATTGAAACCGAATCCCGAATATGACTTCAAACCTATCGACGCCTTGGACGAGACCGGGGTACCTTTCAAATACATCCATATTGGCCGCAACGTCGGTAGACAAGCACTAATGACAGCCAAGGACAATTCGATGTTGGTCCAGAAGAAGATCGGGGATGTATAGTCTCACAAAATTAGTACTACGATCAATCCTTGCTCGACTATTACTTACAGGTTTCATCATTGTAGTGCTGTCGAAATACGGCGTTGACCTGAAAGTAGAAAACCACACGTGTAATGCTTATTGCACAGACACTGGACAAGTTTAGTTCTGCAAGTCTGACCATTATGAATGGAACGTACGTTGCTCCGAGAAGGAACATTCCCAAAACCGCGAGTCTTTGCTTCAGGGGTAGGTGCAATCTCAGAACCACTGGAATAGGAAAGCAAAGGATCATGAAATCAACGATAATGTCGCTGAAACAGGATGCATACCACATAGAGACGCTCCACTTCTGACAGTGGTTGTGATAGAATTCTTCAACCAGGGGAGTGATAGGATAACAGGTAAACAGGTTGCTGAAAAAGAATGCCACTGTCCACGCGACCACAATAGCAAGCATGATCTGTGCAGCTATACGGAATGCCTTGGTAGAGAAGATATTCATGTAAAAGACCAAGATAGAGGATTTTGTGAAACCCAGACCGATAACACCGAGCATCTGGCCAGCGAATTTGCACTGCCCATCGGCACGGAGTCAGTTGAAGAACCGGAGCATTCAAGATTTTTCTTACCTTTTCATACAAGAGGAACCGAGGATCATCGAGAATTGGCTGTCCATTGGGTGCGTCTGTTTGGTGTTGACCCAGTTGTCCTCGGATGGCAGCTATGGGAAGTGGTCAAACGAGCACGAAATGACTGAGGCAGACGCACTTACCAATCAGCTGCACAACACAGCATGCGATTGCGAAAGCCTAGAAACTCTCAATATACTTATAAAGGGCCATGGGTTGTATGATTCAAATATTCACCAGCGCAACAAAGATTAGATAATCGTCCCCAGCCAGACCTTTGCGCCCCAGTCTCTTTGCCCATACTCGAAAACTTACAGCGATTGAAGGCAACATTAAGAAAGCAATACCCAGCCCTATCATAAGCTGGCGCGAATATGATTCTCCCATGACTGAAAACGGCAGTGTACGACCTGAAAAACTTAATCAAGTGTATGGGATTGAACAAAGAAAGGCCGCAGACGTCGTCTTTAACGTAAGCTTTTTTGCCCATGGCATTAATCAAAGGAGATCTGACATGCATAGAGTTGAAAAGATGCCACACATCTGCACGCCCCACTGTTTCGGACGAGACTCTGTCTTCGGTTTCTTGCTCGTACGCTAGTTTTCTTACGGGGCACAGTAGAAAAGAGAGGGATTCTGCCACGCACGCTATTAAAATGACGCTGGTTAAATACAGAGCCTCGGGAGGGTTCGGAAATCAATAACTTACGTTCAAAACCTACTACTGCATTACCAAACCACTGATGGTAACACGCGCCATCCTATAGGGATACACTTCGACCTATGGGCTTTCAAGCGCCTACCCCTGTGCTGACCCACCTCCTCAGCTTATACTCGGGGATTGGGCGCCTTGGCGAGACAACCATCCAGTAGGAGCTCAAAGGGCTTGCATTCCTCTAGCGGCCGAGTGAGAAGTCTTCCAATGACATAGTGCGCTCGTCCGTTTTCCTCCTCGCAAAGCATGTGGACCAGTTCTGCGCCCTCCAGTTGATCGACTCTGGACACTACTACCTTAAGCCCACCACCTTCCACATCTGAAACCTGCTGAGCCGCACTTAGGCTCCGAATCCCATCGGATCATTGGCTCTCCGAGGACATTTCCCTTCGAACGGTATATGGGTTATAGGCCGCGGTATACGAGGGTTTCTTATAGCTTGTAGTCGCGCTGTGCTTTAGGCTCTGGCATGTACGCATAGTCGTGGGCTGTCTCGTTCAACCAGAAGCAATATGTGGTCCTTCATCTTACTTACCCTGCTCCCTGTTTTCTGTAGCTCTGTCTCCGGCAAGCCGAGCTACAACGTATCGTCTGACCTCGGTCCACTTCTCTCCCAAAACGCATCCATAGTGTACACGACTTCAGGGGCACCACGATGGAGCACGTTTGATGCCCCGAGCCCAGGTACCGTTGTCAACGTCGTGACCGAACACGACGTGCTCGTTACGGTAGATATGGCTCTCCTGTATTGGTCTTCCGAGTTACTAACCGTCCCGTAGGTTCAGTATTGTATCGAATATAAGATTCCATTTCTTGCCCAAAATGGTGGACATGGCTGGTCAACGACCTTTGACTTGCATCAAAATGGGATTCTCATCAACATGCGAGGACTCAACATGGTGACGTTCAACGCTCAAAAGACACAAGCTACAGTCCAAGGTGGCGCATTGATTTCTGACGTGATTGCGGCCGCTTATGCAAAGAATGTCCAAGTTACGACCGGTAATTGTAATTGTGTCGGCACACTCGGTGCGATCCTTGGCGGAGGTTATGGCAACTTGATGGGTCTGCATGGCTTTGGTGTTGATAACCTCATCTCTTTGCAGCTTGTAACCCCATCTGGAGCTTTCGTCACGGTCACACCGGCAGAGAGCGACCTATGGTGGGCTCTTCGTGGTGCCGGACCCAACTTTGGAATCGTCACATCTGCGGTCATGAAATCCTATTCCGTGACGCCAGAACAAAATCTAGCTTGGCTGGGTCCTTTAACCTTCACTCAGGATAAGATCGAAGCGCTTGTGCAAGCAATCAACGATCTTGTCCTCCAGTCCAATATGAATATATTTCTATACTATCTAACCACGGGTACTCCAAGCTATACGCCTATTGTCGTCGCGAATCTATTCTATTATGGCAGCGAAACAGTTGGCAGAGCGGCGTTTGCTTCTATCATTGCAGTCGGGCCTTCTCATGATGGGACTAGCATAGTGCCCTATGATCACTGGAACGATGGTGCAGCCTCATTCTGCAATAAGGGCGACCGCAAGCCATCCTATGGTGCCGGATTCTTTAAGATGGATCCTGCGACATGGCGCGCCGTCTGGAATGAATTTGTTTCATTTGCTTCAAACCCCGCAGCAGGGAATAGCATCGTGTTGATGGAGGCATATTCTTTGATCAAGGCTAGAACGCTTCCGGACTCATCGTCCTCCTTCCCTTACCGATCCACAGTCAACTTCAACGCTGTGGCTGTTGCTTGGTATACGGACCCTAACCTGGATCAAGAAGCGGAGGCATTTGGAACCGCAGCTCGAGATCTGTGGCGATCGACAGATGGCCTCGTAGCGAATAGCACGTAAGCCACCTATCACAGGTAAATGGTCTTGCCGTTGAAGAGTGGTAGCTAACCCTAGGCGTAGCTATGTGAATTTTGCCCACGGAGACGAAAGCCTTCAAACAGTGTACGGGCAAGACTTGAATAGGTTACGGGTCATCAAGTCCCAGGTTGACCCACATCGTCGCTTTGACCAGTGGTTTCCACTATCCTAGTCTACTCGGGAACATGAGGATTAATTCACATCACGAGCAGTCGCTCATAGCGTCATTTGTGGCCTAGATCAACGCAGTTGCGCACACTTGAGAAGAAATGTTGCTCTTGAAAAGGTTTGATTGGGCGCTTTCGTTGTCGGAGAAAGGCATATATAGCGGAATCATATATAAATACGGAGACTGTCGTAATAATGAAGCACAGTACGATTGGTTTCGGCCACAACCCTACGCTTCCAGGATTGTTCCGGATGTAGTGGTGTGCGCATAGGCCCGTCTTTAATGCAAGTATTATTACAGTATTTAAATAATCTCAACACCACCGTCAGAGCTGGTCCTGTTTCATTCGCTTCTTTGTTCCAAACCTCTTAGCATCTCTCAAATCCTAGCGTTAACTTCTCTCAAATCCTAGTGTTAACTTCTGTCTACAAGCATCCTTCGCGATGGCTTCAACCGAGAATCACGTATACCTGATCACAGGCGCAAACAGAGGTGTGTAAATTCTCGGGCGAAGCTTACTCTGTAGATTACAGATCGGCTAACACAGCTCTCCTCCAGGCATCGGCAAAGCCCTCACAGCCATCATCCTCTCCCGCCCAAACACAACGGTCATCGCTACCGTCCGTGATCCCTCCAGTCCCTCCACAAAAGCCCTCTCCGAGCTACCGACCGGCCATTCCAGCAAACTAATTACCGTCAAACTTGATAGCACGGTGGAAAAAGACTCTTTGGATGCCGTGCAGACTCTGCAATCGGAACATGGCATCACCCAGATCGGCACCGTCATCGCCAATGCTGGCATCGGGACTCACTACGGCCCAATCCTTGGTGCTACGGCCTCGCAGGTTCAGGAACACGTTGTTGTGAATGGAATTGGTAGGTGAATACAATAGTGGGAGGGGGAGAGAAACCCACTTCTTTCCTGGCGTCTGTCTTGTCCTGGCAGACTGATGTAGCAACTCCCCTTTCACACTTTCTTTCCGCTAACTCATTTTACGTATTCCTCCAAAATCAGGCCCTCTCCTTCTCTTTCAAGCCGTCTATCCCCTTCTCAAAAAAGCCTCTTCGCACCCCAAATTCGTCCTGATCGGCTCCCCGAATGGCAGCATCGGCGGCATGGAGAACTACAGCTACTATCCAACATACGCGTATGGCGCTTCCAAGGCCACGGCTCATTTCTTGATTCGCAAGATCCATTTTGAGCACGAAGATATTGTTGCGTTTGCAGTTGATCCAGGGTAAGCAATCTGTTGATATCATTTTCGGTTTTGATTCATCCCCACTTTGATATGTTTCAAAGAGGAATTACGATTATACGGTTTCAGCATATATCTATTTCCTGGTTTACTGGCTGGCTCGTGACGAGTGACTGACAGTACGACGGGAGTCTTCCCGTCTTTCAGGTTCGTCCAAACAGACATGGGTAATGCTGGTGCGAAATTCGTGGGGATGGCCGAGGCGCCGATAACGTTAGAAGATGCTACGGCGTTTATCATGGCTCAGGTAAGACTTCCAATTTGGTTTTAGACTGCTCAATTACCTTGTTTACGTGGAGTCTCAGGTGGATCGATCGACGAGAGAGGGATCTTCAGGACATTTCCCGTCGCTTGGAGGGGGGGAGGTTACGTGGTAGTCGGCCCGGCCTAAACAAGGCTCATTCGCCAAGCATGGAAGCAAGTGTAGTTCTTTGATCGCTGTCGTAAACGTATCAGGCGGGTAAGCCAGGTTCAAGGCTCGAGGCGTGGGGGATTCGAAGCATAAGTCGAAGACGCATCACACATTCTTACCCTATGTATTCAGAATTGTGTTTAGCTGTAGTTTTACACTGCAACACATGTTTGAACTTAAACATTCGATTTTCAATCTGCGTACGATAATTATATGAAGATATTTAAAAGAACGTGAATTTAAAACTATAGATTTAAATCATATATACTTACATACTTCCCGCATTAAGCGAAGAACATCAAAGTGTTTACTTGGTGTCAAAAGTACCTTAAGCTGACTCGCGAGATCTGTTCGATACTGACCAACACGCTCGAGTTGCACATTTTCAAGACGTTGGCCCCCATCTCCATGCCGACAGCAGTGCCTCCAACTAGTCTGGCTCCTCTGCCCGAGGGGCTTCTGCAATACCTCTCCCCTTACAGAGTAGTAGTCTGCACATCTTGCAGATATGCAATTCAACCCAAGGCAATCGCACGACATCTCAAAGAGATACATCGGATAAAACGTTCGGACCGACAACCTTTCATGCAACATGTGGAGAAATTCGAGCTTGCGGAGCATGAGCTCGTGATGCAATACATACCCGGCGAATTTCCTGTTCCATTGTTGCCCGTCCAAAGCGGGCTGCAGTGTAGATCCGAAGATTGCTCATATCTGTGCGTGACGGAGAAGCGCATGAAACATCACTGGCTTGCTGTTCATGGGAGGCAAGGACTGGCGGCATGTGATTGGCAAACAGCTCCCCTCCGAACTTTCTTCAAAGGAAATCTGTTGCGGTACTTCACAGGCACGCCATTAGGAAAGCCTGCCGAGAGGATTACAACTCAAATTGCCTATCAGAATAGAACCAAGGAGTGGACTGTATACAATCAAAACAGTTTTCAATGAGAATCGCTAACCAGAACTGCAGGAACAGCTTCCAGACGCCAGCCTCTCTTCCCCTCCACCCTCCACAACTTGGTCAAGAACTCTCAATGAATCAGACAAGTTAATAATGCACCACTATACCACCCATACATGGCGAGCCCTTGCTAACGATGAGAATACGCGGCAAATGTGGCACGTTGTAGTCCCACAGCTTGCTTACCAACATGAATTTCTCATGCACGCTCTCATGGCCTGTACTGCACTTCACAGGGCCTATCTCAATCCAGATCAGCATTCAGAATTGACCATCAAAGCCAGAACACATCTGAACCACGCGATGCCGTTGTTTCGCGCCGCAGTTCCTAGCGTGGAAAGCGAGACTTGTGATGCAATTTTCATATTTGCCCGCCTGCTGACTATTACTGCTTTCGTCTTGAATGAGCGCTTATTTATGGTTGGGGAATATTGGTATATGAGGGTCAGAGCGAGTATGTGCATGTAGATGTATTGACTATCTAGTAGGTAGAGCATATGTATATGGTATTGAGTATATCGGATAAAGGAAGAAGTGGGAGGAAGGATAAATACCCCTAGCGCCAAGCCGCTTCGGCCGGAGCGGAAATACTAACCGCCGGGGTAAGTGTATACGTACTTCATTACGTATCGTACCCCGTTTCCAACACTCCCTCTTAGGAATTGAAGCTCTAGGTGAAGCTATTCAGACCTTCTATGTATATCTTGCTCTTTTACTCGCCGGCGCCATGCTCGGTGAGGTAGTCTCATGCCTTGAGGCTAGTCCCATAACTGATCTGAATCTTAGGAATTTGCCTGACTTCAGGGGCTTGGTGAGACCGTCAGTCATCATTTGATCGATGAGTATGTATTTCAATTCAATTGCTTTCTCTTCTATTTTATTCCGAACATAGTGATACGATGTATCAATGTGCTTAGCTCGAGAGTGATTGACGGGATTGCTACTCATTTTTATAGCCGCTTGATTGTCAGCTAAAATGATAGTTGAATTCGTACCTGAACCTTCATATTTCATCTCTTTCAAGACTTGAATCAGAAAAGCCAATTCTTTAGCTGCATTGCATTCATCAACGTATTCAGCTTCAGCGAATGATGTACTGACGCATTGCTGACGTTTGAAGCTTCAGTTAATTGGTTCATTTCATAGAAAAAACATATAGTCGAAGATGAATCTTTGAAAATTCAAGCAATTCACATGAACTGAATCAATATATTCAAAGAATTCAGCTTTCTCAACTCTCTTCATTTTGAAAGATTCATATTGAAGTCTCAGCTCAGCAGTATCAGTCAGATATCGAATGATTTGTTTGACAGTTAAATCATGATTAAAAATAAAATTCATTGAATATTTGCTGCATTTATTTACTGCATAAATAATGTTTGATCATGTTTGACAAACTATTCACATCAATGTTTTGATGATTGATTGATAGTTTTCTATTTCTTCAGAGATAACTTAATACTTTATTCATTTTTTTGTCTTTCAATAAATGTTCTTCTTGAGCTGACATCTGTAATGCATCAATGTTTTAGTGAAACTGCAGTTGCTCATGCTCAGAAGCTCAATGACTCGCTTGATATAAATGCTTTGATTGATTTAAAAAGTTCATTCAGCTCTATTACAAGTTATGTGCATTTCTCAATATTATTTAATTGAGTTAAGATCTTTCATTTGAAAGCATTTTGCAAATTGCAGCTTCAAAATATTGATATTGAATATGTTTGATTTTAAAATGAGTAAATCATTCACATAAATAGTGATAATAATATCATTATCATGAATGAACATTAAATGATCAATTTCTATTCTTTGATAGTTGATAAAGATGAGATAAATTTTCAGAGTTGCATATCATTCTCAAAATGCTTGTTTGAGTTCATATAAAGTCTTGTTTAAGTGACAGATTAAAAAAATTTCATTTAATTCTTTTTACTCAAATTTTGAAGATTGCTGCATTCAAATCTCTTCTTTTAAATGAGTTTCTAGAAAAATGATGATGATGTTCATCTGTTCAACTTTATAATCATATTTGATCATCAATGTTAAAAGCATTTGAATGATCATGATTCTGATCATTGAAGCAAAGATTTCATCATAGTTAATTTTCTGTTTCTGACAAAATTCTTTACACATTCATCTAACTTTGTATTTAATCATCTTTTCTTTTGATTCTTGTTTAATGATGATTATTCAGCACGTTAACAGTATTCATCAATTTGATGAAGATATCTTCAGAATAAAGATGTCATTTTTGATATGAATATCAAGTTTACTTCTGAATGCAAACTTTCATTGTTTTCAATCAGAATTAGCTTTAGCATGCTTCATTATTTGTGAAGTGTTTAATTTAATTTGAACTCAATTTACTTTACTGACAAAGTTTCAACTATAATCTTTGATTCAGAGATTATTTAGTGCTTTGTAATCAACAGATTCAATGATGACTTGTTTGAAATGTTTGTTTGAAACATCAAAATCATTTAAATCATCTGATGATTTTAGTTTTAATGATTTGTTTTTAATTCTCTGTAAAGCGATTAATATTGTTGATTTGATTGTTTATTTTGAAGTAGTTGAAGTTCTTGTTTAATGATCATCAACAATTTTCATAATCTTTGCATTTTCTGTAACTTTTATTGAAAAAGATTCATTGATTTGTTTGTTGATTTGATCATCAAAGCTTAGTATTGAAAAGTTTTCATATCTCTTGACTTTAATGATTATCTCGTTTCATTAAATATGACTAAATATCAATACATTCTTATCATTTTACAAGCGAAACTGATTGACTTTCTTGTAGTTCAAAAACTGACATTTCAAGCTCTTGTTATTAAACTTTCAATAAACTTTCTTCACATGATAATAAACTATGCAATCAAATGTATATAAATAATTAAGATCAAACTTCTTATCATGTCATGCTTCATAAAAAGTCATATGATTCAATACAGTAATAAAACTTTTGTTTTTAAAATAAATGATGATCATTATCATCTTTCTTCGTAATCTTATTGACAATTTGACGTTAGTCAATATAGTGTGAGTTTGTTTAAAAAGAGTGTAAAAACATTGTTTTGCTACTTCATTTTAACTTAAATTATATGATGTCATCAACTTTCATTTGATTTCATGCTCTTTGAACAATTCAATAATTTAATGATCAGCATACTTATCTTCATTATTTGAATGTAGTTAATGAATTGAAATGTTTCAAGTCTTCATCAGTTTCAAATAGTTTTGAAGTACATCTTTTAGATTCAATTTTCATTTCAGTAAATATGTGATTATATATTAACTGTAATTATCAATCATAGTAGTTACATATCTGAATTCTTCATTGATCAGAAATATTTTATCATCATCAACAAGATTCATATGTACTAACTCATTTACTTTGATGACTCTGATGTAAAATATTCAACTTGAAGATCAATTTTGCTTGTTTATGATACAGATTTTACATATTGATTCTGAAGATTCTTCTTCTTTTAAACTATTTGCAACATTCACATTGATGTCAATGTTCATGTTGACTAAATGCTTAATATCTGTCATATTCAGATGAGTTAATCATTTATGTCATTGACATCATGACATCTTGACTGATTTTGTTCTGCTTATCAAAATGATTGAATTTGAAAGATTAATTGATATGTTCATGAAGTAAATTTTCTCTTCACTTCTTAAGTTGATGAGAATAATGATATCTTTTGCATTCATGAATAGAAATTTGTCATTCTTTATACTACACATATATTTTTGAAATTTTATCTGATTAATTGACATCAAATTATAATGTAGTTTTAAACAATGATACACATTGATTAATTGAATTTTGATTGATTAATTATTTAGTAAAACATCAATTATAATTGAATTTTTTTCAATTATGAATACTATCTTATTGTTTGCAGTAACAATGCTGTTATCAATGATCTTTTAATATGATTGTTCATTGAACAAGTTTATGTCATAGCAGACATAATTTTCAGCTTCACTGTTTATTCATTAAATATCTGAGTAACTGTCTGCTTGATGAGCAATAAAGATTTTCATTGTTCTGACTATTTTGATTTCAAGACTTTTTTCATCATTTTTTTTAATTTGATCATTTCATTTCTGAAAAGACTTTCATTTAATTGATTGAAGTTTCAAATGTAAAAGTCAGCAACTCTGATCATTATGATTTTTTTGCTTGCAATAAGTGCAGTTTTTTGATTCTCTTTGTTGAAATCGTGCCTAGATCATTCAATCAAAGAGACTCAGAGCTGATATGTATGTATTGTTCTTTAGAGATAGCTATAACAAGACATTAAGAATACAGAAGAGAAAGAGTGCAAGCTCTTCTATAAATAATGGCTTGAGACTGCGCTAGGCTCGATACAGATGTGATGTAATAGATCAGATGTGTTTGTCTAAAAGAATGATGAAAGAAGTGAATGAAGAAAGTGCTGAACAACGAAAAGAAGTGCTGAGAATGACTCGAAGAGATGCGCTAGGTTCAAACTAGGCATAGCGTCATGACTTGCTCTAATCAAATTGATTAGGGTTAGATCTGAATTCTGATCGATTCAGACATGTTCGTAACACTCTTTAAAATTCACTATTGTTTCTGAATCTTTGCTTCTTATCTTCAAATTGAACTATCATACTTTTGAAGCTGAGATTCTTCTCTGAGTTTAATCATTTATCATGATTGACTAAGACAATAATCATTTCATTGATTAATAGATTAAATTTGTTGATCTTGACATTCTGAATTAGTTCAAAAATGTATGATTTTAAACTTTCATTCAAATTTAGAAGAAAGAAATTGTTTAACATTTATGATTTTATTATTTTTTCAATGTTTGAACATTTGATGATAATTCACTTAAGTCAATCAGCATAGTTTTGAATTAATTTAAAATTTAATTGTTTTGAATTGAGTGAATTTTTTAATTGTCAGATATAAAGTAATCAAATCTGACTGTTTATATTGAGTCTTCAGAATAGTTTACATTTTTCTGATATCATTTATCTTGATAATATGTACTCTGAGTTCTTTTTCGCAACTGAAGCTAATCATATCAAATGTTCTGTTATTCTTATTCTTTTAATGATGAGTAGCAGTGATGATGATGTTGAATGCAGCTGCTGTAGAAACATTGACTTTTGATTTCTTCAGTTTTTCTAAAATGATCATTCAAAAATCTTTTGCTTTCAAAACGTTGATTATGTTTTTCTTTCATAACTTATAATTCTCACTTTTCTTTAACTTAAAAACTTGATAAATCTTTGAATTTTTCATTGTTATATAATGATTGATGTGTGAAAGTAGAAATTTGATCAAGATATGAAAAAGTTTCATCTTTTTGATAACAGCTGATTTAATGCTTCTGTTCTTTGTTTTATAGTAGCAATAAATAGCACTAACTTGAACTCATAATTTATTGATATATGAGAATCAAAGCAAGTATGTGCATGTAAATGTATTGATTATTTAGTACATAAAACATATGTATATGATATTGAATATATCAAATAAAGAAAGAAGTGAAAGAAAGAATAAATACTTTTAACATCAAGTCACTTCAATTGAAGTGAAAATACTAATTGTTGAGATAAGTATATACATACTTCATTATGTATTGTATCTCATTTTTAACACTTTCTCTTAGAAATTGAAGCTTTAGATGAAGCTATTCAGATCTTTTATATATATCTTGCTTTTTTACTCATTAATGTCATGCTCAATGAGATAGTTTCATGTCTTGAGACTAGTCTCATAACTGATCTGAATCTTAGAAATTTGTCTGACTTCAGAAACTTAATGAGATCATCAATCATCATTTGATCAATGAGTATGTATTTCAATTCAATTGCTTTCTCTTCTATCTTATTTTAAACATGATGATATGATGTATTAATGTGCTTAACTTGAAAGTGATTGATGAAATTGCTATTTATTTTTATAATTGCTTGATTGTCAGTTAAAATGATAGTTGAATTCATATCTGAATCTTCATATTTCATCTTTTTCAATGCTTGAATCAGAAAAGTCAATTCTTTAGCTGCATTGCATTCATCAATGTATTCAACTTCAGTGAATGATGTATTAATGCATTGCTGATGTTTGAAGCTTCAATTAATTGATTCATTTCATAGAAAAAACATATAGTTGAAGATGAATCTTTAGAAATTCAAGCAATTTGCATGAGCTGAATTGATATATTTAAAGAATTCAGCTTTTTCAACTTTCTTCATTTTAAAAGTTTCATATCAAAGTTTCAGCTCAGCAGTATCAGTCAGATATCAAATAATTTGTTTAACAGTTAAATCATGATTAAAGATAAAATTCATTGAATATCTGCTGCATTTGTCTACTGTATAAACAATATTTGATCATGTTTAACAAACTATTCACATCAGTGTTTTAATGATTGATTAATAACTTTCTATTTCTTCAAAAGTAACTTAATACTTTACTCATTTCTTTGTTTTTCAATAAACATTCTTCTTGAGCTGACATTTGTAATGCATCAACATTTTAGTAAAACTGCAGTCACTCATGCTCAGAAGTTTAATGACTCACTTGATATAAATGCTTTGATTAATTCAGAAAGTTCATTCAACTTTATTACAAGTTATATGCATTTCTAAATATCATTCAATTGAATCAAGATTTTTCATTTGAAAGCACTTTGCAAATTGCAGCTTCAAGATGTTGATATTGAATATGTTTGATTCTAGAATGAGTAAATCATTCACATAAATAACAATAATAATATTATTATCATAAATGAACATTGAATAATTAATTTATACTCTTTGATAATCAATGAAGATGAGATAAATTTTCAGAGTTGCATATCATTTTCAAGATGCTTGTTTGAATTCATATAAAATCTTGTTTAAACAACAAATTAAAAAGATTTCATTTAATTCTTTTTGCTTAAATCTTGAAGATTGTTGCATTCAGATCTCTTCTTTTAAATGAGTTTCTAGAAAGATGATGATGACATTCATCTGCTTGACTTCATAGTCATATTTAATCATCAATGCTAAAAGCATTTTGATGATCATAATTCTGATCATTGAAGCAAAGATTTTATTGTAATCAATTTTCTGTTTCTGACGAAATTCTTTACACACTCATTTAGCTTTGTATTTAATCATCTCTTCTTTTGATTCTTGCTTAATGATGATTATTCAGCACGTCAACAGTATTCATTGATTTGACAAAAATGTTTTCAGAGTAAAGATGTCATTTTTGATGTAAGCATCAAGCTCACTTCTGAATGCAAACTTTCATTGTTCTCAATCAGAATTAACTTTAGCATGCTTCATTGTTTGTGAAGTGTTCAATTTGATTTGAACTTGATTTGCTTTACTAACAAAGTTTCAACTATGATTTTTGATTCAAAAATTGTTTAATGCTTTGTAATTAACAGATTTGATGATGACTTGTTTAAAATGTTCACTTGAAACATCAGAATTACTTGAATCATCTAATGATTTTAGTTTTAATAATCTGTTTTTAGTTCTCTGTGAAGCAATTAATATTGCTGATTCAATTATTCATTTTGAAGTAGCTGAAGTTCTTGTTTGATGATCATTGACAATTTTCACAATTTTCGCGTTTTTCGTGATTTTTATTGAGAAAAATTCGTTGATTTGTTCATTGATTTAATCATTAAAACTTAGTATTGAAAAGTCTTCATATTTCTCAACTTCAATGATTATCTCATCTCATTAAATGTAATTAAATATCAGTATATTCTTATCATTTCACAAGTGAAACTGATTAACTTTCTTATAACTCAAGAACTGACATTTCAAGCTTTTGTCATTGAGCTTTCAATGAATTTTCTTCACATGATGATAAACTATGCAATCAAATATATGTAAATAACTAAGATCAGACTTCTTGTTATGTCATGCTTCATAAAAAGTCATATGATTTAACGCAGTGATAAAACTTCTGTTTTTAAGATAAATAATGATCATTATCATTTTTCTTCATAGTTTTATTGACAATTTGACGCTAGTCAGTATAGCGTGAGTTTGTTTAAAAAAAGTATGAAAACATCATTCTGCTACTTCATTTTAACTTAAGTTATATGATGTCATTGACTTTCATTTGATTTCATGCTTTTTGAGCAATTCAATGATTTAATAATCAGCATATTCATTTTTATTATTTGAATGTAGTTGATGAATTAAAATGTTTTAAATCTTCATCAATTTCAAATAGTTTTAAAGTACATCTTTTAAATTTAATTTTTATTTCAATAAATATGTGATTATATATTGATTGTAATCATCAATCATAGTAGCTACATATTTGAATTCTTCATTGATCAGAGATATTTTATCATCATTAATGAGATTCATATGTACTAACTCATTTACTTTAATGACTTTGATGTAAAATATTCAACTTGAAAATCGATTTTGCTTGTTTATGATACAGACTTCACATATTGATTCTGAGAATTCTTTCTCTTCTAAGCTATTTGTGATATTTACATTCATGTCGATGTTCATGTTGATTAGATGCTTAACATCTGTCATATTCAGATGAACTAATCATTTATATCATTAACATCATGACATCTTGACTGATTTTGTTCTGCTTGTCAGAATGATTGAATTTGAGAAGTTAATTGATGTGTTTATGAAGTAAACTTTCTTTTCACTTTTTAAATTAATGAGAGTGATAACATCTTTTGCATTCATGAATAGAAATTTGCTATTCTTTATATTATATATATTTTCTTTGAATTTCATCTGATCGATTGACATTAAATTATAGTGTAGTTCTGAACAGTGATACACATTGATTAATTAAATTTTGATTGATTAATCATTTAGTAAAACATCAATTATAACTGAATCTTTCTTGATTATAAATACTGTTTCATTGTTTGCAATAACAATGCTGTTATCAATGATCTTTTGATATGATTATTCATTGAACAAGTTTATGTCATAGCAAACATGATTCTCAGCTTCGCTGTTTATTCATCAGACATCTGAGTGATTATCTGCTTAACAAACGATGAAAATCTTCATTGTTCTAACTATTCTGACTTCAAGACTTTTCTCATCATCTTTTTTAATTTGATCATTTCATTTCTGAAAAGACTTTCATTCAATTGATTAAAGCTTTGAATGTAGAAGTCAGCAGTTCTGATTATTATGATCTTTTTGCTTGCAATGAATGCAGTTTTTTTATTCTCTTCAAAATTCACTGTTGTGCTTGAATCTTCACTTCTTGTCTTCAAATTAAGCTATCATACTTTTGAAGCTGAGACTCTTCTCTGAGTTTAATCGTTTGTTATGATCGACTAAGACAATAGTTATTTCATCAATTAATAGATCAAATTTGTTGATCTTGACGCTCTGAATCAGTTTAAAGATGTATGATTCTAAACTTTCGTTCAGATCTAGAAGAAAGAGATTGCTCAGCATTCACGACTCTACTGTTTTTTCGATGTCTGAACATTTAATGATGATTCACTTGAGTCAGTCAGCATAGTTCTGAATGAATTTGAAATTCGATTGTTTTGATTGAGTGAGTTCTTTGGTTGCCAGGTATAGAGTAGTCAAATCTGACTGTTTATATTGAGTCTTCAGGATAGTTCACATTTTCCTGACGTCGTCTATCTTGGTAATATGTACTCTGGGTCCTTTTTCGCAGCTGAAGCTAATCATATCAGATGCTCTGTCATTCTTATCCTTCCAATGGTGAGTAGCAGTGGTGATGACGTCGGATGCAGCTGCTGTAGAGGCATCGGCTTTCGGTTTCTCCAGCTTTCCTGAGGTGACCATCCAGAGACCTTTTGCTTTCAAGGCGTTGGTTATGTCTTCCTTCCATGACTCATAATTCTCGCTCCCCTTTAGCTTAGGGACCCGATAGGTCTCTGAACCTTCCATTGTTGTATGGTGGTTGATGTGTGAGGATAGGAATTTGGTCGAGGTATGGGGAAGTTTCGCCTTTTTGGTGACGGCTGGTTCGATGCTTCTGTTCTTTGTTTTGTAGTAGCGGTAAATAGCGCTAACCCGGGCTCATAACCTATTAGTATATGAGGGTCAGAGCGAGTATGTGCATGTAGATGTATTGACTATCTAGTAGGTAGAGCATATGTATATGGTATTGAGTATATCGGATAAAGGAAGAAGTGGGAGGAAGGATAAATACCCCTAGCGCCAAGCCGCTTCGGCCGGAGCGGAAATACTAACCGCCGGGGTAAGTGTATACGTACTTCATTACGTATCGTACCCCGTTTCCAACAGGGAAGAAGAGAACAAGCTGCCAAGTTGGCTCTTCTTCATTCGCAGTGGCTGTGAGTGATTAAGCTTTCGAAGCATCTTTGTTCTTTTTCATGAGAGTTCAGAAGTCATGAAGTAATTACTCCTGCTCGAGAAACATTTAAAGCTTCAAGCCATCATTAATACTCTTGAAACCTAAGTAAAGAGACATCGCTAACTCGGCAATGTTGCAGATATCATGCTCTGCAATGTCTGAGGTCAAATCGGAACAGAGCCTGTCAGATACCTGACCGAGTCTTGAGAAAACCTAGTTGACATATTCAAATTCCCTGATGAGCCACTGCTCGATTATTTCCTGACGATTCCTCTCAACGACTGACCAGAACAGATGCAAGATTATCGGCCCGCCCCATTTAACCTCCGACTAGGGGTTAATATATATCGTACCAATCAAATCGAGGAACGGCACCCCCTGCAATGACAGACCAATTAGATAGAGGGACAGCACCGTTCGTTGCACCTCATCGTCTGACAAGCATGCTTCAATGAATCGACGCTCACCCCACATCCCATATTCATAGGTATGTATGTATTTTCAAGCTCCCTTTGTCAGCGGGCCCAATGCCGGAGCAATTCTCTAATTCCTAATTTCGAGGTTGAGGTGCTATCAAATGGAACGCAAGTCACATTTGGCCATTATGCCATTATATACGCTCCAACTCCGGGTTTCATTCCATTCTCCCCCAATGATTCTTTCTTCTTTCTTCTTTGTTCTTTCCATGCCCGGTCCTGACGAACTCGGCTACAACCCACCTCAGCAATGTCCTACACAAACACAGTCCTACTCACCGGTGGAACTGGCGGCCTAGGATACTACGCAGCCCTCAACATCGCCCAAAAACATCCCAAGTATATGGTAATCATCACCGGACGCAGTGACCCCAATTCCTCGGCGAAGAAATCAACACCAAACTCTCCCAAAAGAACGTCGCCTTCCTCCCCCTCGACCTCTCCTCTCTTACCCAAGTCCGCGCCTTCGCAGAATCATGGCGTTCAAAGAACTATCTACCTATCATCTCCCTGATCCTAAACGCCGGTACCCAACTCCTCGGCCCCATGGAAACCAACGAAGAAGGCTATGAAAAAACATTCACGATCAACCATCTCGATCACGCATTGCTCTTCCACCTCTTCACTCCCTATCTCACCCCGAACGCGTCAGGAACCCACGCCCCAATATTCACCCGCAAAAACGGTCTCCCAGACGCCGCCTTTACCACGGCCGAAGAACTAGCACACCCGAACCCGGAAACCGCACATCCCAAGGGAATGCAGCGCTATAACAGCAGTAAACTAGCCAATGTTCTCTGAACATAAGCATTGGCTCGGCATCTCGCCGACGCGAAATCAAGCATCACGGCGAACGTATTTAATCCCGGGCTCATGCCTGGCACCGGCCTGGCACGCGACTATAGCCCGGTTGCGAAATTCGTGTGGTCCATATTCTGCCGCAGATCGTACCGCTTCTGCGAATGGTGATTCCGTTCGTCCGCGCGACGGAGGGAAGTGGTGCGGATTTGGCGTGGGTTGCTCTTGGCCCGGAGGCAGCGGGGATAGCTGGGAAGTATTTTGACGCGAGGAAGGAGATTACGACTAGTGCTGCAAGCTATGAGGTTGGGAAGCAAGAGGATCTTCGGGAGTGGAGCGTTAAGACTACGGTTTGGGAGGCGGATGGGTTGGCGGGGCTAAGGAAGTAAGGTTTGGGATTGCCAGTAAAGTTAAGTAGTAAGATGTATAGAAATTCGAAGTAACAGGATAGACTAGTTAGTATTTAGCGAAGATAGCAGGAAGAGGGGAGTGGCTTGGGAGGTCCTTTCTGTCATGAGCATTCAAAGTTTCTACATACCTTAATATCACCACAAGATTCTTCACCCTTCAGCTGCCCCCGCGGGCCCTTGCTGGCGCCACCTACTTGTTGAAAGGTACGGCGCAGTCGCTCAACCACTCGACCATCTTCCAGAAGGTGTACAACCGTTCCCCTTCGCCCCATCGCATGAACTAGAGAAAATTCAAGTCGGGCGAAAGAGGCGAGGACTTCAGCCGGCCATCTGGAGGATTCAATCCGACCCGCCACTGGTGATTAGAAGTCTTGTGAATGACAGTAGAAATGAAGGTTGCTGTGGCTTAAGGACAACCCGAAGCACAAACCAATCAGCTCTGCCAAATCGACCTGTCTGTTCTCTGTTCTGGTTGGCAATCTCGCCTAGTCCTGTAGGACTGAGAATACAGAGTCTTCACCTCCTTCCTCCGTTCGTAGCTTCCTACTGTAGCTCATCCAATATATGTTGAAGCAATAGAAGCTGCAGTAGAAGAAATAGTAGGAGCAGGAGGAGTAGTCGTTCAATTAGGAATATAGTTCCTAGTTAGGAACATACGGTAGTTGTTGCAGTGCCATTACACTGCCCGCTAGCCTGGTTGGGGCTAGCGCCTATTGCGGTACAAAACCTGACGTGCCTGGATAGCTTTTACATGCTTCTCCTGCATCTCATATATCATCACAGGCTATGTTATGTAAGAAGTCTTTATTTACACTTTGCAGCAGACAGGCTATACAACGGCATGTAGTATTCTGTAACATAACGATGTTCCTCAGCCATAGAATAAAAGACTTAGATATGTCACGTCATCACGTGGTTGAAGAGAAGTACTTGTTGCCTAAAGTAAATGAACGCGACTGTAAGTTTTTAATTTTCTTTCCATAATATTATTCTGTATTTCTCATAATAAAATTAAACAAGAAACATTAACTGGTCAGAAAATCTTGGTTATTATTCATTGAAATTTTTGATACATAAGTTGTTGTCATAAATACTACAGCTTTGTCTCATTCTCACTCACGTTCGCTCGTATTCCACGCTGTCCAGAATTTCTTAGACTGCTGTAGCCTGTGCATGACTTGTGCGATATTTTTCGACTGTTGTTGCCTCGGAACCAGCTTCGCGTATTGGATGTCTGTCTCAGCCCACGTCTCGCACATGCTCATAGAGTCATAAAGAACACTCCTGGCAAAGCTCCTGTCTGCCTTGCGAATCAGGTAGACCTTGCGAATCAGGTAGACCTCTGTCACAAGTAAGCCTCGTGATGTACACAGTACATTCCATGCAGAGCCACTTTCACAGCTCATGTCTCATACACACTTTCTATCTACGGGCCTGTTCTTGAATACATATACCCTCAGCATTCCGGGGTTCTATCTTCGAGTCTCTTTACTGCTCTTGTCGACTTCCCTACTTACGTCAAAGCGAGAAAAAAATCACCTGTTATTTCCATTTGAATGGAAGATCTACAGTTGAAGATCGAGGTTTGACTGCCCATGTACTTTTCAGTAAAGTAATACTAATAAACATGGGCGCTAGGAGAAAATCTGCCCAGACTGGTCGCTCTGTTAAAAACACTAGGTCTCGGACTCCTTGATGAAAGCAACTACGAAACCTTCCTTCAAGAACCCAGCTCAGGTCCTTTTCCCGTCCTACACGATGCCGCATTTTGGGAGCCAAAATTGGACGAGGGACATCTACTTGCAGCGATGACAGTTGTTCAGATCTAATCTCAAACGACAAGACTGGCGCATATGGTTGTAAGCTTGGCTTACCACGACCAGATCGCGTCGCAGTGGGAGCCTGGGTTCGAACTCTCTCCGTTGGAAATTCCGTATCTATTATTGATAGCCCTTGGTATGGACGTGTTTCCAGTGGGCGCTTTGCGACCGTTTGAACCATGGGATGTGGTCGAGATGTAGCTCATTGGTTCATTATACGACATGCCAGACCGTACCCTGAGTCACGCAGAGCAGTCATCTTTGGCAACGAAGCTAGAACGCCAGCATCATAAACTTCGAAGTTCGTTATCAATTGTATGTCCTGAGGTTGACTTGGTGAGATGGCTCTGCCACTTGATATGGCTGGTTCTGACTTCCAGAAGTGTGTTGCATGCATTATTTTGCCAGATGTCAAACGAGCAGCAGGAGCGAGTCGTGATGAACATGTTTATCTGAAAGTCTCTTGAGAGCTGCAGTGTAAGTGACTGTAATAGTGGATATCTGCGCGAAAAGTTTCCCGTCCTTCGAAATCTCGATATCGGACTCCTTTCTTCCTTGTAACTTACCTGGAGGTCATCGACAATACGAGTAGACCTATCGCCGATTTTTTTCTGTGGGGGCTTGAACCGGTCGAAGCTCTCATGAAGCAGATCTTGATGGACCTATTCCAAGAACCAGATAGTGCGTCTACAGAGATGTGCATGGTCTTGGCAGCGCTCTTGGCGCTCTCTGACACCTTCTATCTTCGAATGTACCGAACAAGCCGATGCGGTGGATGTCTCATGCGCTCACCATACCAGCGTCCCCCTATATCGACATTCTTTCAATGGATGCAAGACCCTTCTCAAATTCATCTCGGCTGGGATGTTATTGAGACGTTGATCTGCTCATTTCAGGCTATGTATTGCCCCAGAATAGATGGTACTGCTGTCCCAGCGATGCATGCCTTTTCGGATAGCGTCAAGCCAGCGATTCAAGGCTCCTCGGTACCAGACCCATATTATCAGTACTGGAGACAACGTCAGAGGCGTCATTTATCGGTCAAAGCAGAGGAGGTATCGAATTCTGAGACCCACCGGACACAATAGCGATGGTGGACGTAGAGGAAGCGATAGGGACAGTGAACTCGACAGCGGTGGACACAAAGGACTTGATGAATGCGACAAAGCGCACGTGGTTCCCGCAAGGCCCAGATGGATCTCTGTCCCTTGTAGATATCAATTCCGACGAGCTGTCCTTAACAATAATAGAAAGCGTCCATGAGGAGCCTCCACCAGCTTACTTACCATCTAGTCCCTCCGAATCTCATGATAAGCGTCGCACGCAGGTCTCGAAGGCGGATGTCGGGCAAATTCCTTCGGAAAACCCGATGGAAGAGTCATCACAGACGCTCGCTCGAGGGAATGCTCAATGCGACTCTATTGGGCAAAATCCAAATGCTCCAAGAAAAACTTGGCTACGAAGATTTCTCGGATTTTATCGATTGAGCCTCTGGCTTCTGATTTTGGCATCAGCCGATTGCTGAACAACTCGGCAACTTATTGTATAGGACGTCAAGAAAAATTGTCCCTCGCTTCAAGAGAGTTTGCAGACTATATCACAATTGGGGAGATTGATGACTACGCGTAGATTAAGAGTTGAATTAGGACTATCGTGGTTTTGTTACACAAAGGAGGGGCAGAAGAGTACATTCGTGTAGTCAAAAGACAGAGAATTTGAGATAATATCATATGGGTATCGATAAAAGCGAAAGCACCAGCACGGAACGTTCAATCAATTTCGCTTTTCATCAGTACGTCGCCTTTATGATGCAAACGTGACACTCAGCAGTGCGCCCAAAATGGCTTACTTGTAGAAAACCAGTAATGGCCCCCAGAGAACTTCAGAAGTCGCTTCCTCAGGAGGCATAGGTTCTTATATGAAGATGAACAGACCTCAAAGACATTGGCAAAGAGCTTGAGCGCAGAGGATGCAAGAAACAGGCATATGATAAGCAGACTTCAGGTATGAGAGCATTCTTAAGGTGCAAGGCGGCTCAGATCGTATCTGGATTTCGACAGATTGAACACTATCTTCTACGCCATGAGGATACCGCAGACAAACGGCACTCAATTTACACCGATCCCCCTGTCATCAACGATACTGCGTCAGCAAGACGAGAACATTGCGGATGAATTGCAGAGTACGTTGCAGAAATTCGCTGTCTCTGGTCGAGAGAACCTGCGCCCCTACTATCACGTTTTTTCACGAGAGAAAGATAAGGCAATGCCGAAAGTGAGGGTGACGTAGTTCTCGCACATTCGCACTGTTCTGGGAATTTTCCGTCCTGTACGCCATCTCCACGTACGGATTTCAGTTGGACTTGGGACCAAGCGAGCGGTATCCACGGGGAGACTGGGAGAGCCAAAGCGGATGCTGTCGAAGTCGTTAATGCTAAGTGATGTAGAATTGATCGCTTGAAGAAAAAGTGAATCTGAAGAGTAATATAATTCAAGCAAGAGAAAGAAAGGAAGGCCGTCGCTCAAGCGGACCAAGTCCAGCAGAAAGAGCCTGGATAGGGAGGAAGACGATAACGAAGGGACATGGGCATAAGGCTTCTTATGGAATCCTCAAGCAATTTAGCGTTGAGACTCATGGACCGAGGGACCAGTGCTAGACATTTAGTAGCAACTTGTTTCTATTGACCGCATCCGATCAACAGGTTTTACAGCGGCGCCAATGATAGTACAGGCACAGCATCAGATTTGTTCGCAGTCCATGAGATAGAATAGACGTTGGCCCAAAAGCCGCCAGATTTAAGCTTATCAAATGGCTAAACAATCCCATTCACTTCTCATCTCCCAGACCTATCCCCAAATTCTGGAAAGATTAAGCTGGTGATGTCGTCCGTCTGGACAGTACAAAGCATGTCCAGAGGGAGAGGTAATTTTGCCTTCTGCGCGTATAGTGAGTGTTGCTTGACACTCGCGTCTGCCAAGTAGGGGGTGCATGCTTTGCAAAACTCCTAGTTCGATTCTTGCTGGCAAATCAGCTCTGTTTGATTGAATCAGTCTCGATACGCGATTCGAGCTGTCCAAATGCAGCTTGAAACATGCAGTGAGCCATGCTCCTGCTTATGCCCTATACTCCCGCCGCTTGTGAACCCGTGCCCCTGTCAAGACGTGAATGATAGCTCTGGTTGAGATGCCTCATCAGGGGTCTCAGTATAATATATGTCATTAGTGAATTGCAAGAGGGACGTCGCGTTTGTGATTGATTCATTCCCCGCCATTGAATCCGAACCGGAGGTGATGTTCATCACATTAGAGATGGGTAGAATCGGCGTCGGTCCATCCGATAGAATCGTTGTATTCGTTTCGAGGAGGCCCACCCTGTTGTGAAATACTAGCCGGGGAAAGTTCAAGCATTTTTGATAGATACCTGGACAGCATTAGATACCTTCGGCGAGGTAATGAAAGTGATAAGAGAAGAGCGTATGATCTGGCGAATCTGGCGTTTCATGAAGGATACAGAAAGGAAATATCCCAAAACAGGACCGACAAGATGGCAAGAAGACTTACTGAAAACATAATAGACGTAACTACTCGGATTCGTGAGCGCTGTTGTGGTATCCAGAAGCAGGCAGTCATTCACTAGGTAGTGTTCCTGACGGTGTAGTGTGATTTCTGGGGTGGGAAAAACGGAATCTGCATAATAGTGTACGATTTCGTGTAACAAGATCGCGACCTGTTGGGATCAAGCCAGTTTGGCAAATTAGCCATAACGATGCTGTGACATCAATTCATGTCTACAACGTACCTGGGTGTCAGTGAATGTGCCTCCAAGTTCCGTGTACCTATTTGTTGTACCGTGTCCTTGTGACATACACTGACCGGGCGAAGGCATAAACACCTTGGCAAAAAAATCTTCACAGAGAAAGATCATCGGGGTGCCGATGAGTCGACATGCTGATTGGCCTGTAGCACAGTTGTTGTAACCTAGAGCGAGCGCGCGTACACGCGAACTTTTTGAAGGTAAGAGACCGTTTTGGTTCGGATCTTTAGAGGGATCATTGGCGCAAGCAATAATGGGGCTTGCAAGTAAATTTCTACTGGAATGTGCACCAATGACAGCCGCTCCGGTTGTGATGTTTGAAATTACCGCAGCGACAGTGGGCGTGTCATACACTTGTTTGAAGAAGGCATTATACGCGTCGCTGGATGTCCTGGAATTTGCGTCTGCAAGGGCTGGCAAGAGGACTTGCCAGAGGGTCTGGAGAGTGTTGATGACTTCGGAGACCTGGTCACCGCAGTTGTAGACTCTGTATCTTCCGCTATAGACAGTATTTGGGCCACCTAGATTGAAAAGGTCTTCAGTATTGAACAGTCTGATGAACGAGACATAACACATACCCTGACGAGGCAAGTGAATTGCGACAGCTGCGCCTGGACTAGTCCAAATGTTAAGGAACAGGATTAAGAAAAGAGATATCATAGCTGCGAACAACATCCCAAATTTTTCATGCGACAATTCGGGAAAAGAGACTTGCAGAAACACACGACCGCAATGCTCCTGGGAATGCAAATGTTTTAAGGCTCCCACATAGAACATCATAAGTGGCTTGAACCATCGGCGACTGAGACTCTGGATATTGATAGTGACGGGAGCGCGCGACACAGTGACAGAAACACCCGATGAAACAGCGCCTTTGAGACCCAAACAGTGGCATAGAATGATGGAAGCGACCCATCCGATGTCGTAGAATATAGCGGAGTGATGATATTGATCCGTCGGGCCGCTTGAACCAGCCAAGATCGTTCGGTCTCTCTACACTTTGAAGGTGAAAGACGTTTGACAGTGGTATGTTTTAGAAAAGCCAAGGCAAGCAGTGGAACGTGGACTGTTATGAGGGTGGAACATAGCTATCCGCACTTCCGCGTACTGGAGAATCGAAGGTTGAATGATAATAATACAAGCGATCGCGGTTCCCACACAACATACGAGTAAAACAGCAATGAAAGTAGATATCATTGTTTCTGTTCATTTGAGGCGCAGACTTAACGACAAGCTGGAGTTTATCGCCTCACAAGGCTAGGTAAATAATAGTTCTACAGGCTGTGGAAACGCTTGCACGGCATTAACTGCATAGAGTCTTTGCTTCAAATGCTGCGCAATCACCAAGGTTTCAATTCATCCGATGACTATGCCAGGTCAGGCCTACTATAACTCGATAACAGCAAGGCGTTATAAAGTCATGCCTTTCCCTTGCTTACGATTCACTTGAAAGCCATCAACGTATTGTGTTAATCACCTACATCGTGATGCATACACCCTATCATGTGGCTTCCTATATACAGTATACATGATTTAGTGGTCTGGACCAAGATCAGTTATTGAGAGCTTCTGCTACCCATAACCTCTGTGTTCGTGCCATTGGTATCGACATGACTACTCTGTCGCCGAGAGTGTCTCAGTCCCTTCCGCGAGTTGGTACTAGATCTTCAGGACATCGAACCAGACGCTGGAAGTATATTTCAATATCCTTTTGTGTGAACGGTAATTAATGAGAATCTAGATCACTCGAACAAGCCCTGTACCTTCTGTGACCACGTTCTCAGCTGTCGCGAAGAAATCGATGATTTCCCAACCCTCGAGGAGTTGCTATTCAATGTCGGAGCGATGCAAGAGTCGAAACGAGGTGACTTGAGCGATGAACGCACAGCTGAAAACTTAGATGCAGTCAGGAACGACTGCGATGGGTCACCAGTCCTGAATCGAGACGTGGTGAAAACAGGGGTGGGTATATCATCTTCGCGTGTTGCTGAAAACGACGTTGACGGCCTTAGCTGAGCCAACAGTGTTGGAAGACGACCACTCGGAGAGGAGCGATATCGAATGCGCTCAGCGACAGGCTGATGGGAGCAACAGCCTCTACACCAGCGACCGCTCGACTGCCGAGGAACAGTATGAGAGCCAGGGTGAGAGCCTGGATTCGCCCAACACTCAACAAACTTCCGTGGCGAGCTCAGAAGCTGGGTACGGCCCATAACCCCCTACTTCGATGATCCCAATACTAACAGAGATGGTGCCGATTCAGATGTGCCACCTTTCAGAAGAAGAACGTGCAGTCTATTTCAGATACCCCTTCGTGCTGCGACGGTCTCTCGTTAATACAGGATAAACAAATGTGCGAGTACAACGACGGAGGTTGTAAGGATTCCCAGTCTGGTTCCTCAGCCGTTAAGGGGAAAAAAACGTCGATGAAATGACGAAGAGACGGAATTTGATAACGAGGAAGAAGAAGAAGAAGGTATGGGAGAACCTAACGGCGGTTGCGACAAGAAGAAGACGCCTTTACTGCGTTTCATGAAGAAGCGGTCTCTGCCTACCGCTGGGGGGAAAGCCTCGCGCAAAACGTATCAAATGCCGCCGCTTTTCATCGCCGTCTCCTTCCGATGAGAAAACGGAGATGAATGATGAGTCGGACATCGGCAGCTATACGCCTTCCAAACCCCACCACTTCTCAAACTCTCCTGTAAGTTCTTCCCACTTGGCCGGTCCTGAGGGAAGTACAAGTGATGACGGGACCACGAATTTCCTAGGCGGACGACCAAATCGGCGCCCGATATCTCGAATGACTGTCGTCTACGAGCAGCAGAGGTGGGATGAAGAGATCATCGAGGAAAAGGACGCGAAGCAAGGGCGCGGGAGGCGTCGCAAGCGATACCTCATACAATGAAAACAGTCGTGGGTGAATGCAGGCCGACTCACCGCGCCCTCGTTGATGCAAACCTGAAAGGGGAAGAATGGCGTCAAAATATGGGCGTTGAACTTCAAGCACCTCTTGACTAATTACCTGACATCTTCATTTCTAGTCTAACGTACGTTCTTTCAGCTTTACTGAAGTGCCCGTTTCCGTTCGATCTCTGAAGCTTCGCAGATAGCGAAGACTGATAAAAGCATCATAAGTTCAACATGGGTTGACACAAATATCGAGGGCAGACCTCGCCAGTGATCGCAACGCTTAGAACGATTACTTGGATTGGGCAGTTCATAGGTAGGACTTTGTTCAGATTGCTAGCCATCGGCTTCATCGTCATAAATTCCAGGTTATTTATGCTCGTCAGTGCATCTCCTTCGCGCACTTGCTCTGTTCGTTCAACATCGAGGCCAAGTTATTCATGCTTATCAACGTGTTCGGATGCTTCTTCCCCAACGCCTTCTCCCTTAAATTCAACACTTGTCGACCCATCTCTTCGGCCTTCACGTATTTATCCTGTTTACCCAACATGAACGCCAGGTTACTCATGCTCATCAACGTGTCCGGATGCTCCTTCCCCAACGTCTTCTCTCTTAACTTCAACACTTGTCGATCCATCTCTTCGGCCTCCGCGTATTTATCCTGTGTACCCAACGTGAACGCCAGGTTACTCATGCTTGTCAATGTGTTCGGATGCTCCTTCCCCAACGCCTTCTCCCTTAACTTCAACACTTGTCGATTCATCTCTTCGGCCTCCGCGTATTTATCCTGTGTACCCAACGTGAACGCCAGGTTACTCATGCTTGTCAATGTGTTCGGATGCTCCTTCCCCAACGTCTTCTCCCTTAACTTCAACACTTGTCGGTTCATCTCTTCGGCCTCCACGTACTTGCCCTGGCTGTTCAGCACTGACGCCAGGTTACTCATGCTCATCAACGTGTCCGGATGCTTCTTCCCCACCATCTTCTCCCTCAACTTCAACACTTGTCGATTCATTTCTTCGGCCTCCACGTACTTGCCCTGATAGTTCAGCACCAGCGCCAGGTTACTCATGTTCGTCAACGTGTCCGGATGCTCCTTCCCCAGCAACTTCTGACACATCGTCTGCGCTTCAATGCCCTTCTCATATGCAGCTCCATATTGCCCTTGTTCCATATCATAGCTTGAAGCCTTGCGGAGAATACTTGCACGTTTCAATTGATAAGGTTCCGTGCTGAAAATATACTCCAGCACAACCTGAACATCGGGACTGATAGTCTCCCATGTGGCCCAATTCTCAAATTCTCCATTGAGAGGGCAATTAGCGAACACAGCATTCAGCGCTTTCTCTTGCCATTCCACCAGAACATGTTGAAGCTCAAGCCACTTTTGTGTTGAAAGCTGCACCAGTCGATGTATGTTGAAGATTGCTTCATTCTTTTCTTCGGTAACCAGAGAGAAAGCTTTGAGCGTTCCGATCGCAGTGTCAAAGTTAACTTTACGCTCATCTTTCCGCCGGAGAAGCATATCTGAAATGGCCTGCCCATCCAAGACGGCCATAAGAGACAGTATCTCGGCGGCTCGTGGCTTCTGCTTTGTTATCTGGTCAAAAGATATCTGCCATGTCAGGAAGATTGAGTTCTGTATCTTCGAGTCTCTTCCAGGATCGTAGTAGGCTTGTTCTAACAGATCCTTTGCATCCACGTCGCCAGGTCGTAGCAAGTCTAAGTAATGTGCAAGAGAGACTTCTTCCTCACTGATGTATGCAGCGGCCTGTGTAATTGCTAAAGGTAGAAAATTCAGGTTCTCTAAAAGTTCCATCGACGCCGCCTCGTCCCATTCATCATTCTTCGGCAATTTGTTTCGCAGAAGTTGCTTTGCATCTGCAACTTCAAATGGCACAACGGCAACCGGCTTCTCTCGGTTCATCAATCTCTCTCCAACCCGTCTGTCTCTGGTCGTGATGAGTGTGGAGCCAATTGAGCTTCGTGGAATATAATCGATTAGCGCTGCTAATTCTTGCCCTCTGCTTTGTCGCGACGGCGTTTGAGCATTAGCACCAAAGAGGACCTCCTTGTCATCTGCGTTATCTAACACCATAAGCCACGGGCCGTTGCCATCTTCACTAAGCCACTCCGTAACAGTTTCAAGGTTGTTGATATCCGGATCATCGATTCCAGGTAATGTCAGCTTCCTCGCGATTTCTTTATACGCCTGATCGAATCGAGTAGTATTACTGGCATGGACCCAGAAAACTTGGCCTTCAGGTTGCTCGTCTTTGTAGCGGTAACAGTATTCGATGGCAATCTGCGACTTACTTTAAGGTGTCAGTTAAGTCAGATCATCCAACGCAAGTATGATCTTACCCAACACCTCCAATTCCAGCAAGCACAGCACGGCGTTGCTGCTTGTTTAACTTTAGCTTGATTTCGTTCAAAATTTCTGCACGACCAACGAACATGTCGTCGCGATGGAATGGCACCATGAAGACCGGTTTTCGTGGTAGATTTACCAGACTGCTAGTAGAGAGCTGAGGCATATCCCGTATCAGCAACTCCGAGTTACTCGTCGCTTGGTGAAATGTCAACAAGTGGATGTAGTGTTCTAGCATGGAACTAATCTGCAGAACATCGTTGTCGTGGGCAAGACTCTTGATAGCGAGCAGGCGCCTTTGCCAACTCGACGCCTTCTCAGCAGGTACATTTTTATCGAGGATACGTTCAAGGCGCTTGACCTGCTCAAGACACCCGTCAACCACGGGCTTGAGCGCATTCGCGGTCGTGTCATGAAAGTGGCCAGCAGCAGCCTGCTTTTGCGTGCGTTCAAGCGTGTCGACCATTAAAGGTAGCTGAATCTTGATACTGCGAAAGGTTTTTGGCACCTTGTCGGTGTCTGACTTGAATTCATTCAAGCGGTTCAGAACCTTACCTCCAAAATCAACAAATTGAACAATGGCAGAGACTAGACTGATGACTGCTAGTGCTTCGGCCATGATGAGAAGATGAATGTAGGCGTATCGTTAGATGGAGGACGGAAGCTGCTTTACTATCATGAGAAATCCCACTACCGCCAGTAATTCCACCACGGGACTGACCTTGGAAAAGCATATGGTTAAACATTAACGTTAGGCGCTCGGTTAGATAATCAAAACACAATCTTGGATTGTGTTTTGATAGTTGTAGTGGTGGTTCAATGTGCTGGCATTTGCAAACTTGATGGAAGCGTAGATAGATAGTTCTACTTGTAGATGGGGTGGATCGGGGAAAGTGCGCCCGGACCGCCCCTCGCTCTTAAATCGCATTAAAACGGCCCTATCCAGAGGGTCCACCAAAATTTGACACTCCATACAACAGTTCTTGTAACGAGAAGAACGAGATCGTGATTAATATATACGAAAGGCTGGAGAGAGAGAGAGAGAGAGATACATTTCTTGCATTAGTACCTGATATGGAAGCCCGCTAGCGGGACTTGCGAGGAAGAAACAAGCCTCGTACCTGGGGACATGGACGAATATTTACAAGTCATAATACAACGACAAAAGAGACGGCTCGACCTACCCACTATCTGGAGGCTCTCCACCAAAGACCTTTGACCCTGCTGAACCATCTGTAATGGCCTCCTTGCACCAGATATGAAGCGCGTCTTCCCTTATCAGACTATCCAAACACCCTCCTTTAACACTCAAAGTCTTTTCCCTAACACATTGACGTATAAGCCTATGTACATCATTTGAGGTTTGACCGCGGTAGTGGGGCATATTCGCGTCACTTTGGACTTAAACTCTTGGCTGTGGGCGGAAACCTACAGCCTCAGTCTCCTCAAGCAAACACCTCACTTTCAGACCTTCATCTATCACGCCATCTGCTCAAGAAACACCACCAAGTAAGTGCTGGGCTGCAGTTACAAGCATTGCATATTATCACTTAGCAATCATCACCTCGAACCCTTTCTTAGCAGCATGGCATCTCGCGGTTCTGGGCGAGGTCATGGCGACCGTGGTGGCTTTCGAGGCCGAGGCGGTGCTGCTGGGGATAGAGGCAGAGGAGGCGGGGGATCTGAAGATCGAGGCTACACTGATGGAGGGAGAGGTCAAGGTGGTGGGATTCGTGGGGGACAGCGAGGAGGTCCTGGTGGTGGACGTGGAGGTCCTCCACAGGTGTACACGTAAGGGTCGTCCACTCCGTACAACTATGTTAACCTCCTAACTCTATGCACTGCTCTAGGAGGCCCGACAATCGTGTTCCTCAACCCAGCATCAAAGCAACTACAATCGAGAATAAGTTTCAGGAGAACTTGTCAGGCGGGTTGCCGAACATTGGTGATTTGTCACTAAAGTCAAGGCATCCGATTCGGCCAGGCTACGGGACACGAGGTGAAGAAGTGATACTCTTCGCCAATTATCTGGAACTAGCAACGGCTCCAGATCTGGTTCTCTACCGTTACGACATCCAGGTCCAGCCAGAGGCAAAAGGGAAGAAGCATGCCCAGATCATCAAGCTCTTATTAGAGCTCCCCGAATATGCGGCCATGAAGGATCACTTAGTCACCGACTTCAAATCCACATTGATCTGTCGCAAAAAATTAACTTTGACTGGCACAGAACATCGAATCCAGTATCGATCCGAGGGCGAAGATGACGCACGTCCCAGTGCGTCTACGTATCTAATTTTCGTAACAGACACTGGATCTGTAACCGTAGCCCAGCTTACGGCTTTTTTGATGTCCACGTCCGTCGACCTTACGTACACAGACAAACAGCCTACGCTTCAAGCTCTCAATATCTTCCGAGGCCACTTTGCGAAAGCTTCGTCTGCAAGAACGGCCATCGGGGCCAACAAAAGCTTTTCGTTACAAGGTGCCGACGAGTGGAACTTGGGCGCTGGCCTCATGGCTATGAGAGGATTCTTTTCAAGCGTACGAGTGGCGGCCAGTCGCATGCTAGTCAACATCAACGTCACTCATGCCCCGTTCTACAAGCCACTCCCGTTGGTTGGAGCCATGAGGGAATACGGCCAGGCTCATAACCAAAATTTATGGAAAACAGAGAAGTTTCTCAAGAAGTTACGGGTCAAGGTGGTCCACATACCTGAAAAGAAGAACAAAGCTGGGCGATCGATACCGCGAATCAAGACTATCTTTGGTTTAGCACACCCAGACGATGGACATTCCCAAGCCCGTGAACCACAAGCCCATGAACCACAAGTCCATCCACCACGAGTGCCACACTTCGGTGCGGGCGCAAAGGAGGTTGAATTTTTCCTCAGCGAAGGTGGGCCACCACCATCTGCTGCGCCAGGAGAGCCGGTTGGACACCAAGGAGGGAAAGGTAAAGGCAAAAAGAAGGGAGCAGGGAAACAGGTTGCAGAACCGAGCGGTGGGCCATCCGGATCCGGAAGTACACCGCAGGGCAGATACATCACGGTATATGACTATTTTACAAGGACCTATCCAAATCATCCTATCGATAACCCCAAGATACCAGTAGTAAACGTTGGAAACCGCGAAAATCCTAGTTATCTTCCGGTGGATGTTTGCGTTGTTGAACCTGGACAGAGCTCGACTTCCAAGCTTAGCCCTCTCCAAACGAAAGAAATGATTTCATTCGCTGTTCGAAAACCCTGGATGAACGCGCAATCTATAGTCAACACTGGACCAGGCACAGTCGGCATGCTACAACAGGTGAACCCACTTATGGCTGATTTTGGGTTCTCCATCAATGGGGAATTGATTACGGTGCCCGGTCGGGTCCTGCCTGCGCCGAAGGTCAACTACAAGAATTCTGCTGCTGAGGTGAGAGATGGAAGCTGGAACATGCTTAGGGTCAAGCTCAACACTGCAGCTACATTGAAAACCTGGACAACGGTGATTATATCCGAGGGGGGTGTGCGACAGGAATACCCGGATCAAGCTTCCCTCAAGCCGACAATAGACAAATTTTTTCAAGCTCTCAAGCAGATTGGCATTAACATATCACCTCCTCAACCAGGCCCTCCGGCAATAATGGTCAATGACTCGGCAGATTTCTCAAAGATCGATGATGTCCTCAAGCAGATTGTTGCAAGAGGATTTGAACTTGTGTTTGTGGTCTTACCTACTGACCATACCCCAGCGTATGACTACCTTAAAACCGTCGCGGATACGAAACTAGGACTTCATACCATCTGTTCCGTCAGCTCCAAGCTTGCCAAAGAGCAAAATCAATACTTCAATAATGTGGCACTCAAGTTTAACCTCAAGCTTGGCGGCGTCAATCAGTTAGTTGACAACACTCGCCTTGGTGTCATCAATGAGGGGAAGACCATGGTGCTGGGTATTGACGTCACACATCCCTCCGCTGACTCTTCCTCAAATGCGCCAAGTGTGGCGAGTATGGTAGCTACAGTTGACGGAGTGCTCGGCCAGTGGCCAGCGGCTCTGCGGGTCCAGAAAGGCCGCGAGGAGATGGTGGTCGATCTAGGTGGCATGCTCAAATCACGCCTTCTTCTCTGGAAAGCAAAGAACAAGGTTCTTCCGGAAAACCTTTTAGTTTACCGTGATGGTGTTTCCGAAGGTCAATATGACCTCGTACTCAAAGATGAGTTGCCTCTTTTAAGAGATGCCTGTGCAGAGCTCTATCCACCTGCCGACACGAAGCAGGGTAAACCGTACTTTACCATTGTGATCTGCGGCAAACGCCATCACGCCCGCTTTTACTCATCCAGCCTGAAAGACACTGACAAATCATCGAATCCTCGTAATGGTACTGTTGTCGATCGCGGCGTCACCGAGCCTCATCTGTGGGACTTCTATCTCCAAGCCCATACTGCTCTCCAGGGTACTGCTCGCTCTTGCCACTATATTGTCATCCTGGACGAGATCCTACGCAAACGCCCCATTCAAAAAGCCCTAGGCTACCAGAACGTAGCAGATGTTCTCGAAGACATGACGTACTGCATGTGCCATCTCTTCGGCCGCGCAACCAAGACTGTCAGTCTTTGCCCGCCTGCTAAATATGCCGACATGGTCTGCGAACGGGCAAGAAAGTATCTGAGTGGGTTGTACGACATGAGCACCCCTTCAGCGACCCCAGCGGCGAGTTCTGTGGGAAGCCAGAGGCCGGACGCGACGAATGAGGATGTCCAGGTGCATCCGAAGCTGAGAGATACGATGTTCTATCTTTGATGCAACGTTTGAAGATGCAAGAAGGTAGGTTTACGAAGGATGCCTGGACATGATGACAGTGACGATGTTACGACAGGATGCGAAACGGCGGGATAAAATTTCAATCACGGATGTGGCGCTTACTGCTTCCAAGGCCACCTCATAGCATAATTAGTTGAGAGCAAGTTGCTTCTGCAGTTTCCAGAACGACCTTCTTTAGCTACTTTAGCCGAAGCAATACTCTCAATAGTTGTCTATTAGCTGATTCACGTCACTCAAGGAGTTTGTACACCTGCTCCTGGAATGAGTGAGCTTTATACTCTTAACCTTGATCATGAAGTCATATTCCTTGAACAACATTCCGAACAAATCCATCACGAGTAACACAAGACTGCGGAAATCACTGAAGATGCTAATTCCCCCATGGACATCGCTCGACCGACAACCTATTTTCTGTTCCACGGAAGCAACATCTCTCACAGATCAAGAACTCTTTCTCTGCCGAAAGTATAACAATGGAGCTCGAAAAAGCTATAACGTATCGCAAATTGCTTAAAATGTCAACACCTACAGAGTTAGCATTCATGACCACTCGCCCCCATCATAATTCCTTCCCCCAACGATTTCTTTTACAGTACCACCTTTAACCCCAAGGCCTGAAATAAGTAAGTAGCGGAAGAGGCTCGATGTTCAGATGCAAGGAGTATGATGGTCGATGAGGAGGAGGTGACAGGCTCAGCGGAAGGGTAGGGTATTAGAATAAAGGGGGACTTGAGTGTGGTAGGTAGAGGTCTGTGGGGAAATAGGGATAAGGGAGCTATGGAGTGGGTTTAGATATAGTGATGAGTAAGGTAGCTGTAGCGTTGAGGGTTTGGATTGATGGTTGGTATAAGACGTCAATGCAGGTACGATAAGGATCTCTAGAGTATGTTGAATTGCGCACATGACCCACGGTCGCTTTTCTCAATTCTCAGTGACTGCTTTCCCGACTACAACCCTTCCTCGCTGTTGCCTACATCCTGACGTGCTCGAGTGCGAATACCGGCTCTGGTCACACAAAACCATTTATTACTACTGAAGACGGCTCTGAATTCGTGAGTAGCAACGGCGGATACTTAAAAAGGCGGTGGCGATTGGTCGTGACGCGCTCAAGTCTCAAGATTGGTCAAGATTTGGGCATTCGCACACCTCGGTTTAGGCGTGTTGGGGTTTCCAGTCTATCCGCTGGTGATATGAAATGCGCCATTCACCGGATGGCCCTCTACTTTGATGAATTTTCGCAGTGACGAATCTTGAGTGCTAGCAATCTCGGCTCTCTCATACACGGTTTTCATTCTATGGTGTCTACAACCGAAGCAGCTTGTCTCGCTCTTGTCGGCGATAATGGTGGTGGTAGTAAGCGAGCTGCTGCTGTTGTGGATCCAAGTATTCGAGACGTCTTTGCAGACTAACGCGAGCGCCAACTTGAAGCTGACTTCAGCACCAATTGAACACAATGATGTTGGGTTGGCGAAAAGCAACTATATTCAGCACCGGGTAAAGCAGAGTAGTGATTGTATGCTCGAGGCCAATCGGATACGTGACAGCGACAGCTTGAACCCAGGCATATAATTTACCTCTTTTTGAAATATCGATAATCGGTATTCCTAGACGTTTCATGAAAGTACCGGCAACATTACAGTCAGCTCTATGCTAATCGAATGAGCTTTTTCTTAGGAGAGGCTTCATTCCAAGCACTTTTGTGCATTCTTCCAATAGTGATTCGCTCCGCAAACTCGCCACGCCACCTGATGAGCATCACATTTAGCATGCACTCTCTGTAGTCATCCCATTCATCTATATTGGGCTCATAATAACCGTCCATTGGCGTGTTCGAACCCGACTGCGATAAGAGGACGAGTTCTTTTAGCTCATCCTTGGCATCCACGAGAGGCGCTTTCCATAGGAAGCCCGCTTTGCGGTGGTCTTGGTCGTAGATCCAGATTCGGGGCCATGTGTCAGGGGTGGTGAGCCCTTCATCGGTATCAAGCTCACGTGCAGTCACAGTAGGTTTGTCGACAGGTACGTGGATGTTCTTTAAAGACACCGGGGCCGGAGCAGCTAAGGCCCAGAATTGCAGCCACTCCACTGGATTGCTTGGGTTTTTCCCAGGTGGATCCTGGTCGAGAGTTTCGATTCTGTCTAGAGAAGGCGCCGCCTTTGAAGTTCGTGGCTGCCGCGGGACCGTGGGCCGGGAGATTATGGGCGGATTATACTCGAACATCTGGTGGTCAATATTAACAGAAGGAATCTGCCGTTTTCTCTTAATGACACTCGTGAAGTGTTCACCATGGAGCTCGAAGTGATCAATTCTCGATACCAAGCCAGAATGCCATGGTCGGTAAGTGACTGGGCCAATCCAGGCTGTCCAAGAGTAAGTGGGCAGGACCAATTGTTGCTTGGGGGTGTCTTCATCCTCTAGTATCCTGCGGTTAATGGAATCCTTTGGTCTCCATAGAAGGGCATGGTCCCAGATCTCTTTTGGTAGACCCTTAAAGAATGACCATTCATACATCTTCTTAAAGACTACCTGGGCTCCTTCAAAAGCGAGGAGAATGTCTCGTGGGAAGCTGAGACTCTTAGCGGAATACAGTTCTATCAGTTGAGAATACGATTTCCAAGTATCAGGCCATGGAGTCGCCTTCGTCTTCGAGAGTAGCCCCACAGATCGAATGCTTGAGCTTTCGAATAACGATGTAGATTTCGGGAATAGTTTCAAACCTCCAAGATCGGAAGTGTAATTAAAGGTATTCTGGCTTGTGTCTGAGGATACACGCTCGCAAACGACATCTTCACGCATAGAATCACATCTGCAGTCGAAGTGTACCTGTCGATCAGTAAATATAAGAGATCGACGCGAAAGTAGTCTTTCTTGAAAAGTCCAAGCTCTGGTATTCCACATGGAGGTATTCAGCTGTTGAGACAGCATCGGCATCGGGACTAGAAGTCTTAATCCTTGAATTACCTCTGTGTTTTGAGTTATTGATCTAGAGCCCGGGCGTAACCCGGGTAGTGAAGCATCTGCATTAGTACCCCCGGCGGCTATGATACTCAATACTGCTTGGGCATATATCAGACCCATCTGGCTTATTTGTTCAATCTTCTCTTTCGGGTTATTTTGAACAATGCAAAGTTGATCACACCACAGATATCTTTCGCCAAGACAGCCAACGAGCTGTATAGAATCCAGAAGAGTTTGACCTAATATATCAGTCCGCTTCGCCAAGGAGGAGTCCTTTTCCATAGAGAGTTTGTTGCGCATAGTCAGCTGTATAATTTTGGCATTACCCCATACATAGCTCAGAGCAATATATCTGGAGTGTTTCGAAGCTTTCACAATACACATCCTCTTCACGTCGATGAGCCTAAGTCCTGAGGGAAACTGTCTGATCTTCTCCCATGGGGTATAATCACATTCAAATGTGTGGTTATCTTTACAGTTTTGTATCCAGCCACGAACTAAATTGAGGTCTACGCATTCCTGAAGAAGCCGACCATGATACAGGGGTAATTCTCCAATAGAGACTGCATCATCGGTTGCAAGCTTTATCTCTCCATGAGGAAATCGCAGTCTTGAAGACTCCAATAACAACGACTTGTTGCTTGTAATGCTGAGCGTAATTGCTTTATGCACCTGGCCATTTCGCGATGTTGTGCTTCCAGCCACAGCAGGACTTATACCACATGTGACTCTGCCGCCGTCTGAGGTCTTTAACCTTGTGAGATCTTCAGGCGCCAGTATTTGATCTGGGCGACTCGAGCATATCGATTGAATAACCAATCGACAGAAGGCACAGTATTTTCGCTTTGCTATATCATCCAGATATCCTAAAGAGCGCCAACACTTAGTATCGGCTCCGCCAGGAGCCGAATGCCTGTCCTTCCGTGGATGCAAATCGACCTGTTTGAACATGTCGAGAAGGTTCAGGCATCGACAGGAAGTACATAAAGAGTCGTCTACTTCCACGGAATTGTAATCCATGCCTTTGCTTGGGCTTTCTCTACTTCTGGGGCAGTGAGTGATCCTTACACGAACAGCGTCGTCTTCATGCGTAGAATAGAAATAACGTTAAGCAACTCCAGGGTTTATAGGGTAAGAGAGCCTTAGCATTCTGCTTTGAGCCATGTACTATCGAGGGTCAAAGATTCATGTGCCGAGATGTAAGGATACGGAGTGTGGACATGAGCCCACCAGACGATGCCAGAGCATCGCGCTAGTAGCTCCCTGCATGTTAAAATATGCGCCTTGTCAGTGTAGGGCTCCGTACTCCGATTCGGGCAATCCTAGATGGGTAGTTAGCCAGTCCTCCTCGACTGGTTGCATTTTACCAGCAGCGCAATCGCTTTACAGTATATGAGCAAAGACTGAACTCATCTCTAATACCACACTTTCGTATCTACCGGCAGCGTATCTACCATTGAACAAACAATACATTGAACGCCCCCAAATCGTAATCTGCGTAACGACATAAAATTCGAATAGAACATTGAATTTACCTCAGCGATGACAGATATTTTCCTCGGCGTAAGCTCGGTACCGCTCTAGCACGTCTGTCTTCTCAATACCTCCGTCTCTAACCTGCCATGAGAAGGCGTAATGCGCTGCTACGGCTTTACCGTCAATAACGGCGTCTGGGATGGATAGATCAGTATGGGTAATTCCCTTGTGGAAGAGAGAATACCTACGTCTTCCGAGCCTTTTAGGGAGAGTCACTGTCAAGAACTCCTCATCATCGTCTGGGAATGGTCGGTTGTCCACAACGTCGTCACCCCATATGGCGATCAAGTTGATGCTCAGTCGATAGTATTGATAGTCCCACATGTCAAAGTAGTACTTGGATACCCCTGCTTCCCCCTCTTCGAGCGCCTCCAAGAATGAATAGTGCTGCTGCGCAAGAACAGCCCAGCTCTTTAGCCCCGGTCCAGACTGTAGGTATGTGGCCGTCGTTATGGGAGTACCGTCTAGGTTATATTCGGGGCCGAGAGGCAGCCATCGGTGGGTCTTAGAGGGCGGTGAAAGCGTCCTTTGGAGGGAGAATGACGGATGACCGGTCCACATGGGAAGCTCAGACGCACGCCAAGAAGTTTTCTTAGGAAGTTGTTGAGGCGGGTCCAATTCGGGCAGATATGGACGTATCACGCCGAGATGGTAGTGCACCCACGAAAGCGCGGGGTTGTTGATGGTGTTGGCGGATGTGAGAAGGTTTTCGGGATGGGCAGCTTTCGAGGCAACTAGGCGAGAAATAGTGGAATTATCAATAAAGACCTGGAGTCCTCCTAGTTAGCATGAGTATACGTCATGCTTTGCAGCATGACCGAAAGAATGTCTCTCACCACATCGTCGTCTATCTTAATGTACATCACCCCTCTTTCAGCGTTATCCCATACCGCGCCGTAGGGAACTTTGCTCGAATCGCCGCTGGAGTGTGTGACGTTTAATCTAGAGTAACCGCTTGTGGTAGATACCAGATAGTCCAACCACTTCAGATCTTCCGCATCGTTGGTTCGTGCAACAAATATAACTTCGTCTAGCAGCCCGCCATTTGTAACAAGATTATGCTATAACGATAACATGTCAACCTCTCGCATAAATGAGATGAAAGCGGGAACTTTATACTCTAAGATAACAGTCCAAGATCGACACTCGAGAGCGACGCCCGTAAAACACCAAAGCCTTGACTTGAAAATTGGGAGGAATTTCAGGCACAACAATCTTTCGAACCGGGCCTAAGGTCGGTTTGTAGAGCAGGGTCCCCAATATCAGGAAGATCGTAACTAGAAATCCAAGCACCAGAATCTTACACATCACTCCAAAAGCTCGACGCCTTGGAAATATGTTTTCTTGTAAGAGGGTATAGGGCGGGTAATGATATTGGGGAAGCATTGTAGTTGGCGCGAACCCTGTGTTGTAAAACGCGCTGCACGAGAGTACAAATCTGCCGGAGATCTGCGCAGCATGCTGCTTTCAGAAAGACACTTGGAGGAACAGAGAAGAGATTTTTGGGCGAAAAGAAAGATCGCTCGTGCGCATAATGGTGTCCTGTACCCAGCAAGCTACTGTAGCAGTCAAGATAAAAGGCATTCTCGTAGGGAAAATGAGAGGCTTTGTCTCGTGAACGCCCGCAAGAACCCATGTTTCGCATCTTGCGCCGACCGCCATGTTTTAATTAGAACGACTATATATGATGCAGGTAGAAGGTGTTGTCCAAGGTATTGAAGCTTAGTGTCGAAGGATTATCGAGAGGGTTCGTCGCATAAGGGAACCAGGCTAAGCCCCATGTTTCGCATTTAGCGACCTCAGCCTCACGAGGCTGAGGGCTTACGAGTAGGTCGTGTGAAAGCATTGTGGGGACACCGAGACCGCTCTTGCGAAAAGTGAAGATGCTGAGAACAGGTAGCACCTGCATCGAAAGCGCTTCTTCCATGGACGCGCTGATGCTTAGTGGGGAAGTGAAGGTTTACATACCTTAGCTATTGCAGTTTGGAGACACCAAGCAATCGAGCGCAAGGCAGGCGCCGGGAGGATGGGATGGACGAAGCAGCGGCTTGAGGCAGTGACAGCCACCCAAAGCGGCCGCCGTAACCCTACAGGTCCTTCCTGCAGCGGGCTGGACATTGCGTTAGCAAAAAGCCTCTTAACAAGGATTATTTGTATGAGGCCAGCTATTCTATACCTGAACAAGCCCGGCAACGCTTAAGCAATGTCCAGCCCGCTGCAGGAAGGACCTATAGGCTGTATCCCTAAAGTAAAGAAGGATATATGTTTTTTCCAAGCCCTACGAGTAGCTTGAAGTGGGCAAATGGCCCCGAAAGGATTCGGGGCCTGTCAGTCTCATTCCACGCCTTTGGTGGATTTGGATTCCTGGTTTGACAATGACAGGGGCCTAACGTGCCACTAACATCATCACTTGTCGAGGCGGAGCGTGACAGTCCTGCTGTTGAGCTGAGATAGATCCAGGGCTGAGATCCTGCCAGCGAAGGATGGAAGATCTGTTATGACCCGCCATGTCCGCCATACGGGTACGGATACCTGTATTGATATCATCTCAGAACCGAATGTTCCCTGAAACACTGACATATTTCGCAGCGCCAGATGTCAAAGGTACATGCCATGCCATGCTCTCAACAATAACCTGGAACCCAACCCGCCTACTTCATGTTGAACATCTAACTAAGTTCTTGTGACTCAACCGTCTGCAAAACACATAGACTGCATCTGAGCATGTAAATCTCAAAGCTTCGCCTTTAATATCCCGTCTCACCATTTCCTTTGGCCACAAACTGCTCGCCTTCCACGAAATCTCAATACCCGGAAATTCATATAGTCTCTGTAGCGCTCTTGTGGCTGCTTTGATCTAACGAATGAGAAACTTTAGTCATGTTAAGCAGAGTAACACTAGGGCTCTGCCCAGCGTCGAAGGTGGTACCACGTACGACTTCTGGAGTGCCCCCGTCGAGGTCAGCAGCAACGGCTTCACCACGCTACCCAACAGATCAATATTGGGACCATCAGACTTATACCTTCCTCATTCTCAATTCTCTTCACAATATATCGTTCTGGCTTCCCTTCATGTACCTTTTTTGTCAAGTCCTTCAAATAGAGAATCAGAAGATTTGAAGCTCGACTGAGCATATTCCATGTTAACGGACCATTGTAACTGATGTCCTTATGATCTTCCCCTTGCCCTTCCGCCTACGAAAATTTTGTAAATGGAGTAGCTTCGCACCAATCAGCCGCGGTAAGCTTGTTATTACCGCCAAAGATATGCTCCAAAGGTCCAGGAGCGCACATCGGCTCGCTTACTGCGACCACGATGCTGTTCATGACGATGAACTTCTTGTTGCGTTGTAGCAACACTTAGATATACTGCTTATACTGCTACCTGTCCTTGTAGTTTTCGATCCCTCTACGTTCTGAGATAGCTGAGCTCCCAAAATTGTTGCATTTATGTCAGAGTAAAGCGTCAGTCCTCCGGTGTGTTTTCTCGGCATCCAGATGAAAAGCGAGCTCTTCGTTTTCGCGTTTGTGATTATACATGAAGGGATCCTATTCAGCTCGGGTAAGCCTCACAGCCAATACAACGAGGTACTGCCTTTACCCCATGCCAATAAACAAGTCCCCGCAATGCGCCTTCGTCGAAGACTAACACAACACGGTAGTTAAATGCACTGAATGCATCAACATAGGGCACATGGTATGGTGTGGCTTCCATGAGGCGCGGAGAAAGTCGGGCATAGAGTGCGTGGCTTGTAAAGAGGCGAGGCTACGCGCAGGAACTGCGGCCCTTGTTGCGAAAAGGCAGAAGGAAACGGTAGATAAGGAACGAGAAACTGGTTCGAATTCAAGGGACAATGGTAAAAACGGAGGTCGCCCTAGCAGTGAAAATCATGAGAAGAAAGGGAACTTCGAGAGCGCACCAGGCGGCGGAAACAATTTGAACGCTTTCTTGTGAGCATTGATATGCTGAAATTCCGCTGCTATTGTCTCCTCAGGGCAGAGCAAAGGCAAGGAGAGCATAGAGTACTTGGAAGACCATTCTCATGCACTCATGCAAGATCAACCTCGTGCATGAAGCTTTGATGGTTGTCTCCTACGAGCAGTAGGTTGACAGAGGGAAAAGCTCGTAGCCAGCGATGCAGTTGTATCACATGGACCGATAACCTCACCGATCAACTACATATGGATACGCTCTGAAAGTTAGAATCGACCAGCGGCTTGCCTAAAGGCCAACAAATTTTTTTTAGTTTTATCGTTAGAAACAAACCCAAAGATTTGTGCCTTTCCCCACACAATATTTTAGATTACCGCTAAGATGGCGCTAGAGCTAATACGTGAGTGTTAAGGTAAGGTAAGCAATCCCTGTCAGTCAGCACTTTACTCCGGTATAACGCGCTACTTCAACTACTGGACAGCATTATACCTTCCATGCGCGGCCTTTGGTTCATGCCTTCATTTTCGTTGAGCTCCCTATGCCGTCTAATCACCAACCGGAATGTCCGCTCATGTTCCGAGGCGATCGACCGACAACCCTGGATCGCCTCGCAGCAATCTCTCGACAAGCCAATATGCTTTCTCACAACTCGACTCGTTATATAGGCCTGCCTCAAGAGGTCACTATGGGACAAGGCGTGGCTCAACGGCAAGCACGGCTACGTCAATCGGAGGAGTTTTGGACTCGGCGGCGCAGGCTGGGGAACACTCGATAACAGAGGCTGGAAACAACGGTAATAACTGACACTCCGCAGGCTTTGGCAGGAAGCAAGGCTAATTAAAAACCATCAGCTATTTCAAGTCTTCTCCAACCCCCAATTGTCCGTACCGGTCTTCTCCCGCCAACCTTTGGCTCTGCGATGCAGAAGCCCCCATCTACGCGAGACATCCCTCCAGTTACCTTGACCAACATACCCCATGTCGATTCAGCAGTGTTCCAGCCATATCTAAAACAAGCTGGCTCGCTATACGACGCGTTCCAACGCGCAAGAGAAGAGAGCGAGGATGGGGCATCGAACTCGGTGAGGCAACCTCGAGCTCCTTCGACATCAGACCATGCCGCTGGGCTACCAAATCGGAGCCCCCACAAACGTCAAGGAAGTGCATCAAGTATCAGCGGACTGGAAACTACACTATCCATACCAGGATCGCCGACACAAGCTCCGCAACCGAAGAGGAGGGGCAGTGGTGGCCCCTCTCGGCGTGCACCTCTTCAGACCACACCACTATCCACAATCCCCAATGTCTACTTTGAACAAGAATTCCGTCTGGAAAATCCCAGAACATTTGATATTGTGAGCGAGCGTTCGGAGATAGTCCGCCCGCCCACTGGAACCAATGGCTCTGTGACAACACTGGGACCAAGCGGGAGGAAAGCCCTGGCAAATAACGCCATCTTGCAGGAGAAGTTGTCCTGGTATATGGATACAGTCGAGGTCCACCTTATATCCTCTATTTCTACCGCTTCAACTTCTTTCTTTGCTGCACTGGGATCATTGCGGGAACTACATCTAGAAGCCTCGGAGTCTGTTGCGAAGATCAAGGTGCTAAGAGAGGATCTGGGAAGACTGGACCGAAATATGGCTGTTGGAGGCCTCAAGGTGGTTGCTATGCGTAGACGCCGGGGAAACATGCGAAAACTTGGCAACGCGGTTCAGCAATTACAAGAAATCGTGGAGGCAGTCGCTCATTGTGAGGAGCAAATTGACGATGGTAGAATAGAGGATGCTCTACATGGCTTGAGCGAGGTTCAGAAGCTGATAAGAGGTGAGCCTGGAGACCTTAATAGTCTGGGGGGAAAAAACCATTCGCCACATGCCGATCGAGCGCTAGTCGATTTACGTGGGATCAAGGCATTGGAGGGAGCGGACGAAGATATAGGGTACCTGAGGAAAAGGATTGGTAAAGGCTTCGAATCGAGATTCCTCGAAGCTCTGCTGGGGGACCTACGGCGGCATGTAGATCACGTGCCATCGAACACTACCTTCCAAAGGTGGGACAAAGCGTCGCAGCGCAATCGCGGGGCCCATGCCCGTACACCTTCAGTCTACCCTGCGTACCTACAATTCGACGATGCCTTGCGATCTGCTCTGCGAGCTAACCTTGATGGTCTTGCTCGAGCGGACTGCGTAATGCCTGCTACCATTGCATATAGGGAAGCTGTCTTGAGGGAGATCAAGTCTTTGATTCGGCGGCAACTTCCAAGCTCTAGCGACGATGACAACGAGTCGACGATGTCAGCTTCTACTCAAGGGGGGAAACGAATGACGCACCAAGAAAAGTCATCCATCCTTGCTCAAAATCTTCGCGCACTTGATGCTCAAGACGCTGAAGACATGCTGAAGATGATCTACTCGAATGTCGGTGAAGGGCTTCGGCGAGTCGCAACGCAAGTGAAAGTCTTGCTTGATGTCACCAGTAGTTTTGGTAGCCCTCCAACATCAGCCGGGTTTATATCTCCGCAAATTCTGCAGCTGTCCAGCCTAGAAACCCCCATCGGCAGTGTATCGAAGAATCCTTCGATTCCCCCTGCTATCCTCCAAGAGGATATCCAGCAAGCTCTCGATATGTCCAATCTTCTTGGTCAAGCGGTTGATATTGCACAGGGCCAGATCACTAAAATTCTCAAAGTCCGGTCCGAGCAGACTACGCAATTGTCTTTACTTAGGTTCTTGAAACACTTCCATCTTAATCGACTTTTCGCTGACGAATGTGAGGCGGTATCTGGTCGGGGAGGTACAGCGCTGAAGACAGTAGTTAATGCGCATATTAAAGACTTTGTGTCTCAAAGCGGACACAGTGAACGGCAGAGACTGGTGCAGAGCATGGATGCAGACAGATGGGATGCCAAGGATTTCACAGAGTCGGACGTTCAAATACTGGCTCGAATACAGGAAGCAAGCACAATGGATATCGATACATGGACCAAGGCCTGTGTTATTTGGCAGGAGGATGAACGCCTTACCAATGGCGAACAGCAGACTAATGGTGATACCACAAATTGCACGGTACCCACAAGAGACAGAGTCCGTAGTGCTACCCTTGACGAGCAGAAGTACACTCTCCCCGAATCAGCTCTATCAGTCCTCCACGGCATTGAGGGCTTTGAGCAGCTCATCACTGGAATACCGAGCATGACACAAGAAATCACATCCTCTCTATTAGAATACCTCAAACTCTTCAACTCTCGTTCATCGCAGCTTATTCTTGGCGCCGGCGCGACAAGAAGCGCGGGTCTTAAGAACATCACGACCAAGCACCTTGCCTTAGCGTCGCAGGCCTTAAGCTTTGTCGCTGCATTGACGCCATATGTACGAGAGTTTGTGCGGCGGCAACCCTCGGGCTCAAGCCAGCTGATGACCGAATTTGACAAGGTCAAACGATTATATCAAGAACATCAATCGGGCATCAATGACAAGCTTGTTGATATTATGAGTGGACGAGCCACTACGCATGTCAATGTCATGAAGAAGACTGACTGGGATGCCATATCGAACACCCAGGCTGCCAATGCCTACATGGAGACTTTAGTCAAGGAGACAACGACACTGCACAAGGTTCTCAGCAAACACTTACCAGAATTGACAGTGCGGACGATCATGGAGCCAGTGTTTGCCAGCTACCGGGAGCAATGGGGTAAAGCTTTTGAAGATGTGGAGGTCAAGACGGTAGCTGGGAAGGAAAGGTATCTTTTCCGGATATAATTGGCGATAACTACAAACGTGCAAGAACTGACAGCCATCGTAGAATGCTCCGGGACGTCGAACTCTTCAAATCACGCATCAGCAAGCTCGACGGCGCGGCTGATCTAGGCGATTACCTCGTCAACCTCATCAGTGACAAGACTATCGCTCAAAAGGAAGAGCCGCTTAACCCTACGAACGGCCTAGCAAGCACCGAAGCCACCGAAAGGCCCGAGGTCTCCTCTGGAACCAACCTACAGGGTAACAGCGCAAGCATTGAGAAGAGCTAATCAGCGAAACCTACCATATCAGTCTTATTCCCGCTCCACACATTTGTACAAATCACACGCCCGTCTAATATATTACTCGAACCTTGACCACTGAAGGCCAAAGAGTATACAGGGACCCTTAAGTTCAAATCGCAAATCCTTTTAGAATCCCTCAATACCACAACTCCTCCACTTGCTCTACGTTCTAATCCTGCCGAAGTTGATTTGTCGTTCTGTACGCCCCAAACTCTATAGCGATTTCATCATCATCATCATCATTCATATTAGCAAGGTGTTTGGGATGACTGCAGGGCATGGATGTCTTTGGCGCTATTTGCAGATAGATTTCCCCATGTAGTTGGAATCAAACGCATAGTGCAAGCTGAGTTGATACATTCAGAAATAGTACTAAAGACTTTTGTATCATAACGGAATGCTTTTCCGTTCATTGCCACTAAAATAAGGGAAGCAGGCACCAAGGGTATGAGCAAACAGCCGTAAACTTGACAAAACACAAGCCCTAAAATATCGAGTCTTCATTTTTGCCTCTTGTAAATCTTCCCTAAAAAGCTTTCAAACACTTCCTTTTTCAACCCCTCTGCATCATCCACCTTGGCAATCATATCTCGAATCTCGCCCACTCTTTTCTCTTCGTATTCCAAATACACCTTCTCAAGCTCCAAGTCCTCATACACCTTTTTCACTTTCGCCTCCTTCTCCTCGTCTTTCCGCCCATAGCATTCATCCAGCACTTTCCTCTGTTCTGTATCCGCCCGCTGGAGAGCTTGGTTGATGACCCACGAGCACTTGTTATCCTGTATATCCGTGCCTACCTTCCCAATAACCTCTGGCGAGCCATACGCATCCAGGTAGTCGTCCTGGATCTGGAAGTACTCGCCCAGCGGGATGAGAATATCGTGCGCTTGTTTTAGGTTTAATGGCGTCGCGAGCTGGAGGTAATACAGGGCGAGCGCAACGGGGAGGTAGAAGGAGTAGTAGGCTGTTTTGTAGATGACGATGAAAGAATGCTTTTGCGAGGAGAACTGCGAGAGGTCGACGTGGTCTTCCGGCGCAGTTAGTAGATCACAGAGCTGGCCGATTTCGGTTTGGAAGGTTATGGTGTGGAATAGCTCCATGAAATCCACGTATGAGGGGTGCGACTTGAAATGCAATTTCAGCAGTATGTAGATGGAGGATTCTAGCATGAAAGCGTCGTTAATAGCAATCATGCCCACCTGCGGCATACGGTACCAGCAGGGGACGCCGCGGCGCGTGTGGGATGAGTCCATTATGTCGTCTGAGACGAGGAAGAAGGCTTGGAGGAGCTCGGTGAACCAGCCGAGGATGGCGGTTTGTTTGTAGTCGTGGGAAGAAATAGGTTGTGCGTGAAGGATGAAGGCGGTGTCGATGACTGAGAGGCCGCGATTACATTTTCCGCCCATGGTGTTGTGTTTGAGGGACTAGAAAATGTTAGACAGGGCGAAATGGAGGATTGCTTTGGGGATATAGGTTGGCGTACATTCTGGTACCATTTGAGAGCTTCGTCTGGGAGGCCATACTGTGTGCAATGGTCGCTTAGATCTTGAATGAGGAATGGGAAGACGGCTTCGAAGTCCTTGAGGGTCGCGGAATCGGCCTTGGTCTTGGATGCCATGATGTTAACTGCCCACACCCTTATTCGGAATGAATGAAGCGACGTCAACTGATATACACTGAAGCTGTAAAGGAGTGCTCAATGTAGGAGTTCGTTGACCGCTCGTCAGCGTCAGCGTCGGCGTCGGCGACGGGAAGAGTACCCGTACCTGTAGCCCCCACTAAGATAAGCTTGTTCCTCGCTTAGAACGAGCTTAGTGGGGCTACGGATACTAGCTCCACCGGCGCCTTCCATGTTTATATTTAAACGCCGAGAACGCGTGTAACTGCTATCACGACTCTTGGATGCTCGTCCCCAATCAGTACAGGGAAATAGGCTGGGTCGGGGTTAGATATTTGGTCAATGTTTCGTTGCTTACCAGACCTCGACCAGGCTTCTATAAAGCAAAGCTGTGTAACTATTAACAAGGGTACCTGGCCTGTTGAAGCGGCCCCTTGGCCTTTCCTTTCCCTTCCCTTCCTTCCTTCTTCAACTTCTGCCTCTCTCTCCAACTCCGAGCTTCCTCTCTGACTTCACATTCCTTCTTCGTCTACTTTCACCTGGTTCTCATTGTCGAGCTTCGAAGATGGGCATCTTCATTCATTCGTCGTTAAGGCCACGGAACTTCTCCCACTCTCAATCCCCCGAAGATCAGAACGTCAAACAATGTACGTGCTTCGTCCGGCTCGCCTTCTTTAATCTGAAGAAGAAGCAGCCACCTTCACCAGGGCTGAAAATAACGTCCCATTTCGTCGTGAGATCACGAAATTGGGCGTTAGGGGAGACTGATCGGATTGGGCTGGGGCTAAACCCCACTCGAGCAACTACCTCAATTAGGCGTCGAAGCGTCTAAATATGTGCTTCATGATCCGCTGCCAAAGGTAAACAACAAGCTTGGAATGAATCTGCAGAGGTCCTGTTGCTATTAAGACCAGGGGACCAACCTACTGTCTCGACTAAGATGTACAGTACCCCAAACCCATGTGTCCATCATAGTTCGAGTCTATGGATTCGATAGATGACATTTTGGGGCAAAGTTGTTCCTGGTCCCTGGCGATTCGCGCACCTCGGCAAACATAGCTTGGTACCGTCATATTAAAGTGAAATCTGGACATTGAGGCTGGCAATTGGAAAATCTTCTATCCGGCTCGTCATGTCATGTCGTGAGAGAAATCAGTAGATGAAGAGCATCGAAATTCCATGTGTATTGGTCAAAACTATCATCAATATCCTGCTTTCGTTGTTGGCCTTTCATTTCTATTGGACCCGTCACTTCTTTCAGCTTGGGCTTGACGCAAGCTTGTTAAGGAAAGGGGCAGGCGCAAGTATGAGCTAGAGACTTCTTGGGCCCTTGTTTTCTTTCCGTGCACTGTGCCAATGCAGGATGCTGTTGCTGTTCTTACAAGGGGCGGCTTTCCCCCCAAGGTACATGATGGGCGCCCTCCCTTGAGCCCTCTTCTCTTCGGTGCCATCTACCTCCTACGCCGTCCTTTTTTAGGCGTGTGCTGGGGGTGGCAAGAGAACGGACGCCCTGTCAATCTCAGTAGAGCGGTTAGTTGGCTTGGGCGGAATCGGGTTCATGGCCTTCTCTTTTCTTTCATACTCAACCACGTTCGTATGACACTGAATATGAACCTCTGATTTACAACCTGAGTGTTTACACTAGATCGCCAAGTATGCTTGCGAGGTTCGCCAACCTTAGCGTCCATACACTGATACCAATTCTGTGAGGTATACAACCAGTTAAGGCCAAGTCCGCTAGCCGCTACGCCGAGAAATGCATTGGTAAGTCCTCCTCCCCGCGCCCCCGCTCCCCACTGCCAGTATGGATCTGCCTTTGTTAAAAGTAGGAATAAAAAAGAAAGATTGGCCTCCCTGCCGTCCGCTCCTTTTTCATCATTTCGTTACATATTTAATCACTAAATAGCATCACTTTTATGAACTATCAATTTCTCACTTCACCAATAACCGACTGCAGTCACTTTTGTTAATTTCCCTTTCTATTTTCTTTTTTTGGTATCAAGTTACCAATTTGCTCTTCTTCTTTTTCTTTTCTGAAAGGGGGGACCCCAGAAAAAGCAATTTTTCTTGACCTCTTTCAATTAACATGTTTGCCTGGGTGTGAATGCTGGGCAATGCAAACAGATAGGATGGTGAGTGGCAACCACCGGTCTGCGCCACAGTTATTTTTTGCAGGCGTTGGGGACGAGAGTTGACGCATCACGCATCCAGAACCTACGTTCAACGCGCTCTCAAAGCCTCCCAACATCGTGTCTGTTGTCGCTATTCTAGAAATCTTTAGGATCATTTGCCGGCAATAGATCGCACAGCTAGTATGGTGCTCTCAAAAAGCGCCGTAGCCAGCACTAAAAAATAGTCATATTTCAACCTAAGTTCTCTGCACACCAACGTCAGGGGCTGAAGATGAGAGGCGAGTCAGAAGTTGACGGGGAAGGACAGCAGGGAGATAGCCTGACCACAGTGCAATTCGAGTGAGCCCTTAATGAAGGTTTTGACGAACAACAGCAGTGTGACCGCGATGCGTGTGATGTATTAGAGAATGCGGTTGAAGAGAAGGTATCTAGAAGTTTTATAGGGAATCTTGGCAGGTCAGTCCTTCTTTGGTTCCCAATAGCTCTGGAGCTCAATTGAGAACGTCAAGTCTCTTTAAGCTTTCTCAGCGCCCTCGTAAATTGCGGTTCCTAATTTGACAGATGAGCATCAACAGCGGTGCGAGAAAATCCTTCCTCTCTACCTTAACATTATCCTTTCCGTCACACCGTCTTTCTCACATTCTTCGAACATCCTGAAATCCCAAAACACCCACATATCTGCGCTTGCGACGATTCAGTGGGACGCAATAAACCTTTGATAACCGTACCTGCTAACTGCTCCTCTAAAATCCAAATCTCTTTACCCCATGCCGAGCACTCAACGACTTCTTAGCTGGGCTTAGCAAAGGAAAGAAAAGCCGCTTCCCAATTTATATATCAATCATGGCTTTCATAGTAACAATGTGATGTATCACACTCCGGGACAGACGTCTCGCTCAAGAACAGCGCAAGCAAGAATAAATAACGAGGCCGGGAATCCGACAGAAGATGGATGCCGCTCGCGATCACGGCTTCGCCCAGTTGCGCGAAGTGGACCATCAACCTAGAGGACTAGTCGCACGTGGATTAAAGACTGCCTCTGTTGCGCAAAAAGGCAGCAGCGGAGAGTAGGTTCGACAAAGGAAACAGGGGACATTGGAAGGGAGAGCTTAGTAGGCACGAGGCCGTCGAGACCGCTCTCCCGGGACTCGGGGGGAAATCTAATATCTCAACACGATTCAGGGGCTGTCGGTACATCCTTCGGTATAATCGGACTTTGTGTACACGAAGGATGATTGGGGGGATAACCGAATAAGAGAAGACAAGGGAAGAATAAAGAAGAAGAAACGAATAGACAGGCCTCTTGAATAATGCAATTTGTTCCTTTGGTTTCAAAGCCTTTACCACCAAAAACTTTCGCAAAGTAGGTGACCACTAAAATATATTCAAGAATGAAATCAGATGTTCATTCCAAGTCCGCTCGACCAGTAACTAATGCTATTTTAATTGTTTTTTGACGCCGAAAGGCGGCTGGGTTGGCATCAACTTCTCCTCCCGAACCGACCAGGGCCGACTCTTCGATCTCCAACGATGTATATTCTCCGACCGCTTCGTGGCCCCCTCCATATTAAAACCGAAATCTCAACTTCACTGGAACCACCCCAGAAAACAGACCAACCCCCCCTCCCACTACCAAAAACCTTGCTCACGCTGCCACACACCCCACGACGTCCTCGTTCGCTGCCAGACTTCTACCATCCGAGAATGGCATTTTGTCTGCCCGGGTAAATGCTGGAGGAAAGTGAGCGGCGGGACGGTTGAGGGATGAACTCTTAATACACACTACAGTAGCCTTGCCTGTAATCAACGAAAATTACCGATCCATCTAGTTCCCTCATTCCAAAATTTCAGAGACTGAAAGTAGACTCTGCGAAGAGTAACAATTCACAATTCACAGTTCAACATCACCAGTCGGACTTACTGTAGGGTTGAAGCTGTTGTGTGATAAGCAAGGCTGACTATGACCTGGGGTTGTCTGTGCTAGCTGCCTGGTACAGCGACTCAGACCCTCTTGATACCCTTATATTAAGATATAAGACGCCAGCAAGTACTGTACGATTCCTACAAATAATAAAAAGGTCTTCTGCTCGGCTGATTTGATCAAGATTGTGCCTTACACGATACGCTTTTAACCATGACAGCTTTTAGCAAACGAAACGCTGAGCAGCTTCGGACAACGCTACAGGATGCTGTGGTGAAATGTTCCGAGCGATGCCTCTACCAGTCCGCCAAATGGTGTGTATTACGCTTTTATTCTATCCCTTTTCACTCTCTAAATCGATGATGTTCTAGGGTTGCTGAATTGTCAATCTCTCTTCGATTACCAGACGAACAATCGCCATCCTCAGACACTGAATCTGACTCTCCGATGCAAGATATAGAACATACGCCGCGTCCGACTCCCTCCATCTTTTCTTCCAGCGTCGATCCCGACGAGGCAAGACTTGAGGCCAAAGAAATATCAAAGTATCTTTTGGCCAAATCTTACTTTGATTGCCGTGAGTACGATCGCTGTGCAGCTGTTTTCCTACCTACAGACCTCCCACGCGGCCCACTATCCGAGTCGTCCCCCAATGCCAAAAATCAGACGCTATCAAAGTCAGGAAAAGGGAAGACGAGAGACTCAGGCCCCAGAATATCCACAGGACCTATCCGGCCTCGCAATGCTTTACCACGACTAAGCCAAAAATCTCTTTTCTTAGCTCTGTATGCGAAGTATATGTCAGGGGAGAAGCGAAAGGGTGAGGAAAGTGAGATGATTCTAGGACCAGCAGACGGTGGCTCAACTATTAACAAGGAACTCGTAAGCTTGAGTCATATTCTTGAAGGCTGGTTCGCCGATCAAGCCGCCAAGGGCTTAGACGAGTCCAGCCAAGGATGGTTAGAGTATTTGTATGGTATTGTGCTTGCTAAAGGAAAGAGCGAGAAAGACGCCAAAACTTGGTTGATTAGAAGTGTGGAACGATGTCCTTTCAACTGGGGAGCTTGGCTGGAACTGAGCGAACTTTTGAACAGCGTAGAGGAGCTTCAGCGGATCGTTCCCGAGCTGCCACAGAATATCATGTCGCTCATTTTCCATCTTTACGCCAACCAGGAGCTGTATCAATCTACTCAGCCCATTCACAACCAGCTTACGGAGTTGGAAAGAATCTTTCCAGATAGCCATTTCTTGAAGGCGCAGCGAGCCTTGCTCTTCTACCATTCCAAAGATTTCGTAGAAGCTGAATCTCTCTTCTCGGCCTTGTTGCATTCGGACCCTCATCGAATCGATTCTCTTGATCACTATTCAAATATTTTGTACGTCATGGGTGCAAGACCGAAACTTGCATTCCTTGCTCAAGTCGCAGTAGCGACAGACAAGTTCCGTCCTGAGACCTGTTGCGTTGTGGGAAACTACTACTCGCTGAAGTCAGAGCACGAAAAAGCCGTGATGTACTTCCGCCGTGCCCTGACACTCGACCGCAACTTTCTCTCTGCATGGACGCTAATGGGACATGAGTACCTTGAGATGAAAAACACCCATGCAGCGATCGAGAGCTACAGAAGAGCGGTAGACGTTAACCGCAAGGACTACCGAGCCTGGTACGGCCTAGGCCAAACCTACGAGATACTTGAGATGCATCTCTACGCACTCTTCTACTACCAACGAGCTGCGAGTCTGAGGCCGTACGATCCTAAAATGTGGCAAGCCGTCGGTAGTTGCTATGACAGAGTCGATCGACCAATACAGAGCATCAAGGCTTATAAGAGAGCGCTAGTGGCGGGTACATACTACGATGCTGGTAGCTCCTTCGGCTCTGGTACCACGAACGCAGAAACCCCTAGCGGAATCATGGACCCAGAGACACTCTATCAAATCGCCCTCATGTACGAGAAATTAGGCGAGATGGAAGACTCAGCGTCATATATGGAAATGACACTAGCCCAGGAAGAAGGCCCTGGGAACGACGATGACGAGGAGGTTAGAGGTCCTGGTACTGGGGTTACGGGTACGACTTCGAAAGCGAGGATGTGGCTTGCGCGATGGGAGTTTGCGAGAGGGGGTCTTGCGAGAGCGATGGAATTGGCGAATGAGCTTTGTCAGGATGGGGTGGAGGTTGAGGAGGCGAAGGCGCTGATTAGGGATCTGAGGGCTAGGATGGAGAGTGCTAGGTCATAGCATGGGGTTTTGGCGCCAGGGGATTGGAACAAGACTCAGAAGGGAGTCTTCACATAAGATTCAAGTCTGTTATTGCGCTCGTTGTTCTCCTCTAATTTAGTTTGTAAAGAACCTGATAAGACAACGTTAGCAGCGCGTTCCGTTGCCGGCGCCTTGCAGGGGGAATTTGTGGCTGTGGCGGAGGGGCATGATGCATTTTGGGATGATTTCTGTGGGGGGCGAAGGTCAGTGTGTGGCGGCGCGTTTGGGAGATGGATCAATGCTTACTATCGGGGGGATTGGTTGGGGCCGTAGATGTTGTTCGCGCGGGCGATGAGGGTCTGGAGCGGATTTGAGTTGTGGAAAGCGTCTACGATCGTTTCGGTTGCGGCTTTGCCGGCTGCGTACGGGTTGTTTGGGGACAAAGGCTCGTCTTCTTTGTGGCCGTCGGCTTCGGGCTTCGTGGCGCCGTAGGCCTCAACGGAGGACATGTGGAAGGGTTTCTTGACGTGGGTGGCAACCTCGAGAACAACCTTGTTGCCATGGGTGTTGATCTCCGTGAATCCGAACGGGTTATAAGGACTGCTGTCGACCCTGGACAGTTTCTATGATTCTTATAGACTCGAAGCATCTTTAATGGGAAATGGCCCTAGGATTTTTGGTGACACAAGACTTGGTCAGTCGAATTGTCAGCACGTTACATTTGCTGTTAAAGTTGCAATCAGGTTGCCAATGGAAAGGATATTGAGCCTTTAATAGAGGTTAGACCATCACTGCAGCATGCACGTCGTACATACATAGAACGTTAAGGTATCTTCTGCAGATTATATCACTAGCGACTGACATGACACAACATTTCCACATAGTCAGTTCCATTAAAGCGTTTTGAGGGTTTGGCTCAATCTTGATCTGCGCAATACCAGGGCCGCGACGGCTGCAGATTCCTCAGCATTCCAAGCTCTCATCAATATGACTGTGATAGGGATATTCTGCGGCCCGACGAGTGCTATGTCTCAGACATATACCAGCATGATCGATGTCACAAGCTTTCCTGTGACCATCCAAATCACTAACGTTCCTCAATAATCATTCGTATCCAATCAAATGATGCAGTGCATCAACGACGCGACAGCTTGCCATCTTATCAAGCCAGTGCGAGGAAATCAAAAGCAGACTAGTGTGTTTGATAGACATACCTAGAACCACATATCAATTATTTAGAAGGGGAGGAAAATCAGGCGAAATGGGTTGACGTTTCATTGGAAAAATAGGCTGTAGACTAACTAACACAAGCAGGAACGCAATATCTTCGGAGAAATCGACAAGTCAAAAAGCTACCCAAGGATCTTTCAAGCTCGGATTCGCTTTTAGAACTGCTGCTGCTGTAGAGCTGGCCCCAGAAAATTAGGAAGAGGTATGTTGGAATAATGGGTGTGTTAGTATGTGAAATGCTGGGATGAAATAGGAGCGCAGATCGATGGATGAAGGAAGATGGTAAAGGGGTATTAGGACGATTTAAGAGGAAATAAGGGGAGAGAAGGGGGGGCGTGTGCGATGATGAAAAAGAAATGTTTTTTGGGGGGGACCCGAATGCCCCTAGGAAAACTGAGTATCTCCACTACACTCCGATTTTAGCTGACAATCTAAGGGCATACATACTAGCTTCGAGCAACTTCTTCCTGAACCTTTCCACTAACTCGCAGCTCCTGTAAGCATTAGGCATGGGGTTAAAAGAAGAGATTTCGTCGAAAACAAGGAGTGACGTTGAACAATCAATTACAGGAACAAGAGATCCGTTCTCAGCGCTCAGGTTTTCACTCTGTCCACTTTCACAGGATACACCTCAATGTCCAAAGCACTGAAAAGAGAGCGAAGTCTGCCAGGGAAAAGACCCCGTCGAAGCATTTCCGTATATGTAAGGATTCTTCAACGGTGGCCCAGCTGGACTCAATTGGAACGGGCCTCTCGAGCTGCGAGCTGCTGGTTTTATTTCACGGGTGGTGAAAATTTAGCATACTACGCAAATTAGCTTGCCATACACATGGCCCTAAAACCCATATTACAGTGGGCCGATTTCACATTGCGTCTCACTGCTAGGGCACACGGGAATGAGCTCCAATAAAATGTACCTTCCCAGTTGCGAGGGACCGTCTATGAGCTACGCGTAGAAGAAGCATCGAGATAACCGCTAATCACTCCTATGCACCGAGGGCGACTAAATAAGTAAGAAATCTTTCAATAAACCAAAATCATGGAAATGCTTGAATCTGAGATGGTTCTTCGGCAGGCGTTAAAAATTCGGTGTATGTCCGTTCCATTTTAGGTGGAGGCATAGCTATGCTTTTAGGCGCTACTCCATTACTTTCCGGCTGAGCTGAAGGCAGGGAGCCTCCTAGAAGAACACCATTTCGCTCTTCGGGCTGATCTTGGGTTATGGCTTGAGCTTGGGGGACGGGCCAAGCTTCCGCTGTGGAATGGACACTTGAAGTATACTCTCCGGTTGGTGCATTGGTTTCACCTCCTTGGTGAAGTTGAGTTACGGGTTCTCCTTGAGGAACGGTCATGCTAAAAGGCGAGATTGTGTTCTGTTGTGCAGAGTTCGGCTGAGATACCGGTATGGCCTGTAATGTGCTCAAAGGTGCCATGCTGCTTTGAGGTCTGGAGTCTGTGGGGGTGCGTTCATATCTTGGTCTGTTTGACCTGGACAATGCAAGCTTGGCGAACGAATGGAGCGTTGCGACCTTCTCTCTCCTTTCCTGGCCATCCACACTGCCAACACCCACGGCTGTCATATCGCCGTCAACATCGTCTACCCACTTTACTGGTGCAGTTAGAAACAACTGCTCCGACTCGGGCGACGCCAAATCCAGCACGTTCTTGACTGCTGGGTCTAAGACTGGCATCATTCCACATCGAAAATCTAAATTTCCGCCATACTTCTTAGGGATATTGTCGATATCCATAAAGGCTTTGAGCGTGGGCAATACTTCGTGGTGGCCCAGAATGAAGATTTTGGAGGTAGTGATGGGATCGAACCATTTCTTAATCCAGCCCCAAACGGTAGGGAAGAACGAAGGTGCACCAATGATCTATGCAGTCAATGTCGATATAGCGTAGTAAATATAACCAGAGGCTACAAGGGGCGCTTACAAATATTCTGTCCAGTGTCTCTGGGTAATGAGCTGTTGCTAGAGTCGAAGCGTCTTGCATATGGGACCTTAGATTCCAGAACTGCTTGAGCCCAACATGCGAGATGTCAACAATGTTATTTGACTGATCAACGGGCGTCTCCGGATTGGGTCTTCCGGGCACGGCGGAACAGAGCGGCATCACGAACCGGGTTAGATTTTCATACAAAGCGAACAATCTCAGCATCCTCGATGGCGATGGGCCTTTGAGCTTTGATTTGGACGTAGATGATGAATAGGCGACCATCTTCTTAGAATCCAGCTTCCCAACCTCATACAGATACACCGGGATTCCGCGGTTGTCCCGACGGCCGGTCCATTGAGGATACTAGTTCGATTAGGATTCGCAAATCAGGGATTGGTCAAGGATACTTACAACACTTCTGGCTTCCAGGTAGTCTTGGATATCTATGTTTTCGTATAGCGCATCGAGCTTATTATCTCGTCGCCATATCTCTGTATCTTTGAACTGTACGAAAGCATCCTGGGGTGAGAACTTTCTGGCCCTTAGGAATCGCCTACGAGTCACTTTAGATTCGAAGAGCTAACATGGACGGGGAAAGGACTTTATATGTTACATACACCAGGGTGCCGTCATCGTGACTAGCGAGGCTATTAGCGCCTACGGGTTTGTAGTAACCATGCTTAGCACAGAGCGTTTTGAATCCATCTAATGCGTCTTCCTCCGCTGTCGTCAAATGCCCCAGATGACCTTTTAGACGCGCTTGCTCGAGCGAGGCTGAGGGAGGGGGTGGTCCATGTTGGTCCATGTGTTCTTCCTCATGGTTCTGTTTTGGAGCCATACCGCTGAATACTGTCGACTTACGGTGGGGTTTTCAATATCTCTGTGCAAAAGCAGCTTTGGGAGGAGCTGGTTGTTGAAGAATGTAAATGACTGATTGTTCATGTCAGCTTCAATGTGGTCTGTTCAGTCTAGTACTTTTACCGTTAGCGCGGAGCCAGTTGAGGTCAAGCGTGCTCTCTTGAGGCTGAGGCTGATCTCGCGTTCGGACGTTGAATAACAGCCGAGCCGGTTATACAGTTATCCAGTTATGCAGCTCTAGCTATACGTTATACAGTCATACAGTTATGAAGTCTATTGGTGTATTACTCATTATTCATTATTCTTCTACCAGTCCAAGTATAAGGTACTTTTCCCCCCAGTAATGGGTTGAAGAGACCACAAGCCTTTCATTGTTGCTTCAGAGCCATGACCAAAGTGTTGGAGTGTAAAGCATCATGGCTAGCGACTGAGCATGTAGAGTGGAAGGCGAGTACTCGTAAATGGCCCCGAAAGTCGTCCTACGTAGTGTCGATAGCATCTACTCTACCCATCTTTTCTCATGATCTTTCCTACGAGGTGGTGCAATAAAGTGTCCGGAATGGCCATCGTACAACATAAAGGGTCAACGTAGGGCCAACGTAGCTTATTACATAAGCATTTATATCTATCATATATTTACCATTCTATTCCCTCTATA
>JAABUT010000163.1_pt1 | contig 121418 bp, 129 predicted proteins | sample 5559281 | NCBI WGS metagenome assembly JAABUT01 (sample SAMN10711880, study PRJNA513359) | rock metagenome | isolation source: Antarctica rocks | place: Antarctica: Victoria Land, Ricker Hills nord | collected 2016-01-04 | reverse complement strand
CCGAAAAGCCAAAACGATAAGCTTTTTTGCCCCCCCCCCCCCCCCCCCCCTCTTTCTTCCCACAACGTACCCCAGCAATTCGGCGCTTGCTACTGTAGCTATGTATCTATGTATTTCCCCACCACGACCGAGGAAATCGATCCAGAAAAAGCGTTTTCAATGCGCAAATCGTAGCTTTTCAAACAAAAACCGCCGCTGGACCCCGTGGTTTTTTTTGTCGTTTCTCTTTCCTGTGGGCTTGTATATGTATATGTATATATTGGTAATCTGCGGGGCTTCTCGTCTTGGTTGTGGCGAGATGGGGAGGAGGAGGAGAAGGAGGATGTTTCTTCGTGTCTTTTATATATGCAAGGGGTTATGGAGACAAGAGGATTCTTTCGGTCCGCCTAACTATGTACTTTGCAATTTGTTACCGTCGACACTTCCGGTGCGAGCGGATCGTAAGGTTGTTCTAAATCTTCTGGTGAGCGTTGCGTGGAGAGTGATGTTGGGACACCGGGGGTGGGGGGGGGGTTCTTGAGGACAGCCTGGTCGCACTCATTTTTTAAGGCGAGATGGGGAGGCTTGATAGGGGTTAGAGGAGGTGGTGAGAGGAATGGGGGTGGGTTGAGAACTAAGGGCGGCAAGACGTAGGTTGTAATATATGCTGATGTGGTCGAGTAGCCGGTGGAGCTTGGGGAGGGGATCGGTTTGGGTAGTTCTGTTCTGCTTCTTGGATGTTTGGTCTGGATCGAATGGAGTTGCTAAGTTGATACCTAAGTATTAAGGTATCTGGTTCAATGCTCTGACAGAAAGCTACATTTGAGGCTAACATGTCATTGTCAAAAACAACAATCCTTTTCCAACGCTAATGCTATAACGGGTTTCTCCCTTATGGAGGATGGACAATCTTTCCTCTGTCTTTGAGAGGACAGGGAAAGGAATGTCTTTGCCATCGAACGCGTGGTTCGGAGTCACGCTTCAGGAATATGCGTTTCCGACAATATAAAATAAATAAAGAGCAGCAGGTATGTAGCAGCCAGGATAGCCCGTATCGTTGAAGTAGAATTAAAATCAATCCAGTCAATCTGGGGACCGTATTTTCATTCGCCTCCTGTGCTTTATCAATTCGCGAGCTCTTGGGTTTACAGTCATAGCTCGCAAATGACTTACCCTTCCCTGTGCTTTCGTCACCATCTGTTGGCCGCGCGTTGCACCATTCTTCGCACTTGTCTCGACTCTGAGTGTGGCCCGTGTAGCCTTTGGATTGGTCGTACGAATCGAAGGCCGTCCCCATTTTTCTATGAGGAAATGCATCTTTGCTGACATGTTCACTGCGACTATTACAATACTGAACACCTCAAGGATACCCATGGCAAGCTGCCTTTGGAGATTTACATCTTTCTACTGGTGACCCACTCCTGCGCGCGGTATTTCATCTGTCCTTAGAGAGGTAAAGGGGAAAAAGCGTCAGTGGGGGACAAAAGTCAACGTACAATAAGCGGCAGACTTGCACACGTCAGTGTCAACCTACTGTATGCTTTTCTACATACTGAGCAACAAACACAATTGTCAGTAATGAGATGCTTGAACAGTTGACTGGATTTGAAGATAAACCAATTGACAGAACGACGGATTAGAGTTTATAGACAACTTTAATTTTCCTGATTAGGCTCGAATGTGGATGCCGCTTATTGTACATACGTTGACCTTTTGTCCCCCACTGATGAAGGGACAGCTCAGGAAATGGTCTGATGGTTCGTCAAGTATGCTTGTATCGTTGGATCCATGGGCGAGAGATAATCCACAAGCATGAAAAGCACTCTCAAACGATCTTCCAGCCTCTCAATCCAAGCTCTGTAGAGCGTTTGCTTGTTCACTCGCACTCGCGCAGCCGCAGGAGTAAAATCCACTTGACTCATCAAGCACATTCTTTGAGCATTCGCTCTGTGGAGTTTCACGTCAAAAAAAGACATTGGCCCGTTAGGGCTAGCCCTATAGCCACCCCTTGTAGCAGCGCGACGCATCCCCACCCGCACGCCCCGCTCCCCACAACCTCCAACGATCCCATCCCCCCCCTCACCACCACCAACAAAAACAACAATGGTCACCACCCGCTCCCACCCCAGCACCTTCCCCCCCCCCTCTCCCTCCCCCAAACCCACGCGCCCCCGCACCCCCTGGACCCACACCCCCACCCCCCTCACCCTCCTCTGGCTCCTCCTCTCCCTCCCCCTCGTCATCTGGGACACCGCCTACGTGCTCCTGCGCCCGCACTCCATGCCCGGCGGCGCGCTGCACCGGCCTCTGTTCAAGCCCTACGCGCTGTATGGGACTGTGGATTACATCTACGGGTGGCCGGCGTGGCGCGCAAGGAATGGGTTCACGGCGGCGCAGGCGGGGCTGAATGTGGTGGAGACGGTGGGGTATTTGGGGTATTTGGGGGTGGTGGGGTGGTTTGCTGGGGGGGGTGGGGTTGGGGGGGCGCGGTGGGGAGGGGTGGGTGGGGGGTGGGGGGGTGTGGCGTGTTTGTGTGGGTTTGGGTTGAGTGTGATGACGGTTAGTAAGACGGTGTTGTATTGTGAGTTTTTTTTTCTTTCTTCTCTCTCGCGAGGGGTGTGTTGTGAGCTTTTGGTTTTGGGGGGGGGAGGCTGTTTGGAAGAGGTGGAGATGTTGGATATACAAGAATAACCTGGGATGACTGGGAGACTGACGAGAGCGGTTCCTGCTCAGGGTTGAACGAATACTTCTCCGACTTCGAGAATATCGGCCACAACGACTTCTACTCCCTTCTTTTTCTCTGGATCATCCCAAAGTAAGTCACCATTCCCCCCCCTTTTCTTCCATTACAATCACTAACCCCTTATAGTGGCGCCTGGCTTGTTCTGCCGAGCTACATGGCCTACGTCTTCGCAAGAGATATCCTGCGCGGCCTGGCCATTGCGAGTGGAGACGTAAGTAGTAAGCCGGCGAAGGCGGCGCGGAGTAAATACGAATGAGACGAGGAAGGGTGAGTGAGGGAAGGAGCATTTAGGGTTGTGGTGGGTGCTCGGGATTTGGAGACGGGAAGATTTTGAGGACGGGGGGCGGTGTTCGTATTACGCTTTCTGTTTTCTTGTGGCTTCAGTGTTGATACTTTGTATACCCGTCATTGCAAGCATCGTTCTCAGAAAGCTCTTGTTTCAATGTGTTACTGTGCCAATCATGGCTTTTGTGCGGTAGGGATATGCTTCTGTGATCTACAATGCAAAGATCTGGTGGATTCAAAAGGCAATATCTGCCAATTCGAATGGGTTGCACAGAAGATCAAATGGATCAACCAGGGGCGTCGGGATCCCGTCTCATAACATTTATGTACATGATTCCGAGTGCGGTAGACTTGGGAACTAAAAGAGCGCAGAATGCCTTCCCAGCGAGTGGTTCATGACATTGGATTCGTCCTCCTAGGCTTGAATTTCGTATTGAAATCATACTGTTTGACGAACCATGCATTGTGCAGTTTCCAATCTTGGTTTGGGTTCGCTAGGCTGACCTGAACGATCTATAATGTTAGCAAAATTTCTACGCCAACAGACGTGAGGATAATCATTGCTGCAGAAGATGGCCTACCTCAAACCTCCTCAGGAAGCTCGGGACAAGCTTGTAAATTTCCAAGAGACTAATGTTCTTCCCAATGCACGTCCTAGCGCCCATGCCAAACTGGAACATAAAACCCTCCATCTCTTTCTTAGTTTCCTTGGTAGTCTCTAGCCATCTCTCCGGTCGATAAGTATCGACGTCTGGTCCGAAAACCTCCGGCCGTCGATGGATCACCCAAGCACTACTTCCTACAATCGTGCCGCCAGCGATAAACTCACCACAGATTTCAGCGCCTTGAGGAGGTACGATACGCTCTAACGGCAGGCCTACAGCTGGATGAAGACGTAAAGCCTCCTTTACACAAGCGTTGAGGTACGGGAGCTTTTGCGACTCAGCCCAAGATACCAGGCCTGTGGGGCAATCCTCGAGAACGCCGCTGCATACAGCAGTGTCTATCTCGTCCATCAATTTTTGGTAGCACCTAGGATTTTTTATGAGATAGTAGAAGACAGCCGAGAGGGAGATCGCAGTGGTGTCGGATCCAGCAAAAGCCATACTGACCGCCATTGTAAGGACTCGGCCATCGTGGAAAAAGTCAGGACGTTCCTCTTTGGCTTTCAGAAACATCGAAAGGAGGTCGGCTCGACGATTTATCAATGCACATTTAGTATCTCCACCGCGTGATTTTATGTACTCAAGCTCTTTCAGACGCTCATCCACGCAGGCTTTGGCGAATTTGACCACCGGGAACGTGAATGACAATATCTTGCTTTTGTCTAGAAAGCGAAGGACGGGGTTTTTGAGCAATAAGGAATCGATGATTGGTATCTGGCCGACCTGGCGAGAAACAATGAGCGATTACAGCCATGATGGACATATGGTAATGATAATGATACCGGAGCAACATAGCTAAACAATTTACCAAGGTATGAAATTATCCCATCAACGTCTTCGCCCCTATCTATAAACCCTAGGCGCTTGCTGTATGTAATTTCACCAATCACATCAGCAGCGTAGAATTGAAGCCATCTTGTGAAGTCGCATATGGCATTCTTGGAAGAAAAGAATACTTCGGTTTGATCCAGGAACTTCTCGGTTGTGCCGTCAATGAGTGGCTCGTACTGCACGAGTGCGCTCATCGAGAATGCACTGTTCACGGATCTTCGCAAGGCTGCATGATACTCCTCGTCCGTTGTCGAGAACAAAGAGGGCAGTCTAGCACCCTGTGATAGTGCTTGCTGCACAGGGTAAAACCCTGACTAGTATGGGGATGAGCATGCCACCTTGCAATAAGTTTTCGACCTACCTTTCTAAAGCCTTTATTCAAACCATAAATCGTCTTCAGTGCCTTCGGGTCCGCAAATGACAGGAAATTGGGTCCTAGGCGTACTATGTCTCCATACTGATTGTGGAGCTTGATGTGCGTAATCTCTGGCTTTCTGCCCAGTACATCAAAGAAACGCCACCAGTCTGTCAACGATGCCAAAAAGGGGCCTGGGTACCCTTGGAGTCCGTGGTGAAAGTGATTTCTTGCCATGTAAAGGACAAGGAGAAGAAGCAGCGTTATGAGCCAATGCTCACACAAAAAAGGGATAAGAGATTCCAGCACCATCATGAAGCTGATGGAAAGCAATCACGGTGGAATATACAAACTAAGAGATGTACAGGCCACCGCTATCAAATCGCCTGCAGCTGAGATGGAGCATAAATATACTTTATATAATTTGCCGAGAAGAAAGCGGAGTCTCAGCATTTGATGTCCCCGCTCTTGGGAAAGGTAGAAACGCCTGGCAAAGTGCATGGAGGTACATATTGATGTCTGTGTAAGATAATGATAAATCATCGGCATCTCTACCCGGACAGAATACAAGGGTTTTGGATTTTCATTTGCTCTGAGTCGTTTTGCGGTCATCTGGCCCACTACTAAGGGCGGACTCGTGGTTCTGGGGGGAAGGCGGCAATTGAGAGATTTCCCTAAAGCCGTTTCTAACCCGATCCCAGAGCAGCGCAGTATCTCCGAAGGACTCGGCAGTCAGAGTAATTTGTAGGTTTAGCCGCAAGTAAAAACACGTCCGCTCAGCTGTCAAAAGCTGTGTGTGGGGAAGCTTTGTTCGGTAACCAAGCCCTTCAATTGCCGGCCGACTTCCGTAGGGATCTTCGATCTTAAATAACGGAGTCAGTATGTAGGAAAGCATCTAACAACTTCGATTTTCTCTGTAGTCCAACTTGGTGGACTGACTTGCTGATGAGGAGCTCTGCAAGCACAGAAGAGGCTGGAAGAAGAATGAGTGAGGTATCTAGTCGCTTAGTCGCATCGTTAGCGCCTTTTCCAATCCGACGTCATCCCAATTCTGCCTTGACCTGTCACCCAAATCTTTTTCGCCAACATTCGCAGTATCGTAGTTAGGATGGCAGTCGGATTGTTCCAATACTAAACACCACCTGTTCAACCTTATGGCATCGAGCTCCCAACCCACCCGCCGAAATGGCACTCCCAGCTCCACAAAACTCCAACACTCCTCCACTTTCACTCAGATGACCTCGCCAACAAAGCCGCCCCTCCTCCCCACCTCCCTCGAAGCCCTCCTCCTCGCAATCTTCCCAGGTACCCTCCTCCTCGGCTCTCTATTCTCCATCCTCGAGCCCCACGCCCGCGCCGCCCCCTACAGCGCAACTTCTCAATCGCACCCTCCAGAGTTCGCGCCTTCCTACTTCGCACGGAAACGAAACCTCTTTAATGTTTTCTTCGTCAAGATCGGCTGGTTCTGGATAACCCTCGCCTATGTCGTCTTCCTCTTCCTACATCCTTCTACTGGGCCATCTCGCAGCCTGGTGTTGACACCTAGGCGTGTACGTGGGATGCTACGATGGGTGTTGGTCACAACGTGGTGGGCTATAGTTACGCAGTGGTTCTTCGGGCCAGCCCTGATCGATAGAGGGTTCAAGCTGACGGGAGGAGCGTGTGAACTTATTCGGGATGAAGAAGCAAGAGCCGGGATGGGAGATACAAAGGAGTTTTTGACGAATGCGGCTTGTAAAATTGCTGGAGGCCAATGGAAAGGTGGCTACGATATCAGTGGACATGTTTTCCTACTCGTTCTCGGCAGTTCATTCTTGTGGCTGGAGATTTTACCCTTGGTCATGCGGTATGCTGGACTGAGGGAGGACAGAACGGTGATCGCTAAGGATGGAAAAGTTAGCAGCGCTGAGAGGGAATCTGTTGTTGGGAGAGAGGATGATAAGGCTGTTAATGAGAAAGAGGCTCATGGGGGAGTGAGCGTGCCTTTGGTAGTCGCAGGGTTGTCATGGTGGATGTTGTTGATGACGGCTGCGTATTTCCATACGTGGTTCGAAAAGTTTACAGGGCTACTCGTAGCGTTTCTTGGGGTTTTCGTGGTGTACTTCCTCCCACGTGCCATACCAGCGATGAGGGACGTCATCGGTATGCCTGGAATATGAGCACGTTGAGAACAATAGACAGCCTTACCCACGGCTCGATGACTCCGAGTAGACATTATCGAGGTAGAAAAGTACAAATTCTAGGGCTATAACCCCAGTCACGCAGATCAGAAACGACTTCAGAAACGGGGTTGCATAGTACTTCTCAGGCACAGTAACTATCGGAGCCAAAACACTTTTCCCTTGGAGAAACACAAACACAGTATTCATCAATGTGACACTCAGGATCTGCTTGTAGTAATTTGATATCCGGTAAGACCTTTTGTAATGGAGCATTTGCCAAAAAAACTCAGTTCAAACGCCTGCGGCGATAGAGAACGTGACGGATGAATACTAATCACCAAACCATCCACTTACTCCCATCGATCTTCCCGTTTCCACTCTCCACCTTAACACCCTCCGCCTCCGCCTCCGCCTCCGCCTCCTCCGCCTCCTCCTCCTCCTCCTCCTCCGCCTCCCCCATCCCCTCCTCCGCCAAATCCTCCCCCTCCCCCATCCCCTCCTCCGCCAAAGCCTCCCCCTCCCCATGCCCCTCCTCCGCCATTAACGCCATCATGGCCCCCACCGTGCCTCCTACCATGGCTCCCACCATAACCACCTAGATGATAAGCCGGCGGCGCGTCCCCACCAACCCCAACCCCTCCCCCACCTCCGCTCACCCCCTCCCCCTGATAAGCCCAATAAGACTTATGTCTCTCCCTCCTTCTCCCTTTAATCACGCAACCAACTACACCCAGTATAATCATGAGAACGGAGAGGCAGACGATGGGAATGATGACGAAGAGGGGAGCGTCGGTGTGGGCTGTTGTTGTTGTTGTAGTTGTAGACGTGCCGGGGAGGCTAGGGTCGGGGTAGACGAAGGAGGAGGAGGAGGAGGTGGGATGGATGTTGGAGCCTACGATAGTACCTGAGGGGAAGCCGGAGATGGTGTTGGCGGATTGGGGGAGTGGAAGGGGTGCCATGGGAGAGTAGGTGGTGCGGTTTGTAATATCTTTTGTACTGTGAATTGGAATGTTTAAGAGAACATGCGGCGCTTGGACGTATCGAAATGACGGAGGTAGAAGAAGTGGATGACGTTTGGGAGTGGTTAAGGGTTCCACGAGGAATACGCAACGATTGAAGGTTATGGGAGCGAAGAAAAGTCAGAAAGACAAGAGATCAAAGGCCCAGAAGGACCTCAAATACCCGCATCAATGACCGCCAGAGAGATGAGGAAACTAAAGACAGACGTCAAATGGGCAACACCACAAATACTCTGTGACAAAGCCTCAAGCTACCCGCTGTACCATCGTCATTGCGCAGCAAGGCATTACGATCCTTCCTTAAGGCTCTCATGATGTGTCAATCGCAGCCGTATGCGTGCAAGTGAGACTGTGAGAATCTTACCAGGAGGTGAAACCATGCGTGCCCGTGTTTGACGATGGAAGTAGGGCCGTGGGGGAGGGATGCGAATCATGCGATTGGGGGGGGTTTAGCCGAGGCGGTTTTGGTATTCTAGGGCTCCGAGGTGCGGCTGAGTTGGTGGGGCAAGGTCATAATCACGTGTTCCCTGATCCGTTGGCGTGTTGGCATTTCTATCTAGGAGGTGGAAGTTGAAGTTCTCTTACAGCTGAAATTCCACCATCTTAAACCCTGTATTTGTTCTACTTGGGACTTGACAGTCGTTGCTAAGAAGAGCCTCCAAGGCAGGTCCACGCTTTCTATCTCTCTTAGTTACTGTCACTTCGAATTGGCGTAAACCTGATCACGATCGTACTCGGTCAAATGGCCAACGCTTGTAGAAGGAAATAAGTCTCAAGATCTTGCTGTTTACAAAAACTTACTCGAACGTCCAATGAAGAATAAAGGAAGAAGAAGCGTCTCCACGCCCTTTTCCAACCCAAGGTCCTGTAACTTCATCTGAATCTCATGCTTCTACTCAACCGCTGAAGCACCGGCACGGGGGTGATCAGAGCAGCTCTTGATGCGCGCTTCTTCTGGATCCTGTTTGGCACGGCACGAACGCGAGGTGGTGTGAGAAGGAAGATACGTGGTCGTGAAACCCTATCAGATCATTGCCAAAGGTTTTCTTCCAATACTGTTCTATGCCGTCCATGACCGACAGAAAGTACTGATACGGCAGACTGTCTTCCTTCTCCATTCAAGCAAGCTAAACCCCTCGTATAAACTTCGAAGAATCTACAATTTGCCGAAAGATTGATAGCAGTCGTTAATGCTTATGTGAACTTCAGATTCTTCGTCTGCCGTTACTTCGACTCGATGTCTCAAGGAACAGCAGATATTTCGTCATTAACGACTAAATCTTCGTCGGAAAGCAGTCTCCAGAAGACGTCTTCCTCTCGTGTATCACTGCCACAAATCTCGCTGATGTTCCAATGTTCTCGGAAGAAGATTGAAAGCATAAGGCCTTCCGGTGCCCCTTCCTCCTTGTCTAAAGCTACATATTCCTCCGAGAGTAACTTTACCGAGATATTCACTATCTGCCGCTCCTGTCGAAACTAGTTGAATATCTTGATGATTACCTCGTTCCTCTTCTCCTCTCTGGAAAGCTTGACTTCCTCCACATTCTCACCCACCAAAACATTCGTTACAGTCTAGTCATGACTCAGTTTGCTTGGGACTGCACAATGCAAATCCGCAAGTAGAAACCAGGCAACCTTCTGACGGGTTATACTGTAGCGGGCCCCAGCCCTACCATCCCTATGAAGGCGGCGGATATTACCATCTCCCCTATTTCCAACACTGTAAGTGTCGTCAGCCACCAGAGCGGTTGACAAAAATGTTGTTCTCAGGCTAGAAACATACCGTCTTTCATGTTCATATCAATATTTATTGGGTTGTCGGGGCTTGAACCAGGAACATCTGGACGAGATAGAGTCTTCGTTACTATTCAGTGTCTCAATCTCATAGTGTGCTCTTGATCATAGTTCTCTGACATAACTAATCTCTGAGACTCATGATTCTCGTCGTTCTTTGTCTCGCTTTCTCATTCACGCTGTTGAGAAATTGAAGAGACAGAGAATGAACGAGCGATTGATGATGTGACGTTGAGATCGAATGCAGATCGTTTCTCACTGAATCCTCTGGTCGTGAACTCTACATGAGATTCGTAGAGTCTAGTCGCTTTTGTGGGATTTCTTCTCGTCGGTCGTTGCTGTTATTGCTGTATCCGTTGCTTTGCTGCTGCCTTTGCTATGCTGCGTCACGAGGCTTCGGGCTCTTCTTCAGGCCTCTCAAAAATTGGACTGTTTGTTTCAGGTACAATTTTCTGGAACTGCACCGTTTGCGGTGTTTGCCGTGCGTGCCGAACAGACACTCTTCCTCGGCGTCTCTAATATCATACGTGAGCTCGTTTAGCTGCTTCCTCCTATTCTGCACGGCGGTATTGTTCGATGTTGGACCTGTAGTTCATCAACGAGATGAAAGTTGTGCGGCTGAATCTCTGAGATACCCTTCGGATTTTGAAAAATTGGTTTAGCTTCTTCAGGTTTGATGTGGTTTGGATCGACTGATTCTGGACCTGTCATCGTCCCGTGTCAGAGATTTACATTCGTCGTAGATGCGGTCAGCCCTTAGGTGACAGCACCTGAGGGGGCTGTCAGGCGTTGCTAATCGCAGCCATGGCAGCAAAGAGGAGAAAGGTGAGAAGACAGAAAGGGGATGTAGGTGAGCAAAGAAGGGGAATTAATTGCGCCTGCTTGCTTTGGGCGGCGTCCCTTTGCCTCCTTCAAGTTACCATATAACAATCCTCTCTTGAGTCTCTTGAGTCTCTTGTTCCTCGTTCCCATCACTCTTGCGCATTTGCAGCAATCTCCTTCACGTGACATCGCACTTCTTTTCGAATTTGCACCTTCGTCTTTTTGCAGCCTTTCAGGAACAACAAAATGCTAATCTCAAAACCGTGTCTTAGTTATCTTGAAAGAGTAGCAAGGTGACTTCTGGGCCTGCCGTCGGGTCAGGGTTGGGTTGGGTTGGAGGGGGTCAACCCAACCCCCTCAACCCAACCCGATTGCTAAAAATAGTATACCTAATTAATGAATCGATCTTATATTCAAGAAAAAAATCTAAAGTTCTTGACAAAAGCGATAACTTTTAGGTTGAATCATGCGTGAAAGCAATAGTATCATTAACAGTGTGACTGTGACAGTGCAAGAATTGTATTCACAGTCTAACATAAATAGCTATTTATCTTGTCAACAGCGTTGAATTCTTATTACACGACTAATTCGTCATGCAGTTTGAGCAATTTCCGAAGGTAAACTTTTCGCCTGTCAAGCGAAAAACCGATCTCATATTCTTTCCTTGAATGATGATACGCTGGCTTCGCGTGAATTGTGCAAAGATTGATGTCTGTTAAGTAATCAGTTTTTGAATCGCAAAATTGATAAAATTGATCATGAAACTAATCTTCATACATTGCTACAAGTCACGCTTTCGTCATCTTCTGTAGTGTCTTTATAGTCTTTGATTGAAAACGCATGTCATTTTCAATCAGATCATGACATACTTCATGAATCACGCACTGAAAGAGCAGCTTCAAAATAAGCAAGTCGATTGATTTTTGATATCAACGAATTTCTTGAAGAGTCACTGTTTGATAAGGGGAAGCTGACCTGGTAGGAACACTCTGATTGGTAATGGCTCACTTGCTTATCTATACCGTCAACGGATTGAAACAAAGGGACAAGAAGGACTTAGATGAAGACCTTACTGTCCAACATGTCGGATAGTTCTGCCAAAGAATTTTTTTTGGTGTTGAGACGGGCTTCCTAAACGCAGTCTCTGCCATCTTCGCGAATACCTGCATGATTGAGAGCCGCTTGAGGAACTTAGCCTTAGTTTTAGAGCAAACCTTTCATTGGCGAAGGTCGTCTCACATCTGTGATGAGCGTCAACGGCCTTCTCCGTTGCCCTATCATTCATAACCGCGGTTGAGCTCAAGACTATTATCGAGTGGGCAGCTCTTTCGAGATTTAGCCTTGAAATGTATCCGACCAGGAATTTGATGCGCGCAATTTCATGTGCTTCATAAGCCTTCGGTCTAATGATCAACTCTCTGGCAATGGCATTCTTTTGTTCGGCGTTTTGGAAAATGCCACGCTCTTTGCATAGGCGATTTAGTGTCGCGAAACGTGAGAGGAGTAGGTAAGCTCATACATATTCGTATCATTCTTGGTTCGCCAGAGCTGGGGCTTGCTAAATCGGTGTAGATTATTTAGGAAACGCGGTAGCTGATAGAATGCTCGAAGTATTCAACACTGAATCAAAGAGAATATGCTGCTTTGATGCAGGACATGGAATAGAATTCCTATGGTGAATCGTCAAACGCATCTCTTAAGTTTCGTCTGGTTTATCCTTTGTTCGACATGTTCCAGCCTGGTTTCGAAACCACCCTTTGCTTGCTCGCATCTGTGGTTTTATACCCAGTTAGCCGACGTTCCAATCGCCTAATCTGCAGGAAGATCCGCAAGAAAACTGTCAGCCTTGAGGCTCGGTTGATCATGTAGTTTGCCGTTCCCTCCGGATACGAGAACAAAGACCAATGTGATCCTCAAAATCCTGCCGGTTTCTCATCTTCCTCCTTTCTAACATATAGCAGCAACTCCTTTTGCTCTATCCACCCAAGGATTCTTTCCCTATACTCGAGATCAAAATTCATGTACGAATCGATCTTAATCTAGTCGAAACATTACTGAAGCTCGTAGTCCTTCTCGGTCTGGATTCAGCGCTCAAAATCATGAATCTCTGATTCAATACAGAAGATCGCTCGAGTTCGCTTCAGTACACGGTTGAATGAATGACATCGCTGCTTGACGTAAGCATCGTAAATTGCCGTTGTGGTATCTGTTCAGTGGGCACGAAAAGAGTGAAAAAGCAATAGTGAATGTCCTTTAGCATAGATTAAAGACTGTTCCAAATTTGAAAGGGTTTAAGAACTGACGAGAAAGAAGCATAAGTTGATCGTGAGTAAAGGAAGTGAGCTTTTCGCTCCTTCTTCACTGGTAAGAAAAACGTTCTTGGTTTGTTGTTGACGTTAAAGTTCGTTAACTCTTAAATGTTTTCAAGAGTTCTGAAACTCTTGAAACGTCCTTGCAGTTCACAAAAGTCATTGCCATTGCCAATATGTCGAGTAATTGAACAGAGCACTTCCTATGCGCGAAACTGCGTGAGAATTTGGCTCTCGAAGTTGTCCTCTGACCAAGTTTTGGAAGTTGCTACTTCATGGCGACGGAACTGTAAGCTTTTTGCGTCAGCTGGTCGACACCCGTAACAGCATATACAAGGATTCTCTTGCCTTCAATACGCTGCAGCACGGATTCTCTCTTCAAACCTCCCCCCTAACCCAATCGTGCCATTTCCACGAGACTTCCCAGGCCAGTACATTCTGCAGAAACGGTAGTACTAGTAGACAGAACCGCGATAAAAAATTGACATTTGCCACTCCCTTTCGGTTGACAGTAGGTACAAGCTCCGTTGTACCGTTCCTCGTTGGCAAATTGACAGATCAAGCAGGTTTTCGAGCTGGAGCAAGGTAGGCGGGGCATGGCGCCGTGATTTCTAACTTAGAACAGCTCCGGACTGGCAAGAGTCCTTCATTGAACAATGCAGACAGCGGTGGTTGGTATAGTGGTCCATCGCATTGTATGCATTGTTTGGTTGTACAATTAAGGTGGAAGTTGAAACAGAGAGCTGAATAATTACTAAATCTATTGAAAGGTTTGAGAGTTGGGTTATAGAGATTCGATGGGTCGTGAGGTTGGTTAAATCATCATACCATTTCTTGTATACCAGTCTAATAAGTAAATGGAATAATGGTCGAGATATGAAGAATATAAAAAGTCTTGGGAAAAGGAGGTCTGAGAAAGAGGAAAAGAAGAACCGTGGTCTGCAAGGACGGCTGCTCGCGGAGACACGTCAAGATCTTTCGTGCCATGTGGCTTGATTGTTGTAATCCATCTAGTTCATTCGCCTTGGAGAGAAGCAAATGCTGCTCGGGATCTTATAGTAATGATGATTTTGGCTGGAAACTCATTCGGACCTTGTATCTCGTTTCGCCTATTTGTAATTTTTCAAGGGGGCGGCTTGAGAGTACCAACGCATACAATTCTAACAGATTCGTATTTGTAGAGTCGTAAGACACTTGCTCCACATCGAACATGAAACAGTCCCGCACACCATCTAAAGACAGTCACGGGCATTCATTGTGCGATTACTTTCAGCAAGTTTGCCGAAGATAGATGTCGATAATGATGCGTTTGTTTGTGTTCATTCTTATGCCTTGTCGAGATCTGATTGTACTTCGACTACTTGATAGAAGCACGCTTACGTACCGTCCCGTCAGTCTCAGTTTTCAAAATATTCTGAGACAGCGAGGCTAGGTTCATACTCGCTGGCTGTTGTACCATGGTGGCGTCAATTCTCAACCCACTCAGCTTCGTCGACGGCTGATTATCATAGATAGTGATGTCTGCATTCATGGTCATGACGACCACAATCACGCAATTCACTGCATAACCTGACAACACCACAGTGAGAACCAGAGCCGGGCGCTGGCGCGGTCTTGGTCTATCGTGGAGCCATCATTTGTGATCATTCGTGAACGAGTTCGAAGATCCTCTCCCTTCTCCTGATTCGGCTCTGAACACCTTCCCATGATGGTTGTTGAGAGAGTGATCGAATGGAATGCGGAAATAAAAGCTGTTCTCAACACAGCATCGAAGGTCTGAGAGAGCAGTTTCAGATCTCTAGACGACAGGATAGGAACCCAAACAGGATAAACCCTGAATGGGCTATGTCGTTTCGTAATCGCTGAATCATGAGTTCGGTTTCCGGCCCAAGGAACAAAGGCATGGGGAATGGGAAAGCAACACTCGCCGACCTGTACGGGTTGGTGCGATAGGTGTAGTGCTTGATAGAAAGTTCGCCTGCGTTGTCCTCCGACTCTTTCAAGAACTTGCACCTTTTGGTAGGGGAGCTGTGTTTTCCGCAGCATCAGTTGGCTATTCGGATTTTTGAACATCCTGTGTTTTGTGCCGCCGAAGATATACGCCGAAGATTTGATGGAGCAATGGTGTAATATGTTCTTCTTGGCTTCATAACGAAGGCTTAGTGATTGGAAGACCTTTCCTTCTGAAAGAATCTATACAGAATCATCTGTCTGACTCATCACTAGGACCAGCTTTTCTTTCGGGTTTGATCTCTTATTCAGCAACTGCTGTAAGAATTGCAACTTTGACTCACGCTCTTATATCTCAGAAATGTAGTCATATAGAAAGGATTTGCCCGCCAAATACCCTTGAATTAAAACCTCGTTATCCGTCAATTGAACGGTATGATGGATATTGGCTAGATATGGGATTCCAGCCATCATTAATTCAAAGCCAAATCCGGGACAAACTAATGTACTTTTTCCCTGATAAAGATTATATACAAAATCTTGAGGGTGTCATAATAAGAGAGACCGTTCGAATTGACATTTAACATCAATTACCACAGGCTGCCAGAAATTAACTTTCAGAACGTGTTCTTGAAAGGCTTGAGAAGAATGCGGCGCCTGCATCGTAGCGAATTCGTCTCCGAACATGTTAAGCGTAGTTGAAGATAGGCAAGGTGTAAAGGCTATATAAATATTCTGATAGAGATTCTTAAAGTTGTCAGCAATATTAATTCAGAAGTCAGAAGGTCAAAGATGAAATAACAAGGAACGGAATTGGTGATTCGCGTCAGTCTGCTAAGCTCGATGGCATATAAGACTAGTGCTCACAGAGATCCTGAAGGAGCTCTAGATACTGATAGATGTCTTCTTTTGACGTTTAATTCCGGAGGGAGCAAACGTCATGCCGCTTAGCAACGACAATGGAGTGACACTTCATGAGGTGAAACAACGAATTTTGTTCGAGACCTGAGATATTCTGCGTTTGGTTATCGACGGATCAGCTGTTGCCCATTGTCGTTGAAGCTGTAGAAACAGTAATCAGCATGAATAGAATGACATACAAGAGTAGATACTAACTGAGATATCACCGTTTAATAACGACGGTGGATTAAGATCCTGTAAAGTGGATGAAGGAACTTTCTTGAAGAGCTAAGATAACGTAGTTTGGTTCGGCTCCTAGACGTTTAGATTACGCTTTTCGGGACTACTCCTAGGTCTGATTACCGTTACAGTAATAAGAATAAAGAGCTCGAACTTGTTTGGTAGTTTCAGATAGTTGGATGAAATCGTAGAAAAACAGGTGACTTGATAGAGGGACTAGTAATGGTGAAAGAAGGGGGGTCGAGATGGCGAAAGGTGAGGAACCTTTGGCCCTTTCGGCCGGTCTGCTTGATTTGACCATGATGGTTGGCTGTAACAATTAATAGCTAGAGGTCAAGAAACACTACCCTGGATAACAAAAATAATGAAAGGGGTGTTTCAGTATCGTAGATTCACATTAGCTTGTACTGTTCAACCTTACCAGTAAGACCAGCTGGGAGAGAAAGGAAAGGTCTCCATCATTATACGCCATTTGCCACGGCTAACGCATAGCCCATCAATGCCATGCAGCCCGAATCTTATTGCCCTTAGCAGGTAGATGACCCGAATAGGAAGTAGCTAAGACAATTCCCGGAAACAGTCAGTAATCTTCGTTTTGAGATGTAACACTTGCAACGTTTCAAATCTAGGTTGTATCCAGGCGCCAATTGATTCAGCTTCTTGTGGTCCATTTCCTTCCCGAGAAAGTCTTGCAACAACCTCTGGGCATAAGCATCCCAGGTTACTTCGTGAGAAATCTCGGTGGTTCTTCAATCTTGCGAAGGATGGCGTTGATGACTGGCTTAATACATAGGCTGAAGTGAGCTGTCTCTGAAACCGGTGCCCGCAGTTGATATGGGATGTTGTGTCTGGGAAGTTCTTCATCTCATCTTGGCAGGAGATATCTCTTATCACTTTCACCAAAATCCTGCACTCTGAGTTGGAGATCAAACAACAGCAGCCATTCCACATGACCACCCAAACACCCATCATCGTGCCATGTTTTGAAGCGGATGACCTCGATCTTTTGGGCACGAGACATCTCGGTTATGTTCGTTAGTCAAGTCCAGCCACTTTCAAAACATTAGCACAAATGTCAGATAACTGACATTAATATTTCGAGACTCAGTTGTGTCAAATACTTCCGGCAAGAAGTATGCTCGTACAAGCAGGAGAGTTTGGTTCAGTCGGGAATCCCTCTTGCAGCATGAGCATTCCTTGTTCTTCACGGGATAGTAGGATTTTCTGCTATCTTTGCGGTGTTCATATCTTCTAGGCTTGCCTCACTCCAAGTAAGTCCGAATTCCAGCAAGCTTGTATTCACTGGATGTTGTGTTGTTTGTAAATTGATGGAAGCATCACGTCATCCTTTGAATCGATAGTTCAATCTTAAGAGTCTTAGGATTCACTTTTCTATGAGGTTGCTAGAACATTCATGATTGAGAAAGGTTCGGAAGGCGACTTTGGCGGGTCTCGTTGCTTATTGACTTGTATACGAGAGGGTCCGTGCAGGAGAAGAGACGACAGAAGGAAAGACAACTTTACTCACTAACCTATGCTAAGTAGGGTGGGATTTTAGTAGGCAAAGCATCGCCAAGACCTGCTGACTAATAAAGCCCAAACGTTTGAAAAAAAAAAAAAAAATGCAGTTGCCTCCACACGGAATCGAACCGTGAATCTCTAGAACTGTTGTTAGTAATAGTTGAAGAAGAGCAAATTCGAACTAACCGTCATTACTAGTGACGCTTCTGAGTATTAGCCAAAGGGACAAATTCTGCGGATCCGTGCGACATACCGCTTTACCATTAAGCCATAGAGGCCTTAACCGAATAGAAGAGTTTGTCACTATCAACTTATATATATAACATTATCGCCCCTCTGGGGTTTCCGGAATCCTTCAGTCCATTTGCTTTCAAAAATAACCTCAATGCAGCATTCCATTTTCCTCTTCACAGCGACAACATCATAATCAATGCAATCGCAAACCTAACTAACTACACTGAAGATGCAGAGCTGAATTCCAGTTCGCCATCTCGCCACAGTCTACGAGTAGCGTTGAATTCCGAACGTTCGTCAAATCTCTCAGAGTCCTTTCGTGGAAAATTTTTTGTAATGCTTCACATTCTTCTTAATACCGCTGTAATTCTTTGACGGAATCTGGTATCTAGTAGTTACGTCTCTCTTCGGATACTTGAGACTTTGAGACCTCCAGCTTCTTAGAATTACAATCTTTTCATTGGCACAGCCCATGTCTAGAAGGCCTTTCGCTGCCGTGTCGTTGTTTGCTCATGCTCATGGCTCAGAAGCATGAGTGTATTCAATTACGAACCTCTCGCTACAAAAACATGTATTCGTATAGCCATACTACCGGCTAATAACGATGCTCAAAAGATTAACAAAGTTAGCCTTGATACGATACATATGGAGATGCAAGAAGCCTGTAAGAAGTAGGTTGCGCTGCCCTATATAGGTGAAAGCGTTGAAAAGCACAACACTATTGCTCTGAACGCTCAAGAATTTGATATCTCGGGTTCTCTGAATTTCTTCCTACGGCGTAGAAGAAATACTCATCTTACCTTTTGGAAAGATGTAATATATATCAATCAGAAGAACGATATCGAGGAGAACGAGTAGACTTCAGGATTGAAAGAGACAATGAGACTGCTGCGTTAATATACACAGATCATGGACCGGCTACTGTGGATGAGGAGGGCACTCTCAATGGAATGGAAGGTCTGTTCAGTGCCATCTTGGCCGAGGATGGAGGAACACAATCAGAAGACGGCAAGCCCGACCAGACTGAATATACCGCTCTGTCTGCAGCTGATGTTGGTCCTTGCGATTCAGCAGTTCAGGAGGGGCTGTCGAGTTTCTTTGCTCAGCCTTGGTGAGACGAGTCTGCATCAGGCAAGAAGCAACGGCATATGGCCAGGAACACAGGACTGCTCTATGATAAAGGCGAAATAACCCTTGTGCATGCGCCTGGCTGCAGCATTCCTATAAATAACCTTCAACAGGGAAAGTTATGGGACGATATAAGAGGCAATCGAGTATCTACCGTCTCTCACCATATTGATGTGGTAAGTCGAAGGTAAACTCTCACTCTCGAACTCATGCACTGAAAGCTTCGTCGAGTAGCCCAGTAATACGATGAAACCTTTGATCATATCACAATACCTGTAGATGAGGAGTGTGGGATTGGATTTATAGCTAGCAAGAATTACGCAAATACTTTGGGCCCGTCACCTAGATAGCGCGCATAGCCTGGAAGTGAGGCACGACGGAACAAAAAGCCTCAAAAGCTCTTCAGTATCTCTGCTCAATCAATGTGAAATTATTCTCCAGCTCTTGCAGCTGCTTTTAAAACCTAGCGTATCAGTCTTGGAAACACACACCTTATCTTCTCAGGCCGGCAGCCTCCAAAGGCAGCATTTCCTTATGAGACTGTACATTGGCCAAGAGGGCGGGATGTTCCAACCATGTCAGGGCAAAAATATTGAGGCAAGAATAAAAGACTGGAAAGACATTGGATGAATAGATCATTTTCCAACCATTCATAACTTTCGCATCATGTGTCAAGTAGTAACCTTCGCTTCTCTCTTGACGGAAATACCTGCGAGTCGTACGTCTGCTAATCGCTTTCAAAACTTCGTTCATTCTATCGACGATGATATTGACCATTAGCACGATCATGTCTCTCATTGTCGTGATTCAATATTCGGTCTGTTCGCCTTGAATCTCGAGAACTGTGATCTTGACGACAAGACGTTTAGTGTTACGAGTGTGTCGAGATTGGGTAGGGTTATTCAGCCAATAAGCCCTAGGAATTTCGGCACATGGTTAATTCCTAGCTTCAACACTCTATCCGAACACTTTCGGTACTCGTACTCAGCCCCCTTTGTCCGCCCTACTATAAATACAGCTCGAATTCCGCTTGATTCCTTCTGTATTCTTAGTATTCTAGTCATAGCTACCTCTGTTGATCAAACATTCTACTCACGGTTCGCCTACTGCTTAGATTCTAGGCACGGTCTCAACATTATACTAAGAATTCGTCAACCATACGATATTGGTACCAAGACCCATTCAAGATACTCGGCTAGGATAGTACGAGTCTAAAGAAACCTGTTTACCTGGTGATCGACGCAACCGAAAGACAGAACAACACCAGGGGATCAATAGGATCAACGGGAACATAAGGCCGTTGGATTGCTAGAGGATCTACCGCTCATTAAGTAGCATCGGTTCACCCGATCAATAGAATCAACGGGAACGCAAGGCCGTTAGATTGCTAGAGGATCACCAACCCCCCCCGGAAACCCAGCTCGTGGATCAGTCGAGTCACAATAATCTGTGCCAACAAATCCTGTCCGATGTATGTTCGGGCCAAAGTCAATTTAGTGAGCCTGCTTCAATGACACGATCAGATTCGACCTCTTCGTTGAGCAAGTCGACTAGTGAGCCTGCTTCAATGGCGCCCTCCGTCAAAACGATGGCCTACCAACCCTCATCGCCCTACCTACCAGTGAACCTTCCTACATCGCATTGTCGGGTCCGCCATTGAAGCAGGCTCACTGTAACCACAGGTTGTTTTCACTCGTCGAATTCACGAGCTTGAAGCAGGTTATTTTAACTCGTCTGTCACGAGCGATTTGACATGCCATTGAAGCAGGCTCACTAGTGAGTTTGTTGGCACAGATTATTTTGACTCGACTGATCCACGAGCTGAGGTTTGGTGATCCTCTAGCAATCTAACGGCCTTACGTTCCCGTCGATTCTATTGATCGGATGAACCGATGCTACTTAATGAGCGGAGAATCCTCTAGCAATCCAACAGCCCTCTAAGCCATTGATCTTATTGATTCCCGGATGTTGTTCTGTCTTTCGGTTGCGTCGACCATCCGATAAACAGGTTTCTTTAGACTCGTTCTATCCTAGCCGAGTATCTTGAACGGGTATTGGGACCAATATCGTATGGTTGACGAATTCTTAGTATAGTTAGATTCTAGGCACGGTCCCAACATTTAGCAGGGTCGAATTTCAAAGTTCTCAGAGCATGACAGTTGAAATGTCTTTTATCAATGTCATTCAAGAAGACTCAAACACAAGCAGTGTCATCATGTTTGCAATTCAAAGTTGAGAGTATTTGCATGTTATAATCTTCAATCAAGAGCTGATTATTCGAATTGATTTGAATGTTAACACTCTCTCTAAAAATCTTTAACTTGACCTATTCGCTATCAGTTGATTCTCAGTCGCTCAGACGTTCAAAATAAACTTGATGCAATATTGAGTTCAATACGTTCAGATAAAATAACTAGCTGAAAAGTAAATGATATACTGAACTTTCAAGTAAAGAACTCACAGTTAGATTATTTAATCAAGTGAGTTGAATTCAAGAAAAATAGCTGGAAAAATTATTTAATATGCTGAACGTAAAACGTTTTTTTCGGACGAGAGCTCGTTCGAGAGCGGATAGCGGAACCAGGTTTTCATTACTAGAAGGTTGATCGAGCGCTAATAGTTTGAGTTTTCTGGCCGTTAGAGCCTTCGTGGGTAAGTAGGCTTCTAAGCTTTGCCAGCTTCCCGGTAGTATTAAACCTATAAAACGTGGCCTACTTATCCGTACCCCCTAACCTTCCATTTCCAAAGTCGTATAGGCCGACCAGAGATTTCACTTCAGGTAGTAACGCGTCCAAGGGCCTTGCGCAAGACTGCCATCCATAATGCCATGAATGTAGCAGCTTCCGACGATATATCTAACATCACTTGTCTCAGTGGAATCCCGAGGGGCTTTCCTAACAACAAATGGAGCAGGCGCGCCAGCAATCAGACATATCTCATCGTCTGGTAACATGTTCCTTGGAAAATTTCCGATTCGACCTTTTTCGGTTACACCTATACGTCGGTTTATACATCGAAAGCGCCGCCAGACCTTGTTCGCGTGCACAATCCCATCTGAGGCATCTAGATTTTCCGTTTCCACATCTTCTAAACCCTTTTGCACCATACAAGCCATTGACGATTCGTAAGAGACACCAAGCCCGTACCACCTTTCAAACATTGTGTAGTCGGAGTCGAAGGTGTCAGTCATCCAGTTTAGTGTCACATTGTCCTCCTGATCCTCGAAGTCCATGGTCAAGACCCGGTACAATGCACGTTTGAGAGAGATTCGTTCACCTGCCTCATCACCAGCTTGGGTCAATAATATTCTCGAAATGTCAGACATCCACTCGTATCGGTATTTCTCGTATTCTGACGACTCCACAGCAGTGGCTTTTGGACTTAATGGTGCGATATAGATCGAGTCTGACAAGCGGTCGATGATACTGAGATCTACTAAAAGCTTGGTCCCGGTCGAGTCCAAGTCATAGGTGGGGGTCAGCTGCGTCGCCGCTTGCAACGTGGGAATATCAGTCCTGAAAAACCCGTGACTTGAAGGGGTTGCCCAATTGACTACCCAGGTTGGGAAATTGTCTCTGGTATGTTTGCTTCCTCCAATGAGTCGCCGCAACATGTCAAGGGCATGAACCCTTCCTCTGCGATGAGATACCGCATGACTCGCGTGAACAATTGCTCATCTGTGCACTTGTAGTCCACTGGCATCTGATTCCGGCACTCAGCAGAAACCAAACCATAGAGTGCAAATACTTTGTCCCGTGGCATTGCGCAACTGCTGCTGCGAAACTCGAGCAGAAGCCAAAAAAGGGGTAATACCCCGTGCTCTTCGGCCTCCTGCCGGGCAAAGGCCATCAGCTTGGCTGGCATGTGAAGATTGGGTGTAATCTCTCCAGTCCTGAGCCTCTGTAGTTTCGAAAAACAATCCTCTAGGGGCTGAGAATCCAGCGTGTCGATCACGCATGCAAAGTTGTCCCAAGGTATTCGTGTCATGCCAATGTTGATGAACAAATTCGTTGCCAAAGATACCTCCTGGATTATCCACATTCTTCTGAAGTAGGGCAATCGCAACAAGTCTGCCAATTCATTCCATTCCTCTAGGTTGTTCGAGATGAGAGTTAGGACCTCGATAGTATTCATGTTGTATACCAGCTGGGCTCTACTTGCTGTGGTCGCAAGCATATACAGAAGGTTCTGTATATTGGTATTCCTAAAACCATAGCTTAGATATGCTTCGACACATTTAGCTCTGCCGTATATGAGTTGCATATGGGCAATCTGGTCTTGCTTTTCCTCGCTGTTGCTTTGATCTATACAGATGGCATCAATCCAAAGCCGCTTTTCTAAGAGAAATGACTGTTGCTGGTAAAGAAGTTGATACGCTGATTCAGTGACTAGAAATTGTTTGTTGTCAACCAAGATCCTTCGTGTGAGGTTGTTCGAACCCCACACGTAAGAGCAAGCCGAGAAATCCGTCTCATCTTGTACTCGGGCTACCTCGAGATTACAGCTAGGAAGCCTAAATAATCGTCTTCGTCGTAATACGAGAATTCGAAACTGCTCCAATGTGTTCTCAAGAGGCCTGTAAACGAATGAAGCCGAAGGTTCCAAGTGACTACCTTCGATCCACACAAGCATTCGCCATAAACTTGGTCCGAGTACATGATAGACGTTGACAAGGGCAACAAGGCTACGCATGACTGCGAGCCAAAGCTGGGTTGCAATTGGATTCAATCCGTGAAGCAGTGCTGGTGAAATTGCTATAGCAGCTAGTGTTAAGCAAAGAACCATTAGAGTATCGGCCAACAGTGCCCAGAAGTGTCCAAATCGAGGGAAGAGCACGATGTGTAGACCAGACAGAATCGATATCTGGATAAGTGCAACGGAGTGTGATCGCTGCAGATCAAGAGCCACAAGCATCGAACAAAAAAATATCATCACTTCAACCCACTTGACTTTTGGCGTTCCCTCCAAGAAAGCGAGCGCGAGGCATTCAACAAGAGGCCTCGTGAATAGCCAGAAGAACATGCACCAGCGATCTATAGACCATCTGAATCTCGTAAGCGTGTTGGCAGAAAAGCTGACAGCCGAGAAGGCAAGGTGATGGAAAGAGGCTGTTCTGGTATTCACTGCGTCGGGCCCCCAGAAAAAATTGTATGCAACGATAGCGAAGTTAAGAACCTCGGAGGGTATCGAAAGGCTCCAGACTTTCCTATTCGTAACGCCATGAGCTATAAGAGCAACATAGGTGGTACGAAGTAGAAAGCCAGGAAGGAAAGCGTCGGTGTAGTATCCGACGACACCGCTAAGAAACCCAGCGAATACGTTCACCAGAAATACAGTCAGAGAAACTTCCAAAGTGTTGAGCCGATTCTCTGCATAAGGTCTCATGTAGGTCTCCATGGTGCAGCCCGTCAGAGGAGAGAGCTAGCACTGTTTAGGTACCGAATACGGGTCGTATCATTTGCAGGCAGAAGATGTGAACAGCCCGCCTGAGTTCTCACGGCCTCAACACCACGGAACAGGACAAACATCTTTTGAGCACTTAGCCTTCGATTCTCACCTGATTTAAGGGTTTGCAAGTCTGCGAGGTCAACAGCAAGTATGTCCTGGTGAATATGTAAATATATCTGCGGCAGGTGCAGCCGGGAACTCTCAAGCTGAGGACCTGATTCGCTTACGAGCCGCTGAGACTTGCCACGCTCTTAAATAGCGGGACTAAAGCCTGCGCCTAACAGCGCCCGCGTCATTTGCGCGCCCTCTTCCTAGACTGTGCTTTCAACCAGGTTCGTCTCTTGGTATTCGAAAGCAACCCTACATTTGGCACCCAATAATTGACTGTTTATCGGTTATCCGACAAAGACTGCTTTCATGACTCCTATTGCGAGGCTGATGCGTAGTCTCCAGGGACCCAGACTCAGACCTCGGTCATTTGCTGCGAAAACCTCAGCGATGTTGAGTACAGATGATCTCATTGAGGAACAAACCCTCCCTCGATATTGCCCGCAGCATTATTATCCGGTTCGTTTAGGAGAGACCTTCAACGACAGATATCTGGTTGTCGCGAAGCTGGGATACGGCGCCAGCTCCACGGTATGGTTGACGCGGGATATTCAGACGTATGTGTTGAGAAATGTTGGATTTGAATGTCTATTGCTTCTGTTGACCTCGAAGTGAGGTGGTGGTGGCAAGCAAACCCCTTCGTGACTCTGAAGATCCTCACCAACGGTCTCATCGAAAAATCCGCTGCCAGCACTGAACTGGAGATATCGCGCTGCATTGCCACAACGGATCCCAATAGTGAAGGTTTGCGATACTTGAGGACGGTGCTGAACTCGTTCGAAGTAGTTGGACCAGATTCAACACACGTGGGCTTGGTCTACGCGCCCATGAGGGAGTCTGTTTCAAGATTTCAAAGACGTTTATCGAACGGCCAAATACCAGGCTACTTTCTAAAGCCATTACTGGCAATGGTGCTCACCGGGCTCGATTATCTTCACACCAAGTGTCGCGTTATTCACACAGGTACGCAACTGGTCGGCAACAAGTCCAGTTTGCAAGACGAAATTGACTTGGCCATTGTAGATTTGAAACCTGACAACATTCTACTTGGTATTGAACATCAGGCGGTGATTGAGGATTTGGTCAACGATGAGGCTGAGGAACCTACTCCTCGAAAAATGGAGGGTAGCAGGGCTATCTATCCCTCTCGAAATTTTGGCGACCTCCAAAGTCCTCCCGGGCCACCAAAAATTGCGGACTTTGGTTTGGCTGTCTTGGGGGATGTTCCTCAACTCCACAACCACCCCATTCAGGCTGATCTCTTCCAAGCTCCCGAAGTAATTTTACGAGCTGGTTGGACCTACAGTGTCGATATATGGAATCTCGGAGTTATGGTAAGTGTTCCGTTGGCGCCTCCACAGTTTTTACGTAACAAAATTGACGTAGATACCTTGAAAGCTTTGGGATCTAGTTGAGAACAGGACACTCTTTGATGCGTTCGATCCTATCAAAAGCGCTTACAGTCCAGAGGTACATCTGCTCGAGATGACATCTTTTCTTGGCCCTCCCCCAAGGGAGCTCCTCAAACGAGGTGAAAAGGCAACTCATTATTTTACCGCAGAAGGTGCGAAACCCCTTTTATCCGCGACCTTTTCGCGGAATCCAATCCTTGCTCACTTTGAACGCAAGGGAAATTATTGCAGAGTGACAGAAAGGCATCAAACGCTTCCACCCTCGAGAGCTGCTTGACATCATTGACTGGCGATGACAAGAGACTCTTTCTCAACTTTGTAAGGAGAATGCTACGGTGGATGCCAGAGGACCGAGCGACAGCGGGAGAACTGCTCCAAGATCCGTGGTTGAACAGTTAGCGGATGGGGTAGCAGCGGCGCACCCCGAATACAGAATGTGTGCATTCAAGTAGAAAAGCTCGTGCGCAGCTAGCGATAGGACACAGCTACAGATAAGATTAGACTCGCCGCGAAAGTACCTGAGGATGCGAAATAAAACTTGAGCGTTGGTGCAAGTCTGAGCTCGCCGTGATAGACAATTAATTCCTCTCACGACGAAATTTCTAGGTTCTCTCTCATCGAGCGATACTCTTCAAAGGTATATAGATAAGGCTTTGTGAGAATTTCTTCATCTGGTCCGCCAAAGCGAACTGGGAGGGAGTTGCCCAAACTTGCTATCGTAGAGAACCAATGTAGGTTGTACCAGTTTTCGAAAAGCGCAAAATTGTGGCCAAACCAACAGCATGAATTCTCGGTTTTGATTAACATGATTTGAAATAAAGTACAAAAGATTATCAATAATTAATTAAATAATGAACGACCTGGGGATCGAACCCACTTGCCATTGGGGAACACGGCCGTTGCCGTTATTGTGAAATGCAATAGTTTATCCAATAGCTATATCTAATAACGTGTTTTCGCGAAGACTTAGTGCGGGGTACTGTACTATCGTATCATCCCGTCAATATATGAACGCATAAGCATCTTCAAATGTGCAAAACCACTGAGAAATTTCATGATGTCACGCCAGTTCAACTGCTGGAGACGGTTTTCGTGGGCAGTCCGCTGCTACTTCATCAAATGCCTTTCCATGTCCTTAATCAACTGCACCAACCCACATTCATCTAAAGATGTCCAGACTCAAAAGACGGGCAGCGATTTTCCAAGGAAGCAAATAATGAGTTTTATCCTTATCTCGTTTTTCTTCTTTGTACTCAGGCTATTGAAAAAGCCTCAACTTTCTTCAGCTATCTCCGGAAAGGCTACGATATACGGAAAATACACATTGACGATCGGTACGGGTGTGTGGGCTTTTCTTTTTTTAACCGGCGAGCATGGCTCACAAAGCTGGCCCATTCTCTACATGAATGTACATGCCTTTGAAGGGCCATGCGGACTGAGCCCATTATCGCAGAAGAGATCGTAAGCCTGCGGGAACTCGTTGGTGAAAAGCGGCTGGCCGTTTGAAGCCAATGCGCTGCTGGAAAGGAGGCTTAGGTCACCAATCCAGCCGTTGTCACGAATGATTTCTGCTCCGCGAAGGACCGCTTCGGTGCTGGAGCTGACGCCCGCGGTAAGGAGCGGCTGCGTGGTGAACAGCGAGTCCGTGGAAATGAGCCCATTGTCCCAAAAAAGCCTGCCTATACGAAGGATCTGGGTGGCCCACAACAGCCCTTCGCTGCTCAAGAAGCCGACGTCATGAAGTCGCTCAGCCGTGCGAAGAACCATACCGACGTTAGGAGCTTTACGACGCCCGAAGCTATCAGAAATGATTTTGCCAGCACGAAGGAGCTCGTTAGCGCGGAGAGGCCCGTCGTTGCGGAGAAATCGTCCATTGTGAAGGATCATAAGCATTGCGTTGATCAATCGGGGGAAGAGGGGGATGGTGTAGTTCGGAAACGCTTGCCTCCAGGCTTTTGTAAATCGCGTACTTTCTTCCCTGTTCAGGACCTTTGAGACGATTCCTTCGAAATGATCCAATCTATATTTCCACGTAAACAGCTTGACGATGAAAGGCTCTTGCAGTGTGGCCCCTCCTTCCTCAAGGCGGTGACGGAATTCTTGGGCATCTGCTGTTTCTAAAGCACAGTGAGTCGCCCAGTAAAGTAGAGAAATCCGCCATCTTGGTCGAGCAGAGATTGATTGATCCGAGCCGGCTATCTCTGCTACATTGGCATCGGTTTTGCCTGACTTTGACTCGTCTTGCGTATATACACGGGCGAAGCACGCCCATACTATCATGTCGAGATCTTCGCTGTCCATTGTTGCTTTCTCGGTCTCGCTTGTTTCCAGTTGGGTCATTCGATCCGTTATGACTCCTTGAAGCATCGAGTAGAGGTGCTCGCTATTATTGGAGGAATGATCTGCACTTCTTCTAACCTTCGAATGACTCAAAACTATTAATGATATCATCAGCACAGAAGCCATTTGTTCATTATTCATATCATTGGTCAACATATGTTACGACTCTTTTACGGGCAATACAACTTGCACGTGCACATCATAGAACCTATGATTCCTGCACTCACCTTGTATACCGCAGTAGTCAAAAGTTTGGTTACAATTGGCTCCATGGTCGAGGAATAACCCAAACTCTTCTGGGATTATTGCGAAAGACGAAGCACTCATTTCCTCTATCCCCTGTACGTCAAGGCGGAGCCTTGAAACAGGACTATTAGCGTAGGTCCTTTATGAGCAGTAAAATGAGGACCCTTCCAGAGGCAACTTGCTAGAATGAGCTCATTGAAGAGGGCACCAAGAAGTGTTTTCTTCCTTCGGTAATTGGCGGTGTTTGGGAATGGCGAAGTATCGGCCGAATGACAGCCAAGTCATGTACATTATGGGCTGCATTGATGAGAAGGTTGAACTCACCTCCATGCCGTTTTCCCCTTGTACTCAAAGTTAGGATCAGCGCCCTGATCAAACAAAGTTCGCAGGAGACTGTGCCACGAAGGTTTGGAAAATCTCTCCAGTAACCCTGGATGAGCTCCACAGTGCATGGCGTGCAGTACCGGCATTCTGTCGGATTTTTGAGATAGTGATGGATCCTCTGAAACTTTCGCTCTCGCATACAGGAAGAGCTCAAAGACTATCGCATATGATACGAAATCGAGCTCTGTCGCTAAGTCGAATTGTTGAAACTCGGCGGTTTTGCCCGTGCCGTCAATGCCTGCACATGTCATAGTCGTTATAATATCCTTGCTGTGACAGTTGTCCGGCGAATACCAAGTTTGGTGACCCGTCGCTCTCGCGCACGCCATGCAGCTGCGATTAGTCTCGTCTAACAGTACAGTGTTGGTTTGCTGGGTCTGTTCTTCCATATGCTGTGCGATGCAAAGGCAGTAATCTGCCAGATCGTTAATTGCTTCTTTCTGGAGTCCTGGCTCGAGGATTGTCTTCATTGTAATGACTCGCGCTGCGAGAAGTCTTTCATGGTCCGAGTATGTTACCTCAGAGGAAAACGCTGTGAGATGTTAATCAATGAATGCTCCTGTTGTTTTAGCCACCACGTGATGAAATACCTGGTAGAGCATCCTGCTCTTCTAGAAATTCTTTGACAGACCGATGTAGGAGACGCGGTATGGTGTGAACGAGCTTTGAAGCCTGTGGGACAATCTGCCCAATCCAATCTCCTTCATAGGCTCCATGGCCATGGATGAATTCGATAAGCCCACAGCACGTGGACGCTATTCGGCACTCAAAGTCCAATACTCTGTAGATGATATTGTTAGTCTTATTCATTCCCGTATTCCATAGGCGCCGTATTAGTCGGTTTCCATTGCAGGATACCATCTGATGAAACTACTCAACGACCCGAAAGTTTCCTTGCGTTACTATAACTGGTAAGCCTTACCTAGTTTCTAATTGCTTCCAATCAGTTTTGCCACCCGAATGAGTCAAAGCACTAGCGACAGTAGCCTCCTCAGCAAAGAAGAGGTCCAGGATTGACAGCGATGGGGCAAATTTTAGTCGCAAGTTGCGTGGATTGGGTGCTGCAAAGACGGTTCGAAAACTCCTTGCTGCCTCTTCCTGATGCTTCGGATCAAAAGACCCCATCATACTACGGAATAGCTGTGTAAGGTCACCCGGTAATTCGTCGAGTCTTGCTCTCAAAAATTCTATTGTATCTCTGTTGTCTAAATCCTTTAACAATCTGTCGACAACAAGCCTCACCCAAAGGAAAACTCCAGACGCTTTGCGCAAGATATCCTCGACGAGACTGCTGTAAGAATTTGCCTCATCTATGGCAAGCTTCTTACCTCTTGGGTTTCTTTCGAGTCTTTTGCTGACGTATTCCCGCATATCGACGGCAGTAAGGTCTTGCAATTCGAGGCTTGGGCTGTCAGCAAAAGCATCCTTAAACGCGGGAACAGGCCGGCTTGCGACGCAGATTTTGATGTGCTGTGCGGAGCACAGTCGTTGTAATAGACTGACAAGTAGTTCATAGTCACCATCAAACTCGTCAAGGCCATCAATGAAGAAACAGAAGCGTTGTGAGATACTTGAGACAGACACTAATTGCTCCAATGCGCTTATAAGCTCCTTTTCTGTCCAGTAAGAATCGCGGGAGTCTGCGTCACGAAGAGAAGCCATCTGAGCAGATTGGCAAGAAGGAAATAACGTCGACGCCAGTTCTGGGCTCTCCTTCAAAACCTGGTAGAGGAGTGTGCGAAGGAGACCTTGCTGTGACTTTTCGAGAGCTGAACCGCTATTCCAGAAGAAAACTTTTGCAATGATGAGGGAAGTATCTCCTGACCAAGCTTTCAAATAGCCCTGGGTTTTGGGGTCATAGCTGGTATAGTTCATGAGGGTAGACTTGCCCGATCCCGCTTTTCCGTTAATCCAATAGAGACCTTCGCCATTCTGGAGCCAACATACGAAGCAGTCCCACGCTTTTTCAGCCTCCTTAGCATGCCTGAAGATCCAATGGAAGGTTCCAGGGTATGCTTCTTCAATTTGCTGATGGCGATGGTGCATTTGAGGGAACCAGAGCGCGTCTCTCAGGACTTTTGCTTCACTGAAAGCGCTCTTTTGCTTCTGAAATTGGGTTTCACTCAATTCTAATCTCAAATCGGTCAACATACGCGTGTTGAGCGCCTTTTGGTATTCATCGACTTCTCTCTGCAATTCGTCGACTTCATTCTGGTTCCATTTTGCTTTGATAGTCTTGAACAGGACATCTCTCTTCCGTGGCTTCTTCGCTTTCAATTTCTCGAGAAGATCGTTCAACTTTTTCGCAGATCCGGTGCATTTCAAAGCGATGTCGCGCAATTCGCTTTCTGCTGAGGAAAGGCGCTGTCCATCCTGTGTACTGCTTAAGCATGAGCGAAGTTGGCCGCACGTGGAGTCCAATTTGTTTGCGGTCTGCTCAAGAACATTGTTGCGCTTTTGAGCGCCGGTTTCTGACTGGTACACATCTTTAACCTCCGAGGCGGTCTTAATGCCAACCTGGATGATGGTAATGATACTGGCAACTAAGCTAAACGCCGTGGCGGGATCCATGAGTGCGAGCTTGAACCGCGTTCAATGCGACTATGAAAAACCAAAAGTGGGGGAGAAAAGTCGTGAGGCCAGAGAGGCTGAAGGCAACAGCACAGAGGGCGGGGTCCAAGGTAAGCCTGATCATCGCTAAGGTACTTTCACCAGCTCTACGCCTCGAACATGAAAAATACTACAAAGACTCAGCAATGCACAAAATCTCGGCGCGCCCTCAAGTATCGTCGCGGAGATAGACTCTGTCAAGCATAAGCGCCGCCGCATGTTTTAGAATTTCTCTTCTTTCGTCAGTGCATTTTTAAGCTGAAGACTATGCTCATAAAGGAATTTAACTTCTGCTGTCAGCGTTTCGACGAGCTTTACGCAGCTGGACGCCCCATCAGGACGTCGCTCACCCCCCGTCTCTGGCCCCTGTGGCGCCATCCTCCCTGATGAGCGGTTTCTCCCCGCCGGCACCCGCGTCGGCATGGTTATCTACTACCTGCACTACAACCCCGACATCTTGCCTTCGCCGCGCACGTTCGGCCCCGAGCGCTGGCTCGACGAGGGGGACGCGGATGTCACGGGATCGAGTAAGTAACCTACCATCCCTTCAGGCTTTATGGGAGGGAGCGGAGTAGATTCTCATGGGCCGACCTACGCCCGAGAGGGTTGGTAACGGGTATGGGAGCGGTTTGTTCACTTGGCTAATTTGTGGTCTCTAATCTCGCGTACATGGAGCTGTACTTGATCGTCGCGTACTTGGTGCGGAGGTTCGCTTTCCAGACCGGCACGACGGAGGCGGATATGTAGATATGGTTGTCGCGTGGTTCCATGGCGAGTTTCGACGAAAGAGTATTAGATTACACATCGCTACGTGCAGAGCATTTACTTCCGCACCCCCCAACAATGTCCCCTCCCGAATATTTGTCGCATCGTCAGAAAGTCGTGAGTCGAGGTGAGCTAGCTGAGACGAGCGCAGCCTTGTCAGACCGAGCCTCATTCTGCCTGAAATATTCCAGTGTCAGTAGAGGATCCGATTGACGGAAAGCAAAAAGACTATTGCCAGTTAAGGCATCAATCCACGAGCAAGCTCAGCAGATATGTCTCAACTCCAAATCCCTACGAAAGGACTACGCAAACGAATTAGTAGTAAGGCATCAGGGGGAGATGAGAGCCGACAGAAGGTGGCCGATCTGCCAAGAAAAAAAGAAATGGATATGAGTGAAATGCTGGCGGAGATGAACGGAATAAAGGAGGAGATAGAGACAACGAAGGAGGCGAGGCGTAATTTTGAGGAACAGGCGAAATAAGATGGGAAGAAGGTTGAGAAAAAGACTCGCAAAAGAAAGCAGAGAGAGTTGCAAAATCCCGTTCTAACAGAGCCAGATGGGGAACCTCCAGGTTACGAGGATCACGATGAACATCTCCGACAGAATCCGGAATTGAAACAGGAATTTGACTTCCAAATTGGTTTGGAGGAGATCGGGAAGATGAAGGCGCCGATGGAGTGGATCAAGAAGCGTACGGAGGAGCTTGGTCTCCAAGGCTCTAAGGGAGATAGATAGAACCCTGGAGATATTGCAATCAATGCTATGATAGGCGTGCCTAGAATCTTCGATACCTTGTGCGGTAACGTGGCTGCTTGATCTGTCACCCATTCAGCAATCGATGTGTAGGGAATGCTGTCCCTGTGGTTTAATGGCGCTTCTCATAGGCCTCTGACATAGCGCTTGCAAGCGGCAGAGGGACCTTATACTTGCCGTGGCTAGTGGTGGCTTAGATTCCGCCACAACGGCTTGACTCATCACATTCTATTTCCCATGCGGATTTAACTCAAGCTGGGTAGGAGAGCAGCTTTCTACAAAACATAGCAGTCTTCTTAAATTTTCTGAAGCGTAGCTGCCATGTCTTTTCTGCAGCCCAATCTCGTTCTTCGTGGCAATTGGCGAAAAGCTACGTACACGGTCCTTCGGCTGGTCAGAAATGATTGTCCAAATGTCTGGCTTGGACAAAGGTACGAAGCTCAGCCAGAGGCAACCTACATGTTTTGACGTCTTTGCTGATGTGCGATAGCAATGATCAACAGCGCGTAATTCTCAAAGAAGCCCATAACAACCAATCTTTCAACGCCGAAGTTAACCCCCTTGACGGATATCTTCGTGGCCACGGCTCCTTTCGACGATTAGAAAATGTGATTCCGGATCAGAAGATCATCGTATATGAATATCTTGCCGACAACCTCCACAACGTATTGTACACGCGGCCTCAGCGGAAGCTTGAGGAAGAGGAGGTCAAAAAGGTGACCAGCGTCGTGCTTAAGGGACTGGCGACAATGCATGAGAAGAACATGGCACATACAGGTATGCTATGAAACCGAACCTCTCCATGAGTTCTCAGCCTCCAAATTGTTATTAAAGCCGGACTACAGATATCAAATCCGACAACATTGTTGTCGATTTCGACCAGCATGGTAAATTCAGCAGAATCAAACTGATCGACTTGGGTGATTCTATCAGAATAGAGCCGACTACAGACCATCCCTTCACTCATCCTACTTATCGCGCACCAGAAGGGTTATTCGGACTGCCTTGGACGACAAAGGTGGATCTATGGGCTCTTGGTACGCTGGTAAGTGGCAACCACGACCGTTAATTAACACATAAGACAAGTCTCCTGACTTTATGCGTAGATAATGTGGGGACTTACCGGAGCAAGAATGTTTAGTCCACTTGGGGTGGATGAGAAGGACGAGATATATCACGTTATGATCCTTACGCTCCAATGTGCTTATTTTGGACCTTTCCCTAACAAATATGTGGAACTTTCGGACGACATCACAATGGGAGTCCTTGATGGTATCGAGAGGCTTGTTGTTCAAAGAGGAGGTAGAATGAAACACAGAAATACACTTGCTACTCACATGAGTAAGGAGACCTTGAGTTTCCTCGATAAATTTATGAAGCTTGACCCGAGAGATCGACCCTCACCCCAAGAGCTTCTGCAGGACCAATGGCTTTCGGGCGTGGTGGATTAACATCTTGCATTCCCATCTCAGGTTCAGCGGAAAAAATGCACAAAAATTCAGCCATTCGATTGTAAGCACCTTCCTTCATCCAAGAGATTTGGCGCAACAGCTAATTTTGCACAGGTCACCCGCAACATGGTGTCATACTCCTCCGCCGACGCTGATTTCCCGCTTTCGTTCCACCATGTCTTCCCAAGGCATCTCAAAATGCCTCTCCATTCCGCCTTATTCGAGCTGAGAGACATTCTCTCAATAGTACCCCAGACGAAAGTAAAGAAAATCAACGCAGTCTCAACATCTCCATTGCTCATGCCCGCCTACAACAGTATCCCATCGGCCTTCATTTCTTTGGTACGATTTGCTCGGTCTTGATGTATTTGTCGTCCTCGTCAAAGCAAACTACGTCGATATGGTTGTCGGCCCCATGTTCAAAATCGCTTCATCTAAGATCAGTACTGTGTCTGTGTCTAGTACCCTTATCAATGACTCACCGCACAACGGCTTTCGCCGTATTCGTGGGCAAGAGCTTATCGCTATTCTGGACAATACCGATTAATCTGGATTTGGCTGCGTTAACCTGTGCCTCGGATCGTTTAAACGTTTGTGTCTCGGTCGCTGCTTCGAGTACAAATCGCTGGGAGGCCTATTGAGTTGTGACTAAAAGTACTTTGTCGACGATTCGGTTACTAGCCATAGTTCGTCAAGGAACGATTGCACAGATGGGTTTGGAAAATCGGATTGTTAAAAGTGGCTCAAGGAGATCGTGGAAGGATGTTTGCGAGATCAGAATGTGATAGGTAGAGCAACGAAGATATGAAGACGAAGCAGGTATTAAAAATGACACCACAGCCAGAAATGAGAAAGACTAAAACATTCCCAGAAATTTAATGACTCTGTCCAGTAAAGGGAGGAGCGTGTTCTATATATACCTGTGTCCTACGCAGTTTCGCGGAAGCCTCGTGAAGTGGAGCCACTGGACTCTCGAGGCTGAGCTCACATGAACAGACAAAGAGCAGTTACTGCTCGACGCGCATTTTGGTTATTCAATTTGATGTGATGAAATTTAGACCGCGCATCAACATTAAGTGTGGCCCGAGCCCCGCTTCGATGGAATCCTTCAGCCTCGCTCTTAAACTATGGATCAAAACCATCATCGAACACTCAAGTTACACCTTGCCGTTCAACGGCAGTCTTCGCTGTGACTCAGAGTATTCAAACGACTATTCTTCAGAGATGGCCAATGTCGTCACTCTCACTTGTCATTAGACTCGAAAGACTGCCTGAGGAAGTACCTCGTAGGCTCAAGAGCCTCTCAGCCTCATCGTTCTCCACATTTCTTTACCATAAGGCACATGCATAAGACACGTTTCAAGACCCTTGCTGAAGCTTGCCGTTAGTCGCGCTAATGCATTACACCGCCAAAGATGGACGTTCATGCAACATGATTACAAAAAGGCTAAGAGACACAAATTGTACAATTGGTTCACCACAAGGCTTATGCCTACATTGCTGTTTTCCGAGTGTACCGCCCCCATGCGTCTTTCGCAATCTAGACTGACACGTTGTATTCTTGGAACGCCATGCTCTCCTTACTGGCCAATTTGGCCGTCGTGAGCCTCACTGGTGGTGTGCAATGCTTCTTGACGCCGCCGACTGGTCAAAGAATCATGCAGATAGGGAGAGACTCAAGACTGAAAAGGCCAGCGCCCCTTCACTTTCTTCAGTCAGTGTGATTATTAAAAGCTTCGATCGCTGTCTTGTTGCTATTGAAGCCTACGCTACATTCTTGTCGAACGAACGTGAGAATACAAATCGGGCATTAACGCTGCTCCTCCTCGCTCATAGCTATGCATTTGAATTTAATTCTCCTCCTGTCGGCAGCTGCGCTCACGCCTTGCATCTCTGCGCATGGAGGACCGAAAGGTGTTGCTCTCTATCAAAGACAGGTCACTCAGTCAGCTGCTCTATCAGCAGCGACGACCAGCACCACTGCTCCAGCATCTACGACTTCCAAACCTCCAAATGAGTTCACCGAATCCTTCAATATCACTCTTGATGGGCAGATTTTCCCCCCTAGCGTACACGTAGGGGACGTGAACTCAACCACGTAAGTCAGAAAAGTTTAGCTTCTTAGTGGGAATTAAAGTGTTTAAAAATCTCTCAGGACCACTGATTTTACCATCGACTGCATTAATTGCGCAATCACTGGCAACGTTAGCCTTTCTGGCGGTGGCAATATCTTGCTCGACTACATCAAGCCTCCCCCCGATGTCCTAACAATCCCCTCCAACTTCAGCTTCAAAGACCACTGGGTTGCCGCTACATTTGACAACTTTGATGCCTTTTTCGAATTAACCATTGACTTGAACGCGTCCTCCCCTCACAATGAAATTAATGTGCCAATTCCATTTACAAAGACATTGTCGAGAACAGTAAGCCTCTTGCTGAAGCTTCCAAAAAACCATCTTAACTTAATCAAATAGATCGGCATTCTCACACTTTCGGCTACTTTAAATACAGAAATCCATGGATGGGTCAATACTACGAATGATGTCAACCTCACCTACGGCTTCAATTTATCGGTAAGAGATAAAGTGAGTATACTTTGATGAGCACACGAATTTACCATCAAACAGGTTCCCCGTGGATCTGAGATCATCGTTGATCTAAGTGACATTGAGAAGTCCACATCTCTTGGATTGTAAGCACTCCCAATGACACGACCAGCATTCCGTAAAGCCTGACAATAGCTGCAGCAACCAATCAACCCTGACCCCAACTCCCTTCAATTCAACCCGCAGCGACCTAAACATCGACTTCGAGCTCTCCTTCCGTCCATCAGTCGTATTTGTCGTAGCCATCAACGCACTCATCGCCGACGCTTCCGTCCAACTCACTGTCGACCTCGACATCCCAAAACTCGACGTCGAGATCAAGCAAGTCCATAACGTGACCTCCAACTGCGATTCCGCTCCGGCATCCACACCGACCGATCAAGTCTTCCGGAATGCCACCCTCCTCGTGCCATCGATCGGGTTCGACGCCATAGAGATTTTCAATGAGACGGCCCACTTCCTAGGCGCCAAGCTGTCGGGGGCCCAGCATTTCGAGCAGAACAAATCTTTCGATCTCCCGACGGCTTGCTACTATTTTGACAAGGCCAAGAAGACTATGGGCCCGGCGGCTGCGGCTAAGCTGTCACTGTCACTTGCTGCAGGGTTTCGCGTTCCGCTCGCTCTGGCTCTCTTGACAATGACTATGGTGGGTTTTATGCTGATGTGATTGCTGGTTGTGCGGTATCGTCGATGAGGCACGGGCCCTTTTTCAGGACTCGTTTTAGTTAGTTTGGTGTTTTGTGGTCTATGAGCTGTGGCTATTGCGTGTTTTGCTCAAGATGAAAATCGTCTGTCATGTAGGAATTCCACGAATCGGGAGAGGAGTTCAATGGGATCATCGCTTTCTTTCCGTGTCTCACCAAGCCGACACTTTTTTTCTTTCAGAAGACAAGACTGACCTTGTGTGTCGTGTTTTGCGTGACGTCGTCCGCGATGTATGGATCTGCTATGGAGAGTTGCCTTGGAAGTTTCTGCTACCTAAGACCTTTTTTTTCAAGTAATGAAAACAAATGGAAATGTGTTTGCATATCCTTCGCATAGTCCACTTACCAAGGTATCGCAACGGTTCTAATCGGGAATTCTTACATTTTTATCGCATTTTAACGTGCTTTACAAGGTACTCTGCCAAGTACTTTGCAGGTTGTCTCGGTGGGTATGTACGCAGTTTGCTTGATGACAACCTCTGCGCAAGTTACATGTCTGCTCTTCATTGACATACATAAACACAATGTTAAACGACACATTATAAACATTACGCCCGTCACTTTACTCATCGGGGATCTGGTAGCTCCCAGTTGAAAAATGGCCGCCTCGTTTTGGTATCGAAGATCTTTGGCACATCTCTGATGAGTACTCATCTTCATTCTATTATGAAAGCTGTCAGTCTTCCTCTTATTCAAACTTTTTAAATTTCTGTCTTTGATTACGTTTCTTACCTTCTCCCCCACCTCGCAGGCTGAGTCGTTGCGAGCACATTCATTCCAGAAACCCGCTGGAGTACGCAAGTAAGTAATCTTATGAGTCTTCTTACAACCCCTCAGGACCAATATTTTATTTCCGTATCAAATTGTATGAAGGGTTCAGCAATAGCCGTAGTCTAATTGAATAGATCGCCGCTATTCACGGCTGCCTTGTACGCTCTAATCTTCGCTCTAGCCTTTCAAATTTCTCTAATAGCCTCTGGCACAGAGTACCAAGATTGGCGTTGAGACGGGGCCAAGAGATGTTAAAGGTCTCGGTGATAGTCTTGTCGTGCTTTTCGAGAAAGGCAGTGTAGTAGCTCAACGATCAGGGCGACGAGTAGGTAGCTAATTAATGACTTGTTGCGTTGTTTGTAATTCGTTCCTTTGGAGAATCCTTGGTTATCAATTGCGTGGCTTCTTCATCAACTCTTCCCCCCAGAACGTCTGTCCTCCCCAAGCCAGATCTTACAAATTGTCCATGCCGTCTCAGCCACTGCAGCCAGCTATTCTTGTCGAGCATTGCAGCACACTGATCTACTCATTGTTGCACCTCCGTCCGTACTCTTTCCGGAACTACTACCACTTTGCATTATACGTCAGATCTCATTAGTCGGTAAAAGACCGCTCCGTTGTTTTCTTTTTGGCTGTAAGCTTGTGTATCTGACCATGCCAATCAGAGCGTTGTCCTGGCTCATGCATAACACATAGCCATGGTCTGCTCGGTGTTGCACTACCACGTTTCCTGGATATCCATCTAAAGGGTTCGTCAAGGTTTGTATCATCATTGATCAACCCTGTTCCAAATAAAGTCCGTGTGTATGAAGCTGTAGGTAGTTTGTTCCGGAGCTCTATTTGAGAAATTTTTCGATACATGTAGTATCGTTCTGTAGAGCTTTTTCTCGAAAGAGTTATTTCGGTACCTCGTTCAGTTGAAGCTTCCAGTGCCTGATCATCAAGTTTAGATGGCAGTCCTGGCGATACTTCCGCCAGAATCGTAAAATGGTTGCAGTTTCCTGACCCCTTTTCTGCCATGTAAACCATAAAGTGCTCATCCATGTTCTTCATTTGGCTCCCTCGAGTTTGATATTCCAGTACCCGAAGCACATCCTCCCCCCTGAAGTGAGTAAGTTTCAGATTATGTCGAAGTGCTGAATTTAGGGGTCATCTCCACCTTTAGGGGCTAGGTAATCGATTCTCCAAAATACCATGATAGGAGGAACATTTTAGCAAAAAGCGAATCGAATTGGGCGCTGAGGGGCTTGCTGCGCTTCTAGCTAGCAACGATGACAGGGCCGCCAATCCAGATATAGAGCCTGACCTGAGCCCACAGAGGGTTGAAACCATGCGTGTGAACTTTATCTGTCTGTGATAGATCTACTTAGGGTTTTTGCGGTCGGATAGGCCGCACGAGAAAGTGATGGTGATAGTGATGGTAAAACTCGAAATAGAGTAACTTCAACGATTCTTTCTCGGGGTAAAGGCAGGTCATGCGATGGTTCCGGGATTATTGAGGGTAGCAAGTCGATATTCCTGGACCTAGTCTCATATAACATGTACACATTGTATATCTTGGCCGCTTTTCGGTCCTCACAGGGCTAATGTTGTGTCTCCAACGTATTTGGGCCGAACAATGGTTGGCTTTCAGTGGTTGATGTATGAAAGGAGACATTGCCTGGAGAGTAGGACGCGGCACTAGTTGTCCGGGTGGTTTTGCTCAACGAAACACATCCCGGAATTACTAGTAAGAAGGCTCCAGCGGTGACTAGGCTGAGTCTCTTCGAGACAGGACGATGAAATACTCTGAGGTTAGATTTAGTCAATACGAGACCAAAACTCGTAAACGAAGCGGAGGACCTGTAAGGCTGTATTGTTTATGGGTCCACTTGATAAAAATAAATTGCTTAGGAAGCATTCACCATAGAATAGGTATTGAGGGCTTGATTCGCGACCAGTAGAGAAGAGATGCACACGAAAGAGCAATACAACACAGCATTGGCCTTGAACGGATAACACACGTAAACCTGGTACTAGTAAGCTCACAGCCTAGAACATGAAAGGGAAATTCAGCTTACCAAAGCTACAGTACCATCAGTGTTAAGCGACATCTGCGACAGTGATTTGGAGCTCTTCTCCTAACTCCAACGCCGTAGCGTGGAATAAGTGTAGTCTGCCGTCTCTCAACCCATTCTTGTCACGCTCATCAATGGAAAACATATAGTATACAGTATGCCATGTATAACACGTAAACACGGTGGTGGTGAGCCCCAAGCTACGATTCAGCCAAGATCCACAAGCCCTAGTTAAGCGAGAAGCCGAATAGCAGCGATTCAAAATCATTGGTAAACAACGCAGCATATATAATATATACAACGTGGTTAAATACACGTGTCAAAGCGTGCAAGTGAGGTGAATATGATGCTTGGTCGTCTCAGGAAGTGAGAGTGAACACAGCGGGTAATTTTGGGGTGAGGTGGGCGCAAAAGGGTCGGGAATCGTAGGGCTGGGACTGCGCAGCCGCGATTTAGAAATTTAGGGTTAAAGTATATAGTAGACAGAGGAGACCAAGGCGGTATGACACTATATGGAAGAAGCTCTTGAATCAAGACGTTTTTTTAGGGTTAAAACAATGAGATTGTGGAAAAAGTCTCTCAGGCAAGATCAGCTTTCCAATTCAAAGATCTGCAGATGGCAGAAAATCAAAGATAGACATGCTTAATCCGAGACACGATTTTCCGGAAAGCACAAAGTCTAGATAGAAGTCACAAGAAAAGATAATAGCAGAAAGTAGAGGAAATTGTCCACTCAACCCAAAGCGCACTCAAACCCCTCGACCTTTTAAATCGCCAAAGTTAGGCGGACGAATGTGTCGAAAAGAAGGCACTTCTGGGGGGGAATTGGGGTTCTTATAGGACGCAGTGAACGGGTTCCTGGTGAATTGGGTTACTGCCTGCAGATGTGAAGGATTGTGAATTGGATATGGAAGATTGAAGATCCATATCTAAATGCACCAGAAGCAACGGGCTCGAAGAAGTCGATAATCAGTCAGTTGGATGGGCTCACAATCGGTTGCGCTTTGGTAGCTTGGCCTAAAAGAGATGTTTCTGAAGGGAGAACTTGTCAAGGGGTTGAGGTGGTGGTACACGTGGAGGATCGTGTAGAGACTTGGGATCATATCAGCTCATAGAAATATTAGACCATCAGCGTGTCCATTTTCCGTGAAGGATATCCACCCCGGTTTTAATTTACAGGAAGTGATATAAATTAGTTGATGTTCAGATGGAATCATGGAAAGTGAGAATAGGTGAACGCACGAGGTTGGAATCCCTATAGTACCGATAATAACCATGCCATAGATCTATTTCCAGGCGACGAACAATACAATAATGGTACAAACCGCTTCTGGGTGATGCATATGTAAGATTAACGCCCCTGGAAATGCAGTGGCGAAGTATGCCCGCTAACCCGCTTCAGCCTGCAATGAGAACCCATAGGAGGAAGAATATCTGGCTTCAGTATTAGCATTTCAAAGTACATATTGAGAGCAAAATTTGATTACCATCAAAACGCCAAACATCTTAGCAACAAGCCATCTATTGCCAGATACTCTTGACCAGTACTTCATTAATTCGCGTTGCGCCCCATCAACGTTGTCGACAACATCTTCGGTGTTGGCGTCTATTCTCTGTACCATCTCACTAGATCCATGTTAGTGAAGTGTTTCTCTTTAGGGAGAAACCTCTTACCCCTGTTCCGACACCATAGCTGCTAGTTGACCGAATACGCTTCCAAGTTCGTTTATAGTGCGCTCAATAACGTCTATTGCCTCCCCTCGCATATTTATGTATGTATTTGTCGGCTGGGCCTCCTCCATCATCAATAGCTGTTGATCCGATTGCGGACCATGGGTAAGTGCTGAAGAAGACGAAGGATCGAGATTAAGAACGTCCGGATTAGGATTCTGGTAGCCAGGCTGTGGTGTTCGAGACTTTGTAGGGGTATTGTATAGGGGAGATGCAGACTGCTGAGCGTCAAGCGAGGGTTGTGAATGGGATGACACTGAGGAAACGAAGTTTTCTGTTCGTGAACGGGATGCCTGGATGTTTTTCGTGCGGACTTCTAGGACTTCTTTGAAATTTACGCCTACGTCGGCGAGCTTGCCTTGTAGTAGAACGACCACCTAATCGACTATTAGTTGGCTGCTTCTAAGGTTCTGTGAGATACATGCATTTTTGTTGTGTTCTCCTTCTTGCTCGGCACTGGTATTTCGCGAGATTTGGGATTGTTGCGATTTCGAAAGTGATTGCAGGGATGATATACTGGAGTTGAGAGACGAGAGATCTTGCTTAATGACATATGTAAGTTCGGCGATTTCGACAGGTCTATCGTCAAACAATGTTTTCCTTTTGGCTACTGTGTCTCCCACTCTACATCAGTAAATATCCGAGCCATAAAGACCAATGGTTAATGATTTTCTTCTGACTTTGCTTGTAGAGACAAGAAGCCGGTATGACATACACTGTGCCAGCCTTTCCAGCTTCTCCATCGTCCCTGTTATGCCACGCCCAATCTCGGCTGCTTTCCGTGCGAATTCCGACCTTGCGCCTCTTCTTGGGCCCTTGGTTTCACCATTTGGGGACCCATTAGCTGCTCGTCTTTGGGCATCTGTCAACAGCGACTGCCGCTGAGCGCCAACCCTGGTGGAGTTTCTGTTTTTCTGCGCCTGTGCTAGAACCGCCCTGAACTCCGCCGTCCGGTCTTGTATTGAACTAGTCGTCATTGTGATTCAGGCAGTGTAGGCGTACCCAGGCACACCCAGGCGCCACTGAGTATTGGAATTGCAATCAAGTTGGTTCTTTTCTTGCTGCGCTGGCGGGGAGGAATTAAGGAATGACTTCTTCTGTATACCAAGGATGAACAAGGGTAGAATGGACCAAGACCGTTTTTGAGTTTCTGTTACAGCTCGCTCCTCATGTATAATGCGCGCTGCCTTTTGATGTTGTTCGTTGTTATGAAAGGGAGGTCTGTGGAAACATTATTTCGATTGTCGAGCCCTACGAGTGTAAAGCCACTTCAAACAGTGAGCACCGATTCCAGAAAGGGCTAGCTTGAGGTAAACGCTATCCCTGTTAAAATCCGTGTAAGAATTACATACCTAGGTCCTTTGGGGCTGTGCCAAGATTTCCTAGAAGACGCTGCGAGTGCTACCGTACAATTATATCCAGCGGTGTATCTTTGATGAGGCTCGCTGTTGATGCTTGTTATCAATAAAGGCCGTCAAGTATCTGGATTTGTTAAATACAAAAATCACCAACCTCGCATAGCGATCGCCGTACACGCGCAAAGCCAGATGCGACTAGAGGAAAGCTTTCAAACACTTGGCCCCCTCCTCACGGAAACGAGCCTAGCATGTCGATATCGCAGTTGACTCTATGATACCTATCACACCGCTATCTAATATTATCACTAGGGCTGGCAAGCGTTTGTGTCATGAATCCACCCTCTGCTGGCGGGCAACCGCCATCCTTTAAAACCAATGTCAACCGAGCCAAGACAAAACGCTGGGTGGAGGCAAAGTCATACTCGTACGACGGTGATGATTGGGGAGACGTAGATGACTACGATGAGTACGGAGGGTACGATGAGCCGCAACCTCCTTCGAGGCCTACAGGCTTGAGGCAACAAGGGCAATCCGCGACTCAGACACCTCCTGGAGCATACATCAACCGAACGGATGTCTATCAAAGCCCGGTCGACAATAGGCAGCAAGGATACCATGATCTGAGTGGGCTGCCATCTGCGCAGCCGCAGTACAGCGATCATGGAGAGTTGCACAGATCAGGTTCATTCCGTGAGGGAGACGAAAGCCGTACTTTTTCGGCTGGTGGAGTTCAGCCAGGCACAGGGGCTCATGACAGTGGACCTTTATATCAATCCCAAGCCCTGCCAACTCAATCTCATGCGACAAGATTCTCGCAGATTGAGGGCATCAACCAGTCACACCCCAATTCGTCGTCTCCTGAGGACTACCCAACTGGTTCGCGGCGCTACAATCAGCAAGTACAGGGCCAGTCCGGCCCTTCCCGCCAACCTCTCCAAGTTCAGAGCCGCCTCAGCATGGATGATCAGTCTCGGAATGTTGAGCAGACCTATTCTCCTGGTGGAAATTATAGGGGCGTTTCTTACTCAGACCAACCCCGTCACACAAGCACGGGAAGCAGGGCTCAGTCTATGACCAGCAATGTCTCCTCGCAAGACTTTCACAATCGACGTGATTTTACGCCTTCTGCGGTACCTCCACCACTACAAACTCGGGGCTCTCCATCTCCTCATAGCGCAGGCGACTCCCAATCATCTACTCGGCATCCCCCACGTAAAGATAGTTTAAGCCAGCAAGCTCCATCAAATTCTTTGTACATGAGCCAACCCACTCCGTTACCTGCCTATACAGACCCTGACGATGATGTACCATCTTCTAGAGAACGTGCAGGCAGTAATACCAGCAAGCCGCTCCCTTTCGTTCGTCCAGCAGATATCTACAAGCGGATGCAAGAGGAGAAGGAAAAGGAAAGACAATCTCAAGAGTCGTCGAGACCAAGTATGGATGCCATAATGGGACGTGAAACAACTCCAGTGTCCCCCCACGGTGATCGTTCTAATACGGATAGTCTTGCAAGAGGGCCGCAGCGGCGTAGTAGCTTCGAAACCTCAAACGACGGCGATAGTAGCCAGAGATTGAAGCCGACGCTGGATCCCGTCAAGGAGCGAAAGAGTGAATATGGGTTCGAGGGATTTTCAGTGAACGATCCTGCAATGGGCCCGCAAGAGCTGCCGGTCACTTCTGCAAGAGATGAGACATCTTCAACTTTACTACTTGGCCATCAGAGCACGTTAAAGCCAATGTTGCCCGACGTCACTCGGATGTCCGGCTTTGGCGAATCATTCCTCAACACTGTTAGCCCTGAAGAACTGCAGCCTGCAGAGACCGAAGATTTGATAACACAAGTGTCAACCCAGATTCGGAACAGACAAAATCCCGAATTTCCCCCTACCGATCTACAGCACACACCTTCTGTCGGATTTCGATCCATCGTGAATCAAGCCTTCGATACACCAGACGATCAAATACCACCTACGCCATCCTCTACCGCTGATTCAACTGTTGGCCGTAGCGCTAGTGGAGGCACGAGCGTTGTCAGTCCTATAAATATAAGTAGAGAGCCAAGTGCGGCTGCAATTGCATCGAATGCGAAAGAAGCCGATGGGCGGCCTGTAACACCAACGTTACCACAAATGCAATCCGGCTACGGCAATTCGAGACCTATGTCTACGGACTCACTTGGAACGCCACGACAGATCGCGAGAAAGGTTTCTCCATCTCAAAACAAAAAGCCAGGCTCAAATGAAGCTAGAGCAACCCCGTTTATGCCAGGCCACCGAAGAGACTTAAGTACACCAAGCCCTGACAACAGCCCCGCAAGAACCCCAGCGTTGGAGTCAACTCAAAATCTTCGTCAACCACAAGAGGTGGAGTTGGCCATGGCAACCCCAGTAGAGACGAACTTTCCGATGAGGCCAAGTTCACAACATATCGATCTTGCATCTAGCTCCCAACTAGAACTCGCTGCAAGTACTGGTCCGAATGATGTCGCCATCGATCCTGCAAAACAAAAGAGCAGCGTGATAAGTCCACCCAATTTGCCTCCAGATGCCTCTCGGCGCTCTCGCCCGGAATCACCAGGCAGCAACAGAGTGCGCGATCTAGCTGAAAAATTCGAAAGTGGCAGTAGCAGTCCGCACGGATCTGAGAGGTCTTTGAATCAGCGGGGGAACGTGTTTGCCGCGACAAGCCAGAATGATGCCATGGCTGAACCTCGGCCGGTCGCTGATCGTATGGAGAGTTTCCGACCTCGTCTACCAGGCGGTTGGGACTCCTTTGCGTCAAATGCTCCATCTATGGCGCCAAAGAGGCCAGAGATGCTTCCTAAGAGCGAGCCACGAGAGGGCGGTATCAATTCCGGCACGGTTGGCAAATCTAGAGCCTACACCTCCTCACCAACAAGCACTCAAAACACACTTGGTACAGAGAAAAATGGAACTCCTGAGCCAGATGGTCAAAGTATCACAACACCCAAACAATCAGATCCATTGAGCGACCCATTCTCTGCTGTTGCCGCAGCTGGTAGTGCACTTGCTGGAGCGCTTGCTGCCGCTGTTGGCATGGAGAACCAAGAATCTGTGGATTTGCACATGAAAAATTCTTCAACCCCAGACCTACCTCAAGGTGCTCCAAAGGACACTCAAACTAGGGCTCAAGTCAGCACCGCTACCGTTAACACGGAATTCCACCCAGATGCCTCAGCACCTTTACCGCCGATGGCGGACAAAGACCGAACGTTGAGTTTAGCGCCGATACCACTTTCTAAAGACGTTCCGCCGACGCCGAATGAAAACTCGGAAACTCGCGATTACTTTCCGCCGATTGTTCCTTTGAATCCAAGGCCTGGTAGCTACATCGACGCTGATGAAGTTGCAGCCGCCCATCGGCGTCCTCCAATGCCACCATCTCTTAGTACCGACACAGGGTCTCAATTTGAGAGCGACAGACTGCGCCGGGAGATTGTTAAGAATCTTGATCCTGCACAATCTAGCGAGCCTACTACCGCAGAGTCAGACTCGCCGTGGCAGGATGACTCAAGATTGTCTGCTGACCCAAGCCTTATTCGTCGCGGGCATGAGAGTGGTGTTCTCCCAAGTGAGTATGATAGTTATTGGAATGGTTCAAGCAGTGGCTCCATAAGTCGAACTAACAGTGCCCATGACCACATTGGAGCTGCAGTCGCAGTAAAGCGACACGACGGTGCTGCACTTGTGGGAATAACACCATCACTGAACGTTGGCAGCGATCATCGAGCCCAGCCGCCTAAAGACACTAGTCCAATGGATATTGTGCCAGAGCGACCCATTATGCCACACCGGTTCTCATGGGAGCAGTCTACGGATAATGTCACGGCCGCGCGAAAGGAGAGTCCACGGGAAAATGTGGCATCGCATGCTTCAACCGACCTGCCACCGTCATTAGGCCACCACAATCTAGAAAATTCAGTTGAGCTGCCTAGCGGTCTCGAGAATCAAGAATCTATACTCAACAACAGCCAGGGGCCAAGTCAGGACCTTCAACCCGGTGGAGGCAGTCCCGCTTTTGAAGGCCCAAACTTCGCTGCATCAGGAGTTAGTGATACAAGAGATATCCTCGATAAGGGGCCTGAAGGCGTATCTGATGATCCAACTGGGAAGTTTACTGGAGCACCGTTCATTAGAACAACTCATCTACCGGGATATCCTGGAGGCCTGGAAGTAGCAGAGCCAGGATCAGGGCAGCAACTAGTTGACTCGACCGTTAACCATTACCCTAATCAAGCTGAGTACAGAGAGCCCAGTATTTCACAGCAAGGATTAACACAAGTGCCCGAGTCACCTAGCCGGTTTGCTGCCTCACAACCTGTGCGAGATGGTAATCTGCCACCATTACCGCCTACTTCTGACCAGCCGAAACTTCGTGCTTTCCGCGAGATACTAGCATTAAAGAGCCCCATGGACCGGATCCATGCTTTCAATGAGACGCGTGAGCAGTTTGCACATTTGAATACTGGGCTTGCACACTGGCTCGACGTGAAGGTTCGAGAGCTCCCTGAACATGCTCATCTGCTGTCAAACCACGGGCAATTCGCCACTGGAACTTTAGGCCACAAACCATCGCCGTCGAGGACTAAAATTCTCGGAATGAGAACAACTGGATCTCCTTCTGCCCAGCAGCCATACTATCAGCAATATCTCAACGCGAGCTCCCAACCTACTGCTTCTGATGGCAACCCCATATCGAGCTACCACGGTAGCACCCTACCACAAAGCTCTTCACCTTCTGGAGGTGGAACCGTGAAGCTTTCCAGCCAGCAAGTCCAAGCCAAAGGCAAGGATCTTCTACATACCGCTGGTGTCTTTGGAGGAAAGGCAAATGTTGCGGCGAAAGGATTTTTCTCGAAGGGGAGAAGTAAGCTCAAAGGCAGTGGTGGTGCGGATAAGGTAGATAAATGATTTCTTAGTTCTATTCACTTCCTTGTCCCTATATTTTGATATGATAAGAATCATAATTTGCTGCAATGCATTGTACTTCAAGGGTGGAGGACGGCGTGTGTTGTCGCAGCGTTGAGGATCATGTACTCGTATGAGATGAGCAAGAATGAACGCTAGAATCTCGGCCCAGTGCTGATTGATCGCCGTTCTATATAATCGTTTTTAATCCTGCACCAATATTCGAAGTTGAAGTGATTGATATTCGTGTTGTGCCAGGCTTCGACTTCGGCGCTTAGCCCCGATCCAATATTCCAAGGAATGCAGCCACAACATCAGCCACAGCCTATATCCATTTCAAGTACTCCATCTCGTCAGACTTCACCAGATCTAGGAAGCCGGGCCACAGCCAATCCCTTAAGATCCCAGGCATCTCAATCGTCAGGCACATACGGTCCAGCGCCGTACAACTCCAGGGCACTACCTCAACTTCCTGTTTTACCATCTCCAAATGACGACGTACAAAGCCAGCACCAGTATGACGATAGAGGCAAGCACCTGGCCGAGGAGGAGGAGGCGTCAGGACCCGCAAGCTATAACAAGCCCTCAAGGCTTCCTAATACACTCGTAGACCCTGAATTGGGAAACGAAGACTCCCGGCCACTGCAGTCGAATCTCTTAAGCAGATCTGCGATGACTGATAATGTTCTACCAAAACCCTTACAACGAACAGATACTCGAGAGTCCTATAATGAAGCTTCAGCAGGCCTCAGTAGTCCGCACTCCGCCGACATTAGCAACAAAACGCCTACGCAAGCAGATTTCAGAAGCTCAAATCAGAACTACAATGTGACCGGTTCAAATACTGCTCACGGAAACCAATCCCAATATCACGAGCCCGAACCTTCCGCACGACCAAGATCTGCCGGAAATGCTACAGATCTGGCAGCAGATCCCAAGAACGGACACATGAAATCGCTTGTGGGACCCCAGTCTCGCTATTTCCCCCAAGACGAGGGCACGGTAGATACCTCAGTCATCGCTCTACCGGATCGGGACGCTTTAGATCGCTCGCGAGCCCTGAGGGAATCTGAAGAGTCGGACGCTACTGTTCGTTATGCAGCTAGCCATACAGAGCCGCCCGTCGTGCAGCCATCTAATCAGTATTCTAGATTGGCCCCGCTAGATGCGCAGCCTCGGCTGGAGGAGCAAAGGTACATAGATAGCCCACCCATTCTAGGAAGGTCTTCGTCCAATGTACCGCCGCCAGTTCCGTCCACTGACGCAGGTGTCTCCAACCAACCAGCACCGCGACCGTTCTCCTTCGTACACGGTACACCCAACCAGTCCGAGCAACACTCGAGGCAGAACTCGCAGCGAGCGCCGAGCATTGATAGTCTCCCCAGTCAAATGCACCCAGACCATCCGCCATCACCAGTCTCACCACAACCTTCTGTAGTGCAGGAAACACCGGCTCATCGCGGTCGAGCCGGACCGGTTCATCATGGGATTGATCATGACTTTCTCCCTAATGGTTCCCAGACTTCTACACCGAAGCGGCGTTCTCGGTCTTTCTCAAGGCTTTTCAAGAACTCGGACCAGAGTCCCGTCCCGAGTGAAGAGCAGGCTACATCCAAACGACGTTCTCGGTCGATATCGCGGCTATTCAAGAATCCCCACCTTACTGATCATCCCGCGTATAGACAAGATGCTCTACCAGCTGGCGGCACAGATATGCCTATGCATTACTATCCTGAGCAGATCAGCCGCGAAGATGCCAGTATCCCGCGGCAGCAAGCTACAGAATACCAACTCGAAGGACTTGGCCCACCACCCGCTCAGCCGATTGATACTAGATCTCGATCTAGAAAGAACTCGAAGGGGTCTTCCTTCTTCAAGGCATCAAATAGTCCTATAAATGAGGCAGCGGTAACGCAGAGCAGAACAGAAGGGCAGTTTGTTGCTTCGCCAATTCAACCGCCGATCGCCAGTCAAAAGAGACCTAAAAGGGCTAGCCTGTTCCGCTCTCTAACCGGCCAAAGGAGCCACGATCGTGATCAGGGTAGAGAAAACTCATCCTCATCAATATCGACACCTCGCGGTGAACGGTCACAGCGATCTGGCTCAGGGATATCAAGAGACAACAATACCAGCGTTCCTTCTAAAGGCGAATCCAGCACATCCCGCAATAAGCTTCAGAGGGCATCGACGTCCGGGTTCCAAAAACAGGAGCAAGACGGTGGCAAGAAAAAAAGGTTCTCCGCAATGGGGGTGAGTAGCAAATGCGAGGGTTTCCGAACAAGAAGCTAACGTTGCCCAGAGCCTTTTCGGTCGTTCGAATGAAGTTAGACGGCAATCAACTTTCCAGTCCTCCCAACCACGAATGCCATCGCAGCAGTCCCCTACCGCTGACCAGTCTCAGAGTTACGCGTCCTACAACCAGTCGCCAGCGCCAACAAACCAACCTCACGAATACTATACACCGAGGCAAGACTATGTAGAACCACCACTTGGAGGCTACTATGCCCCAGGAAGGGTTGATCCGAGGGATCTCGAAGCATTTGTGACTAGGGAGAGTCCAGATGCACATAGACCTCCGCAAATTACGCAGCTCGTGCAACCCACACCGCCGCCAGCACAAGCGCCAGAGCCTCCTGCTTACGTCCAGGACGCCACTATACGCCAGCATATCACCCCACCGAGTCAAGAAAACCCACCCCCTAAGTCCCGAACTTCTTCATGGATGCCCCAACGATCCTCCAATACTTCCGACCCGAACGCAGCTAGAACGTCCATCTTCAACCGCAGCAAATCCCGCGACAAGTCTGCGGGACGTCGAAGCAAAGACCCCCAATCTCCAAGTGACTCTACATCCGCCCAAGCCCAACCTCTACCTCACAACCGCTCCTCCAGCCAAATTCTCCCACCACTGCCTCTACCCGAAAACCCCAATTTCTACCACCCACCACCCAACCCCCCCACCCTCCCAACCCACCCTCACCACCCCTACCCTCGCCGACTCGAAACCCCCTCTCGCACAGGGAACTCGCCGCCCCCACCTCCCCTACCCCCAAAAGACGAATGGCGCCAATCGCAACCCCGCTACGCATCCCTACACTCCCGCTCCCCCTCCGGCATCTCAAACCTAACCTCCCACACCCGCTCCCCCTCCCAGTTCAGCCAACCACCCCCACAACATTCCCATTCCCATTCCCGCTCCCCCTCCTACCTCAGCGAGCCCCCCGCGCCATCTCCCCGGCGACTGTCCACAGAAATCCGCATGTCGCTTCCGCCACTGCAGACAAACATGACGACCCCCACCCCGCCGACGCAGAATATATCTGCGAAGAACACGTCGGCGGAGTCGAGGAAGAAGCGGCAGCGGGAGTTGGAGATGGGGGGGTCGACTGGGGGAGCGGGGGCGAGGGTGGGGGACGAGGGGGAGGAAACGATTCTGATGAGTCCGACGAGTTATCCGGGGCAGGGATGGACGCCGGGGGGATGGGAACAGTATTAAGGGGGGTTGCGTTGGGTTCTTGAGATTTTGTTCGCTGTTGATATGGCAATTGTGAGGACGGTGAGGGGTTTATTCAGAGCGGCGAGCTGAGTGTAGGTTTATGATGAGCATGCGCTTAATCACAGCTCAAACCACCTCTGTACACCCACCCATCCAATGCTCCTGAACTCCCAACGCACCACCCCCAACCCACCGAGCCGCGTCAATCCCCGCCCCCCGCGGCATACGGACTCCTCTCCCTCAACCTCTTCCCAAACACCCAAAACAGAATCGGCGCCGGCACCCCCAACCCCACGGCCACAAATCCCAGCAAGCTATTCCCCCACCCGTAATCCAGCTTACTATACATATACGGCGCAAACAGCGGAAACCCAAACCCAGCCAAGCTTCTCAGCACCGTCGCGGCGGCGACCGCGGAGGCGGCGTAACGGGTGTAGGTGTCGACGAGGTAGGTCTGGATGCACTGGAAGCCGATGATGGTGCCGGCGGCGAGGAGGGCGGCGCCGATGTTGGGGCCGATCCAGTGGGTGTGGTACTGGGCGGTCCAGCCGTAGATGAAGAGGCCGGTGGGGACGAGGACGGAGCCGGGGATCATGAGGGGGATGCGGAACTCGGGGCGGCCGGTGTTGTTGTTTTTCTTCTTCAGCTGTCTGTAGATGCGGTCGTTGATGGGGGCGCAGATTTGGGTGCCGAGGAAGAAGCCGAGGCCGAGGGAGATGTAATTGAGGCCACCGATGCCGACGGTTTCGTGGTATCGGAGTTCCCAGAGGCTGGGGAAGGTGGAGAGGACGAGGTAAATGAGGCCGTAGAGGTAGGCCATGTAGAGCGCGAGGACTTGGACGATGACTTGAGTGCCGAGGAGGATGAAGGGGCGGGAGAGAGAGCGTTTCATGGTGTTGGCGAGGGAGCGTTCGGGATGTTCGTATTCGGTGTGGAGGGCCGTGTTGTTGGTTTCTTTGCGGAGCTTTTCGGCTTTGGCGTGTAGGAGTTTAGGGGGGCTTCGGGCAGGGTAAGTACTCATATGGGAAGGTCAAGGGGGTTTAACTTACAACGTCTCGCGGAGGAAGAACAAGCCGAATATTTGGATGATGGCATCGGCGATTGATGTTGCGTAAAAAGCCCACCGCCATGTGGAGTTTTGCGTGATGAAGCCTCCTGCTATGGGTCCAATTGCCGGGCCTAGGAGGGGAGCCAGACTGTAGATGCTGATTGCCAAGCCTCGCTCTTCCGCCCGCCAACAGTCACTCAGAACACCTCCTCCAATCTGTAAATATAAGTGTCCATAAAAAACTGTCATTGCAAGGTTTCCACTCCGACTTACCGCCAAAGGAGCACTACCACCTAATAGAGTCAGTGGCTACAATTCTCAGTTTCTTTGAAAAAGCAACGGTTAAAAAACTTACCTAAACCACTTAGGAATCTGAACGCTATCATCTCGCCCTTGTTCCTGCTTACCCCACAAGCAATATTAAAGGCCAAGTAGAAGAGATTGGCAAGCTGCAGCACCGGCACACGGCCATATATCTCGGACAAAGGACCAAGTATCAAGGGACCAATCGCAAAAGCTAAAACAAACACTGAGAGTACTAATTGTTGCTCTACTTCACTTTCGATGCCGAATTCTTTCGAGATGGCTGAAATAGCAGGTGCCACCATTGATGATGAGACTGGCGAGATGAATGTGAAAGATGATACAACGACCGTAGCAGCCCATTTTCGCTTTCGCGACCAGTTTTTGGGATTTTCCGGATCGTCTGGACCTTCCCAGGTGACCTTTATTCCAGTTAGTCTTTCTTCCGGTCAAACCTCGGGAGGAAATAGTCATACCAGGTTCGGGTCTCTGATTGATTTCGTAGTCTGCTTCCTCTCTAACGGCGCCTCAAGATCTCGCTCGGTCAGTATCCCTCCTCTGACCTCTGATGTTTCCCGAGTTCCATCCTCTTCTGCTTTCTCATTTTCGTCCTTTCTCACCTGCTCGGAGTAATCCGAGTCGTCCTCGACCCATTGACCTTCTTCTTTGGGTGTGAGTTCATCGTGGCCGTGGTAGGTCGAATGATCATCGAGATGTCGGCCCGAGACGACGTTGTGCAATTGAGGACGGTTTTTAGAGCTGTTTCGAGATCCAGACGAGCGAGGTCCACTCCCTCGAGAGTCTACGCTTGCTGCTGTTCGTACCGGCTCTAATTCCGGCATCTGTTCAAAGCGAACCCTCAAGTCTCTTCAATCGATGTTCTTACTGGATTAATCGGTTCAGAAATATCTGAACGGGATTTTCTAGGCCCTTCCGGAGCGGCAATGAAGCCAAATACTGACTGTAGTGTGCTATGGGTCGGCCCAATCGTAGGTATAAAATCTAAGAGGCGACTGTTCCGATGTGAGGAGGCAGGCGACAATACGAATATGATAGCGATCCATCATGAAGAGCATGCGGACTTGGCGCAAACATATACTACTGCACCACTGTAGTAGATGTATTCGGCTCTTTCGGCATTGTTGGGATGATGACCCTCATCCCCTCGGTCTTGAGCGTGTCCGGAGCTAACGGCCTTTATTCGCGGCTTCAGCACTAGCCCCCGAAACGTGCATAAAACAGTCCAAGGTAGTGATAAACCCTAAACCCTAAACCCGCATCCAGAGCCCTAAACAACATCTTAAGGTAAGGTATCATTAGGAGACCAAGGAGAACATGGAAGCAACTCTTCATGTTACCCAGATGCTGACCATACCTTGCTATAGGGCGGCACTTCCGCCCGGGCTGTCAACGAGAGTACTGACGATTGGCCTCAACATGTGGTGGTTACATTCACTGGGTCTGGTAGCTGCTATAAGCTCCACAACGTTACCGTGCTCACTTCCAAGTTAGAGAGTCGTACGTTCTACGGTAGTCGTCGCTTTCCGATCACGCCGGGATTGCTGCAGGCACGATGATTGAAATCTGGCATTCCTCCGTTCTGAAAGTAATGGAAAGCAATGAATGCAGAAGGTACCTCGTAAATTTTGTACTCGACTAAAACGTTCATCGAAGTCGTCGGATCCCCGTCTTGTCACGTCATATTTACCCGGAGCCATCGTTGCCAACGCGTCAAGGTCGGTCTAACTACCAGGTTTCGTTGATGGGTGCTGCCGACTTCCATCTACTTTTCTCTGAGCTCCTAATTGCCTTTTCTTTTAGACTTGCGAGGCGAGAAAATGGCAGCTTCATCGATGATTGTGATGGTTCGCTTGGTGTTATGGAATTTCTATTTCGGTGACGAGGGCTCGGTCTGTGGTTTTGGATTTTCTGTTGACGGCCGAGCTGGCGAGTGTGTTCCGTGGTTTTTGTACAGGAGGATGTAGGCGTTCTCGTTCTAAACAAAACATAGTTATTAAAAAGAGGCTAGAAACCATAAGCAATATTTGGGTACCTACCACGATCTCTTCTTCTCCGTACTTGGTCAAGGTTTCGTCATTATACTCAATCCATCCTGCATCCTGATCTCCATCAACGTATTTGACGTTTGCTTTGTAGTGCCCAGACAGGATGAGCTTAGTGAGGGGCACGGATAGATTAGCGCCGATATTTTCTATAATATCAATGCATTCGTAGAGCATATCCATCGAGCCCCGAAGGTCCGGATGTACAGCCGGTTTGAGGTCCAGTCCTCTCAATGGGAATTCGATAAATTGTACAATCTTACTTAGGTATTGATTACCAGCAAATCGATTGAGCTGAATAGAAAGATATTCCGGTAGACAAGAAAGCTTGCAGCTTATGCTGGATATGATCTGACAAGAGAATCCCTCTCTGATAGATGATGCGCCTTCAATTCGAAAGTTTTCTTCCCAGCCTTGCTGACACTTCGGCAGTATAGCTACCAGGTGCTCGTAATTTAGAAATGGTGATCGTGCACGCCTGGTCAACGAATGGATTGCATCCATTAAAAGCAAAAGAAACTCTCCAGCATCTTGCTGTTCGTTGGAGTCAAAAACTGGGTGGAGGATCCTTGAATAAATCTATCCCTATATTAGTCATGAGATCATTGATGCGCGAACTCCTTACAATAAGCTTCTCTGGCGAGACTGCATCCTTGCGGCCAGAGTCCTTCATTGAGGCAATGACGCCTAGAATCTCACATCCCAAAGTCACTAATATTGATGAGTTTTCACGGAACCTGTCTCTGTCAGAACGGTGAAGATGAGCGTGCAATTCATTGCCTAAATGCACACTTGCGATTGCCGTTCTGGATGGTTCGCATGCCGTTAGCAGTTGCATTGCGGAGTTGAGGTAAAAGGTGTTACCAAGGTTTATAAGGCCTCGACCCAGTTGACCGACAACAAAATGCTCAGCACTTGCGTCCAAACTTTCTTCATCAGTCGTACCGTTGTGTTGCTGGGACTCATTCCGCTAGGAGTCCTTCTATTGAGCGGTCTGCACTTGGTTTATTTGCACCGGGGCGATTTTCAATCGTGTTACTAATATGATCTTCGAGATGGGATACTGATTCGTGAGTCTCGGGCCTCCTATGGGCTGCTGTAGATCCTGGGTTTAAAGTATTGGGTGCGATTTCAAGGAGAATAGGTGCGGAGCCACACCTCGCTCAAACGATCGTTTCTAAGAAGTGACCTTAGAGGTACTCCTGAGGCCCGCTGGCCTTGCGATTATACGTTCCTCAGAACTCAGGTCCTTCCATGCAATCTCCCAGGCACCAGCTTCTCGCCTTCGTAATCTCAATTTCGTTTTCCCCCTCAGTTGCGTACCGCGCGACATTCGACTGTAGTGTCTCATCATCTCCAACATATCATGGTCAGTTCTTTCGTTCCCCGCAGCTATCATCCGGAAAAGCTCTGTCATGCAAACATCCCTCGAATCATTCAAATGCACTAGACGTCCGAGGCAGGAATCGCTAATGATACCAGCTGGTTGGAAGAGACCACAGACAAACAGAATCCAATATGTCGTTTCCGACGAGTTAATAGTGCCTTGGTGTTGGCGAAATTCGACATGGGGTGTGGGCACTGTTCTCTGTTGATCAAGCAATGGTAAGAAATTGTATTTATAGAAGCTTCGCCATTCTGAGTGATGCGTAGAGTGATCCGGTGGACAGGAATATTCGATGGAATGATCGTTGGGGCACATCAATTCAACGATTTCCGGCGTTGACATGCCCTTCTCCCACACGTGGCGAAGCTTCTCTTTGGGCGACGAATCTCGAAAGTTGGAATTCTGTGCATTAGACAGAGCAGATGCCTAGAGTCATGTCAGCTTAAAAATGTAGAACAAGGTCTAAGCATTCCTACATTGTGGTTGATGAAGCCTATGTGATCCGCAAGCATTTTATCTATTTCGCTCTCAAATGCTAGGACTAAAATGGCCAGTCTCTTATATGCGGTGTATTCAAACGCTCCATGACCAGTTGAACCTCTTTCAAGCGGATGCCGATTTTCAGGTGTGTCGAATTGTTGGTTTCGCAATAAAGCGGAGGCAGGTCCGTTCCTTCAAGGGTCACAGTCTTGAATATGGAATTTAGACTGGACTTCCACGCAGGATCAGAAAAATCGAAATTTTTCAAAACAAGCTGAATAGATTGTGCTTCGTCTGGAGATATCTTAGTGGAACCGACAAAATCTAGCCTTAGGGCAGGTCTGTACTAACAATCATCAAACGATTCGGGATGTGCAGGCTTAACGAAGTCGTCCAGCTGTACCGTGATTTCATGATGCCGGAGCCTGCCAATCTCCTCAGAGGAATCCCTTAAAATGCCACAGAGATCCGCTTTTTTATGTTGCTTCAAAGCAGCGTTTTCCATAGCTCCGAAAAAGTTTACTTCCGAAAAACAGCCCATACCTTGATGAGGCTGGCTCGCCCATCTTTAGATTCTGCGGAGTCAGTATACATAGTCACCAGCGAGCTCTTTAATCGTTGTTCGGCGAAGAGTTGAGCACACTGCAAAACGGGCCAAATACACCCGCTTATTTGCACTCAACTGGAACCCCTGACAGAGTTGCGCTTTTTGTGCCATCTCCATATTGCTGGAGCTGCTGGACTGAATCGTCGCATGCAGTAATATGAAGCTAAGAATACGTTTACTTCCATTTTACCTTGTTCCACCAATCGTATACGGTAGGGAAATTGAAAAACAGGAGATGGCCCGGTTGCAGAAGATGATAAGCGAGAAATGTTTGGAGATTTTACGGTCAACAGGACCAGGTGTGACCTGTAGCAGAACTTACGATTCGTTCATTACTACACTCGGGTTGATGGACCTTAGATTATGGGTAGCCGTGATGGAGCGCTGATCAAAGATTTGTAATACAGTGCGCGGTGGGCGCGACATCAAGGCCGAACGGGAATATAAGGTCAGCCAAACCTTGAGCTTAAGCAATCAAGACACAATCCACATACAGTGAACTTCTTCGAAAGCAATGCTTGGTATAATTGAAGCTTAGTAAATTGAAAAGGGAACAAGGTACTTGGAGACTCCGAGCCACGTGATTCCTCGTTAGAGAAAGGGCAACATTGCAACTACCACCGTACAGTCAAACAAGTATCAAGAGCTTCTCCGCAAATGGCGGACCCTTCGCTGTATAGATACCCGTCGCCTCTAGAGGGTTACGAGAACTTGCCAGCCCTTCCAGAGCATGTGTGTCGCAACCAAACGTGATGTTTTGCGCCTAATGAAATTTAGCGAGAAAAGCAGCGACGGCAAAAGCTTTGTCAATCCAACAACCAACATTCCCAGCAGGGCTTACGAAAGTTTTGTGCAACCTATCGATAATGGCGAACGTGGTGGCTTTGACGTTCATATCTACCACTTCCAGGTTCGGGTGGCTTGCCCTCAAGGAGAATCAGTACTGACTAGCTATTTGACAGAACAACCAAGATCAAGCGAAGTTCGCCCTCGAACTTTGGGAGCGCATCCGTCGAGAATTTCCAGAGCTTCGCATTTACAAGGTATGGGACAGACCCGTTGGACCTCACCCAGTGGCCATGTTTGAAGTGAACTTGTTCACTCCAAAGCAATTTGGCGCGTTCATCCCATGGCTGGTGATCAATCGAGGCCCACTGAGCGCGTTGGTACACCCCAACACCGATGATGAGGAGAGGGATCATACACAGAGAGCTACTTGGATGGGAGACAGGTTGCCGTTGGATCTGACCCTGTTCAAGCGCATGCGCCAGGCCAGGGCAAAATTGGAGACGGTGAAGGGCGAAAGAAAGAGTGCAAGTTAGGCAATACAATGTATATACGGAGTACCTTGGCACGTGTCACGTCCATCTATGCGTGCTGGGTAGTTCTATAGAAAACATCGCGCGGTCTGTCGGCCGTAAGATTCAGGTACAGTAGTTCTATACGCCTGCACGGCCTGCCTCACAATAATATACCGGGGTGCCGATTGAAATCTGCCTATTTTCGCAAGCCCGGTCAATCTATGATATAGCCTGATGATTTGCAACGCTGAGCTGTAAAACAACTATTCTACCTTCGCCGAGACATCTGCCCATGCCCAAATCAAAACCACGTTCTGCTAGAGTACTCTGTAGGTGGAGAGTAGGCTTTCGGCATATCATCGGGTGTTAGAATATTGTATGTTCGGGGAAACTTCGCACCGCTCTAGTTCTACCGCCCGGATGCTCGCGGATCGGAGATCAACGACCAATTTCCACAAACAATTTCCATCACCGAATGAGAGCACGCCACCGATAATGCGTGTTATCAGCTAGAGTACGAGTAAGATGCGACTACTGCAGGAACAAGACCGTCGTAGGGCAACCGACTTGCGCTAGAATCAAGTTTACGATCATAGGGATTCGAAAAGGGTGCAATTTGGCGTGCCTCATGCGCTTTCTCTGTCAATACGCAGTAATAATACTCCGCATTGAGCTTGGGTCCGGAGAAGCAGCATTCGCAGATGGCAGACAACGGGCGTAGAATTAGATTGCGAGTCATGGCCCAGGTGCTAGGACAGAGCGTCTGGATGCCTAGGGGTCCTACAGGCTACCGTACATAGAGGTCCTGATAGTTGTATCCCCTCATCTTCTCTTTTCTGCTTTTCTTTCTTCACCTCTGTCTATCTTACCGCAATCGTCTCTTCTTCGCGGCGGCCGCTTTTTGCACCGTGCAGACATTTGTCTGCGTCCTGTCTTTGACAATATCTATACATATACACGCTCATTTCGTTATACAATTGCCGCATTCCCAATCGTGCCCTGTATATTGCATCCAACTTAATTCATTCACAACAACATGCATACCGTTAATTCCCTGGCAATCGCGGCTATTGCCACCGCAGCGTTCTCATCCTGCGCTGCGGCATTTGATGCCTCTCTCAATACAAACATGGCGGTGTACTGGGTATGTCAACGTCGAAAGGCTGCGTAAATGGAAGAGAGTATGACTAATGCTTATCTGACACTATAGGGTCAAGGAGACGGCCAACAGCGATTAGCTCATTTCTGCCAGGACTCGAGCATTGACATTATTCCGATCGGTTTTCTAAATGTCTTTCCTGACCAGGCTGGTGGAGGTTACCCTGGCACAAACTTTGCGAATCAATGCGGGAACTCGACATATAAGAACCTAGATGGCTCGAGTAGCCCTTTGCTCTCCGATTGCCCTCTCATAGGACCCGATATCGTAACTTGTCAAAACGCTGGAAAGAAGATTCTCCTTTCCCTTGGGGGCGCCGTCCCGACAAACCAGGGGATCAAAGATGATGCTTCAGCTATAAGATTTGCCAACTTCTTATGGAACGCCTTTGGTCCTAAAGACCCATCCTACACTGGCCCTCGGCCTTTTGGCGATGCAGTTGTTGACGGATTTGACTTTGATATCGAGAGTTCGCTTTCCAAGGTGTCCAACGCGCCAGCCCTCTCTCGAGGCTATGCGACGGTGATCAATACGCTACGGAGTTTCTACGTCCTCGAAGAGAAGACCTATTACATTTCAAGCGCTCCACAGTGTGTCGTACCTGATGTCCATTTAGCAGACGCCATTGAGAAATCTTATTTCGATTTCATCTTTGTCCAGTTCTACAATACTCCTGAGTGTTCCGCGCGAGCTTTCTTTGACCATACCTACGGCAGCTTCGGAGGTCCGTCAACCGATATCAGTTTCAAGAAATGGGTAGATTTTATCCGCTCGTCAAGAAATCCTCATGCCAAAGTCTACCTCGGGCTACCGTCGTCGCCGGCCATGACGTATGATGCGAAGATGTATATTGAGCCAAGCGAGGTTTCACAATTGATCAGTAAACTCCAGTGCGACTATCCGGACAATTTTGGTGGTCTTATGGTGTTCGAGGCGACGTCGTCGGAGTCAAACTCAATCGGTGGAAGACCTTACGTAGATGTCCTCAAAGACGAGTTAATGAGCTCGAATTGCGCTGTTCAGACATCGATCACGTCAGCTTTGCCGAGCCCTACCTCTTCATCGTCTTCTGTCTCGTCTTCGATGTCCACGTCGTCTAGCAGCTCAGGCTCCTCTTCTGCAACGGCCACTACATCAATCTCGTCTAGCAGCTCAGGCTCCTCTTCTGTAACATCTACCACGTCAACCTCGTCTAGCAGCTCAGGCTCCTCTTCTGTAACATCTACCACGTCAACCTCGTCTAGCAGCTCAGGCTCCTCTTCTGTAACATCTACCACGTCAACCTCGTCTAGCCAGTCCAGTACCTCAGCTTCATCGACTTCGTCGTCCACAGGAAGCACCGACATACCAACCTCTTCATCGGCCTCCCTGTCCGTGCCGTCGCACACAAGCGGTACTGGGTTATGGAACTCGACAACAACACCGGGTCCCACTCCACCGCTCATTCCGACGGGCTCTGCACCGTTCACGCGACCCAGCAGCAGTGTCACGCATAATACCACGTCGTTCACCAAGAGTATTGGTACCGGTGGTTCTGCCCCAATCTCTGCCCTTCCAACTGGTGTTTCAGCTAGCTTCTCGCTTAGCCCTGGACGTTCGTCCAACGCACCGTACCCTGTCAGCAACAACTCTACTTCCCAGCCGACTCCCACGGAAGGCGTCGTATATACAACGGAAGTTATTACTGTCACTAGCTGTGGTCCAGAGGTCACGAGCTGCCCAGCTAGGCTCTCGACTTCAATCTACCCTGTGACGACATCTACCCATGGTCATGGAACGGTTATATCAGCAGGTTCGTTCGACTCAAGTGCTGAAGCTAGCTTACCGTCCACTAATAATTCTCCGTCAGGTACCTCGGGAAATCCTCCGTCAGTTGCCGCTTCAAGCTCAGAAGCTAGTCCTCCACAAGGTTCATCCATAACCCAGGCGGTGGTCACGACTGAAATGTAGGTTGCCACACTCTATTGTTTCCACTGATGCTAACTATGATGAATAGCGTGTACACCACACTGACAACCTGCCCGGTGACCCAGACCGTGACTTCGAGTGGACGGCCAGTTACTCAGACGACTTCAACCGTCTCGACGATATACAGCACTAGCACTTCGACAATCTGCACGAGATGCATTGCTCCACCTACCTCTTCTCTAGCCCCGACAGGGACCTTAGCTTCGAGTACTGCATCGGCTCCTGTGACAAAATTAACCTCGTCGGCTAGTTCCAGCTCCGCAGCCGCTCCCGTCGCATCGGCGCCAGCTACTACGCAGGCGGTTGTAACGACCGATATCGTCTATACCACCGTGACGACATGCCCTGTAACAAAGACGTTGACATCGAGCGGGAGTGTGATTGTACAGACTACTCTATCTGTGTCGACAGTGATTAGCACCTCAGTATCGACCGTCTGCACACAATGTATCGCTCCAACTACCACTGCGCCGCCCTCTACAAACTCCGGGGTATCAGTACCGCCACAAAGTCCGTCCAGCGCTCCTGCCGGTGTGGGGCCTCAATCCTCGTCAACATCAGGTAACAGTCCAGTCCAAGCCAGTAGCTCTGTTATCACTCAACCCTCAAGAGGAACAAAAACTACGTCCCTCACTTCCACTGCGACAACGGCGGCTTCTTCTCAAGCTCAAGGCTCGGTCGCTGCGACGAGCAATGGGCCTTCACCCAGCACTGCCTCCGTCGTTACAATAGCCATTTCTCCGATGCCGCTAAACCCTAGCCAAACGGCGAAAGCTCAAAGCTCTGCCTCGACAGTCAGTGGAATGGCGCCAGTTGCCTCGACCTCTGCGGTCACTCTTACGTCTACAGCCAGTGGAACGGCCCCAGTTGCCTCGGTCAGTCTTGCATCTACAGTCAGCGCTGGATCATCATCGAGTGTTGCGCTTGTGTCAACGATGATCATCGTCCCAGTACCCATGAACCCCAGCCAAACTGCACCATCCACCAAACCCAGTCAGAGTCTTCGGCCCATCAACGCTGCTCCCTTTCCATCCGGCAATTCCACATCACCACTGGGTGCTTCGGCAGGTGTCAGTGCAAGCTCAGTGGGTAAGGCATCCGCCAGCAGCACGAAGACGCTTGCGGCAAATCCGGCTCAATTCACCGGTGCGGCTAGTAAGATGCCCGCGGGAGCCACTGAAATCGTCATGATCATAGCGGCTGCAGCATTCATTCTGTGAGGACAGCAAGCCTTGGGCGGAACTGCTGAAGGAAACTGCGTCGCAGCAGTAGCACCTTGATAGAGGCTAAATCCATGTAACGCTCGAGCCTAAACCATTCCAACATGAATATATGCCTCACATGCGAAAGATGGTTTGCAATACTCCCCCTTAGCGTAGCGAATGACCGAGGGCGAATGACTACCCAAGTTACCCCTCAACCGCGCTGCTGGGTCTGCCGTCATCCCTGTCCACGAACTCAGTGATCCCGTCCGTTGATCTTGTATACTGTAAAGTAATGTATCACGTATATTAGGGGGTTGTAGCATCATGTAAGCAGCCATGTCCAACATGCTGACGAGTAGACTGGCGCCAGAGAAAGGGGAAGGAATATCCTGGATTGCGATTCGATGTCCAATTAAGCTTTTTCTTTCGGCGCACATCAACCCGAAAGGTGTCACCCCAATACATGTAGTTCGCATCCATTCACAGCGTGAGCGTGTTCGTCGTGTGGGGACTTCAGCAACCTTCCGTCGTGCTTCAGCTTGCAGCAGCACAGTGTTGTCGAGGGGGGTGTTATATGATACTCTTGCAGAGTTGTGAGATACTTTCTTTCCTCTGTGTGACCAACGTACAAACCACAAGGTAGTAATCCCCCGGTCATCTGAACTCTGTCATTTGCTTGGACTCGACATTGGTCCGGGGGGTAAGTACTGTAAAGTAAGTAGCCTATCCAGGACTTCTTACTGTTACGACTCTCATTTGGGAAATAAAGGAGCACACATTGCGCAGGATCCTGCCAGAGTGTCGCGAGGATCCCAACCAGCCTGATCCAGTTGCGACCACAACTCGTAAGACCGATGATTCTCCAACAGAGAGAAAAAGACGATGATTTGTGGAGGGGAGATCTTGACGAGCCTTTAGTATCGCGCTAAGCCGTCCGCTACCGCCGCAACCTTCCACCTCTGCTCCCGTTGCCCGATGCACAACATCCGCTCCTTTCTGCCCCCTTGGATGCTGCAGCTCTGGTCCACCGGGATATGTGCTCTAGCTTCTCCTCTGTGCAGGAGCCACTGCAGTCGGTGTACTGTACCTGCTCTAGCGGAAGTCTATCTTGTGATCCTCCCGAACACTCTGGGCTAGTGCTCCGGAAGTGGGGAGAAGACGGAGATTCGACTTCGCGGCGCCTAAGGCTACTCTATCACGAGTAGGCGACAGATGACTGACCCACCTCGCCCGGCTCACAGCAACTCCACAGAATCCAAAATTGCGGGGAAGTTCACGTCGCTATGCCGGGAAGGAGCTTAGGGTTACCATCAGCGGAGCAAACCAAATGACCCGCTCACAGAACACCACTCCACGATGCTACAACGCGTCTATCACGACATGTTTGACGTCGAACATGGACAAATCCAAGGATTCAAGCCGTCAGGCACCCAGCGAATATGCTTTTTCCGCCCAAAGAGGAATCTCGCAATATCGCTCCCAGTGTGTTGAACACCCGAGTGCCTGCAGTGTTACAATAGAAGTAGAGTCTGTTGACCTGACGTCCTTTGACCTCCTTTTCGCTGTTCTCCGCTATTCGATGGCTACATATAGCTCCACTTCTCCACATGTCGTTCGTTCCTTCTCCAAGCGCTTCATCAGTCCAAGGAGAGTGCCGAGTTTCGGTAGCTTTGTTCATATAAATTCTTCAAGTACATACCTGAGCTTGCACCATGCATTATTCAATTCTTCCACTGGCACTAGCTGCCACGCAAGTTGTTGCTTTCCCCGCCGCAGGTGTACCGTATGATGGACATCTAAGAGTCCGCGACCCGCAATCCGGCCGCCCTAATGACCATGGCTTGAACCGACAAAGAGCAGACGCCGTCAAGGCTGCTTTCACCTTTGCTTGGGATGGATATTACAAGTATTGCAAAGGGCAAGATGAGTGCGTGACACCTCCGTTTCTTACACTACATTCCATCTAATCCGAATTGTAGACTACTCCCCGTCACCAACACATGTGACAACCCAAGAAACAACTGGGGCGCAACCGCTGTAGACGCATTAAGGTATTCTTCATCAATGCTTCTAAAGTTTCATTATCTAAACGTATGACAGTACGGCAGTCGTTATGGAGCTCAAGCCAATCGTCAACCAAATCCTGGCTTATATTCCTACCGTTGATTTCACAAAGACCAGCACCACAGTCAGTCTTTTTGAAACCACCATCAGATACCTTGGTGGTATGTTGGCTGGCTACGATCTTCTCAGTGGACCCTTGCCAAATTTGGCTCAGGACAAGACTCAAGTGGATGACCTCCTTAAGCAAGCCAAGACTCTAGGGGATACTCTCAAATACTCTTTCAATACCCAGTCGGGCATTCCTTCCAATGGACTCATCATTGACTCTCAAACCACCGACGGTGGAAGTACCAACGGCCTTGCTACGGTTGGCACTCTCGTATTGGAATGGCAGCATCTCTCGGACTTGACCGGAGACCCTGAGTACGGAAATTTAGCTCAAAAGGCGGAATCTAACCTACTGAACCCTAAACCAGCAAGCTCAGAGCCCTTTCCAGGGTTGGTGGGTACCAACCTTGACATCCAATCTGGCATGTTCTTGGATGCCAATGGAGGTTGGAACGGCGGTGATGACAGTTTTTACGAATATCTCATCAAGATGTTCGTCTACAACTCGGACAAGTACGCCAATTACCGAGACCGCTGGGTCGCGGCAGCAGATTCGACGATGGAGTACTTGACTTCGCATCCCTCCTCTCGACCAGATCTGACCTTTTTGGCCTCATTCGAGAACCACACCTTCGTAAATGCTTCCCAGCACTTGACTTGTTTTGATGGTGGGAATTTTATCCTTGGCGGTCAAGTCCTCAAGCAACAAAAGTACATTGATTTTGGTCTTGCGCTCGTAAACGGCTGCCACGACACCTACGCCAGCACCGCTACCGGGATCGGTCCCGACAGCTGGAGCTGGAACTCCTCAACCATTGACCCTGCTCAGACCGCGTTCTACGAGAAGTCGGGTTTCTACATCACCAACCCCAACTACGTTCTACGTCCGGAAGTCCTTGAGAGTTTCTATTACGCATACAGGTATGCCTTGCTCGCTCTGGCACCGACTACGGGATGGGCTGCTAATAATCAATAGGGCTACGGGCAACCAAATGTACAGAGACTGGTCCTGGGACGCCTTTGTCGCTATCAACGCAACCACGAGAGTAGGGTCCGGCTTCAGTTCCATCAACGACGTCAACACCCCCGGCGGCGGGGGCTTCCAGAACGTGCAAGAAAGTTTCTTCTTCGCCGAGGTCATGAAGTACTCGTACCTGATCCATGCAGCTGTGAGTGGCTCCCTGTCTTTCTACAACAGACAAGGTAGACGGCCGTGCTAACCACATCACAGGACGCCGTGTGGCAAGTAGAGAACCAGGGCACGAATCATTTCGTATTCAACACCGAGGCGCATCCCTTGAAGGTACAGGGCACCCCGATATGATGAGCACAATGCGTGGCAGTGGCAGTTTTTGTATCGCCATCAAGTAAACATAAATTGGCAAATAGTATTGGAGGAGCATTAGGATGACTTTCTCCAAAGATTTCCACCCGGGAGAACCTAAGGTATATAATTTCGTGTCGATAATTTAACGATATCATCATCTTATCCCTTTACGGTAACCAATAATATTGGGCATTAAGCTCCGCCAGCTTGATCAAGTAAACACGTCGGCGAGCCAGTCTTTTCGCTCCAGATTTTGGTCTTACAGTAGAAACTATGAAAACATACGAGTAGGGCTACATAGCCTTATTACAGCCCTGCCCCCCCCAACTTTAGCAAATCAATTCTTCCTTCCCATAAACCACCATTATGTACCCATTTGCGGTCTTTCTTCGTGACTCCAAATGTACATGAATAACTTCGATTTAATATATCGGTTCGACTGTTGACGCGTCATCCTGGTGAGTGAGTGAGTGATAAGCGGCTTCGGTCGTTTGTCTTTGATTTCTTGAATATATTATTGCTCTTTGATTTACAGCGAAAGAAGACTCAAACTGTCAAATTTGTCGCTATGGGGTTCGAAGGTACTTGTTGAACAACAACTTGGCTTTTAAGCCCGAAAAAGAAAGGGACATTTAGCGATTGTTCTGACGCGATGTTAGAAAAGAAACGTTATGATGTCGACACTCTCAAAGCAAAGAAGTGGAGTTAATTCCATTTTCGGATTCTGGTGATGATATGTACATAGCTCGCCGACGGGTGGTCACTTGAGCGCATTAAAACAAACCGGCACAGGATGCGAGTGAAGTCGTGGAAGATGGATGAACCTCTACGCTCCTCGTGGTTGGTGGTGAGCGTCAAGGTAACCTTGGAATACTTCGAATCGCGAACCTAATGACCGCTGGCGATTCGCAATTACGACAATCTTCCTGCGGTAGAATACATGGAAAAGCGGGTAGAGCACTTGCTGAGAAGCTAGAGATTGTTATTCCGGGTACTCGTCCACCCGTTTGTATCGGCAAACAGAGGGGGGTCTGGTATCCCGTAAATCGCGATGTCGGAAGGGAAATATCCTCGACACTGAAAAGTCGTCACGCGATCTTGGAATAATTCTGAGTTGTATTGGATTCTTGACCTTGGAAAAGGCAGACCTATAGTGAAAGGCACCGCAGGAGGATCTAATGGGCGTAACCTATCGTTCTTGGCTTGGTGTCAACAGGGGATTTGTCGGCATTGCCTCCGACTTTTGGCGGTCTTTTACGGGGAGACGTGCTCACAGTCTCTGGATAGCCAGATTGATAGAACAAAGGATACCGATGCTTTCTAAGCTCGAGTCGGTTTTAGATCAAAGTATTGGGATCACACATACAATATCTGTTACATATGGTGGGAGGCCATGTTTCGTGGTCCGACGATCGATAAGTATACATAATACCTTCCATTCTTGCGAATTATCAAACGCAAGGTCCACATGACCATAATCGCGCCAGTTGATCTGACCTTTTTCATCAAGTTTCGCATTTCCTTTCTTGTAAAACTGTCGTGTCTTTTGCTTTTGCTGCGTAAGGCATACTGTATGTTTCCGGGCGCAGAAAGACTCGGAACGGGATCAAGTGTAAATGATGGGACGGATTATCCTTGTCTTGAACTGATGCGAGATGAGTGTTTATGTTCGAGAAGAGACATCAATGCATCTTTGAACCCCGTGATTCACCTCTGGCTCCCGACTGTTTCTTTTCTGGGACCCCCCCCCCCCTCTTTGCTTCGTTTCTGGGCAACCCCCCCGAGTCCCATTTTGGACCCCCCGCTCCATTTCTGGGCCCCGCTCCATTTCTGCCCCCCCCCCCGGGCTCCCATTTTGAACCCCCCGCTCCATTTCCGGCTCCCCCAGACTCCATTTCTGGACCCACCGCCCCACTGGGTTCCCAAAGGAGGAGGCACGGACATGGCCTTTTATTGAGGGCGGTGAGATGATGCCCGCGTGCCTTCGCTACCTGGTCATCCTGGCCCTCCTAGGTAATCTCTACCGGAAGACTTCTTCGCACCTGGTGGCGCGAAAGGGTAAGGTGGGTTAGAAGATGACAAGGCCATCACCTGATCCTAGTGAGGCTCATCCTCGGTAAGGCTGCAGGCCAAAAGGTCCATCGAGGCGAGAAAGCGTTAATTGTTGAACGGCCGAGATCGGACGAATGTGCAGCAACATCAAGGCTTGACTGGAGGCTATCGGCAAGCGAAGGTGGTTGCTACCTCGGCTGATAGCTCGGCCGCTAGGGAACAAGGAGATTAAGCGGGGAAAAGGGGAATAAATAGGCCGTCCTCCCTACTGTTTCCCTCTTCATCTCTTCCTGTTTCTCCATCCCTTAAGATTCAGCCAGAAACGCGCTTTTGCCCCACCCACCCACTCCATAGACTCAGTCGCTTAGATAGAGGGAGTGCTTGACACCTCAGGGCGGCTTCCGGGGCAAAATTTAGCCCTGGAGATCGCCAGGGGCTGTCGGGTTTGCCCAAACACATATAATACATATTGGTTCAAACGGAGTCGATGCCCGATAGTAGGGTGCTAAATGCGTGCAGGACTCCAGTTCTGGTCATCTCTCTCCCAAGAAAAGAATTGCTGCAAATATCTTTCAGCGCGTCCCTCCTTCCACTCAAGAAGCTTAGGCACATAATAAATGAGGGTTCCTAATGTCTTCTCGCGTTCGAGTGCTGTGAAATCCATGGTGTTTAACCCCACCATCTTCGTTCAAAGTTCAGACAGCATATCACCGAGTTCCATCTTCAATCGTCATGTCAAGCACCAGTATTAGAAAGTTCCTTGCGGTGGATAGGGAATCGGCCAATCGTGCGAAAGCCGAGTTGGATCAACTAATTCAGAAAGATCGGCCAGAGCTCCTCACCAATCTGTTATCATGACCTATGACAACCCTTCCACACGTAGCTGAGTCTTTCAACATCCAAGAATATTTTAAGGTCTGAACACTTGGTTCTCACAACTGGAACTGTTACTGATACAAAGCTCAGGAACGGGGGAAAGAGGGCGCCGCACAACAAATGGGAGTTGATGTGGAGAAGGTGTATTTGCTTGATTCAAGACCCATAGTGTACACTCGATGCGCGAACCCAAACAATGTGCCGCTCTTACCACCAAACGCGCGACACCTTGCGATCACGTATGTTTCACTAGGAAAAACAAACTCCTCAAACGGCCTGCAGACGTTCGATGGAACATCATATGAGCTGGGAAGTGGCGAGGGTCTGGAAGTCGCCAATTGTGTTGATCAATAGTTCTCAAGTAACTGGCGTGCGCTTTGCATTAGGTTTTGATGGAGCCATAGGGGTTAAAGCACTGAAGAGGCTGGAGGCTTCAGAGGTTCTGATGTATTGCTGATAAATTCATCGACAAGGTATCCAATGTTTTCATATTCTATCAAAAAATTATCGGCCGACAAAACATTATTGGATATATTATTGTCTGATGCAACTGGTTAGTCTGGTACGCCAGTTTACGAATAGTCAACTTACCATTGATATGATGTTGACTTTGGCTTTCGTTGTAATGCCCTTCAACTTGTCTTTCTGCAGCTGCCACAAATATTCCACACTGGTTATAGATGGTATGGCCGGTGCGTTCAAATTGTGAATTCTGCAATGCACTATTCCCCGGCTGAAACGATTCAGCCTCATAGTTCCACGGGGTAGGCGCAATAGGTAGCTGGGCAACAGGTATGCTGGCTGCCGTGCTGATCTCATCGGCTGCTGTTATGGTCATTTGAAGTGGAAGATTGCTAACTTACGGCCTTAAGGCTTCAGCAAATCTCGAAGATGTTGCAAGGTTTGGGAGTAGATCCTGTTCAGGGGCTAATGGTGGATTTGATTGTTGCGTTCCTGGTTCAACCAGTAAGTCTTTTTGGCCGTGTGGTCTTTGATTGCGCTGAGCCCCCAAAGCTTTTTGATCTGCCTGAGTGTCGATCGCAGCCAGCTGCTCATGCATGCTGGCGTTGGCGTTTGGTACTTTGAAACTCGCCCTGTGATTGCGTAGTGCTCTGCCCGGTTCCAGCAAATTGCGGTGGTAGATCGTGACCTTGACCAGCGCTAGCACTTTCGGGGTTAGTGGTTCTGCGGTTCGACCGAGTCCACCTTGTTCCCATTTAATCAGTCAATGAAACATAAAGCTTTCACGTAGCAGGTACTCACAATTATATATTTCTTGACTTTGGTCAAGAAATACCTCCATGTCCTTTAGTTTTTCCTTTGTCCTTTGAGGAAACTGGCAGGCTATAGCTATATTTCTATCTCTTGCTGTATTCCCGTCCCACGTCTCGTTCTCCTCTTCATCCTCGTCGTCTCTATCCTCGTCGTCCCTATCCTCTTGCCCGTCCTTGTGCCCGTCGTTAGCTAAGATCTTCTTGAAGACGCCTGACAGCTCCGGGAAAAGACGTGATAAATCGTGGTATTTCAGAAGCCGGAAGGCTAGGTTTTGAAAAGCCAATGATAGAGATATTGCGTGAGTTCCACTCAACTGCTCAGCGACTGGAACCTTATTACCATGTTTGAGAGCATCCCTTCCTTTTCTGAGTGGATATCCCTTTGCATAATTGGATGAATCGCATTTGATGAGATGTCATAACGTATTTCTATCAAGGAGTAATCCAGCAGCATTCGAATCTTCTGTGTAAAGTCAAGTTCTGTCTTTATTTCATGTGAAAACCAGATGGGCAATGTCTCTTTTGGAACAATGCTCTCGTCAAGTACCGACGTTAATAAAGAGTACCACAGATCTGAATGATCAAGATATGCAAATAAATTAAGCAATTTTGCGGCGCTAGCGTCATTGCGTTGAACATACTCATAGGAAATGGTGTAATTGGATAAAATGCTGCGAGGATAATCCTTTAATTGCGTTGTCTTATTGTTGAAAAGCTTCTCCCATGTCTCTTGATAGAATCGGATATAGTCATCCACGCTTATAGTCGTTCCGTGAATATAAGAGCCTGCATAAGCAAGTGCAAGTGGAAGTCCACCCACTAGGTCGACGATTCTCTCAATGCCTATAGTGCTTAGCGCATTGAAATAAGGTTATTAGACTGTTTTCATTACCTTCAAGTGATCGTCCTATTCTGCATTGTAATACTTCCACTCCTTGCAGATTGCTCATCCTCCCAAGTTGCCTATCCTGCCCGTGTTGCCGAAGCTGTCGTAAGCGGCTCGTTATCAAAATAGAGCCGTGATTGACTTCTGGGAAAAAATCCTCCACGGCAAATGATTGAGGATCATCTGCTTCAAGGGAATGGTCACGGTCAACGTTGTCGAAGATGAGAAGCCATCGATTGTTTCCGTGCTGATCAACCCAATGAAGAACATTGCTAATGATTTCGTCTACCTCCTCAGGGGATGCTCTGAAGAATTTCCTACACCAATTCGGAATCTGATCTTTCGGCAATTTTCGAGCAATCTGAGCAAGACTTTGACGCACGCTTTCTCTACTGTCGCCGTTGAGCCAAAAGATGGAACTGAAAATCTTCTGGGATCGTTGAGCGAACGCGATTGCTAGCCGGGTCTTGCCGGAGCCACCAAGTCGGTTAAGACGAACACCTTCCGGCGAGTCTCACGAGTTGGCTTGGGAAGAAGGTTTCCCTCAAGGCCATACATTTCCTGGTCGCGAGCTACGAATTTGGGTGCACGCGGTAAGCCTTTCAAACTGAATGACACTTTGTATGGTCCAGTGTCTATTCAGAGAGTTAAATAAAGCGAAAGTTATCAGGCAAACCTTGACGCACATTCTCGTGTTGAGAATTTGTTTCCACAAAGCTTCATTTGTTTCATCACACTTTCCGAAGCCGCATAACGAGTTGTGGCGGCCATGATCTTGTTCTTCTGTGTTGCATCTTCGAGCCCAATACTCTTAAGCCCATGGGAAACGTTGAAGCGAAAGTATCGATTCCCATCGTCGAGATCTGTGTGAGTTTGATGAAAAGCCTCTGCTGTTTGTTCCGTCTCTGTTGCAATGTCTTTCCAATCTCAAGGAGGCTTGATCCATAGCTAGTCAAGCTTGGAACTCCGATGCCGATGGACACCAGGCATTTGATGTTTCCTTCAAGCCTTCGTCGGACCATATACTTTTGGCCTCGTTCCAAAGCTGCGCGGCAGGATTAATGGTCCCTACAGCCTTATCGACGAACTCTTCTTCGAACTGACCGATTGTGATTGGATCAAAAAAGGACGATGCAGCCGATGTAGCTCAAGCTGCCTCCCAAATTCGTGTTTTATTGTACATATCCGATGATCCTCGAGAGGGATACGATGTGAAAAGGACTGTGTCGGTAGTCTCTTTGCTCAGGGCGCATACAAACCTAGAGGTCGTTAGCATCACCAGGATTATAATGATGGACGTAAATTTCGAAGAACTAACACTTTGCACTGCTGCTTCTCGGATCCGTTGAGGAGGGCATTTTCGCCTGCTTGGTCCTTTCGTTTTACGATTTCTCGAATTGACCGTTCCAACTCCTCCATATCGAACCTCCCCTGCACGTTTCCGCTTATTGTGACACGATGCCGCTTCTTTCGAAAAACTCGATCAAACAATGCGACGTAAGCATCGATACATTCATCTATATTCATCTCAAGACGACCCAGCATGATAGCGATCAATCCACCGGTACTCGTTCCTCCAATCATGTTGAAATACTCGCATGGCTTCGGCGGCGCATCCGGGTCGATGGTCTCCATTAGTCGTCTGAGGATTGCGAGTGACGACAGCGCACGCACTCCACCGTCATCAAGGGATAGTAGGCATAAATCTTTACCCGGCATGACGGAAAGTCCTGGTTTTCTTCTCGTCGTACGACCAGCCGGGTAGGAATTTACAGAGGCCGACTTTGAGAACGAGGGGATAGAAACTACCGACTAGAATGCTGCTATTGTGCGGCTGAATGATATCCATCTAAGGCTGAAGACAGCGGATTTATCGGGATTTAGGTGCCCAGTTGGGTTTGCCCAATCGGGTGAATGCAAGTTAGAGTTAGCCGTCGACTCGGCTGAGCATCTTATCAGTGGTGGCGGGCTCAGCCTAATGATCGAGCTTCAGCCTTGATAAAGCATGTGCGAATACCAGTCAAAATACAGCGGTATTGCCTCGTTCCCGTAGGGAAGAGAGGCGGCCCCTTCCTTTGTACCAGCTGAGCAGCATGAAACCATGCCAAAGCTATTCAGATCAAAGAAAAGAGAAGCTCCGGCGGGTGAGAACTTGGGTCCCGCAGATTCCCCAGGCACGGCAAAGAACACAACAGAATATGAAGGGAAAGAGACCGTGAGTGACACAGAACGGCTTGTTGATTGGAATCCAAACGCGAATCCAGGGCTCGGTGTGAGGGTTCTACATGAACCATCCGACCCCACAGCGACTGTTGTCGAGTAAGAGCTTCCTTCAACTCCACGCTGAAATCTGCTGACGCTGCTGTGCTCCTCATAGCATCGTCTTTGTACATGGCCTGACAGGGGATCCAGCTAGAACATGGTTTCACCAGCAGACAGGAATTCACTGGCCAGCCTCTCTTCTAAGCTGTGATATTCCCAATAGTCGAATACTGTCCTTCGGATATGATGCAGACGTGGTCAATTTCTGGAGTCCAGCCTCTCAAAATCGAGTAGGCAATCATGCGCTGAATTTACTTGGAGGACTCACACGTCTGAGAGAAAAATCGGATACTGTGAGACTATTACCCTATGTGTATATCCCTTTTGCAGTGCTGATTTGTGTACAGGAAGATCGGAAGATTGTCTTTGTCGCGCACAGTCTCGGAGGCCTTGTTACGCAGGACTGCCTGTGGACATCTAGAAACCATCCTGAAAGACACTTGCGACAGGTCAGCTCCTGTACCATAGGCATATCATTCTTAGGTACACCACATCATGGAGCGGATCTTGCAGCGTGGGCCAAATTTGGGACAACTATTGCAAGGATAATCAAATACCCAAATTTCGATATTGTATCTGTTCTTCGACCCGGATCAGAAATGCTTGCCAAAATTCAAGATGGATTTCATGGTCTGTTGAGAATGCGTGTAAACGAAGGTTCAGAAATAGCCATTACCTGTTTCTTTGAGGAGCTTCCGCTTCCTGTTGTTGGCAAAGTAAATATGACTACAAGTGCACTACTTTAAAGTTGTGTTAATTATGTTCAGGTCGTTGAAATGGATTCCGCGATCATCCCTGGATATGCAAACTATGGAATACGTGCTAATCACATGGCAAGTGATATCTTTCGTTGCCTATATAATCAAGCTGACAGTTCAGGATATGACCAAATTCGGCAGCAGAGATGATGATGGATATGAGTCAATTCTAGGAGAGTTGAGGAGATGGGTGAAAGGACTGCAACCTACGCATGGTATTGTTCCCATTTTAACTGTACGATCTTGAATTCCAATCAACATACATTTTCTATAGAACCGTGATTGCAGCCTTTATGATTAAAACTTGAAAAGATGTACTATGTCACTGCTACATGAATCAAGTGTATAAACAGGCTTGCTGAAATTAAGAAGTTCTACTTATGAGGAGAAATAATGCTAATCTCATACGTGTAGACTCTTTAAAAATGGCGAAAACTCTGTTCTTAGTACCATTCAACAAAGATGCTATGTTTGTGGATCGCGTTCAGGTTTTCAAGAATATCAACGAGCAAATCAAAGCTCATCATCGCATTTCATTAGCAGGGATCGGTGGTGCTGGGTAAGCTGGTTTCTAAAATGTGTATATAACCTGTTGCTAAAACTTGCTTAGAAAATCACAGATTGCTATTGAATACTGTTATCGATATCGGAATCTTCACCCCAATAAGCATATTTTCTGGGTTCATGCTGGTACAAGACAACGGCTTAAGCAAGCATACAGGGATATAGCAAGAAGACTTGAACTTCCTGGGTGGAACGCCCCTGCAGTTGATACGCTTCTATTGGTCTCTGAATGGTTCAATGACAATGAACAATGGTTGATGGTGTTGGACAACGCTGATGATCCAGATACATTCTTTGCAAAGCCAACATCAACTATCACTGATCTTGAGCAGACAAGGCCTCTTTCACATTATTTACCTCAAAACTCACGGGGTTTGATGTTGATCACCACAAGAGATAAACGTATGAGCGAAAGACTGGCGGGTAGACACGCATCTATCATGGTACCACTCATGACTTCTTTAGAGGCACAGGAACTATTGCGATCTCAATCTGAACAACCTGATACCTGGAATGACAAAGACTCAAGAACGCTCCTTGATGCTTTAGAATATATACCACTCGCAATCACGCAAGCAGCCGCCTTCCTCAGCCAGAATAACTGTAGTCTCGCAGAGTACCTTGATATGTTCCACACCAATGATTCTGAGGTACAAGACTTGTTAAGTGAGGATCTTGGGGACCTCAGAAGGGATTCGGAAAGCCAGAACTCTGTTATCAGAACCTGGAAGCTATCCTTTGATCTTATAAGCAAACAGAAGTCTCGTGCCGCGGAGATGCTATCACTTATGGCGGTCTTAGATCGGCAGGGGATTTCAAAGAATCTTTTAAAAAATGATACCGACGGCAATGTTGATGTAATGACGGCATTAGGAACTTTACAAGCGTTCTCACTTATCAGTGTTGAAGACAATGGAGCGAGCTATCAATTGCATCGACTGGTGCAGCTGGCCACTCAAAAATGGCTGGAGATGGAGGGCACGAAAGAAAAGTGGCAAGAACAAGCCTTGCTAAAGGTTGCAGAAAACTTCCCAAGTGGTGTTTTTGAAACCTGGCCCGCATGTGAAACTCTCTTGCCTCACGCAGAAACCGTGATTCAATACAGAAATATAAAGAAGATGCGTTCAGAGCAATATTCCTATCTTTTACAAAACATAGCTTACTTTGATAGGCTGCAAGGACGATTTGAAATTGCCTGTACAAGAAGTATAGCTGCTTTTGAGATGAAACAGAAAATCTTTGGGTTAGAGCATCCAGACACGCTGATCAGCATGGGCAATCTGGCAGCCACGTACCGGAATCAGGGACGGTGGGACGAGGCAGAGGAGCTGGAGGTGCAAGTGATGGAGACGAGTATAAGAGTGCTGAAAGCAGAGCATCCAGACACGCTGACCAGCATGGCCAACCTGGCAGCCACGTACCGGAATCAGGGACGGTGGGACGAGGCAGAGGAGCTGGAGGTGCAAGTGATGGAGACGAGTATAAGAGTGCTGAAAGCAGAGCATCCAGACACGCTGACCAGCATGGGCAATCTGGCAGCCACGTACCGGAAACAGGGGCGGTGGGACGAGGCAGAGGAGCTGGAGGTGCAAGTGATGGAGACGAGGATAAGAGTGCTGAAAGCAGAGCATCCAGACACGCTGACCAGCATGGGCAATCTGGCAGCCACGTACCGGAATCAGGGGCGGTTGGACGAGGCAGAGGAGCTGGAGGTGCAAGTGATGAAGACGAGAATAAGAGTGCTGAAAGCAGAGCATCCAGACACGCTGATCAGCATGAGCAACCTGGCAGTCACGTACGGGAATCAGGGGCGGTTGGACGAGGCAGAGGAGCTGGAGGTGCAAGTGATGGAGACGAGGATAAGAGTGCTGAAAGCAGAGCATCCAGACACGCTGACCAGCATGGGCAACCTAGCATATACCTACAAGTCTCAAGGTCGTCACAGCGAAGCCATTGCATTGATGAAAAGAGTCGTTGCATTACGCGCAAAGAGTATGCCAAATCATCCATATACACTTGATTCAACCAGTCAATTGAGAGAATGGTCAGGCACTTGAGGTTGACCTCTTTGTACCAAGGAATTCTTTTGCATCAACCCTATCAACAGCAATAGCTTTACGACTTGATTGAGGACACCCTGTGCTGAGAAGCGATTGTATTCCGCACATTTTTGCATAATGACTTTGTCTGCAAATCAGATAACATTTCAATACAATTAAGCAAGATGAACTCATTAATCTCATCTTCGTCTGCTAACCTCACAACACAGCGCTGGCCACAAAAGAGCCTCTCAACATTAAAGTTGAAGTGTCTGTAATCTGCTGTCTTTTTCACAATGCAGAATTCTCGTCACAATTTCGCTTGAAATATGATTCAAAAAGCTTTGAACTAGACCACAGCGAATGACTGAAATGATAAATTTCATGTCAGCGACAATACTGTTGATGCAGGAAAGCCTCTAGCATCATTACAAAAATGAATCGTCGTTGATGTAGATGAATAAGCCATGCACAAATGACTTCAGCAGTACTATTGAAAATGGGTTGCAAGCTTGAGGGAAGGAAGAATGAGAACTTGTAGTGACAAATTACAAAACCTGGGAACAGATGCTCAGATAGAATCAAGGACATATATACCTTCACCTTGAACAAAGCAGCTATAGATCACCTACAGCGATGTGAGCGTGCCGGTCTGCCCCGCTTGCGTCTAGGCTGCACATGATGGCCTCGGCCTCAAAAGCCCCCAGTAAGTCCTGTGTGTTCACAAGCTCGCGTCCAGGGAGCCATGTATCGTTCCAGCGCACCTTGTAGTCATAGCCCCTTTCCGTCCATCTCCTGTCAAGAATCTTTTTGATTTCCCATTCCTCCTCTTCATCCTGGGCTGAACCTCCTTGGCCTGAAGGCTGCTGAGGAGGTAGTGGGATGGCGGTGATAGCACTGGAAGGACCCATGGCCGCTGCTACTCCGTGATCGTCTCTGTGGACGTCCTGCTCATGTCGGTGCTGGAGTAGAGCGGTGCTGAGAGAGGTTGAGGGATCAAAAGGTGCAGTGCTAGGTTCAGCGATGCTATCAAAATTCAAGCAACCGTGCGTCTTTGGCTGCCCCTTCGAACAGGATCTGTGGAGCTGTGCAGTATCAAGTTCAAACTCAATGCTCGTGGCTCTGGTAGAAGCGCTAGCTTCGAAAGGAAACCGGCTAAGATAAGACGAGATAAGACGGGGAGTGAGCATCTAAGATGATTCTTCTGACAAAAAAAATCGCTTTGAAAGACTAACTGATAAATCATCGGTAAATAATATAAGAGAGAAAGAGGGGAAAACGAACGATATGAGATGTGTGTGGACTGATATGTAAAGTGTGAAGATGTGGGAAGAAAAAAAAGGCCGAGTGGAAGTGCGCGGTGACAAAGATCAAACCAACGTCGTCTAGAAAACAAAGCGCAGAATGTCCCCCTTAGGGAAGAAGAAGAAGAAGAAGAAGAGAGGGGAGGAGGGGAGGAGGGGGAACACGCCAACCTTCACCTAAGTAATCCCTTTTCCTAGATTACTGTTGAAATTGAAAAAGAAAAAGAAAAAGAAATACGGATTTCGTAATCTGAAAAACGATTGCTCGGATCCGATGGTCTACGCTTTGTTCTAATTCGAGAACCACTCTCACGTCGTCTCCTTAATCAAAGACAAGCAAGCGGGCACCGAAAAACTTTCATCTCTCGTGCCATTGAGCAAAGGTTATAAATTTGCGCATCTATTGCTATATACTATTCAATAATAATCTTTTCTATCCACTCCGTCTATATCTTTGATGATATCTATTGGGCCCACCTTTTTTCGCCCCCTGGACTCTTTATCCCCCGGACCCCCGAAACCCACCACGCGCTGCGACGGCGAAGGAAACAGATTGCCATCTTCGCCATTCTTAGCTTGGCCTTCAACCCATAATTTAGTCCCTGGCGGATTCCCCATCAGTTTGGAAAGTTGATTGACTGCTACCACTCTCAGGATGGGTCTTGAGAGACTGCCCGTAGGTTCTGTCATCCTCGTTTGCATTCCCTCTTTCACGCCATACCGCGTCTATCAATCACTTCCTTTCAACGGTCGACCTTTATATATATCCCTAACCAACCTTCACCGACCAAGCTCTGGTAAGAGATAGTACCGTAAGCATGCCATTTGCGAGAGACGCGAGGAGATGGCCAAAACGATGGAGCAGCCGCTGCCTGGTGCCACTGGTTCGATGGCGATGATCCAGAACATGCAGTGACATATATTTAGTAGTTATGCCAACCCACGATTAAAGGGTGGAAGTGAAGATCCTCGAATCCACCTGCATGGAGATTTAGGCTTTTTGTAAGAAGCTCTTCCCAGCACAGATCTTCTGAATGTGCCACATTTGCTTTGCCGACCTTGATTTAGGCTTTGTGTAAGAAGCTCTTCCCAGCACAGTTCTTCTGGGTGTGCCAAATTTCCTTTGCCGACCTTGATCTGAATTATTGCAAGCGGGAAAGAGATGGATGTCCGGAGGAAGAGGTCCTGGAATGCGTCGCCACTAGTACTGTGCGACAGCGGTATATAGTAGTCCGGCTAGAGAGTACAGTCAAGCTTTCACGACTCGAAACTTGCACGCCATAATGTTGTTGATCTTTTCAAGCTCTCTGAAATCCCCCGAATCGATCTTTGGTTTTAGATCTTGTACCCTGTTGCGAAACTCGTCCGTCCTTCTTGAAGCTTCTATTTTTTGAGCTTCTCATCAGCTCTGCTATCTTAGGTCCGAGTTTTTCTGTTACTCGCGCTGAATCTTTAAGGCTTTTTGAGCCGATTCAAGCTTTTCCTTTTGTGTCTTATCGAATCAAGTTCTCTATTGATTCTTCAGAACGTTTCCCCGAACCCGCTTTCACGTCTCGACATCTTAAGCTGGGCCAACCCTTCCCCCTTCTGCTTCTTCAACGAATCATGTTCTCCTTTGATTCTTCAGAACGTTTTCCCGAATCCCTCTTTCAAGTCCCTGCATTGGTCACGAGACTGGCGAAGGAGCATTGCTATATCGCTATCGTCACCAGGAGCTCTATCAACGGATGAGGCTCGAACACCCAAATCATGGTCGGCACGGCGAGTTGGCGGAGCTGATGATCGATTTCCAAGTGCTTCGCTGACTCAACTATCGGTCAAAGCATTATCTGGATTGCTAGCTGCTTGAGGTCCTAAACTCCCTCAAGCGCGCAGGAAGTTCCAGTGTCTGGAGGAACAACCAGCAAATTCTCTCCTTTATTAAAGCCGAGCTTTGCCTTCGATACGGTATATGGCAATGCCGTGAACAACTGCTTCGGTAGTACAGTCTGGTCCCAGCTCTTTGACCAAAGCCTTGTAGTCGATTTGAAACCACGGATAGTGAGCAATTCTTTATATAGTATTCAGTGCGACGGAGATCGTGAAACTCTGAGCATGATCCGCAGCCTTGCACCGTAGTTGGCTATATATATCAATGCAGGGCAGATTTCCCCCCCTCCACCTCCTCTTTTACCTTCTCCTCCAGCTCCTTCTTCTGCTCTTCCATCTCACCCTAGTTGCTCGATGACTTGGATTCCAGCGGACACATTATTTAGGATTTACCCCAAGATGTGATCGCACCCACGTGCACAGTTTCCATCACATTAACCGTGACAGGACGCACTTTTTGTGGACCGTCCAATCTAAGACAAATGAGTGTAATGCACACAAAGTCGTTGAACTGACGAGCCGTAGCGTGGTGAATTTAATCGTCCGCTAGACAGAAGTTGAGTTGTCCAGTAAGGTACCTCGTTCCGAGCTAATCCACCTTTCAATAAGGGCGCTTCCTGTTTGAAAAGCAAAACCAGAAGAAATTTGGGCAAAATGTTCTTATTCCTCTTCTTAGTAGTTGTTCACTGCCTGGTGCTGTTTGGCCGACTTGGGCCTCGACACACTCTGACGTCGCTAGTAGTCGATGTACTCTTCTCAGGCTTGAAAGAATTCTTGAGATTGATCAAGCTAAATTCACACAACCTTGCCGGTTATTCCCAGCTTGGCGAGCCAACCCTCGGCTCATCAACTTATCTCATCCACATGGCTTTGTCCGTGGTCTGACAGGTTCCCCGAAGTAATCCGATGGCCACTGCATCCTAAGGAGCTTTTGAAGAGCCTTACTGGGACCTTGTATGCTTGAGTCGCCATATAACGAATGATCGGCTCGATATCGTAATGGCATTCGACGCAATATTGGCAACATCTCTGTAGAAATGAAAGGAATAGAAAGCCGCTGAATCGATGGCAGAATGAACACTCTGCCTTCACTATCACTCTCACGCAGAACAAGATCTCTTAAAAGAGCGTATTGGCAGAATCTCTGAGACCGCTGTTATCTCTCAACGTAAATGAGTCGTCAAGATCGACGAACGGAAATCCTGATAGGACCTCTGAAGCCGTCGTCACTTTTCGCACGTACTTTGACATGCTATGAATCTGTGCTTGAGCATCGTAGTTCACCATCTTTAGGAAGCTGCATATTGACACTATCAAGTTTCGAGTATTGGATGATGAGCCGCGTGAAGCTGTTGTCAGGTTACTGTGTCAAGTATAGGACTTCCTGGGCATCTGAAGTGGACAAGGCCGTGATTGCTTGACCCCTGTGTTTCAGGGGTGAGCCGGTCCGTTTGATGGTGCAACAAAAACCTGCAGAATCTCCGGAGCGGAATGTACTTGTCTCAAGCTGGATGAGTTCTCTAGGTTGGTGAAAGAGGGTACCGGCAGAATCCCTGGAGCCGCTGTCACTGTTCGCACGTACTCTGATAAGGTATAAATTAGTGCTTGAGCATCGTGCTTCTCCATTTGCAGTTTTCAGGTCCGAAAAATCGCGTTTCAACACGATCATACCGAGTGCCTCGATGGGTAGCTTGTCGAATGGCATTAGAGACGTCTAAAACTGTGAGTTGGGAACAGGAGGTCCAAAAACACTGCAGATATATATACAGAGTGAGCGATATCCTTATCAATAAGAAACTGGTTCGAATTCCACTGGGATGGTCGGAGCCAACGCAGCAAGGTATGATACATGTAGCGTGAATACACCAAGGAATCGGTGGTTTGTTGTTTCGAAAACCATCACGTCGAGATTATATAGCGGCCCACTGCCACCACCGTAAACATTGTCTCTTTGTCCACTCGCCAAATCCCACCCGCCTGAGCTCTCTTCCTTAGTCGAGGCTCTCAAGCATTACATTGTATCTCTGATAGAAGGCAAACGAGCCGTGCGCCTCTCGTTTCGACACAATACCCGGATGTGGCTCTGCGATCGATACCATTCCGGTGCCTAGTGATACCAATCCGGCGCTTGTGACCTTCTGATGGCGCTCGATTTGAAGTTAGGAAGTGATGTTGCTGCGCGAGAAAGCCAAAGAAGACAGGAGCGCTGAGCGGGAAGTGACTTTCATCGGCCGTGGTGTAAGTGTTCATGACATCTGAGTATTTACCAAGTTTCTCATTACACTGTGCTTAAACCGGCAAACAAGCTCACGCTCGTCATCCACGGCTTCAATGCTCTGTCTTGTGGGGTCTTCTCCCGACACAAGTCAGATCATGAGCGGTTCGTCAGCCGAATCTGTCGCCGCCGGCGGACATCGCTCATGGATCTGAATTACGTGTTCTGGACTTCATAACGTCTTTCATCGTCCCCGTGACCCAAACAATAGACTGAGCGTAGCTTGACCGATAGGCTTCCGGCTGTCTTTCCGCCGTGATTTATGATGTCAACGAAATAACTTCTGTGTGACTAGCAACAGAAAGTAAGAATCTTCGGAGAGTCGTAACTTTCTTCGCTCTCCTACGTCACCAGCCAGCGAAGAGATCTACTGTGTGACGGAGTGTGGCTGTGGGAATTTCTTGGTGTAAGAATCGGTGTTCAGATCTACTACTGAACAACTCTTTCGAACCTTTACGACAAGTGGTCCAGTCTTGGGCCGCCTCACCCTCGTGATGGATGGAGAAGAACACTGAGCGAGCTATGACTTTCTTCAATTCCTGTGGTCAAGCGAATTCTGGAGCGGCTTTAAGTAATCAGCTAAAGAAGGGCAAGAACCCTGAGCGGGCAGTGATTTTCATGACTGCGCTGATGACGTTGGCGAGGTTAAGGTACGTCGCGGCTCCTCGTAATGATGAGAGGTCAAGCCCGTCCCAGATATAGTAGATTGGCCGTTCGTTAGGTCAATCACAGTATTGTCTCGTAATTGTGCCTGTCTTGCGGCAGTAGAAGCGGATTTCTTGGCTCTTACTGCGGCAAGCTCTCTTCAGCTCCTCGATTTCGCGCTGTTATCACAGATAAGGAGTTCAGATACCCAGCTCGATGGAGTTTGGGACGTTACGACTATGGATTCCGTAATTGCATCACGACCAAGCCGCAATATGAGGAAGTTGAGTATGTGCCAAACTCAATGCCCGATTCGTATACTGGCATGGTCCTTGGATAGCATTCTCTCCAGCTTGGGATGTTCCGGCCTTTTGACGTGTTATTCTTGTCATTGGGAGCCTCACCAATAGTAACTTTTCGGGTCCACATCTTCATATTCCTCCCTCCACTCGTATTCGATAGCTTCACGCTCTTCGCGAGTGCCGGCGTTGTACGATTCATAGTCGTACTTCCGAGGCTCACTCCAGCCGTGTTCATGGAATCGCTGGTTTGCTGCCTCGTCCTTGATCGTTACATTTGTAATAATCTGGGCCATCCTAGTCAAGACCGCTGTATTCACTTCCGCTACTCGATTCAGCGACGCTCACGGGATCGCTGGTTCACAGCCTCACTCCTCAATAGGGAAATCGGCCATATAGTCTATGACTTCAGTCAAGACGCCGTTATCATGGAGGCATGTTTTGGAACTATCATGGCGTCGATAGTTTGTGAACCTGCTCCATCAGGCAGGGCAGCGCCATACGGCAAGATAACGCAGGATCCGCTTGGGTATAATCCGCCTTATATACCAGACAACCATGGCAAGTGAGCTGACAAACATGCAGACTCCAGTATATATAACCACGCCTTTGTACCTGCCGATAGCGTATTGTCGTGCGGTAGCAGCTTGCGTTATTAGAAGAGAACTGATCGGTCCTGCAAGCACATTCCCTACGCCCTTTGGGAATGCAAAAACACCGAACGTGGTCAAGGCAATAGTTGGGTCATCATCGTCCAGAAAGGTTCCTATCCTGGCCCACAAGACGACGTATCCTCCGCCGGAAAAGCCGTATAGAAGCGATAATATGATCAAGGGAGGAAGAGAGTGAGCCAGACCCCAAAGCGTAAGTGTGGCGAGGGCGGAGATGAGGGGCGAACCGAAGAGCTGACCTTGTATGGGGATTCGACTGTCAGAGAATATGATCTTCGTCCCTGGACGCGCCTTTTTCCTTGTCGAATGAAGGATCTCGGTGGGATCGTGAAAGACGACTGCGTGCAGGTAGGTCTCGCAGCTCGATTGTGTCGGTGGCAGTGAACATTGGTGCTTGTGCTTTTCATAAGCCACTTCAGCTGTTTCCATACAGAGACACCACCTGGTCTTCGTACTACTGTTCAAGTTCGTGCCAGCTTCTTCAATCCCGGGTCCTTCGACTTTGGCTGCTAGACCTTTCACGCTGGTCTTAGTCTACTTCCCTTGTTGTCTGAGCAAAGGAGTCCGGGGACTATTGCGCTTAGAACGGCGTATCGTTCACCGACACCCGAACCAATCGTTCGCCAATGCCAGTTCCGATCTTACATGATGTAGGTTTCTTCAACAGCTGATTAGGTTTATTTCTTCAAGCTCCCCACTTTCATGGACTATTTCCGTCAAACCCCGTGATGAGTTGTTTGTTCCTCGTCTATGATCGACCCACATCTGGTCCCTTCAGTACCTTCGAGTACTTCATGGGGAGTGTTGCGAGAAGAAGCTTTCGGTGAGTCATTGCCAGTAATCATACGTCGAGCTGCATGCGAAGAATCTCTTGGTACCGGCTGACTATGACGTCAGCCCTTCTTCCGAAATTTCCAGACTTATGATGATACTGACCTATATATATAATAGTATAGGTGGTACCGTTCTTCGTTGCGTCCTGTGGAATTTGCTCTTGATATAAAGCTCTCTGAAACTCCAGATATGGGTGCACCTTTCCGACCGGCAAACAATGTTTGTGCACTATGTCACGAACCTCCAAAGCCAGGACCTCGAAGGGACAGTGTGATTGACTTCCTCAAGCCAAGCACTGTGGTGCGAATACAGTCTTGTGCCGGCTGATAATGACATCCAGCATGTTTGAAGCTGACGGACCATCGACTGTCTATATTTATAGGTGATAAAATATTATATTTGTGTGCTTAGGAAAGAGCTCCAAGGCCAGTCATTGGCAGAATTCAAGATAGCTACCAAAGCCAGAAGCTTTAAGAGGTAGAGTTGATGACTTGGCCCAGAGCCTCTTTGATCACCAGTAATGCTTGGTCAAGATTGTATGGTAAAGAAAGACATCCTTGAGCAAAGTGATAAGGATGTCCTCATCATCCTCATCATCGAAGACCTTTGACTGTGTTTGATGATATATAAACTGGCTGATGAAATATATGAGAGAGATGATGGAGGAAGAAAGAGGAAGGTCTGAGTTCGAGCGGTTTAAATATCTACGAATGACCCTGGGGTGAAGCTATTCACGGATATCCTGCAGTGTCGCACTTTATTCTCTCGGCAGATCGACCTATTAAGGCAATGTGACGGCCGTACCCCGCATCTTCACTAAGTACTACGAGTGGATGTGTCGGTGTAAGAGTCAGATTTCAGAGTCATGGAAGATGTTGATGCTGAATGAATTGCTGTTATGGCCGAGGTATGGCCGACGATCACGTGCGTGCAGTCTCGGGCCTGCCCCTTGGTTGTGGGGATTCATGGCCTAGGACAGGAAAGATCTCGATTGAAGGGAGGAACAGCTTCCAAGAGGACCTATGGATGATCTCACGAGATGTTCCACCAGGACTGTGTGTGTGGCTTTACCTGTGGTTCATCGGATCTGTGGTTTGAAGTCTAGGGGGCCATCCCTTGGTGCCCCCGCAGACATAAATCTAGTTGGCGGAAGCAAAACCGATGGCCAGAGTCCGAATGACAAAATCAGAGCTGCTACTGCCAGCTGTTATATGCCAACTTAGTAGTACTCTCAACCTGTATTCAAAGCTCCTCCAGCCCACATAGTTCCCAACATCAAGTGACCCTGGAACCATCAAAGCACCCTCCGACTGTGCCATGGACAGCCCGAACGGCACACCGCAGCTGCTTCTGCCAGCTGGTATACTATTCTTAGACACCTGTCTTCAGACCCCAATCAAGCAACCCCGGCCAACCTTGGATTTCCGTATCGAGGGAGCCCAGGACTCGCATTAAAACTTTCCAAGCTCCCTCGAAAACGGGTCATGAGAGAGTAAATTTGAACGCCTAGTGGCCGACTATTGATTTTCCGCGCCATTCTACGCCTACCCACATGTACTTGAGGGCCCTGCCATGCCTACCAAGCACTCTTGACCGAACTTGCCCTCCATCATCAGAAACCCCTCGAAGACCGCTCCAAGATGTCAAGAACTCCCTCATATCGGACAGAAGAGGTCACTTGAGCCCGAATAGATACCTCAACCTTCTACTAGCCCTCCATCAGACACTATCTTAATACTACTCCTGCCAATCTATATATCCAGGCCCTAAAGCACCCCCAGACGACCCTCTAAGCCAGCAGAAGCCCCAGCAATCGCTTCTAACGTTCAAGAGGCCCTTGCAACCGGATCACAGGGAAAGATCTGAGCCTGAAACAAAGCCTCAAACATCTACCGTCTAACTGACATTCTTCGACCCACATCGGTCCCACCCGCTTCTCCATCTAGGCCCTCCTAAGATAATCCTACTGCCACTCATCTATTGAGCCCCGACGTCCGGCTCCCATCAAACATGCCGGACAATCGATCGGCAAATCGTCCTGGCCACGATCAGACAGAGCGGACTTGAATTTCCGCTGCTCGAGCCGAGGGTCTATTCTTCCGCTACGAGGGACACCCTCCTGCGAGAATCGATTCGTTCGTTTCTTCTCGTCCAACACGAACAAAACGCTCTTTACCTGCTCTCGAAGAGTAGGAGGAGTTTTTACCCTTTGGACAAGGCAGACCCGGAGAGCAGCGGCTGGGAGATGATTCGACGCCTTTAATGAGCTAAAAAGGCCGTAGGCAAACGCAGAAAATCCCGAAACCGCCTAAACCCTCGAAGACTCCCTCCGGATTCCGAGCGACTTAAGACTCTGGGTTGGATGCGTGGGCGACGACGCTCCCTGGCTGAATGCTGGCCAACAACATCCAGACAGCCGAGCGCCATACGCCATATCTTCACATCCCCTGCTGCCTCACGGACAGCCTACGCTCAAGCTTCCGGATCAGACTCAGAGTTTAGGACAAAGGGGCCCCAGAGCTAGAGGCTGACTTACGTACGAGGGATTTAAAGCATGGGCTACAGTAAAAAAACAGGCGGGAAAAGGAGGGGATGCTGAAGGATCGATATTTGGTGATATTGGGAGCTATTTAGATGTTAAAAACAGGCAACATTAGGGAACGCTAGATGACACCATCAATCCAGAGCCTTAAGCTACTCACACCGAATACTATAGCTACAGAACAGTAGCAATACAGAACCTCCTCCACCCCCCCTGCACAATCACACCCCCCCCCTTTCCGAACAACACCACTGCACCCCAACCTAAATCACCTGCTCCCCAACCCAACCCAAACCATACCATACCAACCCACCACCTCCACTAAAACCCTCACGTACACACACCCAAGCACATCTATGTAGCTACTGCACAACCCCTCCCAACCAAGAAAATATCCAACCGCCCCATTTTTTTTATCAATTCCAGCTCGAGCAACAACGCCCGCCCCAGTAGAACTTTTTATTTCGTAGATCGCCAAACAGCGCGGCGTACATACAGTACATATCACTTTAGGGATGAATGGTTCTACATACACATGTAAAAGGAGACCTACTACGTACTTTCCACAAAGAATTTTTAAAAAGTCCGCTGGCTTTTTTTAAAAGAATGCAAAACCGGATTCGTAACTCCCTATGAAAGAAAAAGCTAATTATCTGATAAAACAAAACCTAGGCTATGCAATGCGCAGGAAGCGAGTTGGTTTGCTTGCATGCGGCATTTGAGATGGATGATACCGTTTGTGCTAAAATGTCAATCCCAACTCGCCTGCTCTCCCACCCCCCCCCCCCCCCCCCCGGGGAAAAATCCCCGCCATCCCCTCCAAAGTCCCTCACCTCCCCACCCCCCTCCTCACACCCAACGCCCTCGGCACCACCTCCTTCTCCTTCCCCTTCTTCTCCCCCCTCCCCCCCCCATCCCCCACCCCCACACTCCCCTCCCCCACACTCCCGCCCTCACTCATCACAAGCGCCCACCCCCTCCCCACCAACCCCTGCTCCCTCAGCCTCTGCTCGCGCCTTGCAAACTCCGCCGCAAACGCCGCGTTCGTCGGCAAGGCGCTCATCTCGGAGCCTGCCACCGACGAGGAGGCGCCTGGGATCGGCGAGGCTGCGAGCGAGGACCCGGGGAAGAAAAAGGTGGCGTCGCCGCGGGCGGTGGCCTCGAGTTGCTCTGGGGATAGGCTGCGGATGTAGGTGGCCAGGGCGAGTTCGGAGGCGGTGGAGGGGAGGCGGTGGGTGAGGCCGGTGGAGCCGGTGCCGGCGGGGGCGGAGATGGAGGGGAGGGTGGGGGGACGGTTGGGGTTGCGGAGCGGGGGGGTTGGGGGGCGGGATTTGGGGTGGGTTGCGTTGGTGGGGGGTGGGTTTGGACGGGGTTGCGGTTTCTTTTGACGGAGTTGTGGTGGGGTTGGACGAGATAGAGGCGGACTCGGGCGAGAGCGAGGGGGAGTTGGAGGACGGCGCGGCTCGGAGGGTTGAAGGGTGGTTTTGATGGGGTTTGAGGGCGTGTGGATTAGAATTGGGGTGGCGAGTGGGCGTTGGTCGAGGTATGAGAATGGGGATGTAGCTGGGATGGCTGCTGATGATGTGTCCGGTGGATCTTGCGTTGGGGAGGGACTCCGGACGAAGCGCCAGATCCAGTACGTTGCATAGACCGTTATGGAGAAGAGGGCTAGAAGGAGAACAAGTGTGACGATAAATCCTGACATGGGGACTGTGCCGGACCGGCGATAGATGGACGGCATTTGGTGCTTAAGCACTGCGTGCGTTGAGATGGTGTTTTGTCGTTACCCACACGAAACCGATGGAGGCGGTGGACTCTGGTCTTGTTGACGGTCTTGAGATACGTGTAAGAGGTTCGAAAAACCATGATGAGAGTAACTTGGGGGAGTCACGAGGCATAATCAGTGGACTACCGTGAATATTCAGTAGCATTCAGAACCAGGCACTGCGATGAATGACGCTGTAAAGTCGCATGAATACCTGTAAGGGAATCATATAAGATGAACAAGCGGTGAGATGTGAAGTTAGATTACAGGAGATGATCGGCGATAATATAGGAAGCAATGGAAAGGTGAAATTCTGAGTTACCCATCTAGTGAAGACCTGGATTGGTGAAGGTGCAGTATGTACAATGAAGTTCGTGGACAGCGTATTGAATGTATGCGGAAAGGACTTTCGATAATACATCAGGAGTCAGAAACATTAAACACCCTTTCAATCCTTCGCAATTATTGCAACTACCGTAAGCCTCAGTAGTACTGTGAAAACGTACCTACCTAGCTATCTGCAAAAACTAGGCCAAATAAGGGTATCATGCTGACTCGGTCGCTTCCTTAGGAACTCCTAGTCGATCTTTGTCCAGCAGCCCGCTGCTGCCACTTGACGAATGCAATTTAGCCTCAGGCATTTCCGCACTGGAGGCTTGTTCTGATGACCTTGCTTCCGATTTCTTCTTCAGCTCCTTCTCCAAAGTCATGGATAGTCGCTCAAGAATCCACTCGGCCTCTTCCAATTCTCCGATCAACGGACTTCGATTGCCCAACCAACTCCATTGCCGGGCTTCTTTATCCTTGCCGTCACTTTGTCCCTGCTGAGTATCTGGTCCATTATCATCGCCCCGTAGAACCTTGACCGGTGCTTTCCGATGAGAAGCATCCGAGTTCTCGTCTTCTCCGATCAATTTGAGAAACCAAGCCCATTCTTCATAGCTATACCTTCGCGGTGGTGACTCGTTGAGATGTTTCAACACATTCCGAAACTCTTTGATGAGCAAATAATGATACTCATGGATGTCCTCTCCAAGCTTGTCTCCTCGGTCCTTGGCAGCCTCGGCTTCATTAAGTTCCGTCTGCTCAATGTCACCGGCCATCCGATCGGTGGCAGCAATCTGGGCGCCACGATTCTGTTTCTCGGTATCGTCCCCACCCTTTTCAGCCAGAACGCCAGATGGCTCATTCATGAATGGCACGCGAGCCTTATCTTGGGTGAACTTGGATACTCCCTTCCTAAGCCGCTCTTTGGTACTTCGCTCCCCTGGTAGTACTGTTATATCACCGAGGTAGAGCGTAAGATCACGAACGCTTTTCACGACGGTATCACCCATGTTGCTGATCACAATGGTCAAGGTAGGGACTGCAAGTAGTGACCAGAATACGAAAAACACCTTGCCTGCATTGCTGTACGGCCTGAGATCACCATACCCGATAGTCAATAGCGTCGTGTAGGCAAAGTAGAGTGCCTCGAAATATTCCCAGCCTTGATGACGCTCCGCCCTCCAAAATACGACGGCACCGATAAACCAAAGAGTAAACCACGCACCTCCGGAGATGAGTAGCGCATTCCACTTCTGTCTCCTAGAGGCTTGATCCTGGATTTTCCGCATAAGGTGAAACTCTTTCTTCCGCCTCTCGCGTTCGGACATGCCCGCCTCAATAAAGTCTTCTCTGCCAGAAAGAGGTATAAGACTTTTAGCACCGTCTTTCCCTTCCTTCCGGTACAGCTCTTGGAGTAGCTTTTCTCTTTTCTTCTCAACCATCCGTATCCCGAGTTTCTTCTTCCCACGCTCTAGTACAAGCGAGCGAATAGACCCTATAACGAGACCCAAGATGACAATACCACCGACGGCGTAGGGAAACAGCAAACTTCTTCCAAGATGCGTTCCAGGTGTGTAGTCTCCAATACCTATAGTAAGCAGCGTGAAGTTGGCAAAGTAAACTCCGTCCAAGAATTTCCATCCTTCTATTTTGGCATACACAGCACCACCTCCAACCATGTACACCATAAAACTAATGGTTTGCAACATCAAAGTCCGCTGGCTCGTCGTGAGCTTGAACTCCATGGGGTATTCGCCTCTTAACCCTCCATAAACTGTAAACATCATGAGGGTTGCAATAACAAAATATAGGGCAGCGGCTATAATGGCATAATAAAAGGCTTGGGTCAAGGCACGGTTCTCCCCAGGCGCGAGCTTCAAGCTGTACGTGGAAGTGACAATAAGTGCAATGAGGAGGAAGGACGCAATGTACCACCCGATTATGGTGATGGATTGGGCAACCTTGAATGAAAGGCGGCGCGCCATATTGAGGAGGAGGGCCATGTTGGCCGCTAGGGCCAGTATGAGGGATACAGCGTTGACAGCGACGAGCCAATGCGGATCCTTCACATTCGTACCCCTCTCCCCTTCGTTCCCACCAGGTGGTATCACTACCCTCCAATTGACTACTAAAGCACACACTGAAAAGGCACTGGCAATAGGCCCGAATGTGCCTGCGAAAAGAGGAAAGGCTGTAGAAGCAAACCACCACCGACTGTGCCAGCAATTAGCATGCATGTAATTCTGAGTAGGCGGAGATGAGCACGCACCTCGGATTCAAGAACGTCTGCTCGTCCTCATTCTCCGCCTCATTCTCCTCGTCCTTGTCTTCTTCTATTCGGTCTGCGACCTTGCTGATTGGGTCATCAAGCCCTGGGTCGTTCATTTCGTGAATGTGTAATGCTAACTTGGTGTCAAGGCAGGAGTGCGCGTTGGAGAGATAGGATCAACTTCCTAGATCCAACAATGTAGGGAGAAGGAAGAGTGACAGTGGGCGTGTTATTCTGATCCATTGCGGAAGATCCCGTTCAGTAAAGGTAAAGGTAGCAGATGATCTGAACTTACAGCAGGGGCAAAGCAGGATTCGAGTTTGGCACGAGTCTCGCTTAGTCCTAGCCAGCTTACAGTAAAATGCACCTTTCTATAATTTCTTACGCAACGTATAGTAGTACGGATGTCTTTACATTAAGAGAGACGTATCAGACTTGTCATGGTTGATTTTAAAAGATACTGAGAATGTGACGTGTGTAAAGACAATTAAGATGATTCTGAGCCGGCCAGCACTAGGTAAGTGAGAGTCTTCTTTGAGAGGAACATATAATGTTAAACTGTCGGCATTCTATTGAGACACGCAGAAACATCGGCAGTCAAAGTACCGTGGTAAGGCAGAGATCTGATAGGTCAAATCCCACTATAAACATTGCTCAATCGGATGCTTCTACACCATTTCTCGAAGAACACTACGAGACAAGCTTGAGGAATACTCCCGCGCTCAGCGCAAACTATGTGGCCGCCATAATACATTGATCCTCTTGTGAAAATAAAAAGAGTCTCCAACTCGTAACTCAACTACAATAGAATTGAAGTAAGGGGGTATGTAAACAGGAATGGAAACATAAGGGGGTATGAGCGCAGCGCCAAATACAGAGCAGAACACCCGACACTCCTCTTTTTCCGTTCGCTTCTTGCCCTTATCCTTGATATCACGACCATCTTTCTTTCAGAATGGGTCCAAGCCTCTCCGTAATCACCCTCGCCACCTCTTCATCGTGTGCTCACCGACTCCTCTTCCCGCCCGCGCATCCCTCCCATTCAGCCGACTAGTCCTCCACCCCTCATACCATACCTCCCGACTAGCCTCCCTTAACTCTCCTCTCCATTCGTTGAAAACTGTCTCCTTTAGTCTGAGGAAATCGCAGTGCTCGGCGTTGTATGGGTCCGCAAAACCCCAGGGAAAATTTCTGCCAAGGACGTCTGGCTCGTATATATCCGGCGAAATGACGGAGAGTGGAAGGAAAGGGGTTTCAGTTGCGGAACGTGGTTCCAAAGAGGATGTTATGGGGCCCAGGGAGCCGGCTGCTTTTACAGTTGGCTTGGCAAGGTCAAAGTCGGTGGCGGAGAATTGGCTGGTATTAGTAGACGAAGGCGACTCCAATTGAGAGGTGTTCGATAAATTTGCATCGGACAGTTTCCGCGACACGCCTGGACGTTCTTGGTATGCAGCCGCGATATCTTCGTCTTGCTCGTTCAGTTGGTGGGGATCAGATGAGCTGTCTGCTTCGCCATCGTCTAGCCCCAGCGCCTCTAGGGTGTCCAGACCTGCTTTCTTGAACGACGCCCATACCGTACGTTTCAGATGCGCCATGTGGGCTGAGGTAATGGTATCTGCTTTAGAGATCACGGGTACGACGGTTGTCTTACCCTGCAGTGCCCGCAGGACCTGGAGGTCGAGGTTTTCATCCAGGCCATCCAGAGCAAGTGAGGAACGGGTGTCAAGAAAAGAGTTTCCATTCTTGATAGCACCCTTTGATGTGTTTAGTTTCTTTGCGCCAGCAATGTTCGCGTCTAGTCGTGCTGGGTCGAGGACGAGGAACACACAGTGGATGTGGGTATCACGAACCCCAGGGGCACGGACAACTTTGTTCTCCTCCGCAAATGTGTCTTCAAATTTGCTCTCGAGGAATGATGACATTTCCCGAAGCTGTAAATCAACGATGTTGGTCTCCAGACCTTGAGAATCCCAGAGGGTCAACCCGATTCGCTCGCCTTCAACCTCAGTCTCAAGATAGTGTGAAGTGAAGTTCGGGAAAGACTTCCCAGAGGAAGGTGTGCGTATGTCGAAGGAGTCGTCTTGCATTTGAGGCCGCTGCTTGCCGACTGGGAGAGCGAGTGATATGCGGAGGAAATTGAGGAAAGAGGTCTTGCCAGAACTGCGAGCGCCAGTTACAAGTATACTACATCACGATCAGTTTGGTGCTAAGGAATACTTCACGCATCATTGCTTACTTGAAAGGAGTAGGATCCTTCCTTCTTCTTAGCCTCCGAGGGGTGTTGATCCCACTAACCATACTGCTCGCATAGCTGTACCGGCCACGGTTTGTCATACTCTCAGTTCTAGCATACGGATCCACCTGACCTGACTGTGATTCTGGTGGCACAGGTGGAATTGGTACATCGTAGTATCGTGGTGAACTGGATGTATCCATTGAATCCCTCAAAACTGATTTGTCCCGACCAAACTTCCCCATTCTGTTCGATACGATAGCAACACTGTCTGGTCGTGCGTCCTCCCCACCAAACGTCTGAAGTTGTGGGGCTAGGGTGAGGTCCGGAATCATTGGAGCTTGGCCTGGTATTTGCTCCCTTTGCATCTCTTGCTCCCTAGCGAGTATCCTTTGCTTCTTGCTCAACTTTCCACTGGAGACACTTCTTACTGACGAGACTCTGTCCCCCGATTTAGAACGCCGAAGGAAGCTAAACGAGCCACGGCGGCGAGGATACGGCTGCCCGTCCTTGTTTTCGTCAATGGGTTGAAGTGGACCATCTCCGTTGCTTGGTGTCCGAGTGCGAGGGTCGGAAGGAGAAGCCATGTTGAACGGAAACCGCGAGCGGAGCTATGTTTGATGGTAGTCGCGGGTTCTACACCCTAGGGAAGCAGCAGCCGAAATGTTTCAATCTGGTCAGAGTGTTGGAATCAAGGCCTGCCAAGATGCTTTTGTTAGTCCAGCAAGTGCTTTCGGTTGCTGAATATCTGTGTTGTACTACCAATGTGGATCTACCTATCCAAGCAGCTTCGCAGTAATCCAGGCCGGCTCTTGCTCTCAGACGGAGCCTCACGTTATCGATCTCCTAGCTTGCCGATATCTTGCAACACTCAGATGCAAACTCGAAACAAAGTTGCCTCTTTGACGCGAAACACGACAAAGCGATCGGTTTTGGCGCGTTGCACACCAATCTTTCGCACAGGATTTTGCTTCAAAATCGCATCGGCGCTCTTTGCTGGCTACGGCCCCAAAGCTCTCACCTCGAAGGTGCCAAATAGAATTCGGCGAAAAAGGAACGAGATTTCCTAAGACCCCGATTGTCACTCCTGCAATGATCCGCACGGACAGTAGCTCAGGGGTGCCAATCTACGTGGATCCTAGGGTACATGCATGTAGAATAGTGAGTTGCGCGCGAAACTATGAGTTCGGGGTGTACTTTTGCGCGTATGTTCCCGAACCGACCATGCGTGAAGGCACAGGTATTGAAGCAATCAAGCAGCAAGTTCGCATTGCTACGGGGTGTATGTATTGTAAAGGTGATGATTCTTGATGATTGCTTATTTGCTTTCCATGGTGATTTAAGGTTCTTCTTAAGAGGCCGAGGGGGCTAGGGTAGTTCCATGAAACAAACGCCGGCCGAATCCTACAGGGATAAGCGACATGGGTTCAAAGATTTTGGAGACGAACAAAGAACGTTCAGGTTGAATGAAAGAGTGCAAAATGTCAGGTAAGTGTACACAGAGACTGATATCGATGGTACTCTGGATTCGAACTTCTCATTGGCTTATTTGATCGTCTCAACCTCTGGCCTACTGTATAGCTTGCCATGCTTCAAAAGGCTATCATAACGGTGACCAGATCAACAAGTCCAAAATTCGGTTGAGGGTCAAGTGAGTGGCGCCAACGTCTGATTGATCACAGAGCATGAGTCTTCGATGTGCAAGATGCGATGATAGATTGTTATGATTTCATAGAACTGTACGCCGTAGATCATAATTATAAATTCATCTTAGAAGAAAGACACCCTATGGCCTCAAAAACGGACTGACAAAACACTTAACCTGGCTGTTGGCCGGACAAACATTCACGCGATTGAGCTGCTTGTCTTCTGGTCCTGTAGGACCGCCGACGAACTTGGCTGTCTGTGGGATACCGAAGATTTCCTGCTGCCTCTTGTCCGAATTGGGATACTGTTGATCTCCCCACTGGCCAAGATATTGAAGCCAAGCAATCGGGTAACCGGGGTCATAGGCCGTGTAGGAGTTGGCGTTCGCATCGTACTTGTAGAAATAAGCGCTGAGTGTCGGATCCCATAGTGTACCCTGGTCGCAGTAGTCTTCTAAAGGTCCAACAACAAGGTTCAAGCCAGGGATTGTATGATCATGAGTCCTATCTGGTCGTGAGCGCTTGGAAGACATACTGGTAACATGAGATCTGGACTTACCCAGTGGTTGCATAATTCGCATGGGATCCCTTAGCACTGTAAGCTACTGGTCGTTTCCCTTGCTTCTCAACAGCATCATAGGTGAAGGCTTCGCCGAAGGAGTGCTGGCTGAACCAGACCGCTTGCGGTACTCCGTTTGCGAAGCGGACCATGGTGTGCTCCCAGTCGCCAACGTGGTCGCCGACTTCTTGGTCTATAATAAACGGTCCCCCATTGTAGGCGTAGAAGTACATGTAGAAAGCATCGATATTTCCAGCACCATGATCATTGACAATGACTGCGGTGCTGGCAGCCCCGTTTGTCTTGCCCGCGCCATCGGGCTTGACACCGTTTAGCCATGCAGGGCTTGTCGTGACGTCGTCGAGAGACGTCAGAAAGACGTTCTTTCCACCCAGGGCATTCAACGAATCGAGGTTATCGAGGGTGAGCGGACTCAGCGCACCCTCGACGGCTGCAAAGTTCACCTCAGGACGGGTATGAACAAGTTGCGCTCCGATATCGGAAGGCATGTAGGCTTCTTGAGATTGCAGCCAGACTATCGGAGCTGTTCAAATATCAATAATGGACCGGGCCTTCTCGTAGGGCCCACGTACCATAGTCCAAGACGTAACTTGGAACCGCATTCATGGCCTGTCGCTTCGCGGAAGATGCCGGTGCTGCTGAGGCGACTTGATTGTATGATAGTGATGCCAGGAGACTCAGCACGACGCTGGAAGGGAAGGCCATGGTTTCGATATTGTAGTACAAAGAGGGAGCGCAGTCACGTTCGAAGTGCTCTTCTGATGCTGAGGCATGGCCTCCTTATGACCTCGAGCCATAACCTCGGCCGTGAAAGGAGGTCCGGCTATTAGAGAAACACGCTGTTCATACTATAATAGTGATTGGTCGGGAGGTTAATCGCAAACGGGTTCTCGTCAGGCGGTGCGACAGAAAGTAGCTTGTCCTCCGTCGATGATAGGTGAGATGCAAATCATCAGTGTTGAAGGCTTTCGGTGGAAACATGGGCGGTTTGTGGGATGTTGATCGCCGGCCGGCGACATGTCAGGATCAGGTGAACGTCCGTGCCGCATGGTTAAGAACGAGTATATAATTGGAAGCGTGCATCGGAACTTACAAGGGGTGGTTCATCATTTGATCTGCAACGCCATCAAGTCCATACCACAAGGTCCACAACATTCCCACCTCCTGCAGTAGTAGTATGTAGACTCGGGTGCTCCCAGAAGTATGATGATTCCCACCTTCCATATAGCGACAACCACGGAGCAAAATATGATCTTCGCCGTCAACTACTGTATCCACGCCAATGAACTTTAACATGCTTCAGCCGTACTAGTCTAACAATTTGATCCCTTGCGAATAGAGAGAGACACGAGAGTAAAGTGCAAAGTCTACCTCCATATGCACATATCTACCCGGCGGCTATCGTCGATGAATTTCCACGAATTCTATAGGGGCTTGCAAAGTCGATCCTGTTCGAAGGTAGTTATCTAAACCGCATTAGCCAGCACAACGATGCTTCTGTACGAGTAGATACTCCTTACCCTAGCCCTAATCGTGCAGGTCCCGCCTTATAAGGACGGTTCAGCCCCGCCGCAAGCCTAGAAGGGCTGAGCTGAAGCTCAATGAGTGACGCGAAACACAATCATCCTTCTGGTCTTATTTGAGTGACTGAGTTAAATACAAGTCCAACATCCGATACGTGCACCTCCTGTTACGCTCTTTCTCAATTGACGTGTCGGACCGTTAGTCATGTCATTATTCGTCAACGATCCTCGTTCGCGGGGCCGCTCCAAGTCTCCGGGTCGTCGAGACGAACGGTCGAGATCTCGCGACATTCGCGCGCCTTCTCCTGTGGCAAAGCCGAAGAAGATCTATAAAGAATCGTCTCACAAGTCGTCCAAGAAATACTACGAGGACGATAGCGACAGCGATTCAGATCCAAGGTCGAAGAGGAAGTCCCCCAAGAAGTACCACAGCGACGAAGACAGCGATGAGATCAGAAAGCCTAAAAAGTCTTCCAAGAAGTACTACGAGGATGATGAGGACGAAAGCGAAAGCGAAAGTAGCAGCGATAGCGACGACCGGCATAAGAGACACAGGCATTCTAAACCGAAGTATGAGGTTGCCGAGCCAAAGCATCGGCGTGCCTCATCTCCGGACGACCGTTCAGTAGCACTTGCACGTAAGACCGAGTACAAACAGTCATCGTATCCCCAATACGAACGTGATCGTCGAGATGGGAGGCATCCCAGCTATGCATCGCCTGATCACTACGAGCATGGAAGGCCCAATGAAACCACAAGGCCGGCGGGGTATACAAGGCATTTAAGTTCAAGTAGTAACGAAGGACAAGGCCATGGACAACCTGTACATGGTCTTCCAGGGCAGTACAAATGGGAATACGACCATCCTTCAGAAAGTCATGACCGCGGTATTGGTGCAACTCCAAGTTCGGGCCCAGATCAGGCTCGACATCTGTCAATGAGCGGAAACTTCAATATGCACCTTGGCAATAGCCATACATCGCAGCCACAGTATGCACATCCAGTTTCAGCTCCGTATGCGAACCAGCCAATCAGCTCCCAATATGATCAACCCCCATATGGGTACCCTCAACCGCATCCGGCTTCTCATCCAGAAAACCAAAGGATCCACTCTGGATCTCTAAGTTCGGCAACTGGAAGCTATCAATACGCTGATTTATCACAGCAAAATGCTTATGGCTCCAAGACCGATAGTAGAAAACCAAGCTACACCCAAAGCGCTCAGCCCCAGTTTATTGAGGCCAAGCCTCACAACGTGTCGTCGCATGCCCATGAGATTACGCCAAAGCTGCATCGTCTCTCGGTTTCTGGTGATACTGCTGGCGGACTCTCTCTTGCAGCGCCTGGGCAACATCACGGCCCTATGCAGGGTGGTCTGCCTCCTGGAAGTCCGTTGTTGGAAGCCTATCGTGGCACATACCAGTCGATCTCGCCGATGCCTTCCCCAATGATGCTTCCATCGACGATGGATGACGACCTGTCCGATCTAGAACAACTATCACCTCAGTACTCTTCAGACGACACGCGTAGAATGCATCCTAAGAAGTCTAGCTTCAAGAAGCGTGTCTCATTTTATGACCCAGAGCCTGATGCACTTGCTCTTGCGGCCACATTGAAGCACTCGAAGCCCGACTCTGAACCGATTATCTCCGTGTTGCCTCGCCTTTCTCATGATCATATCCTGGAGTTGAGAACAGAGTACAAGAAGCACATTAAGACGAATGGGAAAGGGATCAACATCGCCAAACACATCAAGCTAAAAGTCCCCGGGAACCTTGGCAAAATTGCTTATGCGGTTGCACTTGGTCGCTGGGAGAGCGAAGCTCACTGGGCTAACTTTTGGTACCAATCTAATACCTCTCGACGCGAGCTACTCATTGAGAGTCTCATGGGACGAACGAATAGCGAGATTGTCAAGATAAAAGACGCCTTCAGCGACAAACGTTACAACGACAGCTTGGAGAAATGTATGCAGACAGAGTTGAAAAAGGACAAGTTCCGCAACGCGATACTACTTGCGCTGGAGGAGAAACGCATGAATGAGAATGATAGACTTTCTGTTGATCTGGTGCGCAGGGACGTACAGGATCTGTACAAGGCTTTGACGGCAAAGGAAGGAGGCGAAACGGCGATGATTAACATCATAGTTGTGAGGAGCGACAATCATTTGAGAGAAGTATTGCGTGTCTTTGAGGGTAATTACCATAAAAACTTTGCAAGGGAAATGATTCAGAAGTCTAGGAATCTGGTGGTAAGTCGTTTCCTTACTCTTTTTCCAATAAGAAGAATCACTGGTCTAAATTTACATAGGGCGAAACCCTAGCACACATCCTCAACGGCGTTCTCAACCGTCCTGTGAGAGATGCTTTACTTCTCCACCAGGCTCTAGGCGAAACGTCCAAAGACCGCACCGAGTTGCTCGTTAGCCGCCTCGTCCGCTTCCATTGGGAACCAAGACACTTGGAGAAGATCAAAGTTGAGTACAGGCGTAAGTATGATGCGAGGCTTGAAAATGACATCAAAGAAGGGACGAAGGGAGACTTTGGCGAGTTTTGCTTGGAGCTGTGTAAGGGCGAAAAATGAAGGGCGCGTAGGGTTTGGGATGAACATGGGATTGTTGGGTAACAGGAACGAGACGGAATTTTTGGCTACAAGTAAGTTGACGGGATATGTGGATGCCATGGAGTTTGGATTCATGGAAGATTAAATTGAAGCACATCTCCGAAGGCTATTGCCCAATCCTTTACGAGCTAAATTGGCCACCAATGTCGTGTAAGCCAACTTTGTCAAGGATGAGGGAGCGAAAGTAGAACAAAAGATCAGGATCTTTGTGTGAGTAGTCAAAAGCAACGACTAACAGAGTATCTCCACTAGTTCTTCAATTTAATCTTCCTCTCCATCTGTCAAATTACGAGGTTTATAGCAGTTAGTAGCACGGGCTAGCCCTTACCTCTTTTCACTTCACCTCACTTCAGTTCAACCACCGTATTCACTTCAGATTGCATGTCGCGTCTATACTCGCGAACTGAAAGCCCAACACCCATCTACAACATGACCTACTTTCCATTGAGCGCCTGCTCTCGTCTCAATATCTCCTACATCTTTCTCAATTACATCAAAAAGTAAAGTTGGATAGATCCTCGCCATCTCCGTCTTCACAGAAAGGTGAAATCTAGCACCCCTGACGCGGTACCAATTCATGTCATGGTGGATCACTACACCACGCTGGGGGTATCCCGACGCGCCAAAAAACACGAGATCAAGAACGCCTACAGGAGACTAGCTCTCAAGCTCCACCCGGACAAGAACCTCGGAAGCCCAGCCGCGTGTGCAGCTTTCCAAAAAGTAGTTGCCCCTTCCTCACTCCTACCGTCCACCAGTAAGCTAATCCATAAGAAGCTCCTCACAGCCTACGAAGAGCTTCATGACGAACACCGACGCGCCATCTACGACGACCTGCTCAACGAAACCACGTTAAATCCAAACTACCGACCAGGAGATTCGCCAACGACAAGCTGGTCCTACCGCGACTACGAGTACCAAAACAACGAATGGATGCACCAGCAGCGACGAGAAAAAATGCGCCAAGCCCACTCCGAAGCAACCTGGCCCGAGCGCGAACGAGCCGCGCTCGCCAGAATCGCCCTCGCGAAAACCAACGTCGCAGCCGTGAAAGCCGACATCCAAGCCTGGAAGTTTCACGCCAAGCAGCGACGAAAGCACGAGCGACAAGCGCAGGGTCTGTGGAAGTATCTCGCCTCCTCATTCGCTAGGACGGCAGCGCAGGCGGAGGTCAGAGCGAGGGAAAGGCAGGAGAGGCTTTGGAAGCTGGGGGGCATGAGCGTGAGGCTGGGGTTTGCGAGGATGGAGTTGGAGCGGTGCAAGGAGGCGTTGGGGGCTATGCGGAGGATGAGGGGGCAGGTGCGGAGGGAGGAGGGAGAGAGGTGGAGAGGGGAGGAGCGGAGGGCAGAGGAGGAGGAGGAGCGGTGCTGGGATGCCGATGTGGCGCAGGGGATGTATGGGTGGAGAGAGGACGACGAAGAGGCGGAAGCAGAGGAGGAGGAAGAGCATGGCGCAAGTGCGTGAGGATGAGGTGACTTGGATAAGGCAAATTTAGCAGTAAAGAGAGCGCGGTTGCAGGATATCGTACACTATGAATCACCTTTGGACAAATCACAGCGCCTCCAACTTACCCACAGCCAATGATCAGCCTCGCATTTCAACAAACCCATCCGTTCCCAGATTTTCTCAGCACAAAGGCAACCCCTCTCCTTTTTCAAGCGAAACGGCCTGGTGTTCGTTGATGGGGCTGTTTGTCAGATTGGCAGATGAGTTACTTCTAAAAGAATCTAAAAAAAAAAGATATGATACCATGGTAGTTGGTAATACATAGATCCTATGTACACCGAAGGGGTGTTCGCGTCATCATGAACAAAGCATTTTAGCTACCTTATGTTGAATCATGATTGAAAAGCTGTTGGTTAAAACAATTTTTCCAAAACCATGCGAGAAAAACAAACAAATGTGACATCTAACTTTAAAACCGGGGACGTTAGATATCCCAAACGCCAAGCAACCACTCAAACGCAACAAAAACTAACCTTGTCAAAACCCCATCCCACCCCAACAACATACCATCGTCCATAAAAAAGAACCCCATCGCTTCCGCAAAGTAATCCTATTCTTCTATTCAAAAAAACCCACTAAGCCGAATATACACACGCCACAATGCCTCAAGGGGGGGCGTGAGTATGATACACATCTCTCCGTCAAAAACCTCACCGCCACCTATGTAGAAGGAAAAAATAGAACGGACGACAGGTATGCTACGATAAAATAACCTGTACGACGAAAATAGAGCGTAGATGTCTGCGGCTGATGGTTTTGATATGTTTTCTGGTCTCTGATTGCGTTTCGTACCCGCTTCGGGGAAAGAAACATTTGGGGCCCAGTGGGTATCGCTTATGTTCTTGTCGCTGTTCTCTGTGCTGTGCTGTGTTTGATGGTGAGGCTGGGGTAAGAGATGGGATGGAGGGTAGAGACTGCGATGGGAGGGATCTAAGGGGCAAGGTTCGTTGATGGGGTTTCGGCATGGGGACGGATATGAGAGTATGGTTGGCGGGGGGTAGACGGGGGGCGGAGCCGCTCAGGGGCAGACGAGGGGCAGGGGCACCGAGAAGGAGACGAGGGCCACGCGCGTTGAGGGAAAGACGAGGGGCAGGCGCAGGCGAGGGGTTAGACATGAGTGGAGAACAGGGGCAGAGAGACACTCGTACCATCTGATATTGGTACGCTCTCGAATCACTCCCACTGCCCTCCCCTAATAACTGGCCTCGCCGGGTCCCATGGTCCAATCACTACATTCTTATACTTTTGCAACCCAATCAACCACCAGCTACACCCCCCCATCACCACCATCGTCCCCAACCCCCAAAGCACCATCCCCACAATCGCCGCCTTCCAAACTCCATCGCGCACCAACGTGATGCCCATGCCCGCGCCAGCGCCAATTACGAGGGAAAGTGTTAGCAAGAGGTGCCCGCGCCAGGAAATGTGGCGGAGGTGCCGCCGGAAAACGGGAAAGAGCCCGAAAACTTCGATACTGAACAGGGTGAGGCTGAAGACATGGGTGGTGCTGGGGAGACGGGAGGCGAGGACTGTGGAGGCCATGAGGGCGGCGTTGGTGGAGAGGGAGGCGGGGAATCTAGCGACGTCATAAGCAACACGATCGCGTGGGTGTTAAACGGAGGCTTCGAGCGTTTGGAGAATGAGAGTCAGCATTGAGAGCGGATTTGACGTACTTTACGCCGACACCGCCGCCGTAGTCGAAAAAGAAAACGTTGATGCACATGAGCCAGCAGCTCAGTGCCCAGATAGAGTCGCTGGTGGTGGATTTGGTGAGGGATTTGAGAATGGGGCTAAGGCCGAGGAGGGCGCAGTAGATTAGGAGGGCGGATTTGGCGGTTGCGAGACGTTGTTGGTTGCGGGGGGAGAAGGCGGATGTGGAGTAGTAGGGACAGAAAGGGTTGTAGTGCATGGAATTGGAGAGCCCATTTGGCGGGGATGATAAAGTGGAAGAAGATACCGAAGGCGCTGATGTTGTACTCTGCGAGTGGCCATGACTAGGCTGGAGACTTGGGTTGGCCAGACTCAAGCCAAGACCGACACCTTGCGCTTCAGGTTTCTGGGAAGTCGAACTAAAAGCACTTCCAGACGCAGTACTCTCCGCGTCTCCTGCATATCCCTCGACTCCAAAAGATGGAGGCTCAGGCATTCCTTTCGAGGCCTCCTCTTGCCCAATCCAGAAATCCCAAAGGACCCAACCCAAGACTGTCCCCGCAGTGCCCCAACTCACGACTGAAACCGGAGAGATCCGTTCCTGGAAGATACCAACGAAACAGCAGATGAACAGCGCCACGGAACAAATATGCTGAACAATAACAGTGGAATCCGCCACAAGAGGCCAAAAATCGTATGGTTGCAGGCGAGGATTTCGCTGGAGGTGAGATAGGAACGTTGGTGGATCGGTATAGTTATCGGGATCTATGCATTTCGTTAGATCTAGCACTTCATTGATTTCCGAGGACGTGCATACATGACTGCTTCACCCACAGTAACTTTTTCCACACGCCATTGTTCTTGTGACTCCCACTCCTGCCTCGGTCTTTATCTCGTCTCCCTCGCAAATTTACCCCAGTCTTCCCGCTCGTTGAATCAGCATCAACGTACTCACCGTTGACCCTCGCGTGGGCCTCCTGGTCACGCCGTCGACGCGGAGGAGAGTGCGCGTAGAAAGCATCTTCGGGTGCTAGACGACTGGGATCGGTCGAAGGTAGACGCTGCCAAGAGGATGGAGCATTGGAACTATTGGAGGTTTCTAAAGAGGTCGAAATGGCCTGATAGGTTGTCATCGAAGCTCCATGTTCATGACACGAAGGTCGGCATAAGCGTTTGTATCACAGCTTCAACGATGATTTACGTCAGCACAACCGAGCACGTTCATTGGCCAAACTTCTACGTGCTGTTCTACAATATCATTTTCAACCTGAGTCCTTTTTTCATCAATTCATGTGGTACTTCATTATTGTGGCCTTTTCATACTTATAGCCGACTATGCGGAGAAAAGGCATTATAGTAACGCCTATTGAGTTATCAGCATCGACTCATAATTCTTGACCGATATCTTTTTTATGGGATTGATTGCAGTACTCGGAACGCCGTTGCTGATATGCTGCTAGACGTGATCTGTCGTCGTCAACCTCGTCTTAGCAACTTCTTGCACCTCGTAACGCATAGCGTTATTGGCGTTGATGTGTGATGGGAATGACCTTCCAATTGACTGTCTCTCTTCATCAAGGTCACTCTCTCTCGAATGTTCTCTTTAATAATGCTCTATGGATGGTCATGGACTGCTCTATACTCTCAATCCTATTGCCCTTTGGCTTTTATGCACTATCTCAGGGTATCGCAGCGTCAACAATGCCACGCCACAGCTCGGAAACACAATTTCAGTCTGAACGGTGTCATCAGCGCTCTTGGAGACATGACGCCGCGCTTCCCATTCCGAAACTACCGCGTACTCAGAGAAATTTGCCCATCCTTCCGTGGATCTAATCAATGCGATGGAGCTGGTGGATTACCAAGATCTGCCATCTGCAGATAAGTCCGACGGCATTGAACATTGATTCCGCTGCAGAGCAGTTGCATGTCCAGAAGTTCCATCGGCTCACCGGGAATGTGTTCAGGTTGGACGGCCAGCCCTAGTGTATCTTATCGCGACTGCGGTCTAGGCCCCCCATCCCCCTTATCAGTTCCCAGCTACCCCGGTCTTTAGGGTACCAGAACCACGAGCGGGGATCCTCGGCTATTAATTTCATATCAAGGTCTGAATCGTCCCAGCTATGATGTTTGCGTATCACTAATCTCATCTCATCTCTCTTGCTGCGCATCAAACCGCCAGCATGTCGGAGATGTACCTGGGAGAAGAAAAGCCGTATCGCTCATACGATGGCGACGGCGTGGAAGAGAGCCCGGACCCCGCAGTCGGCAATCAGTCTCCAAATGATGTCTTTGGCCCTGAAGAACATCATGATATTCACTACAAGACCCTCACGTGGCAGCTCGTTGCCGTGCTCATGATTGCTGAGATTGTCAGCAATGGCATGCTCTCGCTGCCTTCTTCCCTCGCCGTCGTCGGCTTAGTCCCTGGCCTGATACTCATCGTCTTTCTTGGAGTGTTCGCTCTATTTACGAGCTGGATTCTCATACAATTCAAACTGAGGCATCCTCAAGGTGAGTAGGAGTGCGACCAGATGTTCCGGTTTTGATATTGCAGAGAGTTTTCGATCTTTACCTTAATTCGAAACCATTATAGAGAGGTAAGCTAACCAAAACCTCTCAGTCCACAATATGGGAGACGCAGGCATGATCCTCTTCGGTTGGCCAGGCCGTGAGATTCTTTCCTTTGGCACCGTTGTCTTCGCCGTCTTCGCTACAGGTGGTCAACTACTTGCCGGTCAGATCGCCCTGGGCGCTTTGTCCTCGAACAAGCTCTGTCTAATGCTGTACACCGGCGTCTTCGCCATACCGACGCTTATTTGCGCATTACCCCGTACGCTTGACCGGTTGAGCTGGCTGAGCGTGCTGAGCGTGATCACCATTATGGTTGCAGGCTTAGTGGGCATGATCGGAGCCGGTATCAACCCGTCGGGTGCACCTATAGATATCGTTGTGAATACGGATTTTGTGACGGCATTCATTAGTATCACAAATCCGGTCTTCGCGTACGCCGGTAGGTTGACCTGCATCTCTTCCTTTCGTTCGAGCACATCTCATTTAGGCTAACCTCATCTTTCAAAGGCCACTTCATGTTCTTCATCCTCATGTACGCCCCCCACCCCACACCTCCACCCCCACCCCCCTAACTCCTCCACCCACAGCTCCGAAATGAAAAACCCCCGCGACGCCATGAAAGCCGCCTACACCCTCCAAATCTTCGCTACAACTTTCTACGCCGTCTTCGCCGTCGTCACCTACATCTACACCGGCCCCGCCGTCGCCTCCCCCTCCTTCAGCTCCCTCCCCCTCAAATGGCAAAAAGCCGCCTACGGCATCGCCATCCCTAACTTCCTCATCGCCGGCAGCCTGTACTCGCACACCGCCGCAAAGCTCCTCTTCGTCCGCTTCTTCCGCAAAAGCAAACACCTGCACAGCCACACCCTCCTCGGCTGGAGCGTCTGGATCGCCCTCGTCGTGCTCATGAACGCCGCCGCCTTCGTCCTCGCCGTCGGCGTGCCCATTTTCAACTACCTCATCGGCATCGCCGCGAGCTTGTTCGCGAGTTGGTATACGTACGGCCTCGCAGGCGCGTTTTGGCTCTATGATACGTGGGTGGACAAGGGGGGGATGCAGGCGTTGAGGAAGCGGGCGGCGATGACGGGGCTGAATGTGGCGACGTTGGTGGCCGGGGCGTTTATTTGTGTGGCGGGGATGTATGTTAGTGTGAAGCAGATTGTGGATGCATATGCGAGCGGGAAGGTGAGTGCGCCGTTTAGTTGTGGGTGAGGGTGGTGTGGGCGGGGGTCGGGGTTTTGTATATATTTGTGTGGGGTTGGCGCAGGTGCATAGAGGGCATTGGATGTAATAGTATACACTGTGGAAGGTAGGATGTGAATATTTACGAAGGTACAAGTCAATGAAGATGAAAGAAAGATATGTCGTCAAGAACACTGTGCATCGAGTTACCTTGAAGCTTCGATCGAGCGGGCCGGGGGGTTCAGCAACGACACAACGAGTTGAACAACGGTCAGACCACAGCGAACCCAAAGAAATTGCAAAAGTGTACATGCATTTAACTGGTTTTCCGCGCTGTTGCGGTAAAGGAACCTGGAGTGGGGTTCCGAAAAACCTGTCAAAGCAAAGAACATTTTAGATTTCAGAAGTTTGAAAAAGTGACGAGAGGCAAGAGAAGGAAGGTCGAGAGTGAGAGCTGAGAGCTAGAACATTAAGGAGGGATAGAGGCAGCTAGAGATGGAAAAAAACAGGGGCAGAGAGGCAAGAGGCAAGAGGCAAGAGGCAAGAGGCAGCGAGAGGTTAGAAGCGGTAAGATGGGCAGAAGGAGAAAGAAGCGGCGAGGTCAAGGGACTGCGAAAGATTGGGGGCACAGAGGGACAGAGGGAAGTCAAGCAACAGCGGGGAGTCGAAGAGACAGCGATACGTAGAGGCAGGGGAGGTAGAGAAAGAGCAGGGATACATAGGTAGAGCGAGGGGCAACGAAAAGCTTAGGAGGTACGGCCAGAGTCAGCGAGAGAGAACAAACTGAAAATGACTCTTAGCCTGCTCCTTGCCGCCCATTTATCGGCTGTAAGTTCTACTGGATCGGATTCTCCAAGACCCGGATGCCCTTTCCGAGGATGTGTCAGGAAGCTGACTCTCGACCTCTCGGCCGCGTTCACGAACAGAGCGCAGAATCCCTCGATCTATTATAATCACACCAAGGGTACCAATGTACTCGGAAGCAGTCGCTGCGAGCTTGTTAATGTGGCCACGACGTAGCTAGGCAAACCAAAGGCAAACCAAAGCGGTAATCCAGAAAGACTGCTATAAATGTGACCTAAGTGACTGATGCTATTGGGTTGCTCTTTAGTACTGAACAACAATCCAAAGTTCGAGGGACTAGTAACAAATACCGGTCTGGCACAGACCTATATCAGGCAGGCAGTACTTCATCGATGGATGTGATAGCTAGAAAGGATCGAAATATGAATCGTGATACCGATTTGGGCCGAGCAAAGCAAGCAATTGTGGCTATAGTAGATTGCTCGGCATCAACTAGCGCTATTTCGACTTGGTGTTTGCTGATGCGGACAGACTTACATAAATAAAATATTGATAGACTCGATGCAGAGGTCGGCATAACGTACTTATGGGTGTTGTTCTTCTCTTCGATTGCTAGTAGAACTTGTTGCACTAGATCGTAGTCAGCCTGTATGGCATGCAAATCTGCATTTTGCTCCTTGTTGACCATCTTCACAGTCTGCCTCTTAAGCCGTACTGTTATCTTGTGGACTTCTCCCCAATATTTAGAATCCTGATCAGCCTGCTTCTTGGAGGCATAAGATGGCTGTAGGCGTGCAATGCCGTCAAGTTTGAGGTCAATCTCTCTGGTAGCAAGGCGGGCGACGGGGGTTATGGAACGGTCCACAGCGCAACACAAATTCGATAAGAGAAATCTACTAAGAGTGTATGAGATGATTGATCTCCTCGAGCTCATTATTGATCTCATATCTGGCAAGAGAAGAAAGAGGACCCCAAGTTTACTTGTGAGATGTCAGGGATGGAGGTGAAAGAAGTGTGCAGCGAACTGCGGAATCCATTTGATGGGTGACCGCAGCCAATCTGCTTCTCTACATGTGAAGAGTTTTCTCATCACCACCGCGCTAAAGAAATTCCTAGTGCTTGAAGTCTGGACGCAGAGCGGTCGACATCGTACGTAGCCAGACTCCTAACCCAAATGGCGGGGTTTTCTCCTTCACAATCTTTGGTAGTTGAGGGCCGACTTCAACATGTGTGACTGCAAAAATGGCAATGATGACAGTCGCAAACCTAGTTGTCAGCCATTTGGCCTTACGAAAAGCAACCCAACCATCCCTGAATGCTTGTTTCAGTCGCTGTATCCAGCTCCATGTATCCGAATCCGCGCTTGAAGGCTCAGAGTCTGGCACTGGAGCTTCGCGTGTGGCCAACGTATTGGAATATGTTTTGAATGGAGGCTTTACCGTTGCCGATATAATCTTGCGGGCGTTAGCTGCCAAGGAATTATTTTGATAACATCGTTTTTCGTAGACTCTTTGCGAGACACGTTCGCCTTTCTATACTCTCATACTTGCGTGTAGAACAAAACATGCTCTCTCGACACCTGCTAGGCAGGTAACCGCAGGGGTCAATGCTTAGGACCTGCCCATAAGCCTCTGCGATTACGAGCAACAAAGAGGTCTTGAATTTGATGAAATTTCAATGGGATTGTCGCGAGTGTTTCCCAAACTGGAGAAAAGAAAGTTTCGTTCGGAAGCGCGTTGAAGCGCGACTCACTGAAAAGGGAAAGAGCATGAAGACTTGAATTAGATTATCTGTAAACCCAGAAAATGCTGGAACAGATAAGGTAGAGGAGACTATACGTAGGTTTTATGCAAGGTCCAACTCCTTGCAGGTGTGCCTTTCGTTCCGTATCAGTGTGCATTTAATAACTCTATAGTTACCTTCAAGTACCGGTATTTGGAATTGGGTAGACAGCCCAAAGGTAGATATTCATGAGGAGTCTCAAATACTCGGACCCCCCCGATGCCGCTATGCAAAAACAACAGTCGTAACGTCTCACAGTATGCACTCTAGTATCTATAACCCTCGTGTGGACAATCCACCAAACCAAGGGTCGGAGGGTGCAACCAACGAGTTGTCCACCTAGAATTTCTCCATGAAATTTCTCCGAACCGTCCACATTCTGGCTCGCTTGCCATAAATGTACATTGGCACGGTGGTGGCTAGACAAGCCAATTGAATCCCTCCAATTGCTAGGAAGACGTTCTTCGCACCATCGGCTTCAAGCCAGCGATTGAAGAACAGGGAAAAAACCAAGCCGTGGAAGATATTCTTGGAGAAATTTAAGGTTACCAGCGCCTCCCCTGCGTACTGCCGATAGCTATCGACTGCGAAAGTAATCGAGGTTGTACTCCCCAAGGAGCACCCAAAACTAATGATACCGAAGAATACGGTCGGAATGATCCATTTGTCCTTTTCTTGAGCGCTCCAGCCGTAACCCGTCAAGCCAATGCATGTTGAGATGGTAATCGGAATAGCCATGACCAGTCGGAATTCAGGTTCATAGATACCTCCGTTTCGCCGGCTCATGAAACGAACTATGAGATCGCTAACTTTCCCTGCTACAGCCGTGCCTAGAATCCCTCCCACGAATGGAGAGATATAGACAAGACCAGCGCCCAGCGCGGAGAAATTGTATGTCTCTTTCGTGCGGTAAATCGTTGATACCGATTCCGACAGCACGATTAACCAGCCGATACTGAGGGAGTATATCAGGGCACTCCACAAAATGGACGGGTAGGCGAAGAGGATAAATGGACGCAAGGCGACGAGGAACCAATTCTCATTACGAAGCTTACCATTCCAAGGTTTCAAGGTTTCGGCAAAGGACTTGGGGGGTGCAGTTCGGAGATTTGTTGTGTAGCGTAGATGCTTTGGTAAAGTTGAGTTCTCACTGTAAGCTGGTGTGGCCGGCTCTGCTACTGCAGAATGTGGGCGTGCCATATCTGGTGGAGGGGCTTCGTGTTTGTTGTTGATGTAGTCGGTCCCTGGTTCTTCTCTATGCAGATAGAAGGGGGAATTGAAGTTACGAAGGTCTGGAGTTGCTGGTCCCTCACCCTTAGGCAAGACCTTGTCTGCGAAAGAGTGGCTTGCCAACGAAGTCGGGATACTTGAAACGTCCTGGCCTGCGTTGGTATCGATCTCGGCAGCATCAACTACTCTTTTAGGATGAACTGTGTTTTCTGAGCTTATGGCACTACGCATTATCCCATCAAACGGTACATCCTCAGGACCGAGATGGTAGGCACGTGGCTCCAACCCATTGCCCTCCTTATCTGCACAGTTCGTTACTTGGTCTTCTTCTTCAGTGACAGCATTGGCGGCAAATCCAACCCGATGGATGGCCCTTTGCTGACACCTCTCGGCAATTGTCGGTCGATCTGAGCCCTTAGCTTTGGCGGAATTGTCAATGGCACGTTTCCTCAAGTCCACAGCACCATCTTCGCCTGCGGGCGCTGCACCGTTCCTTTCATGTGTTGGATGATTGAATATAGCAGATAGTGAAGCGAACGTAGTCTTCTTGCTCTTCGTATGGGGACGGGGCGTTCTGTCCCAAAAAGTTTCGGGCACGAAAAGAAACATTAGAACAAAACAGAAGCCGACGACCATAGCAACAATCCTGATCATTATTAGCGTCTTGTTGCTAAAACTATGAGAAATTGCCTACCAAAAGACCCATTGCCAGTCGAGAGTTTGAATGATTGCTGCACTGATTAAAGGTATCAAGTTTTTGCCACTGAGAAGAAGCAAGGTATATACTCCCAATCGATATGCGCGCTCATGCAGGAAAAAGATCTCTGCGACTGTCGCGGACGGAAGACACTCGCAGGGGCTTACTGCGAAGCCCATAAAGATCCTGGCAACCACCAATGAAGGGTAATTAGGTGAAAGAGCGCACCATATCGCGCTAATTATGAAGAGGAAGATACAGCCAAGATATACCGGGCGTTTCCCGAATAGAATTGCGGTTGGTGAAAAGACGACAGAACCCAAGCCGAGGCCCATCATGTAGAATCCAGTGGTAAGTGCAACTTGTGGAATGGAAACATGATATGTGGAAGCGACGTTCGAAAATCCGGCAGCTAAAACGGGCGTCATACCGCCTCCAATCATGCAATAAAAGCCTAGTGACAGCAGAGCGATGTCTCGCCTCCATGATGGCCAATTAAGAGGATCATTCATGGAGTCGTCTGGCTGAGGATCCAAGATCATTGTGCCGTCTGGTGTCTTTTTCTTCTCCTCTATCGAGCGACGTGATTCCCGCCTTGTAGACGGCGGTCTAGAGCTTGGAGGGAAAGGCGAAGGTAGCGAAGAAGCGGAGGTTCTGGCTGGTGCAATGCGCAAACCTAGAGGCTCATTGCGATTGGTATTTGACATAAGGAGGACAGAACCTAAAGAGGCCGCTCAGGTTAGTACGTGGAAAGAACTGCCAAAGCATTTCAAGGTGAGTTGCGTAAAACTCGAGTCACGGACTAGTGACGTGGACGTTCCACCAAAGGCCTGCGGCCATCGTTCGAGGATCCACGTACCTGGCACTTCTTCCGTCTCCCTGTCGTTTAAAACTCCCAAACTCCATTTCTCAGGCCTTGTCTTGGTTTCCTCGTACCCATCAGAAGATACGACAGAGCTGGAGGGCTCCGGCTTCAGACCGCCAAAGAACCTTCGCCACGTTGGTATTCTCCATGTGGTCGCTGCATCAGGACCGGCTGCAGGCTCTTGCTTTTCGCCAACTGCCGGGTCCGCGGGCTCAGAAGTTGTACCCATGGGGACTGGAAATGACTGTCAGTGACGAGGCGGATATGCTGTCGCACCATCGGATAATTGGTGGTTGATTGGTTCCTTGGATCTCGGTGATCTGATAAAGAATGCGAGTCGTAGGAGTAGGGTGGTGCGGAGGTTATGAGGATAAAGATAAGCCTTGGAAACAAAGGATTTAGCGGTGAATCCTACGGGTGAAGTAATTGAAACAAAGTCCGCCCGCCATTTGGCAGGCGCAAGAGACGGTGAGCACGGGGTTTCATGATGATCAATCAGCAAGCGCTCATTGATAGATCACAAGACTCAATCTCTGACCGATACCAAGGTAGAGAGTACGGCGTAGTAAGATATGATTTGGCGAATGATTTCCACCCCGTGATGAGTGAGTACAGTAAGGTAGGTACGGAGTAAATATTCCGCAGTTAATAAATGACAGGATCTGGCGATATCTAATCGGCGAAATCGGCTACGAGTGTCCAGTAAAGCCCGCGTGCCCGCCAAGCCCTAGAGTACATACGTCATGTTACACCCGACCTCAACACCATCGCCAAGACTCCTCCTTCTCCGTATCAACCCGTTGGCTGTAGGGTTTATGATCTCTTCTACTTTCAGGTTCAAGCTGTCTTCATCGTTTGAGGGTGGATGGACAGGGCAGTGTCAACTATCTAAGCACTGGCCACTGGGGATAGCCTCAGACCGGTTAGCCGTCCAATGGAATCGGGGTCTTGAAACAAAGCGTTGACCTCTCTTAACTTGCTACCTCAAAGAACTGTACCAGCACACCTCTTCCGATTTCGAAATGCGCACCACTCTCAACTCATGATGACTACTAAGCTGAATGGGATAACCCTGACAAAATATCACAGTCAAAGCTCTTTTCCGCATGGTTTTGAGAGTCTCCTGCTACACTTGAGTTGCACATCACAGTCATTTCCTTTCAGTAGAGGTAGGCAGCCATTGGCGTGTTTCCAAAGACTGACGTCAAAGACGTAAGTTTGCGGCTCTTTGTACTCGATAATGGGTAGGTACCTTAGCTCTGTATTATTATAACCATACAGTACCCCGCACTAAGTCTTCGGCTAGATCACGAAAACACGTAAAATCGCGTACCTTCAAAACAATCCACCTTCTCCAACTGCATCCACAATGCTCAGAAGGACTCCGTTAACTCCAATTTCTGGTAACAAGACTTCTAGAAAGGAGCTTTCTTTGCTCATCAAAGGTCAAATATCAGGCCAGACCCAATTAGGTCTAAAGCTCACTCAAATAGGACGGAATTTGAACGTTCCGCGAACCACCGTTCAGTGCGTTTTGAAAAGACTTCAAACAACATTCTTCGAAGTCAATGAACCCAGATCAGGAAGGCCCATATCAATTATCCCCCGAGCAGCTAGAGTACTGTTACGTCAATTACGATCGAAGCCTAAAATCACCTGAAGACAGCTGAAAACGAACACCGGGATCGATTTGAACGCGAGAACTCTCAACGCAACACTACGAGCCCACGAAATTTCTCACTGGCTAGCTCTTAAGCGATCGAAATTAACACCTGAAGCTGCTCTGATTCGGTTAAAATGGGCTAAAAAACATAAAGATTGAACTGTGAATCAATGAAGGAAAGTCATTTGGTCGAACAAGACATTCGTGACTCGAGAATCAGATAAACAACGAGAATGAATGTTTGAAACTCTCAAACAGAAATGGGATAGGAATAAAGTAATGAAAATTCCCAATGAAAAGGTCTTTTTCATTATGATTTGAGAAGCTTTTTGAAGTTCTGAAAGATCGAATTTATATCTGCTCGATCGGAACTTCGAATCCAAAAAACACGGCTATTCAGCAGTCTTCTACATTCAGATTTTGGATCACAATTTGGCTGATATATGAGAGTCAGAACTAGTGTTCATGCAGAATAATGTTCCGATACATAGAGTCAGAAAATCGAAGCTTTGATTTCAGGAAAATGGTATAGAAGTCATGAAGTGACCTTCGTACAGCCCCGATTTGAATTCAATCGAAAATCTCTGAACCCTACTAAAGAAGAAGGCCTACAAAGTTTATCCGGATCTGGATTCGCTGAAGGGTAAAGGAGATGAAGCTGAAACTCAGTTGTTCCAGATTTTAGAGAGGGCCTGGGCGAATCTACGAGAGAAGGTAATGGAGGGGCTAATATCCAGTATGCCCCACAGGTGTGCAGCTATAATCAAAGCGGAGGGCTGGCATACCAAATATTGATTGGGGAATTATAAATCATATACTACTAAATAAATAGCCCAAATGTTGAAGTTCCCCAGCTTGATTTGAGGGTTTAATGTTGAATGCAGGTGGAGGGTGATTTGTTGAAGGAGCGCAGCCGAAGACTTAGTGCGGGGTACTGTATCTCCGCCTCAGGGCAGTGCCCAGATTGAAAAACTTGAGGCTTCTTTAGACTTCAATCTTGGCTCCCTTAAAAGGCCCTAAAAGGAAATCAATAATGTTGCTCCTAGCGAGGTCATGTATAAAATTTTCGACCTTCTGTCGTCCGGTTCCGAAGTTCTCGGAGCCTCGAAAAAAACGTCCACTTAATGTAATGAAGACCAGGATGTCGAAGGGGTATGGACCTATTGAAATAGCTACCGCAAGAATTACAGCCAATGGGCACCACGGCCCCTCGCCACCTGGGCTGAGCGGAATGAATCCCAAGAATTCCACTGTTGTCGAGACTCGCAGAGCAGAAGCTCAGAGCTCCAGGCGCAACGTCGGTTTTAAATTGAACGGTTTAGTAGTCTGATCATTTTGATCGCCGAGCCTCCCCTTCGATTGTCACCTATATCCCTCGTGCAATCAGAAACCTGTCAAGACTGCACACCAAGCATGTGAACGAGCAAATCATCGTGAGTTATGAATGGTGAATGCTACACGACAGTGGCGTACAAAACCCAAGAACAAAGGCCTGGCGTCGTATCGGGTTTTTTTGCTCGAGCTTAGGATGGGTTGCCTCAAATCTCAACGGAACCAGAGAGTTGAAACCTTGAACGGTTAACAATAATCACGAGATTTGTATTTTCCGATACCTATATCGTTGTAGTTGGTTGCAAAGACCCTTAGCACCAAGCACAGCCCTCATCGGGCAATAGACCAACCAGCTCCTGGTCCCTCCCTCCCCACTGTGCTATGATTAGCATGGCGAACGCTACGATATGCTTTCAAGCCTCGAATTCCGCTGCTGCTTGCAACTTCTATTCTAACAAGCTTACCACAGAGTCACTGTGTTGATCGCGACTAGTCTGTTGGCACATGTCCATCTCAATCTCAGGCTACCTATGTAGCAGGAGATCATCTTTACTAACTCGCATATTTGGTAGATAACAGGGATGGGGAATGTTTAAGTCGGGCAGACCACCCCTGGTCTAGCCTGTTACAAGAAGCGGCGGATGAGAGGATACAACGTGAAGAGAGTCGGATGATACCTATGAAAAAGCGACCTGAACACAACCATAGCCTGCCAGAATGGATTTAAGTATGGCTGATGGGTAGGACTTTTCGGAAGATTCGGCAGCAACAAACGAGACAGAGTCTTGCAAACCTGAGGATGGTGATTGAGACGGTAATAATAAGACACGGCCAACGAGCCAGGCCATATCCAACATCGTGCCCGGATCCCCGCAGGGCTGGACAGGAACCGTCTACATGCAAATGAGATGATTGAAAGTAGGACGCCTGAAGCTGCAAACAAATACAGGCAAAAAGCAGACGGGAGTGTTGCCGTGGATGCTAAGTTGATGCATCTTTAGTTTATGTAGTAAACCAGGTACCTGATGAACTGGATGAGCACACGACCAAGACGGCAACGATGGGGCGCTCCGTTGGGAGCTGAACAATGCGTTGGAAGCAAATGAGATGTCGCGGGCGCAGATAGTGAGACTACCTTACGAGTACTGTCTCAGCGTTGTCACTTGTCAGCAAATGCCAGAGGCACGCCTATCAACCGAAGGTACTCCGCCACCAGATCAGGTCTTTTTAAAGTACGGAGTATTATGGTGCATACTATGGTAAGCCTTAGGGGTCCCAACCAAAATCGCGGATGATTTCTATTGTGGTACGTTACGGCAGCGCAAGCTGTTGTACTCGTACTCCGTACCTCTGTAAGTACGGAATACTCCGTACGGAATACTGTTCCTAAGACTCCCGCTCATTCTCGGCATTTCTGATTGGCCAAGACAGTCAGTCATCTACACGTGTACAGTTAGTTTGACTGGTACGGCTTACCTAATCGCCCTGTCCGTGTGTGTGCGGAGATTGCTTGGCGCAGCAGACCGTGGCCGCAACTCCTCAGCCCACCCACAACCAACCCACCATCGACCAATGAAGCTTCCCTAATCACGCACTCCTTCCATCAATCTTTCCTTTTCTTTTGTTTGTTCTTTCTTTCTTGCATCACCGACTACTGTTCCAGGCCATTGGCTTTTCGCGCTTGATGTGATTGGTGGAGGGGCAGTATGGAGTAGTGGTCTTTAACCTTTCAATGTCGTTCTTTAATACCAACAGACTTACATTCTGAACGATCGACAAACCCTCGATTACCGAATACATACAGCACCATGTACCATCTCCGCTTTCAGCGCGACAGATAACGCTACCCATCGGTTCAGGGCGGCCTCCTACACTCGTTAAATGCGCCGAAGAGCCTCTACAGCAACCATGTTTCAGGGGAAATACGAACAAAGGACTTTCGAAGGTTCTTCCGCTTCCAGCACCGGCGAACTACTCAGGTCGCATGAAGGATTTCCCAACCCGCAAGCTACACCATCCTGGCGTCAAAGGATGCGGACCAAACCGAGACTGATTTGTGCAATATGCGTGGCCGTGGTACTCGTCGTTTTGGCCTTGGGTCTCGGTCTGGGGTTGGGTTTACAACACAGGAGAACTTCGTCAGCAGTGGTGAATCTTGGCTATTCCAAGTACCAAGGACAACCGGTGGGCGGAGGGATCAGTCAATGGCTGGGGATACGGTATGCGGCACCGCCGCTGGGAAACTTGCGGTTCGCGGCACCGCAGAACCCCCTACCAAACGATACCATCCAGCAAGCAGACCAGGTACGTCAGAAGAATCCGAATGCAAATGATACCTCTGCTAACATGGTCATCACAGCATGGCCCTCAATGCCTCGGAACCCGCGAGTTCGTGGCCAACAGTGACTCGATACCCGCTGCATTCAGTGAGGATTGCCTCTTCCTCGACGTTTACGCCCCTACAAAAGCAACTTCGGATTCTAAATTGCCCGTCTATCTCTACATACAAGGAGGCGGTTTTAATACAAATTCCAACCCGAACATGAACGGTGGTGTACTTGTAGCAGCTTCTGGGTTGAACATAGTAGTCGTAACATTGGGTTACCGTGTGGGTCCTTATGGGTTCTTGGCGAGTTCAGAAGTAAAGGCGAATGGGAGCTTGAATAATGGACTGAAAGACCAGAGACAGGCATTGCAATGGATCCAAAAGTTTATTAGCAAAGTAAGCGAGACTGGTACGCTCGAAGTTTGATCCCACTGACGGCCTTGTAGTTCGGAGGAGACCCGGGACATGTTGTAATGGGCGGTTCCAGCGCAGGTGCAGCGTCCGTCACCCTCCAATTAACCGCCTACGGCGGCAAAGACGAAGGGCTCTTCCACGCCACCGCCGCCGAGTCTCAATCCTTCGGAGCATTACGAACCGTATCAGAATCTCAATACCAATACGACGACCTAGTATCCCGAACCAATTGCACAGAAAAGGACACCGGCAAGAAAGACACCCTCGCCTGCCTCCGCACTCTCCCCATCGCGACTCTCCAAAAGTACAACATCAATACCAAATTCCCCGACGGAATTATAAAACCTCTCTTTCCCTACAACCCAACGCTTGATTACGATTTCATCCCCGACTACACCATCCACTCCTTCGACGCCGGCGCCTTCGTTCACGTCCCCGCTATCTACGGCGATGCAAATGACGAAGGCACGGTCTTTACGCCCAAAGGCCGTACAGCAAACACGACACACCTCACTGATTTCATAAAATCGAATTTCCCTAATCTGAATTCCTCACAAGCCACTACCTTGGGCCAAATGTATCCACCAACCCTACAATTCCCCCCTGCGCAAAGATACTGGCGCGCAGCTTCTGCTGCCTACGGTGAACTCCGCTACGTTTGCCCCGGCATTCATCTAAGTAGCATCTACGCCGACAGCGGCATCAAAGGAAATTACAATTATCGCTACAATGTCTCCGATCCGGGTGCGGAAAAGGAAGGCTTTGGAACTCCTCACGTCGCCGAGCTGGCAGCTATCTGGAACACTGCCGCTGGTGTGCCCAGTCTGAAGACGAACAATAAAAACATAGTACCCTTAATGCAGGGCTACTGGATCAGCTTCATCAGAACGTTTGATCCAAACACCCATAGATTGCCCGGGACTCCCGAGTGGCAGGAGTGGAACCAAGGTGGTGACAAGCGAAGACTACTAATAAGAAACGAGGAGAAGTTCGGCGGTGTCGGGAATGGCACCACAATGCAGACGGTGGAGCAGGACCAGCAGAAGAGATGTCAGACGCTCATGCCGTGGGCGGTGGGGCTGGCGATGTAATGAGTGCTGTTTTGTCTATATTGGAGATTTTCGGTCGTGATGAGTATACCTTTTTGGGGAGAATAGGGGTGTTTGATATTAGCGATTGGTGTTTTGGAATAGACCAGGTATATGGTCCCAATGGACCTCTGGATATTTGGTAAACGGCGTTTTTGGGAACCGCCGGGGGGCGAGGGAAGGGCAATGGGGGAGTCCTATATCGACAATGCTTACACATAGACCCTAGGTATTAGGGGAATACCCCAAAAGATTGAGCCGCTGGAAGTTCTCTCCAATCTTTCTCTCTTAGCAAAGACCAGGTTGGGAGCTGTGGGTTGCTTGAGACGCGCTCTAAACCCAGGTCGGCTACAGTACATTCTACCATACGTCCGAGTCTGCCAACCTCTTCTCCACTTGCCAGACCCGTTCTTAGGCAATCGCTAGTCTACTACTGTACGAAAAGCCCATTCACTACACACATCCCCACCCCTTCCAAAAACACAAACCTATTCCCTCATCTCCTTCCCCCCCCCTTCCCCCAAAAATCGGATTTCCACATTCAAGCCAGGAAGCCCAGTAGCAGCTGCATCTATCCAAACTAGCTTTGGCCAAGCGCAATTTCCTTTCTCGCTACATAGGTGTGCAGATGTGTGCCCTTTTCTTTTTTTCTTTTTTTTTTCTTTTGAGGGGGGGGGGAAAGCAAAATGGGAAGGGGGAACGTTGATGGGGGGGTTGGGGTGGGGACTGGATGGAAGCGGAAGGGGGGACGTTGATGGGGGAAGGGGGTGGGGGAAGGGGAGGGGAGGGGAGGGGAGGAGAGGGGGGAAGGGTTTGTTGGGGGGGGAGGGGTTTAGTGAGGGAGGGAAGAGAGAGGGAGAGAGGGAGGGAGAATGACGGCTTCGACTTCTGGATACATATGTAGCTAATATATGCGGGGGGGGGGCGCCCGGGGGCGGGGGGGGGGGGGGCGGCGGCGGGGGCGGGGAGGGGGCGGGCGCGGGGCGGGGGGGGGCGGGCG